>Ga0137407_10001224_pt1 | contig 16748 bp, 19 predicted proteins | sample CZOMad2_2_16fung_FD_108410 | JGI IMG/M metagenome (GOLD analysis project Ga0137407, IMG submission 108410) | Vadose zone soil fungal communities from Angelo Coast Range Reserve, California, USA - CZOMad2_2_16fungal (Illumina Assembly) | ecosystem: Environmental > Terrestrial > Soil > Vadose... | reverse complement strand
GAACTCAACCAAGATCCTGTGGTGATGAAATGGTCTTACCGACTAGACACAATTTCCGTGACCTGATGTCATTGACACGCTATTATGGAATCGATCTACTAGGTTGAACAAAACCGGAACATGAGCTCTCTACCAGAACTCCTAAAGACGGTTCCCACTGCCTTCATCTCGTATGCACGCGAGAGTGACGAGCACAAGGCGTGGGTGATTGAGTTCGGTACTCGCCTTCGTAGCGACGGCATCGACCTCACACTCGACGAGTGGCACCTCCGTCCTGGGGACGAGCTTCCTCGATTCATGGAGAGCGCGATCCGGGAATCTGACTTTGTTCTGGTCGTTTGTACACCTGCATACCGTGCCAAGTCGGATGCGCGCTCAGGCGGCGTTGGCTACGAGGGCAGCGTGATAGCCGCCGAGATAACTACCGGCACTCCGCGCCGAAAGTTCATTCCTATCCTCCGTTCAGGCGAGTGGCGCGACGCTGCGCCCGCATGGCTCAAGGGATCTATCTACATAGATTTTCGGCCGAATCCATACCCCGACGCCAGCTATGACGTTCTGCGCAATACCCTCTTTGGCTCGCTTCCTGAGCCTCCTCCACTCGGACCAGCATCCCCAAGACCATCTGTCAATGCAGCCTTGCGACTAGAGCGGGAGCGTCTGTTCGCCGACTTCATCAATGCTGCCCAGCGAGTCTCCGAAGCCGTAACCAACCGCCGCATTCTCCTGAAGAACGGTAGCCCACAGGCGACAAGGCTGCTCGAGAGCGCAGTCGAGCCCGAGCAGAATAAGCAAGTCCAAAGGGTCATGGACATGCTCGAGCACATCAGGCTCTTCGCATCGCCCGAAACCCAGAAAGCAGCCAACGAAGTGGCAGAACGCGCTGTAGTTTGGCAGTTGACCGTCTGGCATCCCGATGGCGAGCGGCTGTTTGAGCAACAGTATCGTCAGTTCATTGACGAATCGTTGCCTGCACTCCGCGTAGCCGCTCGCAGAGACCTAGATCAAGCGTAGTGCGCTATGTCGACTAAACCCTCGTTGCAGTGGACAATACCGGGATTCGCCCAAATATTGCCGCTGAACTCATACGCCGTTAGGCCAGGGAAAGGAAAATGATGGCGAGACTGACGGTTTGGTCGCGCGGCCGTGGCCTAACCCGCGGGTGCAGCGGACTCGCTCCTCGCCCTAGGCTCGGAGTAGGCAGAGCAAGTGCTGACGCCGAATGGTTCCGTTGATGTCTTCGTTCGGGTGGCGCTGGCTCACGCCCAGGCTGACACCGACGGGCTGGTCGAGTTGTTGCTATCCGAAGGTGTCGACAGCGAAACAGCAGAGTGTCTGGTCGCCTTCGTGCCGATGGCTTTTGCACACGTGATCCTCGGAGACGCCGGTGTCAGACTCCCGGATGACTTCATCGTTCAGGACCCGAACTCTGGCCGTTCCACCAACGGTAAGCTGCGGGACGAGCCCATCTTTAGGGCCGCATACGACCGCGCTCGCGCCATGCTGTCCGCCGATCCTGAAGATCCACGCGTTCGCGAGATCGCGTCTGGCAGCGCTGAGTGGAGTGCCATCGCTCATCTAACGCGCGATGGCCGCGGCCCCTCTGCTTGCGGCTTGACCGAGACCGTACTGATGCGTCTTCCGCCAGACTACCTCCATCGACCCGCCCCTCCCACGCAACGCTGGTGGAAGTTCTGGAACAGGTTTGGCTAACATGGCGAGCCGTCGATGACAGCCGGCGCATGGACAATACCGCTTCGATTGCAGCGGCTGATCGAGACGGGTTGGTGGCCGCGCGACGAAGTTATGGCCAGGAATCAGCATCGTCATCCGCTGGTGACCGAGGCTCAGGTCAGGTCCTTTGCCAGTGACGAGAGCACCATCTTTTTTATACCGCCTCCGTTCCACACGTTTCAGAGCTGGCCCCCTCAAACGAACGATATTGGAGGAGTGAGATCGCATGTCCTGCCGGGATCTCGTTCGAGCATGCTGTCCTCATCGGAGACTTTGGGCCGGGTTCAGATGCACCCGTTCTGCTGGACTATCGCAGGGACGCCCTTCGTCCCAGTGTTCTCAGGCTACGTTTCAGCAACTCATTTGCAGAGAACCACTGGATGGTAGCGGCAGAGGATTTCGATGCGATGTGCAGGATACTCCGCATTGACCAGCATGGCTGACACCGCCGCAATCAAGCGCGGGAGGAAGGGCGGCGAACCCAGCCGTCGTAGCGGACGGCTCACGTCGCCGCTGAACAGCAGAACGTTAGGAGGCAGATCAAATAAGGGGGCGCATCGTGGCACTTTTCGTGGGAGCACTCCTTGCGTTGGCGGTGGGGCTGATGGCCACGGGAATCGGCCTGGATCGTGACCGCGCTTTTAACCCACCACGCGGGCGGGAGCGGACATGGCATACGGCGCGATTCTCACGGTTGCTTGCGTACTGCTCGCCATACGCTATGCGTGGGTCGGGCGGGCCTCAGCGTGTTCCAAGTGGATCGTGGGTGGCATCGCCCTCGGGTCGTTGATCATCCCGTGGCGCATCGGCGCGCTCCTCACGCAGTTGGCGGTTTCGCTTTATGTACTGCTGTACCTGAAAGCATTCCCGCCCGGCGATCAGGGGGATGGCTAGGTGCGCGAGTCGGACAAGCTCGACGGGCGGATCCACGCGCCAGGGCGGCCGTCGATGACAGCCGGCGCATGGACGATACCACTTCGATTGCAGCGGCTGATTGAGAGGGGTTGGTGGCCGTGCGACGAAGTTACGGCCAGGAAGCAGCATCGTCACCCGCTGGTGACCGAGGCGCAGGTCAGGTCCTTTGCCAGCGACGAGAGCACCATCTTCTTTATACCGCCTCCGTTCCAAACCGTTGCGGAGCTGGTCCCCTCCAACGAACGATATTGGAGGAGTGAGATGGCATGTCCTGCCGGGATTTCGTTCGAGCATGCCGTTCTCATCGGAGACTTTGGGCCGGGTTCAGATGCACCCATTCTGCTGGACTATCGCAGGGACGCCCTTCGTCCCAGTGTTCTCAGGCTACGTTTCGGCAAATCGTTTGCAGAGAACCGCTGGATGGTAGCGGCAGAGGATTTCGACGCGATGTGCAGGATACTCCGCATGGACCAATAGCTGTGCACTAGCGGCCCACGGCATACTTGATGTTTCGCATGGAAAAGTGGGAGAATGCCGATGAATTGGAGCTGGCTCGATCTTGCCTTTCCTTGGATCGGAGTTGTAGCCGCAGTTGTGCTGCTGGCTCTCTTATTCGGCAGCAACTTGCGTAAAGGCAGGTTGGAGCCTCCGCTGCGCTCCGGCCCAAACTACCAGCTTCCGGGGCTTCCATCCGAGGCCGAGAGGGTGTAGCATTTTGACCGCAGAGCGTTAGGCGGCGCTCGGACCGCGATCGAGCCTCTCTTCTGGGATAGGATGCGAACATGAAAAAGTCGGACGCGAGCCAAGGCCCGTCGGCATCGTAGCTGATCTCGAACAGAATCGCCGAGCTCGGGGACTGGCGCGGGGAAACCCTCAGCAGAATGCGCAAGCTCATCAAGAAAGCAGACCCGGACGTCGTCGAGGAGTGGAAGTGGATGGGCACTCCGATCTGGTCGCACGACGGCATCCTCTGCACGGGCGAATCCTACAAGAATGTCGTGAAGCTTACCTTCGCCAAGGGCGCCTCTCTGCAGGATCCGGCCCATCTCTTCAACTCGAGTCTCGAAGGAAACGCACGCCGCGCGATCGACATCCACGAAGGAGAAGAAGTGGACGAGTCCGCCTTCAAGGCGCTCATTCGCCAAGCGGTCGCCCTCAACAGTGCTGGCAAGTCGAAACCTGCGAAGAAAGCGAAGTCCTGAGGGATTCTAAAGGGCCGAGGATGACCGAGCAAGCCGTGAAAAGCCAAATGGTTCAGCGGTGGTACGCGCGCCCGGTGTTCTTCGTTGCCGACGTGAACCGCGCGCTTCATTTCTACCTTGACAGGCTCGGATTCGAGAAGTGTTGGCATGAAGGTGACGGCGCGGGCAACGTCTGCCAAGTGAATCGTGGAGAATGCGAGATCATTCTCTGCCAAGACGCCACGCGCCGAGACAAGGCCCGGCTCTTCGTCGAGCTGACCCAGGACGGGCTTGCCGAGCTTCGCCGTGAAATCATCGACCGCTCGATTCCCAACAAAGCCTCTTGGTGGGGGTACGACGTGATCCAGATCGACGACCCTGACGGCAATGAGCTGTTGTTTCCAATTTCCGAGTGACCAAGAGCGAAGGATCGAATGAACCGAAATCGCACCGAAGCAAGGGCGACGGGCATCGCAAGCTGGGGCCATGCGGTCTTTGCGGTGACCCTGGTCGGCCTCGGAATCCTGGGCCTGATCCAAGGCAATTTCACCCCGACATGGATGGGGGTGCCCAAGGGTTTTCCCGCGCGTGAGGCACTGGCCTATCTCTGCGCCTTCATTTCTCTGGTGTCGGGCATCGGCCTACTCTGGCAGCGCACCGCCGTCGTCGCGTCCCGCGTGCTGCTCACGTATCTCTTGGTTTGGCTGCTGCTGTTTCGGGTGTCTCACATCTTCCTCGCTCCGAAGGTACTGGATACCTGGTGGGGCTGCGGTGACACCGCGGTGATGGCGGCGGGCGCCTGGGTCCTGTATGCCTGGTTCGCTGGGGACCGGGACGGGCAGCGCCTCCGTTTCGCCACCGGCGACCAGGGTTTGCGCATCGCGAGGGTGCTCTACGGCCTGGCCCTGATCCCTTTCGGCGTAGCCCATTTCACCAATCTCAAAGAGACCGCTGCGCTGGTGCCGGGCTGGCTGCCAGGGCACATGGCCTGGGCGGGCTTCACCGGCGGTGCCTTCCTCGCGGCGGGCGTGGCGGTGCTCCTCGGTGTGTCTGCACGGCTGGCGGCCACGCTCTCGGCGTGGCAGATGGGCCTGTTCACGCTGCTGGTATGGGTACCCATCGTCGTGGCAGGCCCCAACGCCTTCCAATGGAGCGAGTTCGTCGACTCCTGGGCGTTGACGGCCGGCGCCTGGGTGGTGGCGGATTCCTACCGCGGCATGCCTTGGCTCGCCATGGGCAAGCGCTCGCAAGGTTAGGCGCAGAGAAGACCGCGAATCAACATCATCACGCTCGGTGTGACCGATTTCATCCGTTCGCTCCACTTCTAGCGGCCCCGGCTAGTGCTTGCCGCCCTGGGCCGCGAGCGCCGCGTCGAGCTGCTGGGTGAGCGCCGGCACCGTGCCGAAGCCCCGCTCGTAGGAGGCGAGCTGACCGCGGTGGTACATCTCGTGGGCGACCGTGAACCAGAGAGCGGAGAGCCGGCTCTGCGGGCCGCCGCGGGAGGCCATGGTCTGGGTGGCGAGGTCCTCCCCGACGGCACGCAGCCGGGCGGCCGAGTCCTCGCCGGTCTGGCGCAGCAGGGCCACGAGCTCCGCCTTCGATTGCGCCTTGGGCAGCCGGGCCTTGAGCGCGGCCTGGACGTCCGGCCGGAAGAAGTTGAAGAGGTTGCCGTCGGGCTTCAGGATCTCGTCGACGAAGCAGCCCCCGGCCTGCGCGATGTGGATGGCGATCTCCCGGAAGCTGCGTGCTCCCTCGCCGACCCGGTAGCCCAGATGCTCTTCCGGCACGTTCTCGACCTCGGCGATGACGCCGGCGCGGTGGGTCTCCCAGTTCTTGATGGCTTCTTCGACCAGGCTCATCGAGGCTCCTCCTATGGAATGAGCTCGCGGACGAGGAAAGCCTAGCACAAGCCGGGCGTCAGTTGAGCGTAATCACTCCGGGCTGCCAGCCCCTGTACAATGCCGGACCAGACGCGAAGGAGGCAAGCCATGCGGCAGGAAGCTCCGGTCTTGCCCGGGGAGCGTACGGGTAGCTCTGCGGTCCGGCCGCGGAGGGCCCTCCTCTTCGGCTTCATCCTCTCGATGGCCCTCGCGGTCGGCGCCTGGAGCCAGGGCACCGCCCCGGCTGCTCCCGCTCCGCAGGCGGTCCTCGTCAAGGCGGCCCATCTGATCGACGGCCGGTCGGACCGGGTGCGCGACGGCGTCGCCGTGCTGGTGGTGGGGGAGCGCATCCGGGCGGTGGGGACGGCGGCGGAGATCGCGGCCCAGGCGCCTTCCGGGACGCGCACGATCGACCTCGGCGGGGCGACTCTGCTGCCGGGGATGATCGACGCTCACACCCACATCCTCCTGCAGGGCGACACCACGGCGGCCGACTATGACCCGCAGCTCTTGAAGGAGAGCATCCCCTACCGGGCCATCCGCGCCACGGTGGCGGCGAGGACCGCTCTCCTCCACGGCTTCACCACCTTGCGCGACCTGGAGACCGAGGGCGCCATGTACGCCGACGTCGACGTCAAGACGGCGATTGAGCGCGGGGTGATCCCCGGGCCGCGCCTCTTCGTCGCCACCCGCGCCCTGGCTCCCACCGGCATGTATCCGCTCGGCGGCTACTCCTGGGAGCTCAAGGTGCCCGAGGGGGTCCAGATCGCCGACGGCCCCGACGCCCTGCGCAGGGCGGTGCGCGAGCAGGTCAAGTTCGGCGCCGACTGGATCAAGTACTACGCCGATCGCCGCTACTTCCTCGCCCCGGACGGCCGCCTGCGCTCCTGGGTCAACTTCACCGACGAGGAATCGAAAGCGATCGTCGACGAGGCCCACCGCCTGGGCAGAAAGGTCGCCGCCCACGCCATGGCCTGGGACGGGATCGACTCGGCGCTCCGGGCCGGGTGGACACGATCGAGCACGGGGTGGGCCTGACCGACGACCTCCTCGACCGGATGGTGAAGCAGAAGGTCTACTGGTGCCCGACGATGTTCGTCCTCACCTACGTGGCCCCCCGAAGGGGCGGCGTCTGGCCACCGATGGTCGAGCTGGAGAAGAAGGCCTTCGGCCGAGCCCTGGGAAAGAGCGCCCGGATCGCCTTCGGCACCGACGCCGGCGGCTTCCCCTGGAGCGAGAACGAGGCCAAGGAATTCGGGCTCATGGTGCGTTACGGCATGACCCCCATGGCGGCGCTCCAGGCGGCGACCCGGGTGCCGGCCGAGCTCCTGGGAGCGGAAGCCGACCTCGGGACGGTCGAGCCCGGCCGGTTTGCGGACCTCATCGCGGTCGGCGGCGACCCGCTCCAGGACATCGGCGAGATGGAGCGGGTCACCTTCGTGATGAAGGGCGGGGTGGTGTACAAGGGGGCGGGGGCGGAGTAGGGGTTGCTGCCGCGCTCAGGCGCCCCAAAGCCTCGAAACCCCGTAGTCGTCGAAGACGGAATCCCGGCTGAGGAGCGGGATACCTTCCGCGAGACTCTGTGCCGCGATCAGGCGATCGAAGGGATCTCGGTGGACGAAAGGAAGCCGGGAGACGAGATCGAGGTGGCTCACTTGGACGGGCAACAGTTGAATGGCGTTGCCTTCCACATGGCGGGCGACGAGATCTGGCAGCGGGGAGGTGATCTCAAGCCGGCCGAGGCTGACCTTGATCGCGATTTCCCAGACGCTCGCGATGCTGAGGAGCCGCTCGTTCTCCAGGGATTCGATCCGCTGCCGCGCCGGCTCGTTCAAGCGCGAGTCGCCCAGAACGAACCAGAGAAAAGCGTGAGTGTCGAGGAGGAGCCTCAAGGCTCGTAGTCCTTGAAATCCTCCAGCGGTTCGTCGAAGTCCTCGCGGATACGAATCAAGCCCCGTGCGCTACCGAAAACGGGCTTCGGCCTAGGCGCTTCGAAGGGCACGATCTTGTAGCTCAGCCCGTCCTCACGGGTGATGAGGACATCCTCCCCGTGGGCCGCCTCGTCGAGGAGCTGGTCCAGGTGGCTCTGTGCCTCTTTGGTATTGACTTTGATCATTGCTCCCTCGCTCGTTCGAGCAAAGAATACTCCATCACCTGCCCTCCTACTTCCGCGGGAACAGCTTCCCCAGAAACTCCTTGTCCTCCTTCAAGCCCTTGAGCTCCGGGCTATCGTTCAGGGTCTCCTGGAAGTCCTTCTCGAATCCGGGGTCGCCCTTCTGGGCTTCCTGGAGCTCTTTCAGGGCCGCTTCTTTGGCGCCGGTCAGGTAGAGGACGAGGCCGAAGGTGAAGTGGGTCGAGGAGTGGCCCGGGGCGTAGCGGGTGGCGGCCTGGGCTTCGAGGAGCGCGGCCTTGGTGTCCCCCTTCTGCAGGGCGCGCTCGGAGGCCTCTTCGTGGAGGTAGGAGAGGTTCAGGTCGAGGAGGCGCCGCAGCTCTGGGAAGGGCTGGGGGTTGTCGTCGACGTTGATGTAGACGTAGCGGTCGTTGTTGGTGTTGCGCCCGCCCCCCTTGCGCACGACGAGGATCGAGGCCGACTGGTGGCCGCGGGCGTCGCCGCCGGCGGCGTCGCCCGCTTTCAAGGCGGCGTAGAGCTTCTCCGCCAGCTCGCCCGGGGCGTTCTCGAACGCCTTGCCCATCGCATCCGGGACCTGCGGGCCGACCAGGATGTTGCCCTGCGCCGACCAGGTCTTCCCCTGCCGGTCGCCGGCCCAGTGCGGGGCCTTGGGACCGGTGTAGGTGGCGACGTTGCCGTGGGCGTCGACGATCGCCACCTGCCGGCCGTCCTTGCCGGGGAAGGTGTCGTCGGCGAGGAGCTTGGCGAGCACCTGCTGGGCAGTGAGCCCCTGGCGCAGGAGGTCGATCGCCTGCGGCCCGTAGCCGACGTTGACGTTCGCCTGGGTGGCGACCGCCCCCACTCCCGCCAGGGCCCAGGGGACGACCGAGCCGACCGAGAAGTAGCGCGAGGCGACAGCCACCCCCAGATCGCCGTTCGCCGGGTCGATCGCCACGATCGAGAAGGTCGAGACCGTGGGCGGCGTATGGATCGGATGACCCGGTGCGGCGAAGGCGGCGGTCGGTAGGACGAGGAGACAGAGGGCGAGCAGGCGCTTCATCTTTCACCTCCGAAAGGAGCGGGCAGCCCTATCGTACCTCTCTTGCGATGGCGCTTTCGTGCCAGCGCCGCAGCAAGAAGTACGAGAGGCCGGAGAGGGCGGCGTAGAGCAGCACCCCGGCGCCGGCGAGGAGGGCCAGGGCGGCGAACATGCGGGGGATCTGGAGGGTGTAGCCGGCCTCCAGGATGCGGTAGGCGAGGCCGGAGGCGGTGCCCCCGGTGCCGGCCACGAACTCCGCCGCCACGGCGCCGATCAGGGCGAGGCCGCCGCTGATCCTCAAGCCGCCCAGGAAGTAGGGGAGGGCGGAGGGCAGGCGCACGGTGCGGAACACCTGCCAGCGCGAGGCGCCGTAGAGAGCGAGGAGGTCGAGCAGGTGATGGTCGGCGCTCGCGAGGCCTAAGGTGGTGTTCGAGACCACCGGAAAGAAGGCGACGAGGAAGGCGCAGAGGACGAGGGCGAGCTCGACGTTCTTCACCCAGATGAGGAGGAGGGGCGCGATGGCGATGATCGGCGTCACCTGGAGGATCACCGCGAAGGGGAAGAGGCTGCGCTCGATCCAGCGGGCCTGGGCGAGGAGGATGGCGAGGCCGGCGCCCAGGACCGCCGCGGCGAGGAGCGCCTCCCCGGTCACCCGCAGGGTGGCGAGGAGCGACGGATAGAGGGTGCCCCAGTCGGCGCCCAGGACGGCGGCGATCCGCAGCGGGCCGGGGAGGAGGTACTCCGGCAGATGGCGCAGGCGGACCACCCCCTCCCAGAGGGCGAGGACGACGGCGACGACCAGGGCCGGCGGCAGGGCGTTCCGGAGGGCGCGGCTCATGCGGTCGGCCCCAGGGCTTCCGCCAGCTGCGCCGAGATCGCCCGGCAGGTTGCGAGGTAGGCGGCCGAGGTCCGGTACTCCGGCCCTCGGGATTCGGCGTCGACCACAGTCTCGCCGATCACCCTTCCCGGCCGCGCCGAGAAGACCGCGATGCGGGTGGAGAGGTAGGCCGACTCGTAGACGCTGTGGGTGACGAAGATCACGGTCAGCCCCTCCGCCTGCCAGAGGGCCAGGAGGTCGTCGTTCAGCTTCCAGCGGGTGATTTCGTCGAGGGCGGCGAAGGGCTCGTCGAGGAGGAGGAGCCGCGGCCGCGCCACCAGGGCGCGGGCGATCGAGGCCCGCATTTTCATCCCCCCCGAGAGTTCACGCGGATAGGCGCGGGCGAAGCCGCCGAGCCCCAGGCGGTCGAGCATCTCCGCCGTCCGCCGCCGTCTCTCGTCCCGCGGCACCCCGAAGAGCCGCAGGGGGAGGGCGACGTTGGTCTCGACCGTCGCCCACGGCATGAGAGTCGGTTCCTGGAAGACAAAGCCCAGGGCATCCCGCCCCGGCAGCCGCCGCTCGACGAGCCCGGTGGTGGGCCGGGAGAGGCCGGCGATCAGGCGCAGCACCGTGCTCTTGCCGCACCCCGAGGGGCCGAGGAGGGAGAGGAGCTCGCCGGGCAGGACGGTCAGGTCGAGCCCGGCCAGGGCCTCGGTTCCACCAGGGAATTGCTTGCCGACTCCCTGGAGGCGGACGACGGGCTCAGTGGCGGGGCTGGGCTGGGCCACCGTGCGAGGTCTTCCACTGCAGGCCGACCTTCTTGTCGACGAACCGCAGGGTGTAGGCCCGGGAGAGGTCGATCGAGGAGGGGTAGACGCCGGCCTGGATCATCGAGGCGGTGAACGACTTCCAGCGGGCGTCGGTCATGGCGCCGATGCCCAGGGTCAGGGCGTCGCCCGAATCGACCACCCCATACTTCTTCATCGCCGCGATCGAGTAGGCGAGGAGGTCGTCGGTCATCTCCGGATTGTCGCGCTTGATCCGGGCGTTGGCCGGGGCGGGGTTGCCGTAGAGGTAGCTGTACCACCCCTCGATGCTGGCGTCGACGAAACGCTGTACCAGGTCGGGGCGGGTCTCGACCAGCTTCCAGGCGCATTCGATCGTCGTCGAGTAGCTGTCGAAGCCATGGTCGGCGAGGACGTGGACGACCGGCTTCACCCCGGCCTTCTGGAGCGTGAAGGGCTCGCTCGTCAGATATCCCTCCTGGATCGTCTTCTTGTCGGCCAGGAAGGGGGCCATGTTGAAGGTGTAGGTGCGGATCTGGTCGTCCGTATAGCCGTAGCGGATGCGCAGGAAGTTCCAGAAGGTGCTGCGGGCGAGCGGGGCGATCAAGATCGGCTTGCCCTTGAGCGACTCCAGGGTGTCGTTCCCCTGTCCGGGATGGGAGAGGAGGACCTGGGGGTCTTTCTGGAAGAGCGCCGCCACGGTCGCCATGGGCACCTTGGACTTGACGTAGTTCAGGGCCGAAAAGGAGCTCGAGCCGACGTTGAAGTCGACCAGCCCGGCGGCCAGGAGCTGCGGGTTGTTGACCTGCGGCCCGCCCATGCGGAGGGTGACGTCCAAGCCGTAGCGCTTATAGATGCCGGTCGCGAGCGCCTGGTAGAAGCCGCCATGCTCGGCCTCGGCCTTCCAGTTGGTGGCGAAGGTGACCCGGTCCAGGGCCAGGCCGGGCCGGGCGAGGAGGGCGGCGAGGAGCGCGAGGGCGAGGAGGCGCGGGAGGCGAGGGGAAAGCACGGGCGGATCGTACCATGGGGGTCCCCTCACCCCCCCCGGCCCCCCCTCTCAATCACCCCTCGGCGGGAGCGGAGATGGCTTGGCCGGAGGGGCGGGTGGCAAGCAGTAGTAATAAGGTAGTGCCACGCGGACGACAGCCCGAAGGGGCGACGGCATGTAGCCTGGGGCGAGAGCCCCAGGTAGGGTAATCCCAAGAAAACAAAAGCCCCGAAGGGGCGACGGTCATTCCGGTCGGACCTCCGCCCGGAGATAAATCTCCGGGCTATGAGTTGCGCTGGATGAATCCAGCTTCGCGCGGGGGAAGCGGTGGTGCGGAGGCTGGGTCTTTACCCTGCCTTGACCGGAGTGGCTCGGCGAATTAGCATCGCCTCCTACTAACCCTCGGAGGTCCCGTCATGCAGAAGAAGCTGAAGAAACCGCTGAAGCTAACCCGGGAGACCCTGGCTGCGCTCGATCGGGGCGAGCTCGAGCATGCGGTGGGCATGGTGACCCAGATCAAGAACCAGTGCCTCACCCAGGCCGCCACGTTCTGCACCTGTCACGTGATCAACACGCACTGCATCGCGGGATGACCCTGCGGGGGCGTCCCGTCCGGGCAACGCCCCCTCCGGACTCGATCCCCGGCCACCTTATCTCAGTCCTTCACTGCCGATTATGGAGCATTGATGTAGTGATAGGCGTCTCCGTGCCAGATGGCGGCGGTAGGGCTCGGATTCCAATCGAGGTCCTCGCCTCATGCGGCTTGACGGAGGGGTTGCGGCTGCCCCAGGCTCCGCAGAGCGCTGGAGAACGCATCGCCCGGATTGGCGCCCGCCGTTCGAGCCAGGTAGGAGTCCTCCACGGCCAGCAGGAACCCCGAAATGTCGGCTGCGGCGTCGGAAGCGAGGGTGCGTGCCCGGACGAGGAAGGCTTCCCGGTCCTCTCCGCTGCGCAGCTCTCGATCGACCAGGTACATCCCGGCCAGGTACTCGGCCAAGGGGTCGAGGTTGACACGGACCTGATTGCGTGCGGCGCCTACGGTCGCGGCGATCCGCAGCTTCCTCTCCAGATAGCTCAACCGCTCCTCACCGGTCCTGCCGAGGGCCTCTACGACCTCGTCGCGCGGCGCGGGACCAGGACGGAAGGTGGTCTTCAGGCAGTGCCAGGCGAGGATGGTGGCGGTCCGTTGGACCTCGCGCTCGTCCAGCCGGTCGTCGGAAACCGAGCGGTTGAGCTCGTTCAAGTAGCTCAACATCAGATCGGGAATGCTGTCGGGCAAACCTTCGGCCGCTGAGCTCCCCTCCTTGAGATCGATCAGGCGATCGGCGTAGAGGCGGGCCAGGAGGACAGTGATGTTGCGCTGTCCTACCATGCGCGAGAGGTGGGCGCAAGCCTCGAAGAATTCGGCATCCTTGAAAAGCTCGCGCTTCTGGCGCCGCGTCAGATAGGCCTCCATGAAGGAGGCGGTGCGGTCGCCCTGAATTCGCATCGGCGTGACCTTATGGACCGCTACCGCGCCGAGGACACTTTCGGTCCGTGCCGTCACCACGAGGGCGTTGATGGGGAACGTCGGCGACTCCGGACGGACAGCGCGGCGCATGGCCTCGTTCATCTCGGAGAGGTGATCGACGATCACCAGCACCCGCTTCTGGCGCAGGAGGCGCCCGAAGAGCCGTTCGGGGATCGGCTCCGGGCTGCCGGCCACACTCTGGAGCTGGCCGCGAACCACGTCCAGGAGAGCTGCCGCGCATACCTCCGGCTTCTCGGTCTCGGGCTGGACCTCCAGGTCCTCCTCGACGAGGACCGGGAGCATCGTATGCTTCGTGAGGCGCTCCTCCGACTCCTCGGCCATCGCCCACCGGGCGAGTTGGCAGGCGAGGCTCGTCTTCCCCACGCCGCCCTCGCCCCAGATGAGGATCCGTGCCTGCTCCTGGCGGAAGGCTCCCGCCAGTTCCTGGGAGGTCAGCTCGGTAAGCCGGTTGCCGTCGAGCACCGCAGGCAGAGGGACCTGGACCACCCGATCTCGGACCGTTGTGCGCTCGGCGAAGTTGGCGCGCGCTACGTCGACGTGGCGCACGACCCAGGCGTCGAGGACCCGTGGACGGTACTGAAGGAAGAGGAAGCTGTGCAACCCGACCTCTCCCAGCCACGGCAGCTTCACTTTGAACGGCCGCAGGGTCTCGTCGAGCGCCAGGAGCCAGAGCGGGGCGAACCAGAAGACCCCGAGGAGGGCCAGTAGATAGCCGGCTGGGATGAAGAACAAGGGGGAAGTAATCACCTGGAGAAATGTCCGCACCGGCCGAACCTTGCTCTCGATCTTGTCGCTCGTCGCCTCGAGGATGGCGGCGCCTCGACCGCCCTCTGGGAGAGCCCGCATCCTGGATGCCGCTCCTCGCAGTGCGGGCAGGATTCGTTCCAGGGTAAGGTAGGATATGGTTCCTTTCTCGATCTCGTACGGAAGATCCTCTGCCGTAGTCACCAGGATTGAAGCAGCTCTCCGTTGGAGGTTGGCATCGGTGAGTGTTGCCGCCAGGAGCTTGATCGCCAGGGGATTCCTCTTGCAGATGTGCTCAAGCGCTCCGTTTAGGTTGAAATCTGAGTAAGGCCGCTCAGGATCAACAGCGAGCCGTTTCGCGAGGGCTCTCGCGGTAGCATCGGACTGCGCGCCGATGGCAGTCAAGGCTCCCTCTGTTACGTTGACGAGTTCACCGTCCTCGGCCAGGAGCAGCGGCCTGAGATCGTCCTCCGCGTCCTTGGCCGCCTCTCCAAGTTGCCCGATTGCCTCGACCGCTGCCCGCTGAGTGCTGAGCTGATGGCTGTCCTTCAAAACCGCTGCCAACTCGGGTAGGGCTTTCGGTGATCGGATCTCGCCGAGGGCTGAAGCTGCAGCTGCGCGGACCTTCTCGCCGTTGCTTTCCCGGAGGATCGAGCGCAGTGAATCGACCGCGCCCGTAGCTGGTTTGCCGATCCGTCCGAGCGCCGAAATTACGGCCACCCGCAGGCTTGGACTACCGTCTCCAATGGCCGTTACGAGTTCCAGGGTGACGGCTTGCGCGTTCTTACTCTTCTGGCCAATCGCTCCCAGTGCAAGCGCACAGTTTGCACGAACCTGTTCCGACCGCGAAGTTGCGAAGGCCTCCTCAAGGGCCTTTTGCTGGGTGGAAGCTCGGTTGCCCAGGGAGGCTAAGGCTTTCGCCGCCGCCAGCTCGACGCTTGGCCGCTGGTCTTTGAGCAAAACGGCGACCGCCGCGCTGACCTTGGGAGCCTCATTTGCATAGGGTTCGCTAAGGCTAAGATTGCCGTAACCATAGAGGAATTCGAGAGCATTGATCGCCGCGAGCCGGACCTCGAGGTCCAAATCGGGGAGCATGTCAAGGATCGCTTGGAGTCGCCGAGAAGGCAGGGCCCTATCACGTGCGAGCTGCCGGATGGCCGCAATGCGTACTGCGGACGGCATGTCGCGAGAGAGTCCCCGGGCGAGGAGATTCTCCGCCTCGGCCTGCCTTCCCTGCGCCGCGGTCCACCTCGCCATGAGGAGCAGGAGCTTCGCCTTGATCGTTGGCGAGACTTCTTCTCTCAAGGCTCGCTCGATTCTCTGCAAGGCATCAGCTTGCGGGGGTTCTCGCCATTCCAGGACCGAGACGGCGACACTGCGCACGAACACGTCGGGGTCGTCGAGCCTTTCCAACGCGGCCTCGCCCACCGTCTGAGGGAGTTTTGAATCATCCGGCAGGTTTCCCTCGGGAATCCACCGCAAGACTCGTATCGCTGCCCTACGGTGGACCGGGTCCTTCTGATCCTTTAGAAGCCCCAGCACGCCGGAAAGCAGGTCGCTGTCTCCCTGGCTGATCCGGCGGGCGCACTCCTCGACGGTCGCTTCCCGGTGCCACTCATCGTCCGTCTCAAGCTTGGCGAGGAGGGCCGGCGTCGAGGCGGGCCAAGGACCGTCGTCGGCAAGGCCTGCATCGGAGCTTGGAAGTGGACGCGGGCCAATGCCGAAGGCGAGCGGTACCCAGACGATGAGTAGCGCGCACAGGAACAACCAGACTCTGCGTGTCGACATCAGTTCTCCTGGAGCAAATAGCTGAAGCGCCCCGCAGCGTATTCGATAGCTCGGGAAAATTGTATTTTATCGGCCCGTGACCCGCAAGCGCATCGGTTTCGGCTACTTCGATGGCCCTCCTGAGTTCCGTCAGCGCTGAAGTTTCCGCTCGTCCTTGACCACCACGCCCCCCTTCATCACGAAGCGCACCCGTTCGAGCTCGGTGACGTCTTGGAGCGGATCGCCGTCGACGGCGATCAGATCGGCGTAGCGGCCGGGGACGACGCTGCCGACCTTGTCGCTCATGCCGAGGAGGTCGGCGGCGTTGGTGGTCGCCATCTGGATCACCTGGGTGGGGGTCAGGCCGAGGGCCAGGAGGGAGTGGAACTGGTGGGCGTTCTGGCCGTGGGGGTAGACTCCGGCGTCGGTGCCGAAGGCGAGCTTGACGCCTCCGGCGATGGCGCGCTTCCAGTTGGCGATCTGGTTCTTGCGCAGCTCCTTTTCCTTCTCGATCATCTTTGGCGGCAGGCCCAGGTGGTCGGCTTCGGCGAGGATGTACTCGTCGGTGTAGATGTCGGGCACCAGGTAGATGCCCTTCTCCTTGAGGAGGCGCACCCCCTCCTCGTCGATCAGGCCGCCGTGCTCGATCGAGGCGACGCCGGCCCGCGCCGCGCGTTTGATCCCCTCGGTGCCGTGGGCGTGGGCGGCCACCTTCTTGCCCCACATGGCGGCCTCGGCGACCACGGCGTTCATCTCCTCCTGCGAATACTGGGGCGCCCCTACGGATTCCTCCTCGGAGAGCACCCCGGCGGTCGCCATCACCTTGATCCAGTCGGCGCCGTTCTTGACCTCGAAGCGGACCAGCTTGCGGATCTCCTCCGGGCCATCGGCGATGCCGGAGAGGCGGTCGAAGTGGAGGTAGGGAGAGAAGCCGGAGAGGTCGTTGTGGCCGCCGGTCGAGCCGATCGCCAGGGTCGCCACCCGCATGCGCGGGCCGACCACGTCGCCGCGGTCGATGGCGTTCCTGAGCGCCACGTCGATCAGCTCGGCCGCCCCGACGTCGCGCACGGTGGTGAAGCCGGCCTCCAGGGTGCGGCGGGCGTAGACGTGGGCGACCACGGCGGCGTCGATCGGGGTGCGCCGGAAGATCCCCTCGTAGTAGTCGCCGGTCGACTGCTGGGTGAGGTGGGTGTGGCAGTCGATGAGCCCCGGGAGCACGGTCTGCTTCGAGAGGTCGACGACCTCCGCCCCGGCCGG
>Ga0137407_10001223_pt1 | contig 16752 bp, 18 predicted proteins | sample CZOMad2_2_16fung_FD_108410 | JGI IMG/M metagenome (GOLD analysis project Ga0137407, IMG submission 108410) | Vadose zone soil fungal communities from Angelo Coast Range Reserve, California, USA - CZOMad2_2_16fungal (Illumina Assembly) | ecosystem: Environmental > Terrestrial > Soil > Vadose... | reverse complement strand
GGCGGACATACCAAGGCGGCACGGCTGACGCTTGACCGCCTGGCGATCGGCCAGCTTGTCGAGCGTTCGGTGCCTGCGCTGGTGGTGCCGCACGGACAGATGAAAACCAATTTGCTCGGCATGAGTTTTCTGGACCGGCTGGAAAGCTGGGAAGTCCGCGCCGACAGGCTGATGCTGCACGGCTATCCATAGGATGAGGTAAGCATAGGCCTGGCCGCGATCGATCTGCTGCTCCCTCTCCCCGCTTGTGGGGAGGTGAAGTGCTCGCCGATAGACCACCCAAATAAACCGGTCAGGTTGAGACCGAAGTGCTTACGCAGCCATTGACGGCGCAACCCGATCCTCGACCAGCGCGACCGCATCGCGCAGAACACTAACGCCGGCCCCGGCCTTGACACCATTCTCGGCAAGGTGGCGACGAAATGCCCGCGCCCCGGGTACCGCGTGAAACGCACCGACGAAATGTCGCGTCATCGAGTGCAGCCGCGTGCCCCGCGCGAGTTCGCGCTCGATATACGGCATCATCGCCTGGAATACGTCCTTCATCGCCGCAAACGGTGCCGCCTCGCCGAACAGCTCCGGATCGACCGCTAATAGCCGCCATGGCTCCTGGTAGGCAGTTCGCCCCAGCATGACGCCGTCGACATGGGCAAGGTGCTTTTTCGCCTCGGTAAGGCCCGTGATGCCGCCATTGATAATGATGGGAACGTCAGGCATTGCTGCCTTCAGCCGATAGACTCTGTCGTAGTCGAGCGGCGGGATATCGCGATTTTCCTTCGGCGACAATCCGTTGAGCCAGGCTTTGCGGGCATGGACGATCAGCGCATCGGCGCCGGCGGCAACGACGCCGCGCGCGAGCGTGTCGAGCGCCGTCTCAGGGTCCTGATCGTCAATACCGATTCGGCATTTCACGGTGACCGGAATATTCACCGCGCGCTTCATCGCCTCGACACCAGCGGCAACGAGGCCAGGCTCGGCCATCAGGCAGGCGCCAAACCGGCCGTCCTTGACCCGGTCCGAAGGACAGCCGACGTTCAAATTGATTTCGTCGTAGCCGAAATCCTCGCCGATCTTCGCAGCCGTTGCGAGATCGCGCGGGTCTGATCCGCCCAACTGTAGAGCCACCGGATGTTCGCACGCATCGAAACCAAGCAGGCGCTGGCGATCGCCATGAATGATGGCGCCCGTGGTCAACATCTCCGTGTACAGCCGGGTACGCCGCGTCATCAGGCGATGGAACACGCGGCAATGCCGATCGCTCCAATCCATCATAGGCGCCACGGAAAAACATCTGTCTAACATATTGTTTTAATTCATCTTTGTGGCTTGAATCGGCCCAACCGATTTCTGGGCCGACACATGATCGGATCGATAGACCTAAAGCATTTTCCTTTCTTTTCAACTAGTTGAAACAATGCCGGCTTCTTCATGTATTTCGTCTTCTCTGATTTTTGACCATCGGAACGAATTTCACTTAGAAACTGCCCTGTGTTCGGCAGGTGCCCTGCGTGGCGATGGATCCTGACCGCAAGCAAGCGGTCAGCTTCGGGTCATTGGGATTGAGACGCTGATGTCGCCTTGAGATTCAATCGAGACGTTTTGTCGATTACCTCGCGTCGTGAGATGTAAGTTTGCCGAGAATCCAACGGAATCCGCGACCAAGCTGATACTATTACTATCGCCATTCGAGTGCCCCTGCAGGGTCCCGCTGATAATTCCAGCTCGCCTCGCTCCGGGTGCCCGAAATTCGCGATCCCTCGCTCAGGACCTCACTGCTGAGATAGAACTTATAGCTGTCGCTCACCCGCAGCGATCCCGCCGCGACGCCTTGCGCACCATCGCGCGCGACCGCGACGATCGCGACCACGCTTCGGTCAACCGACAGCCCCCTCTTTGCGGAAAACTTGGAGTCCGTATCCGTCGCTTCTCGCGAGAGGGACATCGGCGTCCGGCTAAGTTTTTGCGGACCGTCTCGCCTTCTTCCTGGTGACCGGCGGTTTCGGCACTTTGCCCGTTTCCACCGGAATTTGCTTCAGGCGATCGATAAACCATCGGCCGGCCGGTCCAGGCGGTGACTTGGTCTGCCACACCGCCGACATCGCTAGAATCAAGCCATCCGGAGGCACGTCCTCGATAGGCAGCACGGAAAGGCGCCCCTCTTCCAAATCCTTGCGCACAGCATGCAATGGCATTCCGCCCCAACCTAGACCGTTGAGCAAAAAATGATGCTTGGCGAAGAGGTCAGCAAGCCGCCAGGTCGTAGGCGACATGACGCCGAATTCGCGCCCCAAGGATAGCTCCGACCTGTCGGTGAGAACGATCTGAGTATGTTTTCCGAGAACTTCCTTGGGAATTTTGCCTCGGTAGGAAGTCAGCGCATGGTCACGGGCGGCAACCATGAGAAACGCGATACCTGGCAACCGTTCATTGGTCAGCGTATCTGGAATCTCCGGGAGTGATCCGATCACGCCGATGCTGCAACGGCCGTCAAGCACGGGTTTAATGGCTCCTCCGAGCGCCTCGACATAGATGCGGAGCGCCACTCCCGGGTATTTCTGCCGGAACTCCTTGGCCACTTGAGTAATCGCGTCGATCGGATAGAAGACGTCAATCACCACGGACAATTCCGGCTCCAGGCCAACCGACATGCCCTTCGCCCGGGCCTTCAGCAAGTCGACCCCGGTGATGATGCTGCGAGCATCGCCCAGAATGACCAATCCCGCTGGGGTGAGTTTAGGATAACGGCCAGAGCGGTCGAACAACCGTACGCCAATCTGTTCCTCGAGATTGCTGATTGTCTCACTCACAACAGACTGCGAGCGCAACAACTTGCGGGAGGCGGCAGAAAAGCTTCCTTCATCGACCGCGGCGATGAGCGTGCGCAGTTGATCGAGAGAGACGGCGTCGAGCATGGGACTTACCTATCGACCAAACCGATGCTAAAACGCATAACATACGGCCCAATTGGCAGTTATATCAACCATTGAGGTACGCGCCATTCGACTCGTGAGCACGTTCTAGCTTGCGAACCACCAAGGCCTTCACCGTTTCAGGGCGGGGAAGAGGTGCGCTTCGTCAATGTAAGGAGCTCGTTTCGGCTCGAGGCAGCTCTCGCCTGCCCGACGACAACCCCCAACAAGAAGCAGGTCTCGGGCTCTGGTCAAAGCGCCCATTGATCCTCTTGGCCGCTCAAATCGCTTTCGTTTAAGCGCCGAGCTATCTCCTCGCTCATCGCGGGATCGGCTGCTGCCGCGATAATGACGCCGTGCTGTGTGACGATCTCGCGGCCTCTTGCCCGGACCGGGAAGTGTTCTGATCGGAGCGACAGGCGTCTGTCGGACCTGTCCGGGCATTCCCTGCCTTCCGCTATGCGTCGAAGAAGCTGAACTCCGCCTGATCCAAACATCGCTTCCCTCCATAGTAACTCTGCAACTAGGTCAATCTCTCCAATCTTCAGCGTGCTGCGCCTGTCAAGACGCCCTGGTTGTGCAACCGGCGACCAATATCGGCGATGTTGCTCTCCCCAATGCGCAAGGAATCTGCGTTGGTATGCACGGAGTAGTGCCCGGTCACGAGGTCGTAAGGGTGCTTGACCGCTGAGCCGAGGATGAAGCCAGCATCGGTAAGCGCTTCGAACTCGATCGCTTGATAACTCTCCTCGAACACCGCGGCTTCGCCCATCGATACCTGCTCTGGCGTTCTTACGATGCCTTCGTGCGATGCGATCCAAGCGACGTCGTGCCCCTTGGTCGGCTGAAGGTCCAGCGCTCTCCAGCCTTGAGGCGCACATCGAGGTAAGTGATGCCAATTGGTGACTCGACCATGCTTCTCACCCCGCCGTATTCGCCCGCGATAACCCTCGCGGGACCGGCAAAATGAAAGTCCGAAGCGCCGAGATACTGGCTCTGAGGTTCGGCCAGTTCGAGCTCTGGCGGCATGGCGACCCAAAGCTGAAAGCCCTTGATCCGCTCCTTGCCGACAACCCCACCTGTATGCCAAACGCCGCTACTGGCGCGCATCCATTCAACACCGTCTGTATCGATGATGCCTTCGCGACCCGTGGTCTCCTTATACGAAACCTGCCCGGACAGGATGAGGGTGAGAGTCGCTATCCCCGAATGGGGATGAAAGCCGAATTTTGGTGCGCTCGCCGGGTCTCCCTCAAAGTAGTCGAGAAACACGAACGGCTTGATCAGTTCACCAATGTCGCCGGGACTGACGAGTCGGGTAATGGACCCATGCGAGCGTCCACGCGTACGCAGATCAATCTGCCGGTAGGTTTTTTGGGCGCGTATTTGACGCGTGAACGCTGCATCGGTCTTCATTGTCGTTCTCCTAAGGTTTGGCTATCTCTTAGCTTCAAGGGTCAGCCTTTGATCCGGTGGAGCAAGGCTACGAGTTCATCGCGCCGCAGATAGACAACCAGCGCGTTGAGTAGTCCCAGGACGATCGCCGGAACCGGGCTCGTGTGCAGGATGAACACATGGGTTGCGACGGCAAAGACCATGGTGAACCCGAGCCAGGCCGCACCGATCGAAGCCAGGCCGGGGAAGACCAGAGCGATGGCGCCGGTTACTTCCACAATGCCCGTCGCCACGCGGAACCATTGCCCAATTCCGATCTGATCGAACAACTCGACCATATATGGAACCCCGGCCAGTTTGGCGGAACCGGCGGCAAGGAAAGCAGCCGCGAGGATGACCTGCAACGTCCAGGCGCCGATGCGACGCGTAGGACGGCCTAGTTGGATAGAAGTTGTGCTCATGTTGGACTCCGTGCGTGTGAGGTTGAAAGTGAGAAGACGCTAAGACGCCGACCGTTATGGCAAAAGCCGATTTATTCAGATGCTATCTATCGGCGTCTTCGATATGTCGTCGACGCCGCCCCACCCGGCCCTGGATTTCCTGAGTGGGCGCAGCCTTGCGGCTATCCATGTACACGAGGAACTCCGTGTCTGCCGTGAAGAGCGACATCTGTCCCTCGACGTCCCGGCGGTCTGCGTAGTCTGCATGCGCATCGACAAGTTCACGGATAGCAAAGCGATCGGCTGCTTCTTGTGAGTTAAGACCGTTGTGACGAGATCACCGCGTTGCCATCTATGCTCCTTGGTTCCACGACCGCCAGGCGAAGCGAGGCGCCCGAGACCGCGTGAAGGTCATTCTTCAGGCCGACGGAGACTTCAGCGCGGCTGCAAGCACGTCGCGGAAGAGCTTGGGCGGCCGCCCGCCAAGGCGCTCGACGTCGCCGGTCAGAATGTCGAAAGCACCCGCTGCGAAGCTCGCCTGGATGCTGACGACGATGTTGATGGCCCCCACCGGCAGCCCCGCTTGCGTCAGTCCGGCACGCAGTTGCTCTTCCGTGATGACCCGGAATGCGACCGGCTTGCCGGTGATTTCGGAGATAATAGCCGCACGTTCCGCGCCCGACACGCGTTCGGGGCCGGTAGCGTTGTAGATCGCGCCCGCATGACCGTCGCCGATCAGGATTCCGGCTGCCGCCGCCGCCACGTCTTCACGCGCAACAAAAGCAGCCCGGTTCTCGGCCAGCCCGGCGAGCACGCTTTGGCGCAGTGCCGCCTGCGCTAACTGCACAAAGGCTTCGGCATAGAAGTTCATACGCAGAATGGTCCAGGCCGGCGCCTTGGCGATCAGATGCTGCTCCCCGCGCCAGTAGGAGGCACCGCGCGCCGGCTCCTCCTCTTGACGCGTGCCGACGGCCGACATGAAGACGATATGCTTGACCCCCGCCTTCACGGCCGCGTCGATGGCAGCGACGTTCTGCGCCCCGCGCTTTCCGGGCTCCGGATCGACGGTCGTGATGATGAGCAGACGATCGAGACCCGCATAAGCCTCCGCAAGGCTTTCGGGCCGGTTGTAGTCCCCGAATCGTGCCTGAGCCGATCCGGAGACCGTTTCGGGCGTGCGCGTGATTGCTACCACCTCGTGCCCGCCGGGACGCTGCAACAGTTCTGATACGACGGCTCTGCCCAAATGGCCGCTGGCGCCACTCACACCGATTTTCATGTCAACCTCCATTACTACAGATCTTACGCGGCGGCGGCCGCCTCGAGTTCGGGATAGTCGGTATAGCCGTGCGCGCTCCCGCCAAAGAAGCTGGCGCGATCCGCTTCGTTCATTGGCGCATCGGTCTTCAATCGTGTGACGAAATCCGGGTTGGCAAGCACCATCTGGCCGTAGGCTTCCAGATCGGCCAACCCCGAAGCCACGTCAGCGCCAATCTGGTCGCGCGGACGACCAGGCCGGTTCACGATCAGCGATTGCGTCCACAGCGCGCGTATATCCGCCAGCCGCCGCTCGTCGCCGCTGTGCATGATGTGCACGTATGCAAGACCGAGCTTGTCGAGTTCGGCGACCAGATGGCGGTAAAGGGCCGGGCCTTCTACACCCTCGTCGATCCCCCACATGGTTATGCCGGGGGATAGACGGATGGCCGTCCTGTCCGCTCCGATTTCCGCGGCAATCGCCGTGGCGACTTCGATGGCGAAACGAGCGCGGTTCGCGATGGAGCCGCCATATGCATCCGTGCGCGTATTGGCGCTTGGGGCGAGGAATTGTTGAACGAGGTAGCCATTCGCTCCGTGAATCTCCACACCATCAGCGCCGGCCTCAATGGCGGAGCGCGCCGCGAGGCGGAAGTCAGCTACCGTCCGGCGCACTTCCTCGGTCGTCAGCGCACGCGGCGTGGGCATGTCCTGCATTCCGCTCGCGGTGAACATCTGCGTCCCCGAAGCGATCGCGGACGGTGCTACGGCTTGCCGGTGATGCGGCGTATTGTCGGGGTGCGACATACGTCCCGCGTGCATGATCTGGATGAAGATGCGGCCGCCCCGGTCATGCACCGCAGCCGTTACCTTCTTCCACCCCGCGACATGCGAGGGCAGGTAAATGCCCGGCGTAGCAAGGTAGCCCTGACCGTCATCCGAAGGTTGAGTGCCTTCGGTGACGATCAGGCCGACGCTGGCGCGTTGGGCATAGTATTCGGCGGCCAGTTCTCCCGGCGTGCCGTCCAACTTCGCGCGGCTGCGGGTCATCGGAGCCATGACCAGACGGTTTGGCACGTTGTAGCGTCCGACACGGACGGGGGTGAATGATCGGTTCATAGTGTTCTCCTCGACAGGGCTTGCGTTGCTCATGAGGAGAATCTAGGGAATGCAGCGATATCGGATAAGGCGGCTTATTCAGATGAGACCCATCGGCGCGTCCGATACAACGTCTGCGGATTCACCCTGCATCCCGAGGAAATGGCGCATTGTCGGCCTAGCTCCGCGCGACCGTGGTCGAATGACTTGTAGGCAGCGCAATAAAATGCTTGCTCCTGCAATTTTCTGACGAAAGAGCACCACGTCCATGAGCTCTCACTCCTACGCCGGTTCCGACGTTGCAACCGCCACGCTGAAGATTGCAAACGCGGACATTCCTGTTCTTGGTTTTGGCACCTATCGGATGTCTGGTCCGAAGCTGCAGAATCTCCTTGTCGAGGCGCTCCGGCAGGGGTTTCGACACATCGACACGGCGCAGATGTATCAAAACGAAAAGGATGTAGGAGCTGCAGTTCGCGCATCCAGGATTCCGCGATCAGAAGTCTTCATCACCACGAAGGTTTGGGTCAGTAACTATGCTCGGCAGAGATTTATGGCATCGGTGGATCAAAGCCTGGAAAATCTCCTGACCGATTATATCGACCTGCTTCTTGTGCACTGGCCACGCGGTGGTGCTCCGATTTCGGAGCAGATCGAAGGCCTCAACAGGGCCGTCCAATCGGGAAAGGTTCGATACATCGGTGTTAGCAACTATGGCAGCGACATGCTTCGCGCGGCTGCTGTACTGTCCAACTATCCATTGGTCACGAACCAGGTTGAATATCATCCATTCCTCGACCAAACCGCGCTTTTAGCGGAAGTCGCGGCCGAAGGCACGAGCCTCATGGCGTACTGTGGCATGGCTGTTGGCCGTGTCTTCCAGACGCAACGCCTCAAAGATATTGCTGCCCGTTACAACCGGAGCGTGGCTCAGGTGGTTTTGCGTTGGCTTATCCAGCAGCCTCAGGTGGTCGCGCTTTCTCGCACGGAGAATGTTGAACGCATTCCAGCCAATACCAACATATTCGACTTCGCGCTGTCCGATGAAGATATGGCAGCAATCGCCTCACTCCGTACGCCGGGCAGCCGGATCGTGAATCCGTCGCATCTCGCTCCCAACTGGGATTCATAAATCCCGTTTCACGCGCGACGAAGGCCTTGACCTACAAAAACGATGGGTGTGTTGCACCGCTTGATTGGAGAATAGAGCGCGCCCTACTTCCTTCCTATTATCGCGGAGTGAAACATGCGGACGATTTCTTCCCATGCTGACTATGGAGCATAGCGATTACTTCTTCGAACGGACGCAATCCCGCGCTTTGCGGGCATTGGAGCGGGAAAAGACCGAGCCGCCGATAAGGTCCGGGTCGGAGTATCCTTATCCGACGCTCGCCCGCAAAGATGTTAGTCCTTGGCGGGAGACATGTGCGATGAAATGTGTTCAACAGAGTGCTGAGATCGATGCCGTAATCTCAAGGCATCTCACCGGAAGCCAAGCCGCATAGGTTCACTGCAAGCTCGATCCGTCAGCTTCGTGCCGCGATCGGCCGCCGAACGCAGCATGAAGCCGAATCTCATTCGCTCGCGCTAAGCGCCCTGCACCATGTGGTGGCCAGCAGCTTGTCCTCCGTCGACGTGAATAATCTCCCCGGTCACAAATTGCGCGCCATCCAGGTAGAGCACCGCGTCTACGACGTCGGACACATCTCCCATCCGACCCATTGGATGCAGCGCCGCCAACGCTGGATACGCTTCCGGAGGGTGCATCGGCGTCTTGATTATTCCTGGCGACACGGCGTTGATGCGAACCCCGGTCTTCGCGTACTCGATCGCAAGCGCTCGCGTCGCGGCGCTTAGCGCTCCTTTTGTGAGGGAGGCCAAGACGGCAGGGACGCTGCTCATCGGCTGGTCGACAAGACTCGTTGTGATCGTGACTACGTGGCCGCGTCCTTGTTTGCCCATGAATTCCAGCGCACGCTGAGTCATGTGAAAGAAGCCCGTTACGTTTGTCGACATGTAGATCGCATAGTCTTCCTGCGAATAAATCGTGAATGGTTTTGCCATGAACATGCCGGCGTTGTTAACCAGCGTGTCGACACGACCGAAAGTCTCGAAGGCCGCTTTGAACACTCTTTCGGCTGTATCTGCAGCGCCGATGTCGCCTTGCACGGTCACGACGTCCGAATCGGCGACCGGCTTAATCGACCGCGATGTCGCAACAACCCGGTAGTTACGATCTCTGAAAGCCTGAAGGATACCCGCGCCGATCCCCTGAGATGCTCCAGTTACTATGGCTACTTTCTGCTCTGTGCTCATGATTGATCCCATTCAAAAAAGAAGCTTCGCTTTAGTCAGACCTCCGCCTCGCCGCTGGTCATCAGCGGATCGTATTCCGGCCGTTTCAAGATCGCGTGAAGTTGCCGACGTCGGACGCCGATGTTGCCTCCGCCAAACAGAGGAAGCGCGAGCGCATCCTGAAGCAGGCGCCCTAACGGGAGAGCGTGATCGTAGCTCTCTACCCCGACGACTCGCATGAGATCCGTCAGCACCCGCACGGCCGTTTCCGAACCATGGACTTTTACTTCGATCGCCAATTCCTGCGCGCCGGGCGATTGCACATCGACCGCCTGGCACGCCCGCCAGCAAAGACAGCGGGTCGCTTCGATGGCCATCTTGGCGTCCGCCAGCGCGTATCCGACTGCTTGATGTTCGATGATGGGATGAATGCCGCCTCGCCTTTCGTTGCGCGCGAAGCCCAGCGTGAACTCAAACGCTGCCCGCATCAGCGCCACGGCGAAAATCCCGACCAGGGCGGCTGCGCCAGTGAAGCAAGCGGCAGTTAAGGCCAGACCACCGCCGAGGCTGCCCAAAACATTATCTCTGGATACGCTAACTCCCTTGAGGTTGAACTGGGGCAAGAGGTGCGCACGGTGCCCCACCGAATCGATCGCACGCTCGAAGACCAGGCCCGATGCGGGGCGCTCCACGACCATGACCGAAATACCCCGCTCGGGAGGGGCATCAGGATCGGTGCGGCAAAGTACCGATAGAATGTCCGCGCCCTTGCGATCCCAACCTGTGGCCGAGGAAACCCAGCTTTTTCGACCTTCGATGATCCATCGGTCACCCCGAAGCGTAGCCGTGGTACGAACGCCCTCGCCCGGCGGCGGCGATGCGGCATTGGCGCTGCCGCCCGGTTCGGTGGCGCAAAACCCCGCCAATGGCGCTCCGGCTTGTTTGAGGAATGGAGGCAGCAGCCGACTCCGCTGCTCCTGCGTGCCGCCGATCAAGAGCGGCAACAGTCCAAGGACGGTTCCAATCAACGTCAATGTAACGCTGGCGTTCACCGCGTAGAGTTCCTCGACCATGATCGCGGTATCGGTGAGACCGGTGTTCTCTCCCCCGACGGAAAGAGGAATGCATTTCCGCAGAAATCCGGCCGCAATCATCGCCTCATAAGCGGGCTTGGTTGCGGCAAACCGTTCCTCCGCAGTGGGCAGAGTCTCCGCCTCCAACGCCCGCGAAAGCACCTCCCTTGCGAACTTGCGGGATTGGAGCTGTAGTTCGCGTTGGCGCGCGGTAAGTCGAAAATCAATGGCCACCGATCTTCCCTCTCACCGGAACATCATCAGCCAGACGCACTACGCCGCCCCACTTGCAGCAAGCGGATCATAGTCGCTTCGCTTGAACATCATGTGCAGCTGCCGACGCCTGATGCCCATATTGCCGCCGTCGAAGATCGGCAGCGCGAGTGCATCCTGCAGTAGGCGAGCGAACGGCGCCTCATGATCATAGCTGTCGATGCCGACCACGCGCATGAGATCGGTGATCACGCGCACCGCGGCCTCGGAGCCGAATATCTTTGCCTGGACTGCAAGCTCCTCGGCCGACGGCGACTGGACGTCAAGCGCGTGGCAGGCGCGCCAACTGAGATAGCGCGCCGCTTCGATCGTGGTCTTTGCATCGGCCAAAGCGTATCCGACCGCCTGGTGCTCGATGATCGCGTGAACGCCGCCACGCTTTTCGGTGCGAGCAAAATGAAGCGCAAACTCGAACGCGGCGCGCATCAACGCGACGCCGAAGATGCCAACGAGCGCCGCGGTGCCCGTGAACGCTGCAGCCGTCAGCGCGAGCCCCGAGCCCTCCTGTCCGAGCAGGTTGTGACGGGGTGTCGCGACGTTCTGGAAGCCGAATTGCGGGACGAGATGCGCCCGATGACCGATCGTGTCGATCGCACGTTCGAACACGAGGCCCGTTACCGGTCCTTCTACCGCAATGATGGAGATCGCTGCATCGGGCGGTGCCGCTGGATCGGTGCGGCACACGACGCAGAGAACATTGGCGCCTTCGCGGTTCCAGCCCGTAGCTGACGACACCCATTTCTTGCGGCCGTTTATCACCCAGTTGTCGCTCTCTCGCCTGGCTGTAGTGCGGACGCCCTCGCCGGGCGGAGGCGAGGCAGCATTGGCGCTACCCCCCGGTTCGCTGGAGCAGAAGCCGGCAAGCGGCGCGCCGCTTGTTTTCAGAAACGGTCCGAGCAGCCGCTTGCACTGGTCCGGCGTGCCGCCGAGCAGAATCGGCAACAGGCCAAGCACCGTGCCAAGCATCGTGAGCGTCACGCTGGGGTTCACACTGTAAAATTCTTCCGCGAGGATCGCCATATCGATCAGGCCGGCATTGTCGCCACCGGCAGGCGCCGGGATACACTTGCGCAAATAGCCGGCCGCCACCATCGCCTCGTAGGTCGGCTTGGTCGCAAGAAAGCGCTCTTCCGGTGTTGACAACAACTCGGCCGCTTTGGCCTCGTTGAACACCTCTTTCGCAAATTTGCGGGAAGCACGCTGCAGATCGCGCTGTTGCGCCGTGAGCGTGAAATCAATCGCCAAGGCGACCTCTCCCTCACCTGGGTGTCAGCCGTTTGGCCAAAGCCTATTCCAGCGCGGAGAAAAACTCTTGGACGGTGGCGCCCGATTTCTTGGCCTGGAGTGAACCAACTGACTAGCGCGCGGCCATCGCGCGGCGAAACTCCCGCGGGGCCAAACCATTGCAACGCTTGAACAGGCGATTGAAATGCGAGATGTCGCGGAAACCCGCGGCAAAGGCGATTTCGGCTATGGTCTTGTGACTGGAGTTGCGATCGAGCAGATCGCGCGTGCACGCAACAATCCGCTTCTCGTTGACGTGTTCGCCCACCGAGCGATTGGTTGTCGCAAACAGGCGGTGCACATAGCGTTCGGAGCAGCGGAATCTCGCAGCCAGTGTTGCCGCGCCGAGCTCAGGATCGTCGCTGTGACGATCGATATGGTCAAGCATCATCGACAGCAGCACGGGGATATGCACGCGCTCCGCAGATGTATCGGCGAGGATTTCCGGCGCATGCGAAATCAGATCGATCACGTGCGCGCCGATCAGTGCCGAGGTTTTCGGGAGTGGACGATCACTCAGGGAGAGTTCGGCATAGCTGGCGAGCGTTCGGGAGAGAGCACGGCCGGTTTCGGTCCTGGACAGGTTGAGCCGCGGGCGCTCGAGCAGGCCTTTCGGCAAGAGTTGTCGCGGTACGGCAAAGCAGAACAGTTTGAAGTTTTGGCAGTTGGCGATCTCGAACGGCTCTGTCGTATCCGCAAGCGCCAGATCGCCCGGCGCACAGATCTGCTCGCGGCCGCGCTGCGTGATACGTCCCAGCCCTTCGAGCTGGAGGTTGACAAAGCAGAGATCATCCGTGCTCAAAGCAATGTGCGAAGCGAGGCGAAGCACGGTGTGCCGCGTGGCTGTGACCAGCGATATCTTTATCGGAGCGGCATCAACCCTCGAGATTGCGCCTTCAAAGGATTGGTCAGCAATCCTGCGCGGCTCAAGTCGCACGAAGGCAGCCGCAAGGTCATCAGCCCAACTTCCAAAGGGCTGACCTGCCCGTAGCGGCTTGGTCGACCATTCCATGAGCACCCCGAACAAACTGCAATTGCAAAGGGCTCCGGCGGTCAAAAGATATCGCTGGCGGATAAGACGGTCAACGCCATATCTGCGCCGGCCAGCATGGCAATCTGCCAAACAAACACCTTCGGCGCTTATGTGCCTTTCCACCGCGATCGGGGGGATCGGGGTTCGGCTCCTTTCCGAAGACCGTTTCGTCTACAAGCCAATAAGCAGCAACGACCTTCGTGTCGTCGGATGAGGTCCCCTCGTAACTTGGTGGCGAGGTGAGCAGAGAGGTTGCTTACGATGCCTGTTGAGGCCCAATCTCTCGGTCACCGGATGGCCTCGATCAAGCAGGGACCGGAAATTTTCTCAAAGCGACCAAACCACCGGTCATGACCGCACATCTCGATGCGGCCCTCATCCGACCATTTCTTCGGACTTAGATCGGTCCAACGAGCCGATGTATTCCTTTTCTTCGGATGCTTCTCGGTCGGATCGATCGATAGGGCGCAGATGACAAAAGTAGGAACAGTGCCCTGTTGGCTCGATACTGGCCAGCAGAACGGCTGCATTCACGGCCGAGCATGACGATCTCGCCATCGTTCGTGCAGACTGACCACTCCCACATTCTGCCCCGCCTCTCCACATTCACCTCAAAAACGGAAAAATGATCCGGCTCTTTCATCGTTTAGATCTCTCAATCTCCAGCGTTTCTAGGTCGAGCGAAGCCATCGGCCCACGTTTTTCAATTCGGCAAGCAATCGCTTGAACTCGATTTCGAAGCCCAACGCCGAGTTGCGACGGCTGACACATTCGTCGGTGAAATCTACCGCCAATAGGTTTGAGGAAGCGACGGGGGACCTGATCCAAACCGCGCGTCGCAGACTTCTCGATCGAGTAAAGCGGCCCGCAATTAATGCGGGCTTTCTCAGCTACCTCGTTTCGCCGCAAGTCGCGAAGCTGCTCATTACGCTGTCCGAGTTGGCAGTGGAGACGATTTAATTCGGCTAGTCTTTTTTCAAGTTCGATCCTCGAGGTAGTTTTCGACGCCTTCACTTTTTGCGGGCCTTCCAGGCAACTTGCCGTTACGAGATTGATCAAAGGAATTGCACTGCAAAAGGCCGCTCTGCCGAGCGGACCATGCAATCTTGGGTGGAGCTGCTAACCTGTTTCCTCGTGAGTCCTATTGTATACAACGCGACTTTTGAAGTCTAATAATTAGGCAGACTCTGCAACATTCTGTGACCGTGGGCTAAAATCATACGAAGGGGCGCTTGGCGAGGGTGCTTTAAGCCTGCGCTGAATCGCGGGTTTACGAATTCAAAAGAGATCTAGGTCGCTCCAATAGGCGCCTGGATTCCCTCATAAGTTGCGAGGTCTGTAGGCTCACGAGCGGAAATCTTGCCCCAGGCGCCCGACCCTCGCGCGCGCCGTTCAACGGCGCGCGGCGTAAAGAAGCCTGGCCGAGAAATCGACCCACGCGGCCTGCTGCCGTTCGGGGAAAGCGGCTTTCAGGCTCTCGCTGTAGGTTTTCGCATCGGCGGAAGTCGCATGGATTTCCTTGGCGCGCTTGACGTAGACAATCGTGCTGTCGATCGCGGAGCGGTTGACGGGCGTGTCGTGCCCGATAGTGATCGTGTCGTAGCCTTGAAGCGCCTTGAGAGACTCGAGAACGATCATCCAGTGATCGAAATGATCCACAACAGTGAAGGCGTGTTCGTTCGGCGAAAACACCAGGTCGAATGCCATCAACACCTTTTGTTCGGGCAGCAGAGCGGTGAGCTGCAAATCCGCTTCGGCGTCGACGAACCGCTTGAAGTCATAAATGATGCCGTCGACCCGTTGCAAACCTTCGCTGATTGTCTCCGTCGGGATGGTGACCTTCGTCGCGATCCTGTCGCCGTAGATCGGGCGGAAGCTATCGAGTCTCGCTAAGCCTCTGGCGCGGAGCTGGTCGGCGACCCCGTCCAGGGCGAACACACGGGCGTCGGGGAAACGCTCGGTCAGAACCTGAAGACCGGACCAGTGATCGGTATGCGGATGCGAGAGAATGATCCGATCGACGGGCTTGCCGAGCCCCTGCACGTATGACGCAACTTCGTCGGCATACGGCAGCAGGAGCTGACCGTCGAATACGACGACTGCCGTTGGTCCCTCAATCATCTGCGTATTGACGTGAAAGCCGTCAGGCGGGCTGAGGTAAGAATGAATTTTGACGGGTCCGAACTGGCTTACGAGGACGGTCCCCATGCGGCCCGACGCCGCCGCATCACTCGTCGTGGACGCGCCACTGTTCTGCGCCAGTTCGGGGTTCGGGGCGGCGGCAGCCGACAGACGCAAGCCGGCGTATGGGAGCAGCGCGCCCGCAGCGAGCTGGAGAAACCGAGAACGGGACAGAGCGGCTTGCGACAAGCGCTGAAAACCGGAGTTACTTGGCAGCATTTCTCTTCTCCCTTGTCCATATCTCAAGAAAAGATTGATGAGCGCTACGACGACCCTGGAGTCCGCGAGACGGTCGTTAATACGGTGACGGTCGCCCGTGCATCCAACGGATCGGTCCGCGAGCGAAAGAGCGACGTGCTGCTAGTCGTCCCCGACGGCGATTCTCGAGCGCTCCTGCCTGGAAGACATCGCGTGCCTCCGGCGAGTTGCCATCCGCTCGCTACCAAGCCGACTGGGCAGGTTCCCAATGGTATGCCGTGTCATTTCGGACGACATGTCCAATAGCCGGGAACGGAAAATGATGGCCTATCACATGATCCGACCGGTCGCGACGCGGTGCGTGACTTGATCGCTTGCGCGAGATCATAGTCGAAGACGGGCGTCGCGAAGATTCCGGCTCCGAGCAGGAGAACCAGACTGTGCATCCGTCCCTAGCTGTTCAAGAGCACACCGCGAGCCTATCAGCCCAGCGAGTTGATGATTTCCCGATAAGCTGCTTCGGGAAACGCCTTCAGCGTGCGCGTCCGGACGTTTCCCAGCATGCCCAGCTGCAGGTTGAAACGTGCCGCCACCGCATCGTCGGGAGCTTCGTAGATGGCGACCATGTCATAATCGCCCATGGTCAAATAGAAGGATTTGAACTCGCCGCTCATTTCCTTGAGAGCTTTCTTCGCAGCGTCCAGACGACGCGGCGAGTCCTTCGCCTTCAGGATGCCTTGCTCGGTCCAGTTTGCAAGCATGACGTAGGTGGTCATAACCGTCCTCCTCTTGCTTCGAAGCAGTGATAGCTACGTCGTTGGCATGAAAAATATGACCCGGAGGAGATGCGTGTAGTCGGATTCGAACACCATGATCGCCACGAACACCAACACCAGCACCGGCGGCAGCAGGATGGCATAGGCCAAGGCCAACCGCTCCCAGGCCATGTGCATGAAGACGGCGACGATCAGGCCAGCCTTTAACACCATAAAGAGCAGGATCAGCGACCATCTGAGATGGCCATGGAGGCCAAAGTAGTCGACGAGATAGGAGCAGGTGCTGAGAACGAACAACCACCCCCAAACCACGAGATAGAGCTTGATGGGGTGCTGCTGCCCCTTTGCCTGCGTGGCTCCTGATGCGAGTGCGTCATGCGCATGAATGTGAAGCGAAGGTTGTTGTCCTTTTATCTGGACCACTGCGTCTGTCATGCGCCGACCTCACCAAAGATAAAAAAAGGCAAAGATGAACACCCACACAAGATCGACGAAGTGCCAGTACAGGCCAGTGATTTCGACGATCTCGTAATACCCCTT
>Ga0137407_10001222_pt1 | contig 16752 bp, 22 predicted proteins | sample CZOMad2_2_16fung_FD_108410 | JGI IMG/M metagenome (GOLD analysis project Ga0137407, IMG submission 108410) | Vadose zone soil fungal communities from Angelo Coast Range Reserve, California, USA - CZOMad2_2_16fungal (Illumina Assembly) | ecosystem: Environmental > Terrestrial > Soil > Vadose... | reverse complement strand
GCGCCGATCACCAAAGCCGACGCCGACAGCAATTTCTCCTGCCCTTCGACGCCTACCTCGGGTAACAGGATGTGCCGCGAATAGCGAAGCAGCTGCTCGTCGGTCATGTGTCGGAATCAGGCCGCAGAATGAACTGCGTCTCGCGTCAGTTCTGCTCTGCGGGAGTCAAGGGGCGCCGCAGGCGGCCGGCTTGATCAGTTCTTTTTGTTCTCCGCGGGCGGCGCGCTTTGCGCGGTGGCGAGGGGCACGCCTTTCAGGAACTTGAGCGCCTGCTGGAACTGGAAATCCTTGTCCGAGGCGAACTCGAGCGGGGCCGGCGGTTTTTCTTCGGCCTCCGTAGACGGCTTCGCATTGGTCTTCTGCGCCTTTTCCGACGGCGCGCTCTGTTCCTGCTCGTTCAGAAGATGCTTCTCCAGATCGGCTTCGCGAAAGCCGCCTACTGTCGGCGAGGTGGGATCCTCGACGACGATATCGGGCGTGATGCCTTTCGCCTGGATCGAACGGCCGCTGGGCGTGTAATACCGCGCCGTGGTGAGCTTGATAGCGGTGTTGTGGCCGAGAGGCAGTATGGTCTGCACCGAACCCTTGCCAAAGGTCTGCGTGCCTATCAGGGTGGCGCGCTTGTGATCCTGCAAGGCGCCCGCCACGATCTCAGAAGCGGAGGCCGAGCCGCCGTTGACGAGCACCACCATCGGCACGGTCTTCACCGCCGCGGGGAGGCTCTTCAGGTAATCGTCGCGGTTGCCGCGGAGGTAGTCCTCGGGAGCGGCGATGAACATGCGCTTGGCGTCCTCGGTGCGGCCGTCGGTGGAAACCACGGCTGCCCGCGCCGGCAGGAAGGCGGAGGAAATCCCGACTGCGCCGTTGAGGAGCCCACCGGGATCATTGCGCAGGTCCAGGATCAGGCCTTTCAGGGGCCCGCTCTTGTAGAGCGCGTCGATGTGCTTGACCATGATCTCCCCGGTGTGCTCCTGGAACTGGGAAACGCGAACCCATCCGTAGCCCGGTTCGATCAGCTTGGACTTCACGCTCTGCACGCGAATCACATCGCGGATGAGCGTGACCTCGAAGGGCTTGGGCTCGCTCTCGCGCAGGATCGTGAGCCGAATGCTGGTCCGGGGCTTGCCGCGCATGCGCTTGACCGCGTCGTTCAGCGTCATGCCCTTGACCGAGGCGTCGTCTATCTTGATGATGAAGTCCCCCGGTTTGAGGCCCGCGCGGAACGCCGGCGTATCCTCGATCGGAGAGACCACCTTGACGACGCCTTTGTCCATCCCGACCTCGATGCCGAGGCCGCCGAATTCGCCCTGCGTGCCGACCTGGAGCTCCTTGAAAGCATCCGGATCCAGATACGCCGAGTGAGGGTCGAGCCCGGTCAGCATTCCGCTGATGGCTTCGGTGATGAGCTTCTTGTCCTCGACCGGCTCGACGTAGTTCGACTTGATCGCCCCGAACACCTCGGCGAAAGCGCGCAACTCGTCCACCGGGAGCGGCAGTCGCGCGGCCTCGCGCTGCGCCACCGCGGAGAAATTGAGACTGAGCAGAACGCCCGCCAGCACACCGACGAGCACCAGGCTGGCTTGTTTGAATTTGGTCATCATGATTTTGGCCCTAGGCAATGCGCGGACCGCTCCTTGATCATTTCAAGGACACCCAGCGCATGGGATCGAACGCTTTTCCTTCGTGCCGAATCTCAAAGTATAAACCCGATTCCATGTTGCCGCCGCTTGCCCCCACGGTTGCGACCGCGTCCCCGGTGCTCACCGTCTCGCCCACCTGTTTGAGGACCGACTCGTTGTTCCCGTAGATGGTGAGATAGCTCTTGCCGTGGTCGATGATCAGCAGGTTCCCGAAGCCCCGAAGCCAGTCGGCGAAAACCACTCGCCCGGCCGCGACCGCGCGGACCTCCTGGCCGGCGGGGGAGCGGATGAACAAGCCCTTCCATGAAGGGCCGCCGTCGGAGCGTTGGGCACCGAATCGGTTCGCGAGTTCACCTTTGATCGGCAGGCGCAGCCCGGGCTTGAGTCCCGAGTAGGAGCCGCCGGCCCCCCCGGGCTCGGGAACCTTGTCGTTTCGGAGTAGCGGCGGCGCGGAAGCGAGCAGCTTGCGCAGCTCCTCGACCAGGCGCGACAGGCGCGACTCGTCACGCTCCAGATGTTTCACCTGGCGGCGTTGCTCGTTCAGCTGGCTGGAGACGCGGGCGAGCACTTTGCGGTGCTCGGCCTGTTGCCGCACCAGCGCAGCGCGCTCGGCGCGCCGTGCCGACTCGATCGCGGTGATCTCCGCGTTTTTCCCGCGGGTACCGGCTTCCAGCTGCTTGAGCCGCGCGAGCGCCGAGCGCAGCTCGCCAATGAAGTCCGACTGGGCGCGGGACACATAGCCGTAGTAATGCAGCTCGCGCGCAATGCGGCCGGGCTCTTCGCCCGAGAACAGGAGCTTCACGCCGCCTTGCTCTCTATTGATGTAGCGCAGCGCGAGCAGTTTTTCCAGGGCCTCCCGGCGCGATGCGATTTCGGCTTCCAGCGCCAGGCTTCGCTTGGAGAGCGACCTGAGCTCCTCCTCCACCGCTGCGCGTCTGGACGCGAGGGTGCGGAGCGACCGGTTGGCCTCGGAAATCGCGCGCTCGGAGTCCCGCAGCTGGTCGCGAACCTCGGTGCGGCTTTCCTCGGACTCCGCGATTTTCGCGCGCAACCCCTCGATTCGCGAGCGGAGCGCCTCGAGCTTGTCCGCCTCGCTCTGCGCCAGCGCCAGCGCCGGGACCAGGACGAGCGCCACCCCGACCCAGCGCGCGAGCATCACGTTCCCGCTTTGCCCTGCGCGGCGACGGCGCGGGCGCGCGCTTCGGCCTCGGCCGGGTCTCCCAAATAATAGTGCCGCAGCGGCCGCAACTCGGAGTCGAGCTCGTAGACCAGGGGAAGCCCGGTAGGGATATTCAGCTCGATGATCTGGCTGTCGCTCATGCTGTCCAGGTATTTCACCAGGGCGCGCAGGCTGTTGCCGTGGGCGACGATGACGATTCTGCGCCCCGCGCGCACGGCTGGAGCGATCGCCTCACGCCAATACGGCAGGAATCGCGCGACCGTATCCTTGAGGCATTCGGTGAGCGGCAGCTCGGACTCAGCCACCCCGGCATAGCGCGGATCGCCCCGCGAATCGCGCGGGTCGCCGCGCTCGAGGGCGGGCGGGGGTACGTCGTAGCTCCTCCTCCAGAGCAGCACCTGCTTCTCGCCGAATTTGGTTGCCATCTCGGCCTTGTTCAGCCCCTGCAGCGCGCCGTAGTGACGCTCGTTCAGGCGCCAGGAATGGTGCACCGGCACCCACATGAGGTCCATCGACTCCAGGGCGAGCCAAAGCGTCTTGATGGCGCGCTTCAGCATCGAGGTATAGGCCGCATCGAAGACGAAGCCGGCCTCTTTCAACGTTTCGCCGGCGCGTTTGGCTTCCCCCACGCCGCGCTGCGTGAGGTCGACGTCGGTCCAGCCGGTGAAACGGTTCTCCATGTTCCAAACCGATTCCCCGTGACGCAGCAGAACAAGTCTGTGCATGGGCACTCTCTAGGCGGCCTATTATCACATCGCGCCGCAAGAAAGCATTTTATAATGAGCGCTCATGGAAATTCGAGAGCAGCGAATCCCGCGCCACTCCCGGGACATCTTCGAGCTGATCGGTCGCCGGGAGCAGATAGACCGCATGGCGCACGCTATGCGGGCGATCGCCCATCCCTTGCGGCTGAAGATCCTCTGCGTGCTGGGGGGGCAGGAGTCGAGCGTGCAGGACATCGTCGAGGCTGTGGGGACCTCGCAGAGCAACGTCTCCCAGCATCTGGCGATCCTCCGAGAGAAAGGAATCCTCGGCACGAGGAGAAGCGCCAACCGCGTGTACTACTCCGTAAGGGACCAGCGCACGCTGCAGCTCATAGCCACTATGCGCGAAGTACTGTGCGGCACCTCCGCGAGGTCGTGACGTGGCGGAAGTCAACCTCCTGAAGTTCGTCACTCAATGGCCGAATTACCTCTATATAGCCGCGGCTGTTGCGAGCGGCGCGATGCTCGTGTGGCCCGCGATACGCCGCGGGGCGGGCGGACCCTCGATCTCGACGCTTCAGGCGACCCTGTTGATCAACCAGCAGAACGCTCTGGTGCTGGATGTGCGCGAGGCGGCCGAATACGAAAAAGGGCACGTGCTTAACGCGCGCCACCTCGCGCTGGGAGATCTCGCCGCGCGCTCCACGGACATCGAGAAATACAAAGGCAAACCGGTGATCGTGGTGTGCGAGAGCGGCAACCGCTCGGAGAAGGCCGTGACGACGCTGCGCAAGATGGGCTTCGGACAGGTGTTTTCGTTGAACGGCGGGATCGGGGCTTGGCGGCAGGCGGGGTTGCCTCTGGAGAAATGAGCCTGGAGAAGTGAATGCCGAGAGTTAGAATGTATTCGACTGCCGTGTGCCCCTTCTGCGTGCGGGCGGAGCAGCTCTTGAATTCGAAGGGGGTCGCCGAGATCGAAAAAATGCGCGTAGATCTTTACCCGCGGCTGCGCGAGGAGATGACGAAGAAAACGGGCCGCCGTACCGTGCCGCAAATCTATATCGGCGACACGCACGTGGGCGGGTTCGAGGACCTCGCCGCGCTGGAGCACGCTGGCGAGCTCGCCCCCTTGCTCCAAGCTTAGGCTTTTCTTGCTCGCACTTATTTCAATCCTGACGGGGCTCCGATGAGCGATCCGCAGCAGCCGAGTTTTGGCATTGAGAAAATCTACGTGAAGGACCTGTCCCTCGAGGTGCCCGGCGGCCCGCAGACGTTCATGCAGCAGGAGTCGCCTCAACTCGAGGTACAGATCACGCAGGAATCGCAACGCGTTGGCGATGTTCTTTTCGAGGTGACCCTGGTCGTCACGGTCACAGCAAAATCCGGCAACAAGACCCTGTTCCTGGTGGAGGCGTCGCAGGCGGGCGTTTTTCAGATCCGCAACGTTACCGAGGCGGACCTCCCTCCGGTGCTGGGCATCGTTTGTCCGAACGTCTTGTTCCCCTACGCGCGCGAAGCCGTATCGGACCTCATCACTCGCGCCGGATTTCCGGCGGTGCTGCTCGCCCCCGTGAATTTCGAGGCTATCTATCAGCAGCGCGCCGCCGCTGCCGCGACGCCCGAGGGTCCGAGAATCGAGGTCGCCCATTGATGCGAGGTTGTGCTGCGCTCCTTCTGCTTGCCGTCGCGCTGCCCGCTGCGGGCGGAGAATTTCGATCGATAGCGGAAAACGGCACCCCGATGTACGACGGTCCATCGGCCCGCGCCAAGAAGCTGTTCGTCGCGAGCCGCTATTACCCCGTTGAAGTCGTGGTCACGCTCGATCCTTGGGTGAAAGTGCGCGATCAGGCGGGTGATCTCACGTGGGTGGAGAAGAAGGCCCTCTCGGACCGAAGAACGGTTGTCGTCACCGTTCCGTTCGCCGACGTGAGACAGGCGGCGAGCGAGCAGGCCGCGCTGGTTTTTCAGGCGAAAAACGGTGTCGCGCTCGAGATCGCAGAGGCCCAGGCGGGCGGCTGGGTCAAGGTGCGCCACGCCGACGGCCAAGTCGGCTACCTCAAGATCAGCCAGGTCTGGGGTATCTGATCCTGATCTGAGCCTGCCCCGGGATGAAGATCGCCATACTCGGCGCCGGGGCCTGGGGCAGCGCGCTCGCCGTTGCGCTCTCGGAAAAGCATCGCGTCACGCTGTGGGCACGAGACCGAGCTCTGGCATCGGCGATAGCGTCGGAGCGGCGCTACGCTCGATATCTTCCCGAAATCGCAGTTCCCGACCGGGTGGCCGTCACCGCGGATCTGGAGGGCGCGCTTGCCCAAGGAGATCTCATCCTCGTCGGGACCCCGACCGCGGGGCTGCGGCAGGCGCTGGAGAGGGTACGCGCGGCAGGGTTTGACGGACCGGTTGTGTGGGCATGCAAGGGCTTCGAGCAGGCGAGCGGCAAGCTCCCTCACCAGGTCGCGGCCGAAGTGCTTGGAGCGCGCGCCTGCGGCGCCCTGTCGGGGCCGAGCTTTGCGCTCGAGGTGGCGCGGGGCCTCCCCACGGCGCTTACCCTCGCGGCACGCGACGCCGAGTTCGCGAAGCGCATCGCGCGCGAGCTGCACCAACCGACCCTACGGGTGTACTACAGCACCGACGTTGCCGGCGTCGAGATCAGCGGCGCGGTGAAGAATGTCATGGCGATCGCCGCGGGGATCAGCGACGGCCTCGGCATGGGCTTGAACGCGCGTGCTGCACTCATCACCCGAGGGCTGGCCGAGCTTGCACGCCTCGGGGCCGCGATCGGCGGCCGCCCGGAGACTTTCATGGGCCTCGCGGGAGCTGGCGACCTCATCCTGACTTGCACCGGGGATCTGTCGCGCAACCGGCGCGTTGGCCTGCTTCTCGCCAAAGGCGAGCCGCTCGAGACCGTTCTCAAGCAGCTCGGTCACGTTGCAGAGGGAGTGTTCTCCGCGCGAGCCGTCGAATCGCTGGCGGCTGGAAATAACGTCGACATGCCGATTACCCGTGCGGTGTGCGGCGTATTGTTCCGCGGGGCTTCGCCTCGCGAAGCCGCCGATGCCTTGCTCGCGCGCGATCCCAGAGGAGAGAACTAGGGCATCTGCGCCTCAGCGCAGGATCGAGCGTGCGATCACCAGATTCTCGACTCGGGCCGCACCCTCGCGCTTCAGCACCTTCGCGAGCTCGTTAAGGGTCGCGCCGGTCGTCATGACATCGTCGAGGACGGCGACGCGTTTCCCGGAGAGATCGACATCGCAGGCGAAAGCTCCGCGGATGTTTCTGGCGCGCTCCTCGTAGGGCAGCTCGGCCTGGGGCGTCGTGTCCTTGACGCGCCGGGCGCCCCGAGGCGAAAGGGCCAGGCCAGTCTGCTTCGCCAGCATTCGCGCGATCTCCACCGCCTGGTTGAAGCCGCGCTGCGCGAGCCGGTCCGGGTGCAACGGCATGGGTATCAGAAGATCGTATGCCGGAAGCGGCTGCCGAGCGAGGGTGCGCGCAAAGAAAGGCGCGAGCGCCAGCCGCGCGCGGTACTTCAGCGCCTGCACCAGCCGGTCGCACGGAAATTCGTAAAGCCACAGCGCCAGCGTTGCATCGAAGTACGGCGGGCCGGCCAGGCAGGCCCCGCACACCGACCCGCAAGGCGAGGGGAGGCCGCACCTGGGGCAATTCTCGGGCAACACGGGCAGGCTGGCCGCACAAGCGGCGCACAATAGCTCCGGACCGCTTTTCGCCCCGCAGAGCTGGCAGTCCTGCCCGATCCAGCTCAGCCCCGCCACAGCGCAGCGGGCGAGCCAGCGATTTTCATTTGACACGCTTGCATCTTGCCGCGATGATTTCACGGACTCCCGCGGAGCTTGTTCAAACGCTTGGCGTAATGCGAATCCCGACACTCACCCATTCCCATAACGAGCCAGGGGGGTCCCCGGTTCACAGCGAGCGCGCGCGATCCACCTCGCCCGCCGCATGGACTCGCGCGGAGGTCCTGGCGCTGTTTGAGCTGCCTTTCAACGATCTTCTCTATCGGGCTCAAGGCGTTCATCGTCAGTACCACGACGCGAATCGCGTGCAGCTCTCCACGCTGCTGTCGATCAAGACCGGAGGTTGTCCCGAGGACTGCGCCTACTGCCCGCAGTCGGCGCGCTACCGTACCGGAGTGGAAAACGAGGCCCTGCTCGCCCTCGAGGATGTCCTCGCCGCGGCGAAGGCAGCCAAGCAAAACGGCGCCACGCGTTTTTGCATGGGCGCCGCCTGGCGCGGGCCCAAGCAGAAGGACCTCGAGCAGGTGGCCGAGAGGGTGAGCGCGGTCAAGGCGCTGGGCCTGGAAACTTGCGCGACGCTCGGTCTGTTGCGGGAGGGCCAGGCGGAGCTGCTCAAGACCGCGGGGCTCGACTACTACAACCACAACCTCGACACCGCGCCCGAGTTCTACGGCGAGGTCATCTCCACGCGCGAATACGGCGATCGTCTCGAAACGCTGGAGCGCGTGCGCCGCGCCGGTATCAAGGTCTGCTGCGGCGGCATCGTCGGGATGGGCGAATCACGCGCGCAGCGCGCGGGCCTTATCGCGCAGCTCGCGAGCCTTTCTCCTCCGCCCGAATCGGTACCGATCAACGACCTCGTCCAGGTGGAAGGCACCCCGCTTCACGGGTTGCCGAAGCTGGACTGGAGCGAATTCGTGCGCACCGTCGCCTGCGCCCGGATCACGATGCCGGCAAGCTTCGTTCGCCTTTCCGCCGGACGCGCGGAGATGCCGGAGTCCGTGCAGGCGCTTTGTTTTCTCGCCGGCGCGAATTCGATCTTCTACGGGGACAAGCTTCTCACCACCGGCAATCCCGAAGCGGAGCGCGATCGCGCTTTGCTCGACAAGCTGGGAATTCACCCGCTCTGAGCATGGACGCTTTTCGCGTCGACGCGCGGCAGGCGCGGCGCGCGTTCGAACGCGCCGCGCGCAAGGGCGTCGATGCGGCAGTGCTACAGAGCGAAGTCGAAAGCCGAATGTTCGAGCGTCTCGGGTACGTGCGTCTTTCCCCGAAGCGAGTGCTCGACGCGGGATGCGGTACCGGACGCGCTCTCGGCCTACTGCGCGGCCGTTATCCGACGGCCGATTTGCTCGGCGCCGATTTCGCCCATGCCGCGGTCCGCTCGGCGTCGCGCTCGGAATCCCTGGCCGCGCGCCTGCGGCGCTTTATCGGGGGAGCGCTGCGCGCGTACGTCTGCGCCGACCTCTCGCGACTGCCGCTAACCTCGGGCGCGTTCGATCTCGTTTGGTCGAACCTCGCGCTGGCGTGGGTGGAGGATCCGCTTGCGGCGCTGCGCGAGCTCCATCGCGTTCTCGCGCCCGGCGGTCTGCTGATGTTCTCGAGCTACGGACCCGATACGCTGAAGGAGCTGAAATCCGCGTTTTCCGCGGCCTCGCCGGCACGCCGCGTTCATTCCTTTGTCTTCATGCACGACGTGGGCGACACGCTCGTCGCCTGCGGCTTCGCGATGCCCGTCATGGATGTCGAGACGATCACCCTGACCTATGCGCGCGTCGAAGACCTCGCGCGCGATCTGAGGGCCTCGGGGCAGACTTGTGCCGCCGGAGATCGGTCCCGCGCATTGACGGGCCGGGGTACCTGGCGTCGCATGCTCGCCGCGTACGAGAGCGGGCGCAGGAACGGACGACTTCCGGCGACGATCGAGGTCGTCTACGGCCACGCTTGGAAGGGGGAACCGCGGGTCGCTGCCGACGGCAGACAGATCGTGAAGTGGGCGACGAAAATTTCCGGCTGAGAGAGAGTTTCTCTCGGCGAGTCGGCTTGCCCGGCATGGGGATAGTGTGTTAATTTACCGCGGCTTTTTGCGAATCTCCGCATCCTTCCAGGCAGGCGTTTCGCCGACTGCGAGTGCGAAGCGCGTTTTGAGTGGACTCTCGCGTGTACACGGCGGCATCGGAACCGGGGCTCGATCTAACCTTTAAGCGCAATTGCTCGATTTCGCCGCAGGATCTCCTTTGTGTGCTCGTTTTCGCAATGTGCGTCTCCCTGGGGATTGCCGTGGTCTTCGCGTATTTCGGAGCGTGGCCCGTGCTGCCGTTTGCAGGGATCGAGATGCTCGCGCTCGCGACGGCTTTCTACCTGAACGGCCGGCATGCGGCGGACTATGAGCGCGTCGCCCTCGCCGAGGGCAGGCTCCTGGTGGAAGCCAGCGATGCCGGGCGCATCGAGCGCCACGAATTCGACCCGCAGTGGTTGCGTCTTGACGAGCGGCATCTCGGCCGCGAGCTGCATCTGATGTTGCGCTCGCGCGGGAACGAAATCGAGATCGGGCGCCATCTGGACGCGGAGCGGCGGGCATCCCTCGCCGCCCGCCTGCGGTGCAGCTTAGCCAAACGATAGCGAAGAAATTACGAGGGACAAGATGAAAAAAGGGATCGCGGCAGCCGGGCTCCTAGTGTTTTCGGGAGCGGCGCACGCCGCCTATCAATTGAACCTGCCGACGCCGGTAACGCGGATCGCCAGCGAGATCTACGATCTCCACATCATCATGATGTGGATCATTGTTGTTATCTTCGTAGTCGTCTTCGGCGTGATGTTCTATTCGATCTACGCCCATCGGAAGTCGATCGGCCACAAGGCCGAGCATTTCCACGAAAATACGACCGTCGAGATTTTCTGGACCGTCATCCCTTTCCTGGTGCTGATCTTCATGGCGTGGCCGGCGACGAAGACGATCCTGAACCTCAAGGACACCACCAGCCCCGACATCACCATCAAGGCCACGGGTTATCAGTGGAAATGGGGTTATGACTATCTCCGCGGCGAGGGCGAAGGGATCAGCTTCCTCTCGGCCCTGTCGACGCCGCAGTCCCAGATCACCGGCAAGGAGACCAAGGGCGAGCACTACCTGCTCGAAGTTAACAATCCGCTGGTGGTGCCGGTCGACAAGAAGATTCGCATCCTTACGGCGGCCAACGACGTCATCCACGCCTGGATGGTTCCGGCCTTCGGCGTGAAGCAGGATGCGATTCCGGGATTCGTGCGCGATACCTGGTTCAGGGCGGAAAAAGAGGGAACGTACAGGGGGCAGTGCGCCGAGCTCTGCGGCAAGGACCACGGCTTCATGCCGATCGTCGTCGAAGTCGTGTCGGCCGAAAAATACTCGACCTGGGTGGCGGAGCAGAGGAAGAAGTCGGCAGCCGCGGCGGACGATCCGAACAAGAAATGGAATCTCGCCGACCTGAAAGCGCGTGGCGAGAAGGTCTACGCGGCGAACTGCGTCGCCTGCCACCAGGCCGGCGGACAGGGCGTGAAGGGCGCCTTCCCCGCGCTCGACGGGTCGCCGTTGATCAAGGAGCCGAAAGGCCGTCACATCGAGATCGTGCTGAACGGCAGGCCGAAGACGGCGATGGCCGCTTTCGGCAAGCAGCTCTCCGACACGGACATCGCGGCGGTAATCACCTACGAGCGCAACAGCTGGAGCAACAAGACGGGCGAGGTGATCCAGCCGAGTGAAATTAGGGCCGCGCGCAAGTGAGCGCGCGAAAGCGAGACCCAATAGAAACGAGCATCGGGAGCATCTCATGAGCGCAGTCATCGACCACGGCCACGCGCACGACCACGAGCATCACCCCTCGGGGATCATGCGCTGGATCACGACCACGAACCACAAGGACATCGGCACCCTGTACCTGTGGTTCAGCTTCACCATGTTCCTGGTCGGCGGAATGCTCGCGCTCGGCATCCGCGCCGAGCTGTTCCAGCCCGGCCTGCAGTTCTGGCACCCGGAATTCTTCAACCAGCTGACCTCCATGCACGGCCTCATCATGGTGTTCGGCGCCATCATGCCCGCGTTCGTCGGGTTCGCGAACTGGCAGGTGCCGATGATGATCGGCGCGCCCGACATGGCGTTCGCGCGCATGAACAACTGGAGCTTCTGGCTGCTGCCGGTGGCGGCCACGCTGCTGGTCTCGTCGTTTTTCGTGCCGGGCGGCGCGGTCGCGGCCGGCTGGACCATTTACGCGCCGCTCTCGACGCAGATGGGGCCGGGGATGGACCTGGGGATCTTCGCGCTGCACATCATGGGCGCGTCCTCGATCATGGGGTCGATCAACATCATCACCACCATCCTCAACATGCGCGCGCCCGGGATGACGCTGATGAAGATGCCGCTTTTCGTCTGGACCTGGCTGATCACGGCGTACCTGCTGATCGCGGTCATGCCGGTGCTCGCGGGCGCGGTGACCATGGTGCTCACCGACCGCCACTTCGGCACTTCGTTCTTCAACGCCGCGGGCGGTGGAGACCCGGTGATGTTCCAGCACATCTTCTGGTTCTTCGGGCATCCCGAGGTCTACATCATGATCCTGCCCGGCTTCGGCATCGTCAGCCAGGTGATCCCGGCGTTCGCACGCAAGCCCCTTTTCGGCTACTCCTCGATGGTCTACGCGACGGCGTCGATCGCGATCCTCTCGTTCATCGTCTGGGCGCACCACATGTTCACGGTCGGCATGCCCACCGCGGGTATTCTGTTCTTCATGTACGCGACGGTGCTGATCGCGGTGCCCACCGGCGTGAAGGTTTTCAACTGGCTGGCGACGATGTGGCGCGGGTCGATGACTTTCGAGACGCCGATGCTCTTCGCGGTCGGCTTCATCTTCGTGTTCACCATGGGCGGGTTCACCGGGCTGATTCTGGCGATCATGCCGATCGACATCCAGCTGCAGGACACCTACTACGTGGTGGCCCACTTCCACTACGTGCTCGTCGCCGGGTCGCTGTTCTCTCTTTTCGCCGGGTTCTATTTCTGGGTGCCCAAGTGGACCGGAAGGATGTACGACGAAACGCTCGGGAAATGGCATTTCTGGCTGTCGATGATCTTCTTCAACATCACCTTCTTCCCGATGCACTTCCTCGGCCTAGCCGGCATGCCGCGCCGGATACCGGACTACGCGCTGCAGTTCGCCGGTTTCAACGAGGTCGCCTCGATCGGCGCGTTCGGCTTCGGGCTCGCGCAGATTCTTTTCCTGTGGATCATCCTGAAGGTGACCGTCCTCGGGCGGGGCGAGAAGGCGGGCAAGAACCCCTGGGAGGGCGCCGATACCCTGGAATGGACGCACCTGGAGAGCCCCGCGCCCTACCACAGCTTCCACGAGCAGCCGGTGGTCAAGTGATGTCGCACGGAGCGCAGCGGCGCGGAAACTTCAGGACGGCCCTGGTGCTCGGTTCGATCGCGCTCGCTTTTTTCGTCGGCATCATGCTGAAGTACATCCTTCTCAAATGACCGACGCGGCCCAAGATCGTGCGACCGCGAACCGGACGCTCCTCCGGAAGCTCCTCGTCTGCGCGGCCGTGATGTTCGGCTTCGCCTTCGCGCTGGTTCCCTTCTACGAGAAGATTTGCGAGGTGACGGGAATCCGCAACGTATTTCAGCCGGATGCCCTCGCGGCGGAGAACACCCAGGTGGATTCCACGCGCGATGTGTCGATCGAGTTCGACGCGAACACGCGGCGCCTGCCGTGGACCTTCAAGCCGCTTCAGGCCAGCATTTCGGTGCACCCCGGCGAGGTCACGCAGGTTCTCTACGAGGTCACCAACACGCTCGACCGGCCGGTGACGGGGCAGGCTGTTCCCAGTTACGGCCCACAGCAGGCCGCGCTCTATTTCAAGAAAATGGAATGTTTCTGCTTCCAGCAGCAGACCCTCGGCCCCGGCGAGGTCCGGAAAATGCCGGTGGTTTTCGTGATCGATTCGAAACTGCCCCGAGAGATCAACACCGTGACGCTGTCGTACACCTTCTTCGAGGTGAACGGGGCGCGGGACGGCCGGGGGTGAGGGCCATGGCCGGACCGGGGCTCAAGACCGCGTCCCCTTTGCAGGTCGCGAAGGCCGTGTTCTGGTCCTTCTTCGGCGTTCGAAGGCGCGCCGAGCACGAAAAGGACCTGGCGCAGATCAAGCCCGCGCAAGTCGTGATCGCCGGGCTCGTCGGCGCGGTGATCTTCGTATTGAGCCTGGTTATGCTGGTGAAGTTCATCATCGGCCGGGCCGCGTAATCAAAGGAGAGGAAGATGAGCGACCACGCTCAGCACTATTACGTTCCCAATCCGTCGCACTGGATGATTTTCGGCTCGGCGGCGCTGTTCTTGATGGCGACCGGCGCCGCGAGCTGGTTCAACGGCTGGGAGCCCGGGCGTTACCTCGTCCTCATCGGCTTTGGCATTCTGGTATTCATGATGGTGCGCTGGTTCGGCGACGTGATCCGCGAGTCCGAGGGCGGCAAGTACGGCCGCTGGGAGGACGTGTCGTTCCGCTGGGGCATGAGCTGGTTCATCTTCTCCGAAGTGATGTTCTTCGCGGCTTTCTTCGGCGCGCTCTACTACGCCCGGCAACTCGCCTTGCCCGACCTCGGCAGCCTGGACAGCAAGCTCCTCTGGCCGGATTTCGCACCGCACTGGCCTTCCGCCGGGCCCGACTTCAAGGACCCGTTCACGCCGATGGCGGCCTGGGGGATTCCCGCGCTCAATACGCTGCTGCTGCTGTCCTCAGGGGTGACAGTGACCATAGCTCACTGGGCCTTGAAGGAGAACAAGCGGGGCCAGCTCGCGCTCTTCATGTTCCTCACCATCGGGCTCGGGGTGACCTTCATCGGGTTCCAGGCGTACGAGTACACCCATGCCTACTCCGAGCTGAACCTCAAGCTGACGACCGGGATTTATGGGTCCACTTTTTTCATGCTCACCGGTTTTCACGGTTTCCACGTGACGCTTGGCGCCCTCATGCTCAGTGTGATTCTGGCCCGTTGCCTCTCCGGGCACTTCAGGCCGGAGCAGCACTTCGCCTTCGAGGCCGTGGCCTGGTACTGGCACTTTGTCGACGTCGTGTGGCTCGGGTTGTTCATCTTCGTCTATTGGTTGTAGACGAAGCCCAAGCGACGGCTAGGTGATCTTGCCGGGGATAAGGCCGAAGTAGTATCCCGCCATCAGCAGCAGGAACAGGCCGAGCGAGAGCCCAACGCGCATCGCGAGGGCCTTGACGGTCCGTTTGGACTGGCCGCGATCGCTCACCATGAAGAACAGCGCCGAACCGAGGCTGGCGAGTATTGCGATGAAGATCAGGATGACGATGATTTTCATGCGAGGGCGGGAACGGCCGCTGTCGAGTGTACTCCAATCCATCTAGCGCCATGCCGAGCGGGATCAGGATCGCAGGCCGCGAGTTCCGGCCGGGGTGGATACCCAGCCTGGCCGCCGCGGGCTTCATCGCGCTCACCGTTGCTCTGGGCGGCTGGCAGACGCGGCGCGCCGAAGAGAAGCTCGCGGCCGGACGGATCCTGGACGAGGCGGCGCGGGCGCCGGTGCTCCAGGTACCCGCGGCGCGCGTCGACGCCGCGGGCTTCGAGCGCCGACGAGTCGCGGCGCGAGGAACCTTCGTCGCGGGCGCCACGCTTTTTCTCGACAACAAGGTGCTGCACCGCGCGGTCGGATACCAGGTCCTCACGCCGCTCAAGCTCGAGGGCGGCGGCGTGCACGTTCTGGTCAACCGCGGCTGGATCGCAGCGGGCGAGCGTTCGAAACTTCCCGACGTACCCGTGCCCGAAGGCGCTCTGACCGTGGAAGGCGTGGCCGTCGTGCCCGGGACGCGGTTTCTTGAGCTCGCTCCCGAAACGGATTCCGGGACCTTGCGCCAGAACCTGGTTCTCACGCGCGAGGAGAAGCGCCTGCGACTGGCGCTTCAGCCGTTCGTGATCGAACAGACGAGCGATGCGCGCGACGGCCTGGTACGGGCGTGGGAGCGCCCCGACATCGGCGTCGATCGGCATCGCGGCTACGCGGTGCAGTGGTATTTGTTCGCGGCGCTGGCCGCCGTGCTCTATGTCGCTCTCGGTTTCAAGCGAACCGGCTCCGCCGCCGGCCGATGAGCGGCGCCGGCGCGGCCGGCGTATTGCTCTGGTGATTCTCGCGTTCTGCGCAGCGCCGACCGTAGCGGCTTGGTTCGCCTATTTCGTCTGGCAGCCGCAATCGCGGACGAACTACGGCGATCTGATCGAGCCGCGCTCCTTGTCCGATCCCGAGCTGCGGCGCCTCGACGGCGGTTCGTTCCGGCTTTCGCATCTGCGGGGCAAGTGGGTGTTGCTCCAGGTCGATTCCGGCGCCTGCGGCGATGTCTGCCGGAAAAAGCTCGCGTACATGCGCCAGGTGCGTCTTGCGCTGGGCAGGGACGCCGAACGAGTCGAGAGGGTGTGGCTTGTCGACGACTTTGCGGTCCCATCCGCCGCTCTGCTGCGCGAGCACGAGGGCCTGAACGTCTTGCGTGCGCCGGGCCGAGCCTTTCTCCCGGAGTTCTCTCCGTCGGGAAACCCGTCGGGATACATCTATCTCCTCGATCCGTTGGGAACCCTCATGCTGCGCTTTCCCGGCGATCCCGATGCGGGGAGAATGCTGAAGGACCTCGCGCGCCTCCTTAAGGTCTCGCGGATCGGCTAAGATTTGCCCCCATGCAATTCGCCCTGACAGCATCCGGCTTGCGCTTGCGCCAGTTCCTCGGTCTCACCAAGCCCCGCGTGGTATCGCTCATCGTATTCTGCGCGACCATCGGCATGTTCCTCGCGACACCGTCCATGGTGCCTCCCGGACTCCTGGCCGCCGCCGTAGTCGGAATCTGGCTCGTGGCGGGATCGGCGGCCGCGGTGAACTGCCTGGTCGAGCAGAGAATCGACGCCGTCATGACCCGGACGCGCGGCCGGCCGCTGCCGCGCGGAGAGCTCACTTCGCGGCAGACCCTGGCGTTCGCCGCTGCGATCGGCGGCACCGGCTTGTGGATGCTGTACGCACTCGTCAATCCGCTCACCATGTGGCTCACCTTCGGCACGTTCATCGGCTACGCGGTGATCTACACGGTGCTCCTGAAGCCGGCGACTCCGCAGAACATCGTCATCGGCGGAGCTTCGGGCGCGATGCCGCCGGTGCTGGGCTGGGCCGCAGTGACCGGGGAAGTCTCGCCCGAGGCGCTGCTTCTTTTTCTCATTATTTTCGCTTGGACGCCGCCGCACTTCTGGGCGCTTGCTCTCTATCGCACCGAGGATTTTGCGAAGGCCGGACTGCCGATGCTGCCGGTCACGCACGGCCAGCACTTCACGCGGCTGTATGTCCTGCTCTATACGCTCGTGCTGTTTGCTTCCGCCCTGCTGCCGTTCGCTTACGGCATGAGCGGCTGGATCTATCTCATAGCGGCCTTGATCTTGAGCGGCATATTCG
>Ga0137407_10001221_pt1 | contig 16765 bp, 10 predicted proteins | sample CZOMad2_2_16fung_FD_108410 | JGI IMG/M metagenome (GOLD analysis project Ga0137407, IMG submission 108410) | Vadose zone soil fungal communities from Angelo Coast Range Reserve, California, USA - CZOMad2_2_16fungal (Illumina Assembly) | ecosystem: Environmental > Terrestrial > Soil > Vadose... | reverse complement strand
TCCCGGAGGCGGCGGCTCGTATACCGTCGCGCGGTTCAATTTGGGGGCACGTCCAAGCCTGCTGGCGGCCGCAGCCTTGCTAACCGACTATATCCTCACGGCAGCCGTGGGAATTTCCGCCGGTGTCGGCGCGCTAATCTCCGCAGTTCCTGCCTTGCAGCCCCATGCCTTGTCGATTTGCGTTGGGATTCTTCTCGTTGTGACGATCATCAACCTTCGTGGCCTCCGCGAAGCCGGCCTGGCCTTCATGGTGCCAACGTATCTTTTTATAGGAACGCTCTTGATCGTCATTGGCGCGGGCTTGATTGCTGTATGGCAGAGCGGCGGACATCCGGCGCCCTTGACGCCTCTTGCGCCACCCTGGCCCGCGACCGAAGCCGTCAGCTATTGGCTGCTCCTAAAGGTCTTCGCCAGCGGCTGCACGGCGCTCACTGGAGTGGAAGCGGTCAGCAATGGCGTGAAGGCTTTTCGCGAGCCGGCCGTCAAGAACGCGCAGCGCACTCTTACCGTGATCATCTTCATTCTCGCGGTGCTTCTAGCCGGAATTTCCTACCTCGTTAAAGCCTACGGAATCGTTGCCACACTGCCCGGCAGGCCCGGATACCAGAGCATCCTCTCGATGCTCACCGCCGCTGTTTTCGGCAAAGGCGCTTTTTATTACCTGACCATCGCTTCCATCGTGCTGGTCCTCTCGCTTTCCGCGAATACCGCCTTTGCCGACTTCCCTCGCCTCTGCCGTGCCATCGCGCAGAACAATTATCTTCCCCATGCCTTCCGCTTTCGTGGACGCCGCCTGGTGTATTCCTACGGTATCGTGACGCTCGCCTTGCTCACGGCTTTGTTGCTGATTTTCTTCGATGGCGTCACGGACAAATTGATTCCGCTTTACGCGGTCGGCGCGTTTTTAGCCTTTACCCTGTCGCAGGCCGGGATGGTCGTGCACTGGTATAAGAAGCGCGGCCCTCATTGGCTGAAAAGCGCATTCGTGAATGGCTTCGGCGCTTTTGTCACCGGCATAACCGTTTGCGTCGTGCTTGTTGCAAAATTCGCGGAGGGAGCCTGGATCACGCTCCTTTTTATTCCGCTGCTGATCGTGTTCTTTGGCTTTGTGCGGCGTCACTATCACGCAGTGCGAATGCGCACGGCCTGCACTGTCCCGGTGTTCGCGCGGCAGGGCACGCTTCCCATTGCCGTCGTTGCCATCGATCGCTGGAGCAGCATTTCCAAACAGGGACTCGAATTTGCCGCTAAAATCAGCGACGAAATCATCGGCGTCCACGTTGAGCCCGATAAACACTCTGAGCTGCTTAAGTTGGAGTGGCAGCGCTACGTTGAGCCGCCGTTCCGTGCCGCCGGCCATCCGCCTCCCAAGCTCATGATCCTGCCTTCGCCGTACCGATTCGTCATCGTCCCCATTATTCAGTACATCCTCGAGCTGTCCGCCAAGCAGCCGCAACGCCGCATTGTCGTCGTGATTCCGGAACTCGTCGAGGGCCACTGGTACGAATATTTTCTTCACAACCAGCGCGGCCGCTTGCTCGAATGGATGCTGCTCGTGCGCGGCAATGAGCGCATCTTCACCGTAAGTGCGCCCTACTATCTCGGAGAGCCGCCGCGAACGCCCTCCAAGAAAAAGAAGGCAGGCTGATTGCCGGCTGGCCGTATATCCTGGGTTCGCCGCTGCTCCTTTTGCACAGAAGAATTCCTCGATTCTCCTTGACACGCACATCCCCGAGGAACAGCATCATGTCGAGGTTTCGCCGCTTAAGGCGAGACTCCCGCTCCCTAGTCCGAGCGCAGTTCCTTGAACATCTAAGCTCCGCATCGAGCGCCAAGAGGGCAGTACGTCCTCGGCTCGTTTTTCTCCGCTCTCGCGGGGCCTAACTTTTTGTCCGACGTAACAGGACTGCACGCCCAAGACCCCAGCGGTTCCAGGCCACAACACTTGAGCCCGACTCGCTTCATGCGAGGCCAGTTTTTGCATTTCTCAAAAAGGAGAACACCCCATGTCTGAAAATAACAAAGCTGTCGTCCGTCGTCTGATTGAAGAAGTTTGGAACAAGGGCAATCTGTCGCTGGTAGACGAGCTCTTTGCCCCCAACTACGAACATCATGACCCTTCCTCACCCGATTTTGGGCGCGGCCCGGAGAGTGAAAAGAAACGGGCAACTCTCTACCGCAATGCTTTCCCCGACCTTCGTTTGACGATCGAGGACATCATCGCCGAAGACAATACCGTCATGACCCGTTGGTCCTGCCGCGGTACCCATAAAGGCGATCTCAACGGGATTGCGCCCACCGGGAAGCAGTTCACCATTTCCGGAATAACCGTCGGCCGCCTCGCGAACGGCAAGATAGCCGAAAGCTATGTGAACTGGGACGCTCTGGGCCTTATGCAGCAACTCGGCGTCGTCCCTGAGCTCGCCAAAGCCAAGACTCAAGCTGCCTCCACAAGGTAACCATCCTCACTTTCCCCAATTAACCGGAAGGCCCGACCAACGTCGGGCCTTCCTTCGGTTCCGAGTGCGTCCTCACCCCACCGTCATTCGCGCATTTTGCGTCCCGGATGATTTTTGGTCCCTACCGCTCCGGCGAAACGACTCCCGCCAAACCCGGCGAAGCAGGATCCTGCACCGCGACCAGCGTGTCGAACACTTGGTTGAACCGGATAATATTGCCGAGAGACCCAGCCTCTTTGAGAATGCCGACGGTCGCTTCCGTAATTTTGTTGTGTTCCACCACGTTGTATTGCCGGCGACAAAAATGCCGGATTCCGCGCCGTTGAAAACCCGATTGTGCCGCAGACGGTTCCCATCGCCTTCGATACGAACCCCGTCGAAGACGCTGTTCGCAAACGTCTCGTTCCCCGTCACCAGCCCCTGGCTCCCGTGAACGAAAATCCCCACCTGACTGATCCCGGCGCGGTTGTCAGTTATCTCCACTCCATCGGACTGCGTGACCAGAATGTTCGTCGCTACCGCCGCGCATGTGTCCACGGCTGTGCACGGTGACCACAAATTGTTCGTCACCGTGTTACCCGAAATCGCGCCTCCCGCGCCAAAGCCGATCTGGATGCCATTCTGCGCCGCCCCGGTAGTCGGCCCGATGCCCGTGACCACGTTGCCGTGATGGTGCCCTGGGCTCTGGACAGCAAGGTGTTTACATTTAGAGATTGCTTAGCGTGGTTTGACTTGTCCGGTGGGGCACGGAGGTCAGAGGGTGTAGCGGATAAGGGGTGGCCTATCTGGTGGGGTTGTCGATCTCCTTGAGAAAATCGGCGACAGAGCGGGCTAGTGCGAGCGACTATGCAGCGGGACATGCGTTAGAGTAGACGGCGCGCGGAGGGACTCTTGGCCTCACTTTACGAAGGGTGGGTGGATCAAATCGCAAGCGTGCTGGAGACGCTGAATCAGGGCGTCATTCTAAACGACAGCTCGAAGCGAGTCGTTTATGCAAACTCGATGTTCCTGGAAATGATTCGGATGGATGCCGGTCAGCTTCTGGGGCGTTCCGTCACGGACTTGTTTCCAGCCGAAGATGTCCCGCGATTGATGGAGTTAATCAGACAAAGAGAACAGCAAGGCCGCGCGCGCTACGAATTTTATATTCCACAAGCCGGCGGGGGACATTTACCGGTGGTCGTCACATCCCGCCAGATACACGACCCGGAAGGGAGAACATTCGCGGTGATCACCGCCACGGACATCAGCGAACAAAAACGCGCCGAAGCGGAACTGCGCGATGCCAATGAGTCGCTCCTGGCGCGCCAGCGGCAGATGGAAGAAGAGCTTCAGCTTGCCGAACGAGTCCAGCAGAGTCTCGCGCCAAGAAGCTTGCGTTGGGGAGGCGCCTCTGTCGAGACTCATTATCAACCGGCATGGTCGGTGGGCGGAGATTACGGGCTTGTGGTTCCAAACGAGGACCATCTAGACGTGCTGGTTTGCGATGTTTCGGGACACGGGATAAGTTCCGCATTGGTGGCGAATCGCATCTACTCCGAAACGATGGCGCAGATTGAACGCTCGGCGGAACTGGGAGCGATGTTGCGGTCGCTAAATCATTTTGTGGTGGAGAATCTTGCAACCTCAAGTTTCTTTTTTACCGTGGCGGCTGTCCGGCTTGACCGAAGCTGCCGTTCACTGCAATTCGCGGGGGCGGGGCACCCTCCGGCGATGATCGCTCGACGGGGGGAATTGCCAAGGCTGCTCGAATCGAGGAGCGGGATCCTCGGGTTGTTCGAAAATGTCGTGGACGTTGAGACAACCATCGAAACAGCCATCGAACCGGGAGATCGTGTGCTGATCTATACCGATGGACTTACAGAGAATTTCAACCTCAAGCGGGAAATGTTGGGGGTCGAAGGTCTCGCGGAGATCGTGCGCGATGCTGCGAACCTGTCCTTGCCAGAGATGAAACGACAAATCCTCGATCGCGTCGAGGCGTGGCGGAGCGGCCCTGCCACCGATGATGTGTCGGTGGTGTTAATCGAAATTTCATAGACCGAGTCCCGACAGGGTCGACATCTTCGACCGGGGCAGCTGGAGCCAGCGGGAAGCAACGCGCGTGGTTGGGGCGCTGCGGAAGACCAGCCATTATCGTGTGCGACAGGTCGCCATTATTGCTCCGTTTCCGCAGCCAGAGTATCCTCTCCCTTCTCACGGAGGACTCGGATGCGAATCGGTGCAGCAGGGAAGTGGTTCATCTCTGGAATTATCGTCACAGCAATTTTTTGCACTACGGCGACCGCGCAGCAGCTCGACCAGAAGGTCGGCCAGAAATTCGATCAGAAACTCTATTCCGAAATGCGTTGGCGGTGCATCGGCCCATTCCGCGGAGGCCGCGCCGTGGCCGTCTCCGGAGTGCCGCATCAGCCGAATGTTTTCTACATGGCTGCCGTCAACGGCGGCGTTTGGAAAACCACTGATTTCGGAAACACCTGGAATCCGATTTTCGACGACCAGCCTACCGGCTCCGTCGGCGCACTCGCCGTTGCCGCTTCCGATCCGAACATCATTTACGTTGGCAGCGGTGAAGGACTGCAGCGCCCGGATCTTGCGACCGGCGATGGCATTTACAAATCCACCGACGCAGGAAAATCATGGGCGCACCTTGGTCCAGAAAAAGGGGGTCTCCGCGACGCGCAGCAAATCACGGCGATTCTCGTCGACCCAAAAGATCCCAACCGCGTTTTCGTCGCCGCCGAAGGACATCCCTACGGTCCCAACGCGGAGCGCGGCGTTTTTCGTTCGACCGACGGCGGGCAAACTTTCCAGAAAGTTCTCTACAAGGACGAAAACACCGGCGCCGCCGACATCGCTTTCGATCCCACAAATCCGCAAACGATTTACGCTGTGCGATGGGCCGCGCGCGTTGCGCCCTGGGAAGTGCGCAGCGGCGCTTCGATCTACATCGCGGGGAGCGGACTGTATAAATCGACGGATGGCGGCGATACCTGGAAGCCGTTGACCAAGGGATTGCCGGGAGCAAGCGAAGGACTCGGACGGATCGGCATTGCGGTTGCGCCAAGCGATGCAAAGCGAATCTATGTTTCGGCGGAAGCCACGAAGGGCGCGGGAGTGTATCGCTCCGACGATGCAGGCGAAACCTGGAAGCAGGTAAACGCCGACCGCCGCATCGGTGGTCGCGGTCCGGGTGCCATGGGAATTGCGGTTGCGCCGGACAATCCGGATGTGATTTACGTGGCGAACACCACGACGTGGAAATCCGTGGACGGCGGGAAAACTTTTGTTGGGTTCAAAGGCGCGCCCGGCGGCGACGATTATCAGCGCATCTGGATCAGCGCGGAAAATCCACAGATCATCGCGCTCAGCTCTGATCAGGGCACGGTCATCAGCGTGAATGGCGGCACGACGTGGAGCAGTTGGTACAACCAGCCAACCGCGCAGTTCTATCACGTGACCACCGACAATCGCTTTCCGTACTGGGTTTACGGCGCGCAGCAGGAAAGTGGCTCCGTGGCCACGCAAAGCCGCAGCGATTACGGCGAAATCACGTTTCGCGATTGGCGCCTGCCGGGAATTTTCGAGTACGGCTACATCGCCGTCGATCCGCTCGATCCGAACATTCTGTATGGCGACTGGCTCACGCGCACGAAGCAGGACATCGGCGAGTACGCCAAAGTTACGCCGGAGCCGGTTCGCCGCGGCGAGTATCGTTATACGCGGACGCTGCCAGTGATTTTTTCGCCTCTCGAACCGCACACGCTGTATTTTGCGTCCAACAAGCTTTTCAAAACGACGGACGCGGGAAACAGTTGGCAGGTCATCAGCGACGATCTCACGCGGGAATCCTACGAAATTCCCGCGAGCCTCGGCGCTTTCGCCGCGAGCGATACGGAAAAAGGGAAACACCGCGGCGTTATTTATGCTGTCGCGCCGTCATTCAAGGAAGCAAACACCATCTGGGCGGGCACCGACGATGGATTGATTCACATCACGCGCGACGGCGGAAAATCCTGGCAAAACGTGACGCCGCCGCAACTGAAGCCGTGGAGCAAAGTCTCCATTATCGAAGCGTCCCACTTCGACGCGGGCACGACGTACGCGGCGATCAATTCCTTCCGGCTCGACGATTTGCGCGCGCACATTTACCGTACGCGGGATTTCGGAAAAACCTGGACGGAAATTACAAAAGGAATTCCCGATGGTGGCGCCAGCAACGTGGTTCGCGAAGATTCGGTTCAAAAAGGTTTGCTCTTTGCCGGCACGGAAGGCTCCGTCTACGTTTCGTTCAACGATGGAGACGATTGGCAGCCGCTGCAGTTGAATTTGCCGCACACCTCGATGCGCGATCTCGCGATTCACGGCGACGATTTAATTGTCGCCACGCATGGCCGCTCGTTCTGGATTCTCGATGACTTCACGCCACTGCGGCAACTGAACGCCGATATTGCGAAAGAGAATGTGCATCTTTTCGCGCCGCAGGAAGCGATTCGCGTCCGCTGGAATCGCAATCCGGACACGCCATTGCCGCCGGAAGTTCCCGCGGGAAAAAATCCTCCGGACGGCGCCACCGTCGACTACTATCTCGCGTCCAGTTCGAACAAAGCGGTGACGCTGGAGATTCTCGACGAACTGCAGCATCTCGTGCGCCGCTATTCCAGTTCAGACAAGCCGGAGCCGCTGGAAAAAACCGCTGGCGAGCATCCCATTCCGATGTACTGGGTGCGCCCGGCGCAAATTCTTTCCGGAGCCTCAGGCATGCACCGTTTCGTCTGGGATTTGCATTACGCGCCGCCGGATTCGCTCAGCCACGAATTTCCGATTTCCGCAATTGTGCACGACACGCCGAAATATCCTCTTGGGGCGTGGGTCGTGCCAGGGAATTACACGGTGAAGCTTACGGTGGATGGGAAGAGCTATTCTCAGCCACTCGTTGTGAAGATGGATCCGCGCATCAAAACTTCGCTCGCCGATCTTCGCAAGCAGTTTGAAATGGAGAGCGGTTCCGTCGAGGGCATGAATGAAAGCTTCGAAGCGCTCTCGCAGGTTCGCTCGGTGCGCGTGCAATTGAAGGAACGTGCCGCGAAAGCAGCTAAAGGAACCGTTGCGGATGCGATCGCAGCTCTCGATAAACAAATTGGCGAACTGGAAGGCGCAGCGCAAAGCAATTTCTTCGGATTGCCGCCCGGGGCGAAGCCGCCGGAGAATTTTTCCAGCTTGAATCAACATTTCGGAGGACTCCTGGCCGTGGCGGACAGCGCCGATGCCGCGCCCACGACGCAAGCCACGGCTGTCTACAAGGAACTCGAAGAAGATCTTCAGAAGCTCGTGACGCGCTGGACGAAAATCCGGCAGCAGGAACTTCCGGCGCTAAACCTAGAACTCAAGAAAGCCGGGCTCGCATCGGTCGATCCCAACAAATCAGCCGACGCTCCCGCCGCGGATGCGGATGGGAACGACGAACCATAGACGATAAACAGACGATGGAGAGCGAAGGAGAGGAAACCTATTGATGAGAATTGTCTTCCTTTTTCGATTCGCCAGGGTTGCCGCGTTTTTTGCCGCTGCGGCTATTTTTGTTGCTGGCAATGTTTCAGCGCAGCAGGTTCCTGAACAAATGTTTTCGGAGATGAAATGGCGGATGATTGGACCGTTTCGCGCCGGGAAGGTGAATGCGGTGGCGGGCGTGCCGGGAAATCCGGCGGTCTACTATTTTGGCGCGGACGGCGGGGGCGTGTGGAAGACGACGGATGGCGGAACTGTTTGGAAACCGATTTTCGACAAGGAGCCGGTGGCTTCGATAGGAGCGATGACGCTGGCGCCTTCGAATCCGAAAATCATTTACGTGGGAACAGGCGTCAACACAATTTTTGCGGACAGCGCCTACGGAGATGGAGTCTACAAGTCCGTGGACGGCGGGGACAGCTGGCAACACATCGGACTGGAAGACACACGGCATATCGGGAGAATCCTGGTCGATCCGCGCAATCCGGACATCGTGCTGGTGGCAGCGATGGGCCACAGTTCAGGGCCGAACGAAGAGCGAGGAGTTTTCCGTTCGACGGACGGCGGGCGGAGTTGGAAGAAAGTTTTGTACAAAGACAATGTTACGGCAGCGGTGGATTTGTGTTTTGAGCCGGGAAATCCGCGCGTGGTTTACGCGACGCTGTGGCACGGCATTCGAAAGCCAGGACAAAAAGGAACATCGTACGGGCCCGGCAGCGGGCTCTACAAATCCTTGGATGAAGGCGTCACCTGGACGCAAATCACGGGAAACGGGCTGCCGGAAGGAGACTGGGGGCGAGAAGGAGTTGCAGTCGCGCCGGGAAATCACGGACAGCGGGTGTACGTGATCGTTGAGGCGAAGGACAAAAAAGGCGGGCTGTACCGGTCGGACGACGCAGGAGCGACGTGGAAGAAAGCGACGGAGGACGGGCGGATCGTTGGGTCTTGGTACATGAGCGAGATTTACGTGGACCCGAGGAACGCCGACATCGTTTATGTGCCGTCGCAAAATCTGTACCGTTCGAATGATGGCGGGCATACGTTTACGGCGATCAAGGGCGCGCCCGGGGGAGACGACTATCACTGCGTGTGGATCGATCCGACAAATTCGCAGCGGATCATGCTGGGAGTCGACCAGGGAGCAACCATCAGCTTGAACGGAGGGGAAACCTGGACACCGTGGTACAACCAGCCGACGGGAGAATTCTACCGGGTCGCGACAGATCACCGGTTTCCCTACTGGGTGTACGGCCCGCAGCAGGACAGCGGAACCGCGGGAATCACGAGCCGCGGAAACAATGGACAGATCACGGAGCGGGATTGGTTTCCCGTGGGGCCAGGGGAAAGCGGGTACACGATTCCCGATCCGCTGGACGCGGACGTGGTTTACAACGCGGGGCCGGGCGGGAGCGTGGTGCGATTGTCGAAAACAACGGGGCAAGTGCGGGATATTTCACCGGCTCCGGTATCGTTCGAAAGCAAGTATCGGTTTAACTGGACGATTCCAATGGCTTTTTCGCCACAGGATCCGCACCTGCTTTATCTGGGGACGCAGTTTCTGCTGAAAACGACGGATGCAGGAACGAATTGGGAAGCAGTGAGCGGGGATTTGACGCGCGTCCGGCCGGATGAAAAGGATTCGAAACAGGCGCGCGGGACGATTCTAACGATCGCGCCTTCGGAGGGGAAAGAGGGCGTGATCTGGGTCGGAACGGACGACGGAAACATCCAGTTGACGAAAGATGCAGGCAAGAGCTGGCAAAACGTAACGCCGAGCGGTGTATCGGAGTGGAGCACGGTGAGTATTGTGGAAGCATCGCATTTCGATGCGGGAACCGCGTACGCCGCCGTGAATCGCAACAATCATGACGACCTGCATCCGCACATTTTTCGGACGCGAGATTTTGGAAAAACGTGGCAAGAGACCGTGCAGGGAATCCGCGAAACCGATTTTGTTCGAACGGTGAGGGAAGATCCGGCGCGCAAGGGCTTGCTGTACGCGGGAACGGAGACTGGCGTTTACGTTTCGTTTGATGGCGGTGAACATTGGCAATCGCTAAGGCTGAACATGCCGGTGGTGGCGATTCACGATCTGGCTATCGAACAAGACGACTTGGTGGCGGCTACATATGGCCGGGCGTTCTGGATTCTGGATGACGTGACGCTATTGCGCCAACTGGATGGAAGAGGCGCTGCGGCGGGAGCGCGACTTTTCGCGCCGCGAACCGCGATCCGCGTGCGGCGCGACGAAAATCAAGACACGCCGCTGCCGCCGGAAGTTCCAGCCGGCAAGAATCCTCCTGATGGGGCAGTCCTGAATTATTTTTTGCTAGCGAATTCCGCCGGGGAGATTCAATTGGAAATTTACGACGAGAATGAAAAACTGGTGAGGAGTTTTTCCAGCGCGGAAGTGCCGAAAGAGCCGGAAGAGACTCCGTACGTGGCGGAGTATTGGCTCGCACATCCTGAGCCGCCTTCGAAAAAGCCAGGGATGTACCGGTTTGCTTGGAATTTGCGGTATGCCGATCCGCGCGCCATGCATCCGCAGTCTCCTTACAACTATCCGATCGCGGCTATTGTCGGCGCGACGCCGCTGCCGCCACAGGGACCACTGGTGCTTCCGGGGAAGTACGAAGTGCGGCTGAAAGTGGGAGGCCAAGTTCTTCGGCAGGCCCTGGAAGTGAAGATGGACCCGCGGGTGCCGGCGGCGCGCAACGAGTTGGAAAGTTCGCTGGAGCTGCAACTGAAAATATCCGCGCTGCTCGGGAAGAACTTCGACGGCTACCAACAGGCAAAGCAGTTGCGCTCACGTTTGGCCGAGTTGATGAAACGCCCCAAGGAAGATCCCGTTGCCGTGGCGGCCAGCACGCTGGACGCGAAAGTCGCGAGACTGCAAGGCGGCGAAGCCACTCCGATTTTGGAGGCTCCCAAAACGACCAGCTTTATGGCGGTGAATGATACGTTGACGGCGCTGATGGCGCTGGTGGATGGAGCGGACTTCGCGCCGTCGGAAGAGTCGTTCGCGGCATACCGGCGGATTTGCAAGGGAGAGAATGAGGCTCTGGCGGCGTGGCAGGACTTGAAGAACAAAGACGTGGCGGCATTGAATACATTGCTGGGCAAGAGCAGTCTCCCAGCGTTGCCCGATGTGCCGGAGGTAACTGTTGAAACGGCCTGCGGAAACTGATCGCAGCTGAATGTTTACGCTGAGGTGGGGATTACGTGAGATCCTTCGCTCTGCTCAGGATGACAGTGGTTACGGATCAATTTGGCCTGGAGGCCGCTGGAGTTGCGTTAGGTCGGCGAGGACTTCGGCGCTGTGTTTTTCCGCGTTCACGTTGAGATAAGCCTTGCGGATGATGCCTTCTGGGTCGATCAAGAAAGTGTGGCGGGCGGAAAGTTTGGCGACGCCAAGATTCACGAGCGAATCGTAGGATGAAGAGACTTCGTGCTTTGTATCCGCGAGCAGCTTGAAGCTCAGGCCTTCCTTGACACAAAACTTTTGGTGGGTAGCTTCGTCCTGCACGCTGACGCCGAGGATGATCGCGTTTTCCTCTTCAAACTGCCGGAGATCACGCTGAAAATTGTGAGCTTCCTTGGTGCACCCGCTGGTGAAATCCTTGGGGTAGAAATAGAGCACGACCCATTTGCCGCGCAGATCGCGCAAGCTAAGCGGTTTGCCGTCCTGCGAGTTCAACGTGAAGTCCGGCGCGGGAGTGCCTGAAGATGGTGCCTTCTTCCCCGTGCTCATCGCGCGGACGACGGCGAATCCAAGAAGCAGAACGATTACGGCCACGAAGATCCAAATCATTTTCATCTCGCCCACTCAACAGTAGTTCTGAAGCGGATGTCTTGCATTGTTCTTATTCCTTTTGGCTGAACAGACCAATGCCCAAGCGAAGCTGAATAGTGTTGATGCCGGGATTCGGAGTTGCAAGGCCGGCGTTCGAAATATGCATGTAGCGGACTTCAGCGCTGATGTTGTGTTTGCTGCGCAGAAAGTGAAGGCCCAAAGCGCCGCCGGAGGTGAAATTGACGTGTGATGTTCCTTCGGGAACTTTGGTATTGGTAAAGAGAGTGCCGCCACCGATCTCGAGGTAGGGAACGACACTGCCGTGCGCTGCCAGCGCCCACTTGAAAGCGAACGGGTTTATACCAACGCCATAGGCTGTGTTCGTTTTCTGAGTTACGAGAAAGACCGGGACGGCGTCAACCGCATATTCCAAGCGGCCGCGCAGGAAGCCGGGTCCGTGCGGCGCGGTGAGGATCCAGCCGTAACGAAAACCTGCATTCCACACGCCGTCGCCGGACTGACTGCCGCTCAGGCCGTGGCCACCGCCGGTCCACACCTGCCATTCATGTCCACCTTCGACAGGGCCGGCTTGGCCGCGAACCTCCGGGACATTCAGGAATATGGCAAAGACGAGAACCATGAAGATTCTTCGCACCGCAGCGTCTCCTTCGGGTTCTTTGATTCCAGCCACCGGCGTCCTGGTGCAGAGAAGATATAGAAAAATTGTTCGAAAGGCGACCTCGTTCTTCCTTTACTTGAGATACGTGCGGACAATCCGGATGACGTCGTCGGCAGCTTCTTCCGAGGATTTCGAATTGCGAGGCATGTGGTTGCGGATATGGTCCTCCATGAGTTCGGCCATCAGGCTGTTGATGGCGCCGCGCGAGGCGGAGAGGCGCTGGAGGACATCCGCGCAGGGATCATCTTCATTCAGAGCGCGCAAAACACTTTCGAGCTGCCCGATGACTTTCTTGGTGCGGTTGACGAGGTCCAATTTCTCGCGCGAAGTGTGCGACATTTTTCTTGTCTACCCAGTGGGGGTATGGTATCAACGTCCAAGCCCTTTGACAAGGGCTTGATGAACAGTAGAACAGAGGGGTAGGGAGGTTCAAGGGGGGCGCCTCCCCAGGCAGCGTTCATCACGCATTCATCAGCGGCGGCTTAGCCTGCAACGATTCAGCGGTGAGTTTCATCCCAAGGCGGAAGAGAGTCCGGGCTCAGAAATGCGGCGTTTGACCTTCCAAATTGTTCCGATTTGTACGTTGCTCGGGGTCTTCTCGATGGGGGCGGGAACACTGCGGGCGCAAGATTCGCCGCAGACTCGGGATCAAACGACTCCGGCCAAGGATTCGGCAGCGGATGCCGATCCACTCCCGACGATGTTTGCGCATCCGGAGTTGGATCGTTGGTGGATTTCGGGGCAAGTGAATTTCATTTCGCAATGGCATCCGGAATTTCATTCACCCTATCAAGGGCCACGGAGCCTGCCTCCGCAGGCGCAAGATGCGACATCGCGCGTCCTCACGCTGTTTACCGGCGTCCGGTTGACCGACAGGGCGGAATTACTCTGCGACGTCCAGGAAACCGGCGGACACGGAATCGGCGAGGCAGTCGGCCTGGCGGGTGTCACGAATTTAGACATCGTGCGAAATCCTGACCTGAGCAAAGCGCCTTACATCGCCCGGCTGATGTGGCACCAAATCATTCCCCTTGGCGACCGCAAAATCGGCAACTCCCGTTCGCCGTTCTCGCTTTTTCCCTCGCTTCCGGAACACAGGCTTGAAATTCGGTTCGGAAAGTTCAGTATGGCGGACTTTTTCGACAACAATACCTATGGCACGGACACCAGTTTTCAATTCATGAACTGGACGGTGGATAACAACGGGGCATACGACTATGCGGCGGACACACGAGGATTCACCTTCGCGGCGATGCTGGAATATCACGAGCGGAGCTGGGCGGTGCGATTTGCTGAAGGATTGATGCCGAAGATCGCCAATGGCATTCATCTGGATGCGGACATGCGCCGAGCGCGCGCCGAGAATGTTGAATTTGAGCTGCACGGAACAGTAATTCGGCATCGGGAAGGGATTATCAGATTCCTGAGTTTGTGAATCACGCCAATATGGGAAGCTACCGCGAGGCAGTCGACAATTTTCTTGCCGGACGGACGGTCAAGCCCGATATCACGGCGCATCCGCTCCGTACGGCGATCAAGCATGGATTTGGGGCGAATTTCGAGCAGCCGCTTAATGATTGGATGGGCGTGTTTGGCCGGTGGGGATGGGGCGAGGGCCGGCATGAATCGTTCGCCTACACCGAAGTGGATGAGACGGCGGAAATCGGAATTGGCGGCAGTGGCAAGCGATGGCGCAGGAAATTTGACCGGGCAGGTTTGGTATTCGTTACGAATGGCATCTCGCGGGACCACCAAGAATACCTGGCGCTCGGTGGCCAAGGTTTTCTTCTAGGCGATGGCCGACTCAATTACGGGCGCGAGAATATCATCGAGACCTATTACACGCTGCACATGTGGCGCGGGATTTTTCCTTCGTTTGGACTGCAGCACATCAACAATCCAGGGTACAACCGGGACCGGGGACCAGTAACCGTGCTGACGCTTCGCCTTCATGTGGAGCTATAGGCCGGGCGCGCCGAAACTTCTTGGCAGCAAGGCAAAAGTCTGCTAACTAAGTGCTGCATATTTCGTCGGAGTAACCTAAGGTTCTCCGATTTCGTCCCTTCCGTTTGGGGTGTTGATACATACCGTTGGGTTGGGGGAGTTCATGAAAGCAGACTTGCGGCGGAGTCCGTTTAAAGAGTTCACCAGGACCTTCCGTTTTTTTCTACCAGTGCTGGCGGTTACGGCTTTCTTTTCCGTTGCCGCGAGCGCGCAAACCGTTGACGAGATCATCGCCAAGAATATTCAAGCGAAGGGCGGAGCTGACAAGCTGAAATCCGTGCGCAGCATCCGCACCACGGCGAAATTCAGCCAGGGTTCTTTTCGCGCCGAATTTCGCCAGGAGAACAAGCGCGCCGACAAGGTTCGGGAAGAATTCATCATCCAAGGCCTGGCACAGGTGCAAGCTTACGACGGCAAGACCGGGTGGCAGATTTCACCATTCGGCGGGCGTAAAGATCCGGAGCTGCTCTCGCAGGACGATCTGAAAAGCCTGGTGGTCGACTCCGATATCGACGGGCCGCTGGTGGATTACAAAGAGAAGGGGCACAAAGCCGAGCTCGTGGGACACGATTCGATGGAAGGAACGGACTGCTTCAAGATCAAGCTGAGCATGAAGAACGGGGACGTACGCTACTACTATCTCGATGCGGATTCGTACCTCGAGCTAAAACTGGAGATTCAAACCACGATTCGCGGCGCGCTGCAGGAGTCCGAGCTATATTACGGCGACTACGAACAGGTGAACGGAATTTATTATCCGTTCGCCGTCGAGCAGGCGCAAAAAGGCAGCTCTTCACGGTCGCAGTTCTCCGTCGAGAAAATCGAGCAAAACATATCACTGGAAGATGCGCACTTCTCAATACCGACGTCCAAGCCGGAGATGAAAGCGCCACCGGCAGGGAAGTGATCTTTAAAGCGAGGACGGGTGTAGGCGCCTGCTCCCTAAGCTGCATGGATGGAATTATGCCCAAGGGAGATTGTTTCTACTTTACTGCCGAGGAATCCAACGATATGCGCAAGACAATCCGCTGCTTTGCTGCCGTGGTGATGGTGATTCTCACGACGTTGATTTTTGCCGGGCCTGCCTCCGCGCAAGACGCTAAATTCGACTCGGATACGATCTCCGGCCTCGGTGCCCGGAACATCGGCTCTGCCGCCATGAGCGGGCGCGTGGCGGCGGTCGCGGCCGTAAAAGAAGACGGCCGGCTCACTGTTTACGTTGGAGCGGCCAGCGGGGGAGTGTGGAAATCCTCGAATGGCGGCACAACGTTCAAGCCGGTTTTCGACAAGGAGGCTGCACAGTCGATCGGCGCCGTCGCCATTGATCCGCAAGCGCCGAAAACGATCTGGGCCGGCACGGGCGAGGCCTGGACGCGCAACAGCGTGTCCATCGGCAACGGCATCTACAAGTCGACGGACGGCGGCGACAGTTGGACCAACATGGGGCTGGCGAATTCCGAGCGCATCGCGAGAATCATTATCGATCCGAAGAGCAGTAACACGGTGTATGTCTGCGTGCCGGGAAGACTGTGGAGCGACAGCGAAGACCGCGGCGTTTATAAGACCACGGACGGCGGCAAGAGTTGGAACAAAATTCTCAAGGGCGCGAATCTCTCGACGGGCTGCTCGATGATTTCCATGAGCTCGCAAGATCCGAAGGTTCTTTTCGCGGGCATGTGGGACTTCCGGCGGAGAGGCTGGACTTTTCGTTCGGGCGGCGAGAATGCCACCGCGCCGAGCGGCAGCAGTTTTTTCCAGACCGCGGATGGCGGAGCCACCTGGAAAGAATTGGATGACAAGAGCGCCAAAGGATTACCCGCGAAACCGTGGGGACGCATTGCCGTCACCATCGCGCCATCAAAACCAAACGTTGTTTACGCCATGATCGAATCGACGCGCAGCGCACTTTTCCGCTCGGATGACGGCGGCAAGACGTGGGAAGAGCGGGACCGCAGCAACTGGATGGTGTGGCGGCCGTTTTATTTCGCCAACCTGATCGTCGATCCGAAGAACGAGAACAAAGTTTACAAGCCGGACCTCACGTTGATCATGAGCGAGGATGGCGGCAGGAGCTTCAGCGGAATCGGGAACGGTGCGCACGGCGATTTTCACGATGTGTGGGTGAATCCTGACAACACCGATCATCTTATCGCCACTGATGACGGAGGCGTTTGGTATTCCTACGACGGCGGCAATACTTGGTGGAAGGGCAATAACCTTCCGATTTCGCAGTTCTATCACGTAAGCGCCGACAACGCCGACCCTTATCACGTTTTCGGCGGACTGCAGGACAACAGCGTGTGGATGGGCGACTCGCAATAT
>Ga0137407_10001220_pt1 | contig 16771 bp, 13 predicted proteins | sample CZOMad2_2_16fung_FD_108410 | JGI IMG/M metagenome (GOLD analysis project Ga0137407, IMG submission 108410) | Vadose zone soil fungal communities from Angelo Coast Range Reserve, California, USA - CZOMad2_2_16fungal (Illumina Assembly) | ecosystem: Environmental > Terrestrial > Soil > Vadose... | reverse complement strand
TCGATCTGAGCGTTCTCGGCGGGTTCCCGGATCGACACTACCGATGACACTCCGTGGTGCCACCGCGTGGATGACACTCCAGATGACACTCCGTGGATCCCTGGCCTAACTTCCCCGGAATCTGGCAGTTAACGCCTCTCACGCCGCCCTGGTTGCCTTCCGCCGGCGCGTGACCCCATCCGGCCCCGAGGACTGCCGGGCACCCTTGCGGCTGCGCCGCCGCCACGCCAGGACGCCAGCGGCGGCGGTTCCCCCGGTCGCGGCGGGCGCGAGGTTCACTGCGGCCGTCGCGGAGTTCAGCGCGGCCTGCTGGAACGTCTCGGGGATCGGGATGTCACCGATCCGCGACGGTGGCCAGATGATCACGAACGCCCGCCCCACGACCTCGTTCTCCGGGATGGTGCCGTTCCCGGGGTCGTCGGGGTGATACCGGGAGTCGGCGGAGTCCGACCGGTGGTCGCCGAGCACGAACAGCCGTCCCGGTGGCACCGTGACATTGAACTTCAGCAGCGACGGGACATCGCCCGGGTAGATGTAAGACTGCTCGGTTAGCGGGACGCCGTTGACGGAGACGCGGCCCTGCGCGTCGCAGCAGACGACATGATCGCCGGGTACCCCGATGACGCGCTTGACATAGTCCGTTCCCGGGACGGATACGCCGACGAGCCCCGTGATGTCGTCCCAGACCCGGGCCGCGGGGTTGCTCGGCGCGGGCGGCGGCTCAGGTCCCCACGACCCGTCGCCGCTGAAAACTACGACGTCCCCGCGAGTGATGTCGCGCAGGTGGTAGACGAGCCGGTTGACCAGGATGCGGTCTCCGGGCTGCAAGGTGTTCTGCATCGAGGCCGACGGGATGCTGAACACCTGGACCAGGAACGCCTTGATCAGGATCGTCAGCACCAGCGCCGCGACGATGATGACGAACAACTCGCGCCAGAACGATCGCTTGCGCTTGTCCTTACCGCCCGCGGACTTGCCATCAGCGTGCTTGTCGGCACTGTCGCTGTCGGCACTGTCGCTGTCGGCACCGTCGCCATCAGGACTGCCCTTGCCAGGGGCGCCACTCTCAGCACTGCCATTGCCAGCGGACCCCTGGTCGGCACGGCCCTTGCCTGGATCCGCAGGCGACGCGGAATCAGCGTCTTGGCCGACGCCGTCGCCGCCGCCGGCGTCCTTGGCTACCTCACGGGCAGTCTGGTCCGGCGGCAGATGTTCTCCGGCCGGCCCAGTGGAAGATGCGCCAGTGCCGTGTGACTGGCCGGGCTCGGCATCCATGGGTGAGCAGTCCCTGGGGCCTGCGCTCAGTTGCCGGTGTTGTCCCGGCGCTCCTTGATCCGGGCGGCCTTGCCGCGCAGGTCACGCAGGTAGTACAGCTTGGCGCGGCGGACGCGGCCACGGGTGACAACCTCGATCTTGTCGATCGACGGGCTGTGCACCGGGAACGTGCGCTCGACGCCCACGCCGTAGCTGACCTTGCGGACGGTGAACGTCTCGCGCAGGCCGCCGCCCTGGCGCCCGATCACGAAGCCCTGGAACACCTGGATCCGGGAGCGGGTGCCCTCAGTCACCTTGACGTGCACCTTCAGGGTGTCGCCCGGGCGGAAGGCCGGGATGTCGTCCCGGGTCTGGGCCTGCTCAATCTCGGCGATCGCGGTATGCATGGAAGTTCCTCGTCCTGATCGGGCACGCGCGTCAGCGGTCCCCTGAGTCTAAGCCTGGTTTTGCCCTGCTGGTCGGCAGGCCCTGCTGGTTGGCAAGTACTGCTGGTTGGCAAGCACTGATTGTCGGCAAGCACTGATTGTCGGCAAGCAGTACTTTGAGCATGGGCATAGCACCCAGCAGAGTCATCACCCGAATGGGCAGCTTCCCTAGTGTGCCATACTTTCGCCGTCAACCGGAAAACCTGCCTCAGCTAGCACTGTCCGGTCCCGTGCGTCCAGGACCCCGGCACCGCCAGCCGCATCGCTGACCATGCGGCTGACCAGGTCGGGGCGCACCGCGGCGGTCCTTCGCAGCGCCTCATCCCGCCGCCAGCGGGCGATCGCCTTATGGTCACCGGACAGCAGCACCGGGGGGACCTCGCGGCCGCGCCACGACCTGGGTCTAGTGTAGACCGGCCCTTCCAGCAGCCCGCGCATGGGGTCGTCCTCTTCGCCGGCCCCGCCGCCGAACGAATCGTCGGCGGCCGACTGCTCGTTGCCCAGAACGCCTGGTAGCAGCCGGCAGACTGCCTCCAGGATGACGCAGACGGCCGCCTCGCCGCCGGCCAGGACATAATCGCCGATGCTCACCTCATCGACGGTCATCGCCGACCTGGCCTCGGCGACCACGCGGGAGTCGATCCCCTCATACCGCCCGCAGGCGAACACCAGACGCTTTTCGGCCGCGTAGGCGGCGGCGAGATCCTGGGTAAACGGGGTCCCGCTCGGCGTCGGGACGATCAGCCGGGCGAGCGAGGCAGAAGTGGCCGGGGTAACCGGAGTGATGGAATGAGCTGGAGTGGTGGAGGGGGTGAAAGGGGCGGGGGTTGTGCCGCCGTCGCGCAGGACGTCATCGAGGGCCGTGCCCCACACGTCTGGCTTCATGACCATCCCTGGGCCGCCGCCGAACGGCGTGTCGTCCACGGTGTGATGCACGTCAGTCGCCCACCGGCGCAGGTCATGCAGCCGGAAGTCCAGGTCGCCGCGCGTGGCGGCCTTCCCGATCAGGGATACCCCGAGCGGCCCGCTGCCTGGTTCTATCCGCAGGTGGGCGGGCATTGGCGCAGGCGCCACGGAGCGTTGAGCCTGAAAAGGGGACTCGGCGGTTGAGGTTGTCCCGAAGTAGTCCGGGAAGATGGTGATGATGTCGACGCGCACTATTGGGCCTCGTCCAGGTTGAGCAGGCCGGGCGGGGGGTCGATCACGAGGGTGCCCCCGGCGAGGTCAACCTCGGTGACGATCGCCTTGACGAAGGGGACGAGGATGTCGGCGCCAGCACTGGGGCCAGCACTGGGTGGGCCAGCACCGGGTGGGCCAGCACTGTCCGGCTTGATCACCAGCAGGTCCTGGCCATGGTGGAGGACGTCAGTGATCTCGCCGACGACTGCGCCCGCGCTGGTGCGCACGGTCAGCCCGACGAGATGGTGGTCGCGGAACTCATCGGGGTCATCCAGCGGCGACAGCGCGGCTGCGTCGATGCTCAGCCAGGTACCGCCGAGCTCGCCGGCCGCGGTGCGGTCCTTGATGCCCTTGAACCGCACGATGAGCTCGCCGGACTGCCAGCGGACGGCCGCCACCGTCAGCGGGCCGATCGCGGGCGGGTCGGTGTCCAGCCGGGCACCGACGGCGAATCTCGCCTCAGGCTCGTCGGTCCGGACACCGACCACAACGTCCCCGCGGATCCCATGCGGGCGGCCGATCCGGCCTACGGTGACTTGCATTCGCGCCGCTCGCGGGTTAACGGACCTCGCCGGTCTCCAGCAGGTCGATGCGGACGGGCCGGTTCCCGGCGAGGGAGCCGACCACAGTCCGCAGCGCGCGAGCAGTGCGCCCGCCCCTGCCGATGACCTTCCCGAGGTCGTCCGGGTGCACCCGGACCTCCAGGATGTTGCCGCGGCGCTGCACGCGGCTAGCGACGCGGACATCGTCTGGGTAGGTGACGATCCCCCGGACGAGGTGTTCGAGAGCCTCCTCCAGCACGTCAGGCCTCGCTGCCGCCGTCGGTGGCGACTTCCTCGGCAGCGGCGGGCGCCTCGGCGACGGGAGCCTCTGCGACGGGAGCCTCGGCGACGGCGGCCTCGGTGACGGGAGCCTCGGTGACGGGAGCCGCGGTGACGGGAGCAGCCGCGACGGGAGCCTCAGCGGCCGCCTCAACCGGGGCTGCTTCCCGCTTCGGCCTGCTCGAGGACCGGGCGGGCCTGGAGTCCTTCTTGGCCTCCTTGGTCGCGAAGCTCTCCTTCACGAGCTCGTCGTAGCGGATCTTCTTGCCCGCCTTCGCCTCGGCGACCTTGACGGTGCTGTGCGCGTCGGCGTCGCCCTTGAACTTCTGCCAGTCACCGGTGATGGTGAGCAAGTGGCGCACCTGGTCGGTCGGCTGTGCGCCGACAGACAGCCAGTGCTGGACCCGGTCGGACTTGACCTCGATGACCGAGGGGTCCTCCTTGGGGTGGTACTTGCCGATCTCCTCGATGGCGCGCCCGTCCCGCTTGGTGCGGGCGTCGGCGACGACGATCCGGTAGTACGGGTCTCGGATGGCACCCATGCGCTTGAGCCTGATCTTGACAGCCACGGCTGCATTACTCCCTGGAAGGTAGGTACGTGCGTCGGGCACCCGCCAGCGGGGACAGCCGGCCGGACCGATCAAATGCGCCCGGCAAGGCAGACGAGGAGAGGGCGCCGCTGAGCCAGGCTTCGGGCCTCCATTGTGCCAGACACGGGAGGACTGGCGGTAATCATCTGGCTGCCAGGCCCTGCAAGCATACGTTGCGTCAACCCGACACTCTCCCCCATGAACAGCATGAAACAGTTACATAACACGCGCCCGCTTCGGGTGGTATCCCCGCCGTCAGCTGTGCCACCTTTGTGCATGATCGTTACAGTCGTGCGCACAGCGAACGGGAGTGGGCCTCTTGCTGCTACAGAAAAGAGGTATCGGCAGGTCAGGCCCTCACCAAGTGACTGTTGTCACCTCCAGTGGCGACTGTTCCGAGCCACAACACCCCATCCAGCGGTCGCCGTGATCCCAGGCGTCCCCCGGCCGTAGCCCGCTACGGTGCGCAAACAGTTACATACCGCCGCGACTAGCCCCGTTCCTTTACCTAAGGGATTGGAGTGATGTTAGCCTCAGGCACGCTCAATCCCGGGAGGCGTGCGCCCCGCAGCGCCCTTCCCCGTGCCAACTCGGCTGACCATCCCTGGAAGCGGTTCCGCGCCTCCCCCCCAGGCGCGGCCCCCATAAAGGAGATCGAGAGCATGACTGACCAGACTGCTCAGTCCGGTACCCCGACGCCGGCGAGCAACTTCTCCCGGCGCAGCCTGTTCCGTGCGGCCGGCATCGGCGCGGCCGCGGTGGGCGGCGCCAGCTTGCTGGACGCGTGCAGCTCCGGCCTCAAGGGCGCCAGCAGCAGCTCCAGCGCCGGCCCCAGCGGCAGCGCCGCGTCCGGCGGCAGCGCGGCCAGCGGCGGTGAGATCACCATCGGCTGGATCCACCCGCTGACCGGCGGGCTGGCCGGGTTCGGCGCCCCGGACAACTGGGTGCTGCAGCAGGTCCAGCAGGCCGGCCCGTACAAGGACGGGTTCAAGATCGGCGGCAAGACCTACACCGTGACCATCAAGTCCTACGACAGCCAGTCGAGCGTGACCCACGCCGGCGACCTGGCCAAGCAGGCCATCCAGGGCGACAACGTCGACATGCTGTTCGCCTCCTCTACCCCCGAGACCGTCAACGCCGTCGCCAGCCAGGCCGAGACCCTCGGCACCCCGCTGGTCTGCTCGAACGTCCCGTGGGAGGCCTGGTACGTCAACCTCGGCGGCAACCCGCAGCAGCCGACCCTCAAGCCCAAGTACACGGTCATGTACTTCCTGGGCGCCGAGCACCTGGTCGAGGCGTTCATCCCGATGTGGGACCGGATCGGCGCCAAGTACGGCAACGACCACAAGGTCGCCGCCGCGTTCCCCAACGACTCCGACGGCAAGGCGTTCAGCGCCGTCTTCCCGCTGATCGCCAAGTCCAAGGGCTACAGCATCGAGCTGTCGGCCGCCTACACCGACGGGCTGCAGAACTACTCCTCGATGATCAGCAAGTTCAAGTCCTCTGGCGCGGACTTCTTCACCAACGTGCCGCTGCCGCCGGACTTCGCCGTCATGTGGAAGCAGTCAGTCCAGCAGGGCTTCAAGCCCAAGCTGGCCACCGTCGCCAAGGTCCTGCTGTTCCCCGAGGACGCCTACGCCTTGGGCGACCTGGTCCAGAACGTGGCCACCGACGCCTGGTGGACCCCCAGCCTGCCCTGGCACTCCTCCTTCACCGGCCAGTCCTGCCAGGACCTGGCCACCGCCTACACCACCAGCTCGGGCGGCAAGCAGCCCAACCAGAACATCAGCAACTACACGCTGTTCGAGATCGCCTACAAGGCATTCACCTCAGTGAACAACCCGCACGACAAGACCGAGGTCGCCGCCGCGCTGCACAACGTGGTCATCCCCGACGCGGTCGCCGGTCCGGTCGACTTCACCTCATCCAAGAACCCCGCCCCCGGCGTGGTCATCACCCCGCCCGTCGGCATCCAGTGGCAAAAGGTCAAGGGCAGCAAGTACCCCCTGGAGGCCGTCGTGGTGGACAACACCCTCAACCCGCAGGCCAAGATCACCGGCGACCTGCTACCCACCTTCAAGTAAACCGATTGGTCGAGAGTGCCTTGCTTCAGCTAGACCACGTGACGAAACGGTTCGGCCGGGTCGTCATCGCGGAAGACCTGTCGTTCTCGGTGGGTGCCGGGAACACGGTCGGGATCGTGGGGCCGAACGGCGCTGGCAAGACCAGCCTGTTCGGCCTCATCTCCGGTGACCTGGCCCCCAACAGCGGCCAGGTGTCTTTCGCCGGCAAGACGGTCACCAAGCTGGACTCCGCTGCCCGCTGCCGCCTCGGCATCGGCCGGACCTACCAGGTGCCGCGGCCGTTCATCGACATGACCGTGTTCGAGAACGTGCTGCTCGCGGCCCAGCAGGGCGGCGGACTGCGCCGCAAGGCCAGCTACACCGCGGCCGCCGAGGCGCTGGAGCGCACCGGGATGGTGGGCGACGCCAACCTCCCCGCCTCCCGGCTCGGCCTGCTGCAGCGCAAGCGGCTGGAGATCGCCCGGGCCGTGGCGACCCGGCCGACCTTGCTGCTGCTGGATGAGGTGGCGGGCGGGCTGACCGACCCGGAGGTCGCCCAGCTCGTGGAGATCATCCGCGCGATCAACGCCGAGGGCACCGCGGTGATCTGGATCGAGCACGTGGTCCGCGCGCTCACCGCGCTGGTTGACCGGCTCATCTGCCTGTACGGCGGCACCTTCATCGGCGACGGCGAGCCCGCCACGGTATTGGCCAACCCGAAGGTGCGGGAGGTCTACCTCGGCAGCGACATCGAGACCTCCGCCGTGGAGTCGCTGTTGGAAGCCGAGGGGGAGAGCTCGTGACCGAGTCGCCTTTGCTCGAGGTGCATGGCCTGACCGTGCATCACGGCCAGCTCAGGGCCGTAAGCGACGTTTCGTTCAGCGTTCGGCCCGGTGAGGTATACGCCATCATCGGGGCCAATGGCGCGGGGAAGTCCACCCTGCTGCGCACGATCGCCGGCCTGAACCACCCGAGCAGCGGTTCAGTGCTGCTCGACGGAACGGACGTCACGCGGCTGCGGGCGGAAAAGCGCGCGACGGCGGGGATCTCCCTGGTGCCCGAGGGGCGGCGGCTGTTCCCGTCGCTGACCTTGGAAGAGAACCTGAAGGTCGGCGCCTCCTACGCGCGGCGCGGACCCTGGGACATCCCGGCGGTGCTGGAGCTGTTCCCGTTCATGAAGGACCGCCGCGGGCAGAAGACCGCGCAGATGTCAGGCGGCGAGCAGCAGCAGGTCGCGATCAGCCGGGCGCTGGTAGCAAACCCGCGCGTGCTGCTGCTGGATGAGGTGTCGCTGGGCCTGGCACCGGTCATCGTGCACCGCATCTACGACGTGCTCCCGCGGATCCTCGCCTCCGGCGTGACCGTCTTGCTCGTGGAGCAGGACGTGGCCCAGGCCCGCCGGGTCGCCTCGCAGATGCAGTGCCTGCTCGAAGGACGCACGACGCTGGAGGGCCGGCCGTCGGACTTCACCTCGGAGCAGGTAGAGGCCGCGTACTTCGGCCTCGCGGGCGGCAACACTGGAGGGGCGCACTAATGGCCTGGGTCAACGCCATCATCCAGGGGATCTTGACTGGTGGCCTGTACGCGCTGTTCGCGTGCGGGCTGTCGCTGCTGTTCGGCGTGATGAAGGTGGTCAACCTCGCCCACGGCGACCTGGCGGTGGTGGGTGCCTACATCGGGATCGGCGTCATCGCGGTGACGCACATGCCGTTCCTGTGGTCGATCCCGGTCGTGCTCGTGCTCATGGCGGTGCTCGGCTACGTGCTGCAGCGGTCGGTGATCCAGGCGGCGCTGTCGCGAGGCGAGCTCATCACGCTGATCGTCACCTTCGGCCTGTCGATCGTCATCGAGAATGGCCTGCAGCAGTTCTTCACCGCGAACACCCGCGGCATCGACGTCGGGTCCTCGATCGTCACCTCGTCGTTCTCGATCGGCTCGCAGATCCAGATCGGCTGGCTGCCGGTGATCATCTTCGCGCTGGCCGTCATCGTGCTGCTCGCCCTGCAGTACTTCCTGTCCGCGTCCAAGTACGGCCGGCTGATCCGCGCCGTAGCCGATGACCGCGAGGCGGCGCTGCTGTCCGGGGTGAACTCGCGGCACGTATTCGGCGTCGCGGCGGCGGTGGCCTTCGCGACCGTGGGCCTGGCCGGCGTGGCCTACGGGATGTCCGGCGTGGTCTCCCCGACGACCGGCACCGACACGATCTTGCTGTTCGCCTTCGCGGCCGTGGTGATCGGCGGCCTCGGCTCGCTGTGGGGAACGCTGCTCGGCGGCATCGTGCTCGGCGTCGCCCAGCAGGTCGGCGCGCAGATCAACATCTCCTACGAGGCCCTGGCCGGGTACATCATCTTCCTTGTCGTGCTGGTATTCCGGCCGCAGGGCCTTACCGCGCGGAGGACGCAGTCGTGACAGCTTCAAGCGAGGCAACCGTTGCCTCCGGCGGGAACATCCGCGTCACCCGGTCCCGGCGAAACGTGGCCTGGACCGGGATCGCCGCGCTGGCGGTCGTCGTGGTGTTCGCGCTGTTCCCGTACTACGTCTACACCGGGACCACCGCCATCTTGGTGCAGGCGTTCATCATCTTGACGCTCGCCTCGATGTGGAACCTGCTCGCCGGGTATGCCGGCCTGGTATCGGTGGGCCAGCAGGCGTTCCTCGGACTCGGCGCGTACTTCGTGCTGATCCTCGCGATGCACGGGGTATCGCCGTTCATCGGGCTCCCGCTTGGCGCTCTCGGCGCGGGCGTCGCCGCGCTGCCGCTGTGGTGGCTGGTCTCCCGGCTGCGCACCGGCTACTTCGCGATTGGCACGTGGGTGCTGGCGACGGGGGTCGCGCTGTTCGTCGAGCAGTTCCAGTCGATCGGCGGCGGCACCGGCATGCCAATGCCGGGGCTGAGCGGATTCGGGTCGGCGACGCTGCTGTCCGCCTATACCTACTGGGCGGGCCTCATCGTGTCCGTGCTGGCGCTGGCCGGGGTGTACTTCCTGCTGCGCAGCCGCGTGGGCCTGGTGCTGACGGCCATCCGCGATGACGAGGGGGCCGCCCGCAGTTCCGGCGCGCGCGTCTGGGTAGCGCGGATGCTGGTGTTCGTCGTGGCCGCGATCGGCTGCGGCGCGGCCGGCGGAGTGCTGGCCATCGAGCAGCTCCAGGTGGTGCCGGGCACCTCCGGCGGCGTGTTCAGCGTCCAGTGGACGGCGGAGATGGCCTTCGCGGTGATCATCGGCGGCATCGGCACCATCGAAGGCCCGATCATCGGGACGATCGTCTACATGGTGCTGCAGCAGACCCTGCAGCAGTACAACGTGTGGTACCTGATCGTCTTGGGCCTAGTGGCCATCGCGATCACGCTGTTCGCCCGCAAGGGGATCTGGGGCCTAGCTGATGACAAGCTCGGCCTGCGCCTGTTCCCGGTCGGCTACTACCTCTGGAGCCCCAGCGACCGCCGCGGCCGCAAGCCCGCCGGGTTAGAAGTCGCCGCCGCCGAAGTCACCGCCACTGTCGTCGAGGCCGCCGCCGTCCCAGCCGCCGTCGGACCCGCCTTGGTCATATCCGCCGTTGTCGTCGCGGTTGCCGTAGTCGTCGCCTGCGGCGAAGCCTTCCTGGTAGCCGTCTTCGTAGCCGCGCTCATCGCCTCGGTCGCCGTCGAACAGGCCGCCGCCCCCACTGAAGATGTCGGTCAGGATCTCCGCGCCGATGATGCCGCCGCCGATCCCGAGGGCGAGCTGGCCGGCCCCGGCCAGGAAGCCGCCACCGCGGCCCTGCTGCTGGTAGGGCTGCTGATAGCCGTAGCCCTGCTGGTACGGGCCGGGCTGGCCGTATCCGCCATAGCCCGGCTGCGCGTAGCCTTGCCGCGCCTGGCCGAACCCGGCAGGCGGGCCGCCGCCCTGGAGCCGGGCGCGCAACTGCCGGATGGTGGCCTGCTGCGCCACGAGCGTCTGCGCCATCTGGTAGATCAGCCCCGGCGGCGCCTGCTTGACATGGCGCTGGATCAGCGCCTCAGCGTCCGCGTCCCGTGGCCCCGCCTCCTGCGCGGTCCGGTACAGGTACTGGAACAGCTCATCGATCGCTTGCTTGTCTTGCTGGTTCACCCGACGCGCCTCCCGGCCAGCCTGCCCCGTCTGGTCTGCCTGACCCTCCCGACCCTACCCGGCCCGCGTTCCCGGCCTCGCCGTACGCTGCCGCCAGGCCTGGCCGCGCGCGATTTGCCCGAACAGTTTTCTAGTTCGCGACTAGCAAAGTCTTCGGGACCTGCCGTGGCTATGGTGATCCTTTCCCACGGGATCATGCGGGGTTAGGCAGACGAGCGGGCAGGCGCTTTGTGGTCACGCGGGGAGCCGCGATGCGCCGACGTCAAGGGGGCCCGGGCCGCGGGCGGCTGCGCGCGGGGCAGAATGGGGGGCGTGCTGCTGGACCGAGTTGCCGCTGTGTCGCGGGAGGTCTCCGGGACTAGCGCGCGGCTGGGGAAGGTCGCGGCGCTGGCGTCCGCGCTGGGCGCGGCGGAGCCGGATGAGGTGCCCATCGTGGTGGCGTACCTGTCCGGAGAATTGCCGCAGCGGCAGATCGGGGTCGGGTGGGCATCGCTGCGCAGCGCGCCGGCCCCGGCGCAGACGGCGTCGCTGAGTGTCGCCGCGGTCGACGCGGCGTTCACGGTGATCGGAGCGGTCGCCGGGAAGGGGTCGGCGGCGGAGCGCAAGCGGCTCGTCGCGGAGCTATTCGGCGCGGCCACCGAGGACGAGCAGTTCTTCCTGGTCCGGCTGCTGTCCGGCGAGCTGCGGCAGGGGGCGCTCGACGGGGTGATGACCGATGCGGTCGCGAGAGCCTCCGGGGTACCAAGCGCCGAGGTGCGCCGCGCGGTCATGCTCAGCGGGTCACTTCCCCGGACGGCTCAGGCGGCGGTCAGCGGCGGCAGCCAAGCACTGGCGGCGTTCGGCCTGCAGGTCGGCCAGCCGCTGAAGCCGATGCTGGCCGCGAGCGAGCCGACGATCGACGCGGCCCTGGCGAAAATCGCCGCCATCGCTTCCCCGGCCACCCGGGCGACCGCCGCGGCCGCGGCCGACGGCTCCCCAGTGACCGCCCCCGCCGCAGTCGAGTGGAAGCTTGACGGGATCCGGATCCAGGCTCACGTCGCCGACGGCGACGTGCGCCTGTTCACGCGGACCCTCGACGACATAACGGCACGGCTCCCCGAAGTGGTCGCGGAGCTGCACCGCCTGCCGGTCGCCAGCGCCGTCTTGGACGGGGAGCTCATCGCGCTACGCGCCGATGGCCGGCCTCTCCCGTTCCAGGACACGGCCGCCCGCGCGGCGACTGAGACCGGGACCGCCGTGCCGCTGTCGGTGTTCCTCTTCGATCTCCTGCACTTGAACGGGGCCGACCTCCTTGACCTCCCAGACGCGCGGCGACGGGCCGAGCTGGCCAGGGTCGTTCCGGCGGAAATGCTCATGCCCCGGCTGGTCACCAGCGACGCTGCCGAGGCGGCAGCCTTCTTCGCGGACGCGATCGCGCACGGGCATGAGGGCGTCGTGGTCAAGGCGCTGGATGCCCCTTACGCGGCGGGCCGCCGCGGGGCGGCGTGGATCAAGGTGAAGCCGCGGCACACGCTTGACCTGGTGGTGCTGGCCGTCGAGTGGGGGCACGGCCGCCGCAAGGGGTGGCTATCCAACCTGCACCTCGGTGCGCGCGACCCGCGAGGCGGCTGGGTGATGCTCGGCAAGACGTTCAAGGGCCTGACGGATGAGCTGCTGACCTGGCAGACCCAGCGCCTGCTTGAGCTGGAGGACCACCGCGACGACTGGACGGTCTACGTCCGCCCGGAGCTCGTCGCGGAGATCGCGTTCGACGGCGTGCAGCGCAGCCCGCGTTATCCCGGCGGCGTGGCGCTGCGCTTTGCCCGGGTCATCCGCTACCGCGAGGACAAGCCCGCCGCCGAGGCCGACACGATCGACGCGGTCCGCGCCCTGGCCGCCGACTGATCCCGCCCGGCCGGCAATCCCCGGTGACCGCTCGCCAGTGGGCAGACGGCACGTCTCGTTACGCCGCGGGTTATTTCTTCCGCTTCTTCTTGCCGTTGGCGCCCTTGTTGCCGCCGAAGGCGGCCGGGATGTTGCCCGCACCTGAGCCGCTAGGCGGCAGTGACGGCAGCCCGCCGGGGCCGCCGCGGAAGCCGGGGAAGTCGCCGGGACCGCTCAGGCCGCCTAGCCCTGGCAGGCCGCCGCCGCCCTCGGTAGCCTCGCGGAGCATCTCCGACAGCTCGGCCATTGACTTGGGACCGGCGGACTCGGCCGCCGGAGCGGCATTCCGGCCCGCAGGGCCGCCGGCGGCCGCGCCGGGCCCGGTCATCGCTGCCTTGCGCGGGTCGCCGCCGGGGTGCTTGCGCTTGTTCTTGGCCGCCTTCGCCTGCCGCGCGGACGCGCCGCCGCGACGGCCCATCCCGGGCATGGCAGGCATCCCGGGCATCGCCCCGCCGAGCATCATCTTCATCTGCCGCTGGCCCTCGAAGAAGTTCGTGACCAGCTCGCTGACCTGCCCGACGGCCACCCCGGATCCCTTGGCGATGCGCAGGCGGCGCGATCCGTTGATGATCTTGGGGTTGCGCCGCTCCTCGGGCGTCATCGACCGGACGATCGCCTCGGCGCGGTCGAGGTCCTTGTCGTTGACCCGGGACAGCAGTTCCTTGTTCTTGGCCGCTCCGGGCATCATGCCGAGCAGGTTCTGGATCGGCCCGAGCTTGCGGAGCATGCCCAGCTGCTCGATGAAGTCCTCCAGCGTGAAGCCGTCACCGGTCATCATGCGGGAGGCCATCGCCTCGGCCTGGTCCTGGTCGAACGCCTTCTCGGCCTTCTCGATCAGCGTCAGGATGTCGCCCATGTCCAGGATCCGGGTGGCCATCCGGTCCGGGTGGAACATGTCGAAGTCCGACGGCTTCTCGCCCGTGGACGCGAACATGATCGGCTTGCCGGTCAGCGAGGCGATCGACAGCGCGGCGCCACCGCGCGCGTCGCCGTCCAGCTTGGTGAGCACGACGCCGTCGTACCCAACGCCGTCGAGGAACGCCTGGGCGGTCGCGACCGCGTCCTGGCCGATCATCGCGTCGACGACGAACAGTACCTCGTCCGGGTCAACGGCGTCCCGGATGGCGCGGGCCTGCGCCATCATCTGCGCGTCGATGCCCAGCCGGCCGGCGGTGTCGATGATGACCATGTTGTGCTGGGTGCGCCGGGCCTCGTCCAGCGAGGCCCGCGCCACCGCTACCGGGTCCCCGACGCCGTTGCCGGGCGCGGGCGCGAACACCGGGACCCCGGCGCGCTGCCCGACCACCTGGAGCTGGTCCACCGCGTTGGGCCGCTGCAGGTCGCAGGCGACGAGCAGCGGCGTGTTGCCCTGCTCCTTCAGCCAGAGCGCGAGCTTGCCGGCGAGCGTCGTCTTACCGGATCCCTGCAGGCCCGCGAGCATGATCACGGTCGGGGCGACCTTGGCGAACCGCAGCCGGCGGGTCTCGCCGCCGAGGATCGTGACTAGTTCCTCGTGGACGATCTTGATGACCTGCTGGGCAGGGTTCAGCGCGGCCGAGACCTCCTCGCCGCTGGCCCGCTCCTTGATCGCTGCGATGAACTGCCGCACCACGGGCAGCGCGACGTCTGCCTCAAGCAGGGCGATGCGGATTTCCCGCGCGGTCGCGTCAATGTCGGCGGCCGACAGCCGCCCCTTCCCGCGCAGCGATGAGAAGACCTGAGTCAGCCGATCCGATAGAGTCTCAAACACGCTGTCCAGGCTACCGTCTGCGCGCGGCCCTAAGGGCGCGGTGGATAAGGCGGGGGTCAGCGCGGCGAGAACCGCGGCGACGGTGCGCTTGCGGACCTCAGGGTCGGTGAGCTGGTTGCCGGTGGAATCGGTGACGTAGAAGACGTCAACGGCCTCCGCCCCGAGGGTCTCTACCCGGGCGGCGCGGACGTTCAGGCCGCAGTCGCCGAGCGCCCGGCCGATCCGCCACAACAGGCCAGGCTCGTCGTGCGCGCGCACCTCAACCACGGTCGCCGTCTGTGAGGCACCATCGACCAGCACGACCTTGGGCGGCGGCGCGGCGGCGCCGAGGGGGCGGGCGTTGCGGGCGCGCCGTTCCAGGCGATCCTCCACGTCCAGCCGTCCCTCCATCATCCGGCGCAGGTCGGCCGCGACCAGGGCCTCATCTGGCGGGTCACCGTACTCGGGCACCACGTTGAACACGGTCACGGCGGTGTCCCCCACGGCCATCGCGTTGGCCCCGCGGACCGCGAGCCGGTGGGAGGCGAGCACTCCGGCGGCCCGCCACAGCAGGCCGGGGCGGTCCGGGGCGACCACCGTGACCTCGTGGCCCTTGACGACCGCGGCCGGCCCGCCATCGCTGGCCAGCGCCAGCTGGTCTTCGCGCAGCGGCGCGGGCTCGGGCACCGGGTCGCCGTCCAGCACGGCGGAGACCCGCCGCACCAGGTCGGCGACCAGGCCGGCCTTCCAGTCATTCCACGCCGCCGGGCCGGTGGCCAGCCCGTCGGCCTGGGCGAGCGCGTGCAGCAACTCAAGCAACAGCCGGCTGCCCAGTGCCTGCGCCACATGCTGCACGGTCACCGGGTCGTCCAGGTCCCGCCGGGTCGCCACCATCGGCAGCAGCAGGTGATGCCGGGCCGATGCGGCGATGATCTCGGCGTCTTGCTGCGACAGTCCGACGCGGCGGGCCACGTCACGGGACACCACCGCACCGGACACGCTGTGGTCGCCCGGCCAGCCCTTGCCGATGTCATGCAGCAGGCAGGCAAGCAGCAGCAAGTCAGGGCGGGCCACGTCACGGGTCAGCGCCGCCGCGTTCGCGGCGCACTCAACCAGGTGCCGGTCGACGGTGAAGCGGTGCAGTGGGTTGCGCTGCGGCCGGTTGCGGACCCGTTCCCAGTCCGGGATCAGCGGGGTGAGCAGGCCTTCCTGGTCCAGCGCCTCCCAGACGGGGATCGCCGAGGGACCCGCGCCCAGCAGCGTGAGCAGCGCGTCGCGGGCCTCGGCGGGCCACGGAACGGGCAGCGGCGGGCACTCGGCCAGCCGGGCCAGGGCCCGCGGCGCGAGCGGCAGCCCGGCTTGCGCGGCCGCGGCGGCGGCACGCAGCACGAGCACCGGGTCGGCGGCGGGACTGGCGGCCCGGGCCAGGACAACCTCGCCGTCCTGCTCGACGACGCCGTCGGCGAGCGGGCGGCGCTCCGGCTTGCCGCGGCGCATGCGGACCCCGAGAGCGCGGCGGCCCCCGGCGCGCTCGGCCTGACGGAACGCGTGGTCCACGGCGTAGGCGACGGTGCGCCCGGCGCCGGCCAGGTCACGCAGCAGCTGGTCCCCGTCGAGCAGCCCCAGCACCCGGGCGACCTCATCCTGCTCTTCAAGGACAAGCCGGTCCAGGCGGCGGCCGGTGACCTCATGCAGCACGTGCCGGGCGTCGAGGATCTGCTCATAGGCTGCCCGTACCTTCGGGCCAGGCGCCGGGGCGACCCAGGCCGCGGCGATGGCCTGGATGGCGTGCACGTCGCGCTGGCCGCCGCGCGACTCCTTCAGGTCCGGCTCAAGGAGGAAGGCCAGCTCGCCGTGCAGCCGGGTGCGCTCCTCGTGCAGCTGCTTGAGCTCGGCCAGCCGGGTCCTGGCATTGGCGCGCCAGTCCTCCAGCGCACCCTCGCGCAGCCGGGTGGTCAGGTCCGGGTCGCCGGCCACGTGCCTGGCGTTCAGCAGGCCGAGGGCGACCTTGAGGTCAGTGCGGGCCACTCGCCTGGCCTGCGGCACGGTGCGCACCGCGTGGTCAAGGCGCGCCCCGGAGTCCCAGACCGGGTACCAGATGCGGTCGGCTATCTTGGCGATGCCCTCCCTGCCATCGTGCAGCAGCAGCACATCAAGGTCGCTGCCGGGCAGCAGTTCCTTGCGGCCGTACCCGCCGACGGCGACAAGCGCCACTCCGGGCTCGGCCCCGAGCATCCCGGCCAGCCAGCGATCGGTCTCGGTCGTCCTTCGGCCTCGGTCGGCCGCGAAAGAGGTCATCACGCTCACCAGGTCCCCCGATTGTCAGCGCATGCCCAAATTGGCACGCTCGCGGTACTGGCCCCCTATTGCTTGCCTTGCTTGCCTTGCCATTTGCCTTGCCATGCGGGTCAAATTGCGTCAGACCCGCGCTCTCCGGTACGCACCCGGACGACGGTCTCAACCGGCACGGTCCAGACCTTTCCGTCACCAATCCGCCCGGTCTGCGAGGCCTTCGCGATGACGCCGACGAGGTCCTCGGCATCCTGGTCATCACACAGCACCTCGACGCGGACCTTGGGGACCAGGTCCACCTGGTACTCAGCACCGCGGTAGACCTCGGTGTGCCCGCGTTGCCTACCGTAACCACTGGCTTCACTCACTGTCATGCCATGTACGCC
>Ga0137407_10001219_pt1 | contig 16781 bp, 11 predicted proteins | sample CZOMad2_2_16fung_FD_108410 | JGI IMG/M metagenome (GOLD analysis project Ga0137407, IMG submission 108410) | Vadose zone soil fungal communities from Angelo Coast Range Reserve, California, USA - CZOMad2_2_16fungal (Illumina Assembly) | ecosystem: Environmental > Terrestrial > Soil > Vadose... | reverse complement strand
TCCGCAATTGCAACTGCGATCGTCTCGGCATGGACATCCAAACCCAAAAATCGTACCTTCTTCTGCATGACCGGTTCCTCTCCGCTTGTGGCTCTGAACTGTGCTTCTTTCCAGAATCACAGCATAACCCACGACCAGCGCACTGGAACCGGTCACTCCATGATGACTAGGGCCGTGAAAAGTACGCTACAAAAAAACGGGCTTTAGTCCTGGTGCCACCCAGCGCAAAAGCGCATATAAAATCAACTCTCTACGCGGCCCTGAAGGGCCGCTCTTCCACCTGTTCTCCAGCGATCTCACCGCGTGGTAACCCTGAAGTTTCCTTCCGGACGCTCCGCGGCCAGCCGCACCACGCGACGCGACTCGCGCGGCGGGCACGTGCTCTCATACTCCCAGAACTGCTGGATCACCTCGGTTGCGTCGCGGTAGCCCTGAACGATCACCGGCCCGACAATCTCGCCGTCAAAATCCAGCGCCATGGCGGGCAGCGGTTTCTTGGGCGCGATGTTGAAAGACTTCACAAAACGATAACGCTGTTTCCCTACCTCCAGTTCCAGTTGTTCCGGTTTTACGCCCAGTTCGGCGGCATAAACGGAGCAGAGCCGGTTGATGTTGCTGAGCAGAGCAATATCCGCTTTAAGGTTTTTGGAAATGAGGATGTCCACCGCGTGCACGCCAACGTCGAGAAATGTTTTGATCGTTCCAGCATCGTCTCCGCCTGCCAGCGGAGTCATCAGGACCAGGAACAGCACGTCGGCCCCCAGGCGCAGAGCGGGCAAGACCGGCTCATTCGACATGATGCCGCCATCGGTCCACAGCCGTCCGTCCATGGGCACGGCCTCATAGGCGAAGGTATAAGAAGATGAAGCCACGGCGGCCAGCACCAGGTCCTGCGGCTGCTCCACTTCACGCAGAAATTCCTGGTGCACGCCAGGATCGGCGGCCAGAACGTCAACCGCGGTGTTGGAAAAAAACCGCGCCGTGCCATGCTGAATGTCCGTGGCGGTCATGATCACGCGGATGGCGGAGTTGCGCAGCTTGTCTTCCGGGATGCGCGCGCGCAGGAACTTGATCCGGTCAAAATTTGGGAACAGCCCGGTGCGCAGGGGCATACGCAAAAAGCGATGGCTCAGTTTACTGAGTGGGTTTTGCAGTAAGCGGTACAGCCCCAGCGCGATGACAATGGCCACAATCATGGGGACGCGTGTGGTCAGCTTAAATACTTTTTCTCCCTCAAGCGGCAGATGGATGTAGGTGAAACCTACAAACAAAATGACAAAACCCCAGACCAGCAGGTTGGCCCCAAGGGAGATCCAGGTCTTGCGGAGGTCCGGCTGCCATTTCCGGCCGCGCAGGTGGTTCATGCCCACGTAACCAATGTAAGAAAGCTTGTCGGCAAAAAAAAGAATGGAGATTCCGGCTGCGCCCAGCGCCAGCCATGTGCCCTTGGGATGATAAGCATGCAGGAAGAGGCCGTTTTCCTTCATCCATTGCCAGAAGAAGTTTCCAATGCCCGCGGACGCGGCAATCAGTCCGGCAAGAAGAAAGATGTAGCGCGACCAGTCAATTCCCAGTGTGGCGGGCGTGAGCTCCATCCAGGAGTCCACCAGGGACTCCGCTTTGCCCACCAGGCCGTCTCCATGCGCCGCATAGGAAGCGGCATTGATGCTGCCAACGGAAGTCGCCGCGATGATATGCGTGGGGACCTGCGCATCCTGGAAAGCCATCAGGGCCCCGGCTTCATAGGCCCCGCGTGCTCCGCCGCCGGAAAGCACCACCCCGATCCGCGACGCGCGCCCTGGCGGCCGATTGGCGGCTGAAATTTGCGCGCGAAACGCCTGGCGCAAACGGTCCAACTCCTCCATGGCGGCGATGCTGCGCGTTTTGGATGTGCTGTTTGCCATCCGCAGGCAAAGCATAACCCACCCGTGACATCGTTATGTATACTTTCCGTCGTTTTTTATGGAGTGGGATTGAAGTCAAAAGCCGCAAACCACGTTGGCTCTGGTTCCCAAGCAGTCAGAATCGGCGGGTGGGAGAGCGGCCCTCCGCCCTCCCTTGCCGTACGTGCGGACAATTTTATGGAGTGTCTCCGTAAGCTAACCGCCCGCTGGTCTGGAGACGTGATCCGCCAGCGGGCTTTTGCGCTGAAGTCCAGAGGCTAGAACCTGAAGACCCCACCGAAGTAGAAACGGCGGCTTGCAGCCAAGTTCGATCCCGGAATGGTGTCGCCGGTAAGACTTGGAACACCAAAGCCGGCGCCGAAGTTTGGATTTCCCGCTTGCTCAACGTTAGGAGTAACCGTTGAGAAATTTGCGTGGTTGAAAGCATTCAAAGCGGTGAAGCGGAACTCAAACGAGGCCCGCTCGCCAAACTTGATACGCTTCGTAGTGCTCATGTTGAGGTAGTTGAGCGGAGCATCGGTGCCGATGTTCCGCGGTGCATTGCCAAACGGCGTGCCAAAAATTGACTCGGCAATACCGGTATTGGCGATGTAGCGCACCTGACTGTTGGTCACATTGCGAACGCTGCCGGCCGGCACGCCGTTGTTAATGTCGTTCAGGCTAATCAACTGGTTTGCCGGTGCAGCCGTGCACGCATTACCGGGTAACAACCCGAGTCCGTTTAGGGCACACGCATCTCCCGCATAGATGCCCACGCTGTTCGCTGGCGCTGAGAGACTTCCCAGGAACGGACGCGCGGCAGTCTGGCTGCCGTTGAAATTGCCATTGAAGCCGGAATCAAAGAAGTCGCCCGCCGCTGTGGCTGCAGCGAAGTTGGGGTCCTGCGGAGAATAGCCTTGCCCGGAGTTGTAGATATAGCTGCCCGTGAGCGCCCAGCCGCCGAGCACATGGCCAAGGAGGCCATGCTGTTCTTTGAAGAACGGCAGTTCCTCCACCAGGGTAACGGTGAACTGGCGGGGGATATTCAAGCCGGAGAAGGAGTACTCCGCTTTACCCGTGTTGAGAGGATTCTGGGCCAGCGAGGTGGTGGTCCCAGCGCCGCCGGTACCGAAGATTTCACTTACATTATCGAGGGTCTTGCTGTAAGTGAACCCGATGCGCGCAGTCAATTGTTTGAACATATTGTTCGCGCGGAATTCGGTCTGAATCCCAGCATAGTTCGAATAGCCAGAGTTATTGCGGGACAGGAGCACTCCCTGGTTGCAGTTTACCCGGCCCTCCGCACTAGGACTAAACGCGTTGGCCGCCGGGCATGGTGTCTCCCCGGCCGGCACCAGATTGGGGAAGAGCTGCGCCAAACCAGGATTGGCCGCCGTGCCCAGGAAGGGGTTGGCATTCAAGGTCTGGAACAGTTTGGTGGCATGGTTGCCAACAAAACGGGCCTCGAATGCCGAGTTCTTAGTGATCTCACGCTCGAAACCAAGGCTCATGCTCTGCACCTGGTCAGGTCGGAAGTTCGAAGACGTAGTGACCTCCCCTAAGTCTCGAGGATCCAAGGCCCCCAGCGTAAGACCGGCAAGGAGCAAGGGCCGGACATTCGGCGCGGTGGGGACCGCGGGAAGAGGTGGAGCAGCTACGAACGCCTGCAAGACCGACGGCGCGCCCCCGTAGTTGTTGAGGATGACGTTGTAAAAAGAGGGGTCATAGGAGAGACGGTAACCGCCGCGAATCGTGGTTTTGCCATGGCCGGTCAGGAAGCCGCCCCATTGCGGCGTATAGGCAAAGCCGATGCTCGGGCCAATCGCTTTCTTGTAACTCGGCACTGCGGTAGGCGCGGTGACGGAGGCCGGCAAAGTTGAGAGCCATAGCGGGTTCGGTCCATTTTGTTGCTGCACGCCAAGATCATGCAACTGATTCAGTGGCTGTCCAGAGAACGAGTATGTGACACCCAGGTTCAGGGTCAGGTTGTGGCCAATCTTCCAATCGTCACCAACATAGAAGAAGGTATCGTACTCCTTGAGGCCCAGTTCAGGATTTCCTGACGTGATCAGACCCGCCAGTGGCGTGTTGTTAACATAGTCATTGAGATTGTTAAAGAAATACCCGCCGTTGATGAAGGGAAGGAAAATATTGGGCGATTGCTGATAGGTCCAGTTCACGCCTGCCTTCAACGTGTGCTTACCCAGGACATAGTTCCAGTTGTCCTGGACTTGCCAGGTGTTCACGACCCGGCCCTGCGGCAGACCGGCATTTACGCCGTACCCGAGAAAGTTTTGCAGGAAAATCACATCGGTCACGGCGGTACCAATTTGGCCCGTAGTTGGCTCAGTGCCGATGGTATTGCCGCCGAACTGAACGTTGAGCCGGCCAAAGCTCCCGCGAAGCTCGTTGACGATGTGACTGTTGAAGTTATGAGTTTCGCTAAACAGCACGGCCTGGCTCAGAGCCGGCACGTTAACCACGTAGCCCGCGGCCCCATTGTCTTGCGTGTTGAAGTTGTTGCCACGGTTGAAGATATAACGCGCGCTGAGGTTATCCTTGCTGCCGATCTGGACGTCTTCCCGCGTGATGAAATTGAAGCCGTGGAATGGCGTGGGAAGGACACGAGATACCGTCCCCTCTTCTACGTTAGGACATCCGGCAACCGTCGCAGTGGTCAGATTGCCTGCTTTGGGATTCCCTGAAGAAATGCCCCACGGTCCAAACTTGGATAGAGCGGCGATGGCATCCGCGCTGACTCCGGTGGTGAAGCAGCCTGCCAGCGTGGCCAAGCCTGCCGGGGTAGGCGTGAGCGAACCAGTGGAATACACCGTGCCGGTGGAGAGTATCTCCTGATCAAAGCCGCCGAAAAAGAACGCCTTGTTCTTGACCATGGGGCCGCCCACGGTAAAGCCGCCGAATTCGTCATTGGCCCGCGGAGGCTGGGTGAGCCCAGTGGAGTTTTGTGTGCTGGTCATGCTGTTGAGGATGGAGTTATTCTCGTTCCCGTAAATGCTGCCGTGCCAGGCATTGGTGCCGCTCTTGGTGATCAGGTTGACCACCGATCCGGCGTTGCGTCCGTACTCAGGACCAAAGTTGTTGGTAACGATCACGTACTGCTGAACAAACTCCGGGTCGGCTACAAATAGCGCGGGGCCGGCCACACTGTTGTCATTGTTGTTCTGGCCGTCGATTTCCTGGTCGTTGTTACGGCCGCGGACCCCGTTGACGGCAAAACCTCCGCCGCCATTGGCATTGGAGAATCCTTGATCGCGAACCGAAACCACTCCGGGAACAAACAAGGCCAGGTTATCCAGCCCTTCATTCTCCTGAACGCCGGCAAAATGGTCCAGGGCGACACCCGAGAAAGTGTTGGTGATCTGGGCCTGGGTGGATTCGATCAGTGGCGCTTCAGCGCTAACTTCCACCGTGGTGTTGGTCTCGCCGACGGTTAGTTTAAGAACTCCCAAACCGCTGTCGCGTCCCACTCCGACGAGGATGTCATTCTGCACCGTAGTCTTAAACCCTTGGGCCGACAACTCGATTTTGTAGGTTCCAGCTGGGATGAGGTTAAACCGGAAAAGACCGGAATTGTCCGATGTAGTTGTGAGTGTGACACCCGTGGCTATATTGGTCGCCTTGACCAGAGCACCGGATACTACCGCGCCCTGTGGATCAGCTACGGTGCCGGAAATGGAACCTTTCAAGACTTGCCCTGCGGATGGAATCGCGCATAGCAAAGCCAAAGTCACTATGGCAAGCACCAGTCTTCTAACCGGCTGATGATTATTAATGTTCATTTGCTCTCCTCTATAAAGTTGTTGCGAACTGCTATTTCTATAGAAAAGCAATTGCCTTTCCACCTTGGGTGCCCATCTTGAGGCAAATAGCTGTTTTGTGACGAACGGCTCTATAACCGTGACGAGACGCATCGGAAATGTGTTCAACACGGGAAAGATATTCTTCTCGAAGGTAGCTGAGCGCGCAATATGTGTTTCATTCCGGTACACAAACTTTCATTTTTGGAAAACTTCAAGAGCGGAAATATGCATTATGGAAGAGAGCAAATTTACATCGTGTTAAGAGAGGGTTAAAAATAACCTTTCTTCACAAATTTTGAGAAACCATTTTAGTTTTTACTTCGTCTAATACTTCGTCTAATAGATGAAATACGAACCCGGGGTGTAGTGTATGAACGCGCCAGAAACGTTAGCGTCAGTGTCAGCGCCAGAACCAGTAGTTGTGAGTGGGCGGTTGCCTCTTAAAGAAAGTGGCCGTACTATTTTTGTTCCGTTGAATGAAGTTGAATATCTTGAGGCATCGGGAAACTATGTTCGCGTTCACGCTGGGACCGAGCAATATCTGGTTCGTGAGAAGCTGGCTACATTCGCCGCGCGCCTGCCGGGCCAGTTCTTTGTTCGTATTCATCGCTCCGTGATCGTGAACCGCAGTCTCATTCATGAGCTCCGGCGATCGTTCAGCGGCAAATACCTGGTGACTCTGGTTTCCGGCAAGCAAGTTACGGTGAGCCGCAGTCATCGGCAAAATTTGGCGGTATTGAAAGAGCCTTGCTAAAGAAAGAGCCTTGCTAGAGCTGGGTTTCCTGTCACCGGCTTTCCGGCAAAGGTTGTAATTACTCCAGACGTGCAACCAAATACAGCGGTAGAGCCATCCTTACTCAAAAGGCGGCGCTGGCGCGGTTCCTTATTTTGTTGACGTCATGCTTTAATCCGACTTAATATCCGCTCAGCCGCTTCGTCCGTGGACCCCATGCACAAACTTGCGAAAAGTACCGTGCGGAAGCCTCCTTCCGGCGAAGTCGTTATCCCGGACAAGCACTATTTCCGCATTGGCGAAGTCAGCCGCCTGTGCGGGCTCCCCAGTTACGTGCTCCGTTTCTGGGAGACCGAGTTCCCGCAGCTCAAACCTTCCAAGAGCGGCACCGGCCAGCGAATGTACCGCAGACAGAATGTTGAAAACGTTCTCCAAATCAAGAAACTGCTGTACGACCAGGGCTTTACCATTGCCGGAGCGCGCCAGCAGTTGCGGGCCGAGGTCAAACGCAAACAAACGCCTCTGCCTTTTACCGCGCCCGCCTCTAACCGGGTGGAACTAAAGCAGGTACGTCAGGGCTTGAAGGAAATTCTGGGCATCCTTACGTCCCGGCACTGAACCTTCCCGGCGGGCCAGTGACTTAAGATTCTGGTGCTTCGCCAGAATCCTGGGTGCATCCAATATAAAGATGGCTATAATAGGCGAATAACGCACTTTTTAGCCGTCCTCTTGAAAAAGGATAAAGATGTCGAAAAAGATTCAAGTTCTCCTCCTTACCGCTTCCATGCTGATCATTGCTTTTGTTGTGCTGGGCGGGCTTGGTGTTCGGGCCTCAAGCAGCACGAACGGTGACAGCACTTACACGCACATCCAGGTGTACAGTGAGGTGCTCTATCGCGTCCGCGCGGAATACGTGGAAGAGCCCAACATGAACGTGGTCACTAACGGCGCTCTGCACGGGCTTTTGGAATCACTCGACGCCGACTCCAGCTACTTGAGCCCGGCTGAGTACAAAGTATTCAAGCAAAAAAAATCTGAGGGCAAAGCCGGCATCGGCGCAACTGTTTCCAAGCGCTTTGGCTATGCTGCCGTCATCTCAGTCATTCCCGGCGGCCCGGCGGACAAGGCGGGGATCGGCGCGGGCGATATTATCGAATCCATTGAAGGTTTGAGCACGCATGAGCTGTCCCTGGCCGCGGTCAAGACCCACATGAGTGGAGATCCCGGTTCGCGGCTGGAGTGCACCATCATTCGCACCCGCAAAATTGAACCGCAAAAGCTGGTCATTGTCCGTGAAGTGGTGAGCATGCCGGCGGTGCAGGAACAGCTGCTGCCCGACAACGTAGGCGTGGTCAAGGCCCAGGTACTCACCAAAGGCAAAGCCCAGGAAATTGCGTCCAAGATTAAGTCTTTGCAGAAGCAAGGCGCAAAGAAGCTGGTTCTCGATCTGCGCAACGATTCTGAAGGCGACGAAGAGGAAGGCGTGGCCGTGGCCAGCCTCTTCCTGGAGAAGGGCATGATCGCCTATCTGCAAGGGCAGAAATTTGAGAAAGTCACATACAACGCCGATCCGCAGAAAAAGATTACCGACCTGCCGGTCGTGGTGCTGGTGAATCGCGGGACAGCGGGCGCGGCTGAAATTGTGGCCTCCGCTCTGCTGGCTAACTCGCGTGGCGACGTTGTGGGCGACAAGACTTTCGGCGAAGGCTCGGTGCAAAAGCTGATTGAAGTTCCTGACGGCTCCGCGTTGATCCTTTCCATCGCCAAATACTACACATCGAACGGAAAAGTCATCCAGGACACGGGGATCACCCCCAACATTCTGGTTGCGGCCAGTGATGATGCCGTGGTGCTGCCGGAAGAGGACGATAATGCGTCCCCCGAAGAGCCGCAGAAGACACAACCCAAAGAAGATGATCAACTTCGCCGGGCCATTGAAGTCCTGAAGATGAAAGCACAAAAAACTTCGTAAGCTTGCGGTTTTCAAGAAAGCGCGCCTGATCCAGGGCGCGCTTTTTTTGCGTGCTGCACATCCTCACATCGGAAAATCTAGAGCGGCTCCAGAGTTGCTGTGCTGGAAAAGACTCACCGCCGGGGGCGGCGGTGCCACACGACTCTAGGAGTACCAAGCACTATGGACAACGAAAGTTTTGTGGCCCAGCCGCCCTCGGCTGGGGTTAGACACCATAAAACTTAGGGTACACCAACGTAGGAACCGCTTTAAGGTCACTCGCGTTTGCTCCGCCTACTCAACTTCTGTCCTACGCCGTCCTCTTGTCTCAGGCATACCAAATGACCCCAACTGGCATTTCGTAATTGATTCGCTGCAAACAATGCGCTAATCTTCAGGCAATCCCATACGGGAGTCTTTCAGATCTTTGACAATCTCAACAAGCAAGGCGCTGCGATGGATACATGTTCCAAGGTGGAATTTTTGCGATATCCCACTGGGATGCTTGGAGCTAAAGGCTTTGTTTATTGGGATCACGGGGGTAGGGGGGTACCCCAAAAACGGGGTACAGACCGGGCAGGTGGCTGACAGAAAAGACCTGAGAGTTCGCACAGAAAGTGAGAGTTCACACAGAAAGAAGGAAAGAAAAATTTGGATTGTAAAAGAACTATTTGCGGTAACAAGATGATTGGGCAAGGTAAAGGTTTCAACTTCATCAGTTTTGGCGTCGCACAGATGACGTGGAGCCAAAGCCGGCACTCCCGTAACCGTTTTGGAACAAAGTGACAGGAAAGAACCGTGCTATGCTGGCCCTTCATCGGTCCTCCCCCAATGAAATCTCTGTATACATTCCTTCCCCGGTTTCGAATGCCCGGGAAACCTCTGGTCGGGCGCGTGGTGGTTGGCTTTCTGGTGTTGGCCGCGGTGCTGCTGGGGACGCTCTCTGGACTGCTCATCGTTTATTCCACGGACCTGCCCCAGATCAGTGAGCTGGAGCGCTACCGTCCGAGCACCATCACGGAGTTATATGACGACCATGGGCGGGTAATCGGGTCGTTCGCGTTACAGCGCCGCGTCCTTGGTTCCTATGACGATTTTCCCAAAGTCCTGCGTGATGCCATCCTGTCCACGGAAGATAAAAGTTTTGAGCAGCACTGGGGGATCAATTTTTGGCGCGTGCTGGGGGCCACGTATCGCGATGTCACTTCCGGTTCGCGCGCGCAAGGTGCTTCCACGCTGACCATGCAGCTCTCCCGCAACCTGTTTCTTTCTCCCGAGCGCCATTTCAGCCGCAAGATCCAAGAGATGATCCTGGCCTTGCAGATTGAGCGCCACTTCACCAAGCAGCAGATCTTTGCCATGTACTGCAACCAGATTTTCCTGGGACATGGCGTCTATGGTTTTGAGGCCGGGGCCCAATATTACTTCAACAAGCATGCCCGTGAGCTGAAACTGGAAGAAGCCGCATTGCTGGCCGGAATTCCCAAAGCACCGGCTTCGTACTCACCTGTTTATTATCCAGATCGGGCGGTGCGGCGGCGCAATCTGGTCATTAACAACATGCTGGAGGACGGCAAGATTACGGTGGAAGAAGCGGCTCGAGCCAAGACATCTCCACTGCGTTTGAATATCCAGCCGGACAAGTCTCCCGCGCCGTATTTTGTGGAGGAAGTACGCCGCCGTTTGGAAAAGAAGTTCGGCTCTGATGAAGTCCATGAAGGCGGGCTGCGGGTCTACACGTCGCTGGATTTGGATTTGCAGAAAGCCGCCACCAAGGCCGTGCTTGACGGCCTGGCAGCGTACGAACGCCGCCACGGCTGGCAGGGACATTTGAAGAACGTCGTCGCCAGTGGCGAAGCTGTCAGCAAATATCAAGACCCCGATTGGGGACAACCGATTTCTGTTGGCAGTTACGTACATGCGCTGGTGGTTGATGTCGGGCTGCAATTCTGCAACATCAAATTAGGCCGCCGCTACGCTTCTTTAGGGCCGCAAGAGCTGGCGTGGACCGGGCGCAAACAGCCCAAGAACATGCTTGTCCTTGGAGACCTGATCTACGTGAAAGTTTTGGCCATCAACCCGGACGGTTCCGCCAAAGTTTCCCTGGAGCAGGATTCAGGTGCGCAAGGCGCGCTGCTGGCCATTGATAATGTCACTGGAGACATCAAAGCTATGGTCGGCGGACGCGATTTTGACGAGTCCAAGTTCAACCGCGCCATCCAGGCACAGCGCCAGGCAGGATCTTCCTTCAAGCCCATCGTCTATACCGCCGCCATTGACCAGGGCGCCGAACCGGACGACATGGTACTGGATGCTCCCGCCACCTTCAACAGCGGCGGCACGGCCTATAGTCCGCGGAATTTTGACCGCAAGTTTGAAGGCAACATTACTTTGCGCCACGCGTTGGCGGAATCGCGCAATGTGCCCGCGGTCAAATTGGCCCAGAGAGTCGGCATGTCCACGGTTGCTGAATACGCGCGCCGCTTCGGCATTACTTCTCCGATCCCGCCGTTTCTGCCGGTGGCCCTGGGTGCGGCTGATATGACTCTCATCGAGCAGACTTCCGCCTATACCGTTTTCCCCAATGACGGTCTGCGCATTGAGCCGCGCTACATCCGTAAGGTAACGGACTACGAAGGCCACATGCTGGAAGAAGACTTTCCTGATGCTAAAGATGTGATCAGCACACGCACCGCGCGGACCATGGTTTCCCTTCTGCAAGGTGTGGTGGAGCACGGCACCGGAATTGCCGCCCGCAAACTTGGCCACCCTGTCGCCGGCAAGACCGGCACCACCAATGACTACACGGACGCATGGTTCATTGGTTTTACTCCCAGCATCACCTGTGGAGTGTGGATTGGTTTTGATGAAAAGAAGAAACTGGGCGAGAACGAAACCGGAGGCCACGCCGCGCTGCCGATATGGATTGATTTCATGGGCGCGGTCGTCTCCGATCCTGCGCGAAAAGATGAGGCCTTTTCCCCGCCTGACGATGACGAGAAGAAGACTGTCGCGGTCCGGCGCGCTGCCTTGACTCCGCCTCGGCATCCGGGTGACGCGGAGGCGCACTAAATTGCTGCTCAAGCTGGTCAAAGGATTTTTTCTGGGGCTGGTGGTGCTGCTGGTTTTTCTTTCGTGCGCGCTCCTGGCCATGCGCTTTGCCATCCAGGGACGCGAGGTCCATGTGCCGCGCCTTCAAGGACTCACTCCGGCGGAAGCAGAACGCGTGGCCAACGCGGACGGCCTGGTGCTTTCCGTGGAGAGCCGTTTCTACAGTCCAGCCGTCCCCGAGGGACGCATCGTTTCCCAGTCGCCTGCTCCAGACGCGAAAGTCCGTCGCGGGTGGAAGATCCGCGTGGCGGAAAGCCTGGGCCCACAACGCGCCGCGATACCCAACCTGGCAGGACAAAGCCTGCATGCCGCCGGCCTCAATATCAGCCGTCGCGGCCTGGAGATTGGCGCCGTGGCTACCCTGCATATGCCCGGCGCGCAACCTGAAACCGTGGTGGCCCAGAGCCCGTCGCCAAGCGCCAAGGATGTGATGTCACCGAAAATCGGTTTGGTTTTTTCCGCGACAGACAATGCTCAGCGCTATATCATGCCCAGCTTTGCAGGAAAACCTTTGGCCGAAGCAACGGCCGCGCTGGAGCACGCCGGTTTCAAGCTGGACAAAGTACAACGGATCGCCGCAACGGAAAGCAGCGCCGCATCAGGGACCGTCCTTAGGCAATATCCGACCGTTGGCCAGAAAATAACCGTGGGAACAGGCGTTAATTTTGAGGTAAAGAAATAATCACTGCCGTTCCAAAATCGCCGCAAAGAATCCATCGCACGGACAAGCGCCGGGAATAGTGCGCAAAAAATCACCTTTAACCAGTTGATCAACGTCTTTCCATACCAGAACACCTAACTCCTGCAATCGAAGCAACTCATCTTTCACAAGCACAATCCTGAATCCTCGATTTGCCTGTAAACAAGCGCTCACCACCTGCTCATTCTCTTCCGGCTCCAGCGAGCATGTGGAATAGATGATCCTTCCGCCGGGAGCAACGTGCTTCATAGCAGCGTTGAGAATCGCAATCTGACGGGCTTGCAGGTCTTGAATATCATCAAGCGTCAGTCGCCATTTGATTTCTGGATTGCGCGCCAGCGTGCCGGTGCCGGAGCAGGGTACGTCAGCCAGCACGCGATCAAAGTCCGCTGCAAAAGGCAGTTGCAGGGCATCCGCGGTAATCACTTGAACGTTTTCCTGCGGGGCCATCTGGAGCAACAACCGCGCGCGGTGCGGATGCAACTCCGCAGCAACAATTTCGGCCTCTGGTAAAGCCGTTGCCAAGGCCGCCGTTTTGCCGCCAGGCGCGGCACAACAATCCAGGATGCGCTCGCCCTTTCCCACCAGAGCGGCAACCAACTGAGAGCCTTCGTCCTGGATTGCAACCTTGCCATTACGGAATAGTTCAGTCCCAATGACATCGCCCGCTTTCACGCGGCGGGCATTTTTCATCAGAGCACCAGAGATGAGTTGAATACCGCTCCGGGTAAGCTCATCTTCATCTTCAACGTGGCTCAAGCGCAGCGTAGTAACCGGAATGCTCTGGTCATAGCCGCAAATGAGGTCGGCCCTGCCATAGCCAAAATGTTCTACCCATCTTGCGGCCAGCCATTGCGGATGCGCCAGCGCCGTTGACAGATACTCCAGGCCCTTCAAATTGGACGCATAGGGATCGAGGTTCGGTTTCAGTTTGCGCATCACGGCATTGACCATGCCCGACGCCGACCTTTTCTTTGCCTGGTTCACCAGCTCGACTGTTTCATTCACAACGGCGTGAAGGGGAATTCGCGTCAAGAACGCCAATTGGTACGTGCCCATTCTCAATGCGATCAGAACTTCCAGGTCGAGCTTATTCAGCGCTCTGGGGATGAAGCCCGCAAATGTCGCATCCAGAGCGGAGCGCCAGCGCAAGACGCCCATAACAATTTCCATCGTAAGATTTCGATCCGACGGAGAGAGATCATCGAGAAGCGCGGAGTGCAGAAGCTCAACCGCGTACGCCGATTCGCGTTCCACGCGCAACAAGATCGTAAATGCGGCTGCGCGTGCTGAAGAAACCGGCATGGCTTAGCCGAGCCGTTCGCCCGGTGCTGGCCGGTATCCGCTGATGAAATCACGCACTGAAATTGGCTTCTTGCCTTCCGGCTGCACCTGAAGCAGTTCCAGGACCGTGTTGCCGCCGCAGCCGACGAGAAGTTTGCCGTCGTTTACTTGCGTCTCCGCAGCAGGCAATGCCAGGGAGGCATCACTCGGCTGCGCGGCGGTAATCTTTAAGTTCTTTCCGCGAAACTGAGTGTAAGCTCCCGGCCAGGGTTGAAAGCCGCGCAAGCGATTGTGAATTTCCACGGCACTCCGGCCGAAATCCACCAGCCCGTCCTCTTTTTTCAGAATAGGTGCGAGAGTGGCGAGGGAGTTGTCTTGAGGAATCGGAGCAATTTGTTTCTGTTCCAGGCTGCGCATGGTTTCGACCAGCAAATCCGCTCCCATCTCGGCCAGCCGGGGTGCAAACGTCACCGACGAATCTTCCGGACGAATGACCATTTCCTTTTGCAGGAGAATGTCTCCCGTGTCCAGGCCTTCATCAATACGCATGGTCGTGACGCCGGTAACTGTCTCTCCCTGGGCGATGGCCCATTGGATCGGCGCGGCGCCGCGATATTTCGGCAACAAGGAAGCATGAACGTTGATGTTGCCATAGCGCGGCAGTAGCAGCATCCACGGCGGCACAATACGCCCATAGCCGACGACGATGATTGCATCCGGCCGCAGCTGATTCAACTGGTCTTGAAATTCTTGATTCTTTTTGATTTTCTCCGGCTGGACCACGGGCAGTCCCAGCTTCTGCGCGGCCAGCTTTACCGGAGGCGCTGCCAGTTCCATGCCGCGCCCTTGCGGACGATCAGGTTGGGTAACGACAAGCTGCAAATCAAATCCGGCGGCTGCCAGCCGTTGCAACGACGGAACGGCAAACTCCGGCGTGCCGCAAAAGATCAGCTTCATTTCCACTCGCCGGCCTTGACCAGCTTCTTGATCTTGCGTTTGATCAGATCGCGTTTCAGGCCGCTGACGTGGCTGATAAACAGCCGGCCATTCAGGTGGTCGGTTTCATGCAGAAATGCCCGGGCCAGCAGTTCTTCCCCTGTTTTCTCAAACCATGTTCCATGCACGTCTTGCGCGCGCACGGTCACAATGTTGGCGCGGGCCACGTTTTCCCGAAACTCGGGCAGGCTCAAGCATCCTTCATGCCCGTTCTGCCGGCCTTCGCGGCTAACGATCTCCGGATTGACCAGGACCAGCCTGGCCTTGGGGTCTTCTTTGAAAGTAACGTCGATGACGACCAGCCGCTTGCCGATGCCAATTTGCGGCGCAGCCAGACCGACTCCGTGAGCGGCGTACATGGATTCAAACATGTCTTCCGCCAGGTTCTTCAGGGCTTCATCAAATTCAGTGACAGGTTCCGCCGGCGTCTCCAAAACCGGGTCACCGTACAGCACGATTGGATAGACCATTCTTTTTTGTTAGAACTCCTGCAATTGCTGTTTGTATCCCGCAAAATTGCGCAACGTTTCCACCATGGAATCGCCGCCAAATTTTTCCAGAGCGCACTTGGCCAGCGTGAGCGCCACCATGGCCTCCGCGGCCACGCCCGCCGCCGGCACCACGCATACATCAGAGCGCTCATAGGCTGCCTTGACCGGCTCGCGCGTGGTGAAGTCAACCGAGCCCAAAGGACGCCGCAACGTTGAAATCGGCTTCAGATAGCCGCGCACCAGAATGTCCTGGCCGTTGGAGATGCCGCCTTCGATGCCGCCGGCGTGATTGGAAGCGCGGGTAAATCCGGTGAAGCGCTTGCTCTCCTTGGAATAGCCGATCTCATCGTGCACACTGGATCCAAAGGCAAGCGCCGACTCGACGCCCGTCCCAATCTCCACCGCTTTCACCGCCTGCAAGGACATCACGGCCATGGCCAGCAGACCGTCCAGACGTTCGTCCCACTGTGCGTAGGTTCCCAGCCCCGGAGGTACGCCATGCGCAACCACCTCAAAAACTCCACCCACGGAATCGCCGGTACGCAACGCCTTATCCACCTCGGCTTTCATGCGTTGCTCCGCTTCCGGATCAGCGCAGTTCAGCAGGACTTCTTCTTTCGCATGAAGCTGGGTAAGCTTTTCCCAGGCGACCTCCGCATTGCCCAGCGCGGCCTGGCCCACGGCAATCACGTGGCTCAACACTTCGATGCCAAGATCGCGCAAAAACAGTTTCGCAATCGCGCCCATAGCCACGCGTGCCGTCGACTCCCGCGCGGAAGCCCGCTCCAGAACGTATCGCGCTTCAGGAAAGTTGTATTTCAACGCACCGGCAAGATCGGCGTGTCCCGGACGCGGCGACGCCACCCTCTTGTGGCTGGCGGGATCGCCGGTCTCCACCGGAAGCGACTCCTGCCAGTTCTTCCAGTCTCGATTCTCCAGCAGCATGGCAATCGGCGAACCGATGGTCTTGCCGTGCCGGACCCCAGACACAATATGGGCCGAGTCCCGCTCAATTTTCATGCGCCCGCCGCGGCCAAAGCCCTGCTGACGCCGCCAAAGTTCACGGTCAATAAACTCCTGGTCAACTCCCAAGCCGGCGGGCAGCCCGGAAAGAAAACTGACCAGGGTCTCTCCGTGCGATTCTCCAGCGGTGAAATAACGCAGCATAAGTTAGTAATGTTCCTAAAGACCCAGGGCAAAAAAATGGTTTGGGAAAACATTTGATTGTAGCTGATGCGGCCATTGCAATGAAAAGGCGGCATTTCAATGGTAATGTTTGGTGAGGGCCACACGGCGCGGGAGGGAAGATCGGTTTCCGCCGTGATTTGACACTACAATGCAGCGACCATAAAATTGATTGTGCTGCCGACGCTGGGTCGCGCAGCTTCTTTTTTGCCCGGTTGGCCCCTCTTGTAATGGCGGTGTAGCTCAGGTGGTTAGAGCGACGGTCTCATAATCCGTAGGTCGTAGGTTCGAGTCCTACCGCCGCCACCAGCATTTTCATTGTCCGGCCTTTGATCCACGCTTTTATTGGCCTAGAAAGAATTAAGAGCGAACCCTCCATGCGAAGAGCCGCTCTTTCTCGGACCGCGAATGTGGGGATTTATAGTTCCCGCGTGCGCGCCCGGCAGCCAGCCTTCCGTAACTTTGGATGCTGAGTAATTACCCAAGTCGCCCATCTAATTGCTTAAAGCGGTTCCTACGTTGGTGTACCCTAAGTTTTATGGTGTCTAAACCCAGCCGAGGGCGGCTGGGCCACAAAACTTTCGTTGTCCATAGTGCTTGGTACTCCTAGAGTCGTGTGGCACCGC
>Ga0137407_10001217_pt1 | contig 16794 bp, 17 predicted proteins | sample CZOMad2_2_16fung_FD_108410 | JGI IMG/M metagenome (GOLD analysis project Ga0137407, IMG submission 108410) | Vadose zone soil fungal communities from Angelo Coast Range Reserve, California, USA - CZOMad2_2_16fungal (Illumina Assembly) | ecosystem: Environmental > Terrestrial > Soil > Vadose... | reverse complement strand
TCGGCCGGATAATGTTGTGCCGCCTTGTTCATCACCTGTGTCCAGACCGGCAGCGCGAGCGCGGCGCCGTAGCCGCGGGAAACAATTGTTGTAGGTTGATCAAATCCAACCCAAACACCGCAGGTGAGCGTGCTCGTGTAACCGAGAAACCAGGCGTCTTTGTAATCGTTGGTCGTGCCGGTCTTGCCGGCAGCGGGCAATTTGAAACCCAGGGACCTTGCGCTGGCGGCCGTCCCGCTGGTGAGGACTTCTTCCATTATCTGCGAGGTCATCCAGGCTGCGCTCGGGTCCAGCGCCGGCGTTGATATGTGCGCGGCGAGGTAAATCGGTTTGTGCTGCTGGTCGTCGATGCGCTCGATGATGTAAGCCTGCTTGCGCACGCCTCCGTTTGGAAAGACGGCGTAAGCCGCAGTAAGGTCTCTCAAGTTAGTTTCGAACGAACCGATGTAAGTCGCGGCACCTGCTGGAATATTCTGACCGAGATTGAGCGTCGCGGCGACTTTTTGCACCGCGTCGAGTCCGGCGAATTGACCGACGCGCACACTCATGGTGTTGCGCGAATGGATGAGACCGTACGAGCAAGGCAGCATGCCGCCATATCTTGCATCCGAATTGGCCGGTGACCAATTTCCCGCGCCTTCGATTTCGCCGGCTTGAATTGGACCGTCGCTAATCGCAGCTCCCGGTAAAAGCCCGTGGCTGAAAGCGGTCGCGTAAACGAAAGGTTTAAAGGCCGAACCAACCTGCCGGTTTGCCGGAGCGAGCGCGCGATTGAATTTACTTTGAGCGTAATCGCGGCCACCGACCAGCGCGCGAATCCCGCCGCTGGCGTTGTCGATTACGACAACCGCGCCTTGCACATACGGCATCGACGAATCGCCTTCTCCGTTCTCCGGTGGCTGGTAGTTCGCTTTGAGCGGATGATGGAAATTGGATTGTTGCTCGATTTTCGTGAGTTTCGTCTCCAGCGCTTGCTGGGCGACGTTTTGCACGGCCGGATCGAGCGTGGTGTAGATCGACAGGCCGCCGTTATCGATCTGGTCTTGTGTCAACAATCCATTCAAATCCCGCTGAACCGCGTCCATCGCATAATTCTCCTGGATGAAAGGCAGACGTTTGGGATGCGGAGTGATTTTCGCGCGCTTTGCCTCTTCAGCTTGCGCTGGCGACAGTTTTTTCAACGCCACCAGGCGATCCAGAACAACGTTGCGTTGCACGGCTGCGCCTTCTGGATTTTTTAGGGGCGAAAAACGGTTTGGACCCCGGATCAATCCTGCAACGAGCGCGGCTTCAGGAAGACTCAGCTGCGACGCGCTTTTGCCGAAATAAGCTTGCGAAGCGGTCTCAACTCCATAACAGCCAGCACCGAAATAAATGCGGTTTACGTAAAGCTCAAGAATCTGCTGCTTGGTGAACTGCCGCTCGATGCGCAGAGCGACCATGGCTTCCAGTAATTTTCGGCTGAGCGTGCGGCCACCGAGCGGGAGACTGTTGCGGGCAAGCTGCTGGGTGATACTGCTGGCGCCTTCCTTGGCCGAGCCGCTCAGAATGTCGCGAACCAGCGCCCGGAGGATCCCGCGCCAATCAATCCCCTGGTGCTCATAAAAGCGAGCGTCCTCGCGCGCCAGCACAGCAGCAATAAAAAGCGGTGAGACTTCGCTGAGTGAAACTTTCAGGCGATTCGCGCCAGCTAGACGGCTGTAGATTTTTCCATCGACATCGAAAACCGTGTTTCGCTCCGGCATTTCGCCGACCTTTTTCATGTCGAAGGTCTGCGCCCACGCCCCGTAGAATAGAAAAACGGCGAGACCGCTGGCCGCGATCAGAGCGAGCAGCGTGATCTTCCAGCCGTAGCGGAAAAGGCGGCTTCCGCGGCTTCGGGATCGGAGACGGGCGAACAACTTCATCGCTGAAAGGTTAAAAAAGTTGCAAGAGTTACAAGGTTAAAACTGGTCAACCTCCTTGACTCTTTGACCCCTCAGCGGTTCAACGATTCAATGTTTAATGTTGTAACGCTCTTAATTATCAGAAATTGAGCTTCACCGCGCCCTCGTGCTGCTCGGTCGGGCACGGTGCGTTCGTCGGAACGTCCGTCGCTGCGTCGCTCGCCTGCACGATCTTACTGTCGATCAAGTACTGCTCGACTTCCTCGCCGCTGACATCGGCCAGCATGCGGCCGTTGATTTCAACACAGGGCGAAAGCGGCTGTCCGCTTTTCGTTTCCATTTCCCAGCGAAACGCGGGATTTTGGATGATGTCCTTCTCCGTGTAAGCGAGATTGTATTTGGCCAGAACGGCGCGCACACCAGCGCTCCAGCCGCAGTAAGTCTTGAGGTAAGCGATAATTTCAGGCGATTGCATTTGGCGAATATAACACGAACTGCGCGCGAGAAAAGCAAGGTGACACGAAGATCAGAAGACCTTCTCACGAAGCGGTCTGATCGAGTGTGCCAGTTTTCGCAGACCCAGTTCCAGGCGCGTTTTTACCGTGCCCAGCGGTGCGTGCGTCGCAGCGGCAATTTCGCGGTGACTCAATCCCTCGAAGAAAGCGAGCGTGACCGCCTCGCGTTGAAGCCGCGGCAGCGCTCGCATGGATTTCTCGAGAAAGTGATGCAGATCGTTTAAGACAAAAGGATCATACGCTTCACCACGCAGATTCGCGGGCTGTTGCACGAGTCCTTTCCCATAACGTTCCCGCGCACGAGAATAGGCCTGGCGCCTGCGCAATCGGTCAATGGCGCGGCGGCGCGCGATCGTCACCATCCAGCCCAAAGGTCGGCCTGCCTTCGATGAGTACTGATCGGCTTCCTTCCAAATCTGAAGGAGAATTTCCTGTAAAACGTCGTCCGTCTCGGCTCCTTCATGAACGACGCCATCGATCATTGCTCGGAGTCTTTGCCGGTGGCGTCCGTATAACTCCGTGAGCGCGTCGTGCCGTTGGCGCGAAATATCGTTCATGAGCGCCTCGTCCGATGGCGCCGCCGCGCCTGCTCTATCAAGAGTTTCGATCACGTGTGTTCTTGTCTTTGGAATTGCGCGTCGCTGCTCAACCGCGAAAGTCTTCCAGGTTCTTTTCCTAAAGCGCTCCACCAATCTGGATCGACGATGTCGGAAATCAGCGGAGTTCCCGGATAGACCCACTGATGCGGTCCTGAGTCGCACCCTTCGGTTGGACAGCGCAACTCATGTTTATCATTGCCAAAGCGCCGGACTTCGACTTGACGTCCATTGAACTTTCTCTCGCAAAGGATACAAAAGCGCTCATCATCGAGTGAATTCCAGCGCCTGAATTGATCCTCGGTACGCAAAATCGACAGTCGATCTTCAGACGTCAGATGAACGTTCATTTTTTGGGCGTGAGAATAGCCTGCTCGATTGCTGAAAACGCACAATCGGGACAGCGGATGATTGCGTTGTCGGGCAAAATCCTATGGGGCCAGGCGCGCCTCAGGCTGTCTTAGAAAATCCGGCTAGGATTTTGACTGATAGGTCAATCCGCCGTCCCCCTGATTGTGCGATCGATTGCACGCGAAGCATACTCGGACCGTGGTCTTATCCTCGCCGATCAAGTTATCTGATGTAGATAAACTGGACGTGCTGCGAAGGCTCGATCAATTCCGGCCATGGCGCTCTCTGGATGAGAAACGTTATTGTTTGGTTTGCGGCAAGATTATCACCGGCGAGCAGATCCTGGTGACGGGCGGCACACGTGGGAACGGGCCGTTGCGGCTCAATTGCCCGACGGAGCGCTGCCATTCAATACCAATGGATTGGACCCTGCCAACCGACGAAGTTATGGCAAGTCTTGCCCTGCGGGAAGCCGAGCACGGCAATGTATCGGCAGATTAACGGACGCGCAGTCCTGCCAAAAAAACCTACATCTAACTACGGCGCTATGCGCGTTTAGAGAGTGAATGCGAAAGAAAATAAGCAATGCATTAAATGCTTATCACCGCGGCGATCCAACGCTGGTGGCGAGGGAAGAAATGCAATCATACTGTCTGGCTCACCCTCGTAGTCCCTCGGCGGTTCGCCAGCCTCACTTGTCCAGCCGCGGCGATCTTTGGATTGCACTCCTTGGGCCGAGTGTGGAGAAAGGGATCGTTGGGATTGGACCGAGCGTGGAAGCGGCGCTCCGCGCTTTCGATACGCAATATTTAGACTTTCTTGGGCCGGTGACGGACGCAACGAAAATTCGCGATTCAACTTATTCGCGTTCGTAATCGCGTAGCGCAGATCACTTTCCTTCGTCACGTCACGTTTTTTTCTTCTTTCTCGTAGGCTTACCCTTTCGCTTGGTCTTGGCCATTCTGCGCAGTTCAGCTTTGCTCATCGACTCGTACATGCCCTTGGACGCGCCTCGGAGAGAAGACTTCTTGCTTTTGCCTCTCTTGGCAGCCAACGCTGCGCCCGCAGCCATTTGCTGTTTCTTTGATTTTGCCGGCATACAATCAGATTTACAGACTCTCTATTTCTTTTCGGAGATCTTCTTTCGATTTCCCAAGCTTTTGTTGAAGACGTCCAAGCAGTTCGTCCTCTTTTCCGTCGGCAAATGTGAGATCGTTATCCGTTAACTGACCGTATTTTTGTTTGAGTTTGCCTTTTATTTCGTTCCAACTGCCTTTGATTTGTAGGTTTGTCATATCAACAAGAATTCGCACGCGGAGCCAGGATCAGTCGCCTTTCGCGACGGAAATTGACACGCGCACGCGACGATCCCCGTGCGAAGCTCAAATTGTAGCTGGCACCATCCAATTCAAATACGAACCACAAAGAAAGGAATTATGCGATTGATCCTGCTCATCATTCTGATTCTCCTGCTAATAGGCGCTTTACCGACATGGCCATATAGCACCGGTTGGGGATATTATCCGAGCGGTGGTTTGGGCCTTCTTCTGTTGATCGTGCTGCTGATTATTTTACTTCGGTAATAACGCACGCCTACGGGCTGAGAGGTCGCTCCTGTAGTCGTGGACGGCCAGACTGCCTTAGAGATCTGGTGATGCGAGAGTCTGCCTCTGACGCTACGCGACTACCAATTATAGAAACGTTGGAATAGGCATTTGCGCGGGTTCGCGCTACATTCAGGCTCCGGTCGGATGTACAAGGAGCCGCTAATCTCTCTATAAAGGACGATGGCCCCGAAACGCGAAACAAAACGTAGGAACAGCGCGTTGCGTCGTCGAGCGGCGAAAGCGCAAAAAAAATCAGTCGGATATCAGTTGAAGTCGAGAAAAGGCAGACGGATTCCGGCCGTGCTGCGCAGTACGTCGATCACTTCGAGGACGAGAAACGGCGCGCTCCTCTATCAAACCGCCATCAGGAATTTGAGCGAGCGCAAACGGGCAGAGAAAGCGTTGCGCGCCAAGGAGGCCGAGCTGGAAGCGATCATCAATCGCACGCCTTTCATGCTTACTCGTTGCAGCCGCGATCTCCGCTATCGGTTCGTCAGCCGTGCTTACGCCAGAATGCTTGGTCGCACACCGGAAGAAATCGCTGGCAAGCCGATTGTTGAAATCATGGGCGAAGTAGGCTTGAAGATAATTTCTCCTCGTATTGAAAAGGTGCTGAAAGGTCACACGGTGGAGTTCGAAACGGAAGTACCTTATCGCGGCGTGGGAGCGCCCTGCGTGCATTGTGTTTATACGCCGGACCAGGACTCGAAAGGCAAGGTGATCGGATGGTTCGCTTCGATCACCGATATCACCCGGCGCAAACTTGCGGAAGCCGCGCTACAAAAATCGAAAAAGCGGCTGGAAGAGCGGGTGCGGGAGCGAACCCATGAGTTGCATGTGGCAAACAAAGAATTGGAAGGCGAGATCGCCCGGCGTAAGGGCCTTGAAGGCGAAATTCTTGAAATCAGTGATCGCGAACAGCAGCGTCTTGGGCAGGAATTGCACGATGGGCTTTGCCAGCATCTCACCGCGGTTGCATTCATCGCGCGCTCGACTGCCTTGCGATTGAAAAATCATCGCGTCGTCGAAGTAAAAGATATCGAAAAAATCGCGGAACTAGTGAACGACGCTGCGACCGATACGCGCAATCTTTCCCGTGCCTTGCACCGAGCCGATATCGATTCAGCCGGATTCATAACAGCCTTGCAAGATTTGGTTGACCGGGAAATCTGGAAAACACCGTGTCGCCTGGAAATCAAGCGGCCCTTTCACATTGATGACGACTTGGTCGCGTCACATTTCTATCGGATCGCTCGGGAAGCAGTGATCAACGCCAACAAACATGCGCAAGCCCGCGAAATTGTGGTCGCGTTGGCCCGTTCGCGGAAAGGAACCGTCTTGACCGTAACCGATAATGGTGTCGGACTTCCGAATACCCTAAATCGCGCACGCGGGTTGGGTTTTCACATCATGAACTATCGAGCGCGCGCTATCGGCGGCCACCTGGAAATCGAAAGTCCAAAGAAAAGCGGCACGCGGGTGGCCTGTTATTTGCCGGATAAGACACTACAATCACAGAAGAGAGAAAACGCCCGACCCAGGCCATTTCCTGCGAAAATCGCGAGAGCATTAGCCGCCTTGATCTAAATTTCCTACATCGGGCAAGCCGCCGAGCAGCGAATCGTTAAAGGGCGATAAAGACGATAAATGATGCAAGGTGAATCGAGCAGTCCCTTGCTCGATGCTAATTTGGGCGCCGAAGGCGCATTAATTAACATCGCCCGACGGAGCGGTCGACCACCTGCACCTGATACAGCTGAAATGAAACGCGCCAGATCGACTAACCAGAATCCGAAATGCGATCCGCCGGAGGCGAAACGTATCGTGATTGTGGATGATCATCCGTTGTTTCGAAAAGGCCTTGAGCAATTGATTCATTCCGACGGGGCCTTCGCGGTCTGCGGCGAAGCAGGCAATGCGTCCGAAGCGATGGACGTGATTCGAAAACTCGATCCAGATTTGGCCATCGTCGATCTTAGCCTGCCGGGCGCCAACGGCATTGAGCTTATCAAAAACATCCGCGCCGAATTTCCCAAGTTTCCAATTCTGGTACTCTCAATGCACGATGAGTCGCTCTACGCCTTGCGCGCCCTTCGCGCCGGCGCGAACGGCTACGTCATGAAACATGAAGCGATGACCAATGTGATCCGGGCAATTCACGAAGTCTTTAGCGGTCGTCCCTATCTTAGCCCAGCCATGGCGGCGCAGGTCATCACGAAATTCGCGCATCGCAACGCTGAGGGCGAGGCCGACCCTGTCGAGAGACTTAGCGATCGCGAGCTTGAAATTTTGGAGCTGATTGGCAAAGGCAACGAAGTGCGTCAGATTGCGAAGGTGTTGCATCTCAGCCCTAAAACGGTGGAGACCCACCGGGCACACATCAAAGACAAACTTGATTTGAAGAACTCGCGGGAAGTAGCGCGTTTCGCCTTGCAATGGCTGAGTGCACGTAACGCCTAGGCGGCGCGATTGATCAAATCGAGACAACATCACGCGGGCTTGCCCACAGTTTCACTTTTGTTCACTGAGAAGCGGGCGCATATTTCCCATGATGGATGCGACCACCCGCGATGCAGTTGATGAACTGCTCCAGACATACAGTGAAACCGGCGGCATAAATTACCTCGACGCGGCCGCGACCTTACCCTCGCGCCTTGCGATCGAGTCGGCTTGCGCCGAGCTGATGAGCTTGATGTTTCCCGGGTTTCGCAGCGAAGCCTTGGTCAGCTCCGAAGATTTAGCCGATACGACGCGGACTCGGGTCAGAAATTTGCAGGCGCGACTCAAAAACGAGATTTGCCGAAGCCTGGGCAGAATTCCTGCAGATCAAGCGACCGACAAACGAGCTGATGACATTCTGCGCTATTTCATGTCGGAACTGCCGAAAGTGCGCAAAATGCTTTGGACAGACATTGACGCAGCCTACGAGGGCGATCCGGCGGCACAAAGCTATGAGGAAATCATTCTGGCCTACCCCGCTCTGGAAGCGATCGCGATTTATCGAATGGCACATCTACTCTACGGGAAGGTGCCGCTGATTCCCCGCATCATGACCGAGTGGGCACACAGCCGCACCGGGATCGATATTCATCCCGGGGCAAGGATTGGCTCGCATTTTTTTATCGACCATGGGACGGGTGTCGTGATCGGCGAGACGACGGAGATCGGCGCGCGCGTTAAACTTTATCATGCGGTCACTCTCGGCGCGCGCAGCTTTCAAAAAGACGAGTACGGCAAAATTAAAAAAGGCGGCAAACGCCATCCAACCGTTGAAGACGACGTGACGATCTACCCCGGATCAACGATTCTGGGCGGCGAGACCGTTGTCGGCGCAAGATCGACGATCGGCGGCAACGTCTTTCTCGTCCAAAGTGTGCCGCCGGATTCACTCGTATATTATGAAGAGAAACAACTCAAGGTTGTGCCAAAACGGAAACACAAACCGGTCACGACGCGCGACGAATTTCGGGAATGAAGCGCGACGCAAGTCATAACCTGCGCGCCGCCGGCTAAGAGCGGGAGTAAAATAGGAATAGGAACAAGAGTTGATGATTTACCTCGATTACAACGCGACTACGCCGTTGTGCGATGACGCGCGTGAGGCCATGCTGCCATATCTGGAGCGGCATTTCGGAAATCCATCGAGCGTGCATGCCGCGGGCCGGGAGGCGCGCGCCGCAGTCGACAATTCACGCGACAAGCTCGCCACTCTGCTCCGCATCAAGCCGCACGAGATCATTTTCACCAGCGGCGCAACGGAATCGTGCAACCTGGCTGTGTTCGGGCTGTCGCGAGGTGGATCGGCGGCCGGCGGCCACATCATCTCTGCGCAAACGGAACATCACGCAGTGCTCAACGCCGTCGAGCATTTGGAAAAGCACGAAGGCTTTCAAGTCACCTGGTTAAATGTGTCGCGCGATGGAGTTGTGGACCTCGATCACCTCGCTGCGTCGATTCGTCCCGAGACCCGCCTCGTGTCGATCATGGCTGCAAACAATGAGACCGGTGTAATTCAGCCGTTGCGCGAAATCTCGCAAATTTGCCGCGAGCGCGGCGTGCTGCTGCATAGCGACATGGTGCAGGCGTTCGGCAAAATCGATACCGACCTTTCCCCAGTCGATGCCGCCAGTTTCGCTGCACACAAATTTTATGGTCCAAAAGGCATAGGGCTTCTCTTCCTGCGCAGCGGTTTGTCTATCCAGCCAATCATGTTCGGTGGCTCACACGAGAACGAGCGACGACCCGGCACGGAAAACGTCGCTGCGATTGCAGGAATGGCAGCGGCGGCTGAGTGGGCGTTGAGCAATCGCGAGACTGAACAGAAGCGTCAGAAACAACTGCGCGACGAATTATGGGCGCGAATTGCGCAGAATGTCCCGGACGCAAAAGAGAATGGTGCGAATTCCCCGCGATTGGCCAACACGTTGAACGCGAGTTTGCTTGGCCTCGATTCCGAGATGCTGCTCATCGCGCTCGACCTGGAAGGCGTCTGCGCCTCTAGCGGGTCCGCCTGCATGGTGGGGTCAGTCGTGGCATCGCACGTGTTGCTGGCGATGGGATTGCCGATCGAGCGCGCGCGGTCTGCCGTTCGATTTTCGCTCGGTAAATGGACAACGGCCGACGAAATCAAGGCGGCTGGAGATGCGGTCCGAAAAATTGTTGATCGTCTAAACACGCGAATGAGCGCGTATGCCGTTGCTTAGGCAGCTCGAATTTGCGTTTCGTAGCACAGCTGTATCCGGGGGCGTTGACCCCGGCGGGCTCGGCCTTCCTAAGGCAAACACGGCAACCGATGCGGTTGTCCTGCAACGGCAAGCCTGCGATTTGTTGTGCGCGAACGGCGCGCATCGAATCGCAAGCGAACTTCGCGTGGAATGGAATTCACGTCTCAAGACGGCCGCCGGGCGAGCCGATTATCGCTCCAAATTGATCTCGTTGAATCCCCAGCTCGTTCATCATCCAGCCGAAATCGAGCGAACTTTGCAGCACGAACTGGCGCATATCCTCGCGCAGTTTCGTGCGGGTCGGCGCCGGATTTTGCCGCATGGCGTTGAATGGCGGCAGGCTTGCCGTGACCTTGGGATTAGCGATGAGAAGCGCTGTCACAATCTGCCGTTTCCTACGCGAACTTACGCCGCGCGGTTCGTCTATCGCTGTCCGAATTGTCGTCAGGAGTTTCGGCGAGTCCGCCGCGCGCGCCGCGCGGTCGCCTGTCTGGCCTGTTGCCGCGCGCATAACGGCGGCGACTTCGATCCGCGGTTTCGGTTACGGCTTGTAGACAGCCGAGTGGTGTAGCGGCGTTTGTGTCAAACGCCGAAATTAAAGATCAGGCGCTTGGCACAAGCGCCTCTACAAATCGGAATCGCCAGCTTTCGCTGCTTTTTCCCCTCGCAACTTTGCCTGGATGAACATGTCGATATTACCATCCATGACATCCTGTACATTGCTCGTTTCCGCGCCGGTGCGATGGTCCTTCACCATCTGGTACGGCTGAAAAACATATGAGCGAATTTGACTTCCCCAGGCGATCTCACCCTTCTCGCTATATTGCCGATCAATCTCGGCCCGCTTTTTGTCCTCCTCAATTTCATAAAGCTTCGCGGCCAGCATTTTCATAGCCAGTTCACGATTGCGCCCCTGGCTACGCTCGGCCTGGCAGGCAACCACGATTCCGCTCGGCTTGTGCAAGATTCGCACGGCAGTTTCGACTTTGTTGACGTTCTGGCCGCCTTTGCCGCCACTGCGAAATGTGTCGATCTCAAGGTCGGCGGGATTGATTTCGATCGGACCAGTCTCGGTGATTTCAGGGACAACATCTACGCTGGCAAACGATGTGTGGCGCCGCTTGTTTGCATCGAAGGGTGAAATGCGCACGAGCCGGTGCACGCCGCGCTCGGTCTGAAGATGGCCATAGGCATACTCGCCGCTCACCAGCAGGGTCGCCGATTTGATGCCAACTTCTTCGCCCTGTTGGATATCGACAGTCTGTGATTTCAAACCACTCCGCTCAATCCAGCGTTGGTACATGCGGAGCAACATATCCGCCCAATCGCACGACTCGGTGCCTCCCGCGCCGGAATGAATGGTAAGAAATGCATTGGCGCGATCGTTTTCGCCGGAAAGAAATTGGCGCAGTTCAAATTCCCCCAACTGGTGAAGCAAGCGCGCGTGTTCGGTCGCGACTTCTTGCTCTACCTGCGTGCGCGCAGCCGGATCGGTTTCTTCTGCCGCCAGCTCGTGCAATGCGCTGAAGTCCTCGACCTCGCGTTCCAACTCTTGAAACGGATTGATCAGCGAGCGTAAGCGCGAAGCTTCTTCGACATCCGTCTGAGCCCGCTCGCGATTCGACCAGAAATCGGGCGAAGCCATGCGCCCCTCAATAGTTGCTAGATTCTTGTGGAGCTTTTCGAGGTCAAAGAAACCTCCGCAACTCGCGAACGCGCGATTTCAAATCTTCGGCGTCTGGGATGGAGGTTTCAGCTGGCATCTTTAAACTCTAGCTCAACTCACCAGCATCGCAAAACTCGCCGCACGGGCTACCCAGGGTTACCTGCGCGCGGAATCGACGGATTTTGGTTTTGCAGTGGGCGCCGGTTCCAGGCGAAAAATTGTTTCGCCTTCCTTCATGAGATCGAGACGGTCGCGCGCGATGGTTTCCAAATAGGTCACGTCAGTCTTGAGAAGGTTGACCTCGCGAGTCTGACGCGAGAGCAAACTTTGTTGACCGTTTACCTGTTGTTGCAGCTCGTCGATTTCGGCGCGGCTCTGCATCAATTTTTTGTAGGGTGGAACGAACAAGCTCACAATCACAAGCCAGATCGCCAAGACTAACAGAACGCGAAGAATACGGTTAAGTCGCTGCCAGACGGTGGCTTCGCGACGCGCGCGAAAATCGGCGTAGGGCTGATCCACTTAGCGCATTTTACCGCCGTACTCCGCTTTGTCACCAAGTTCTTCTTCGATTCGCAGGAGTTGATTGTACTTCGCGATGCGATCGCTGCGGCAAAGCGATCCGGTTTTGATTTGGCCGGCGTTCGTTGCAACCGCGATGTCGGCAATCGTTGCATCCTCTGTTTCGCCAGAGCGATGGCTGATCACGGTGGAGTAATTGTTTTCTTTAGCCAGATCAATCGTTGCCAGCGTTTCGGTAAGCGTGCCGATCTGATTCACCTTGATTAAAATCGAATTCGCCACGTGCTCGGCAATTCCCTTCCGCAGAAATTCGACATTCGTGACAAAGAGATCGTCACCGACCAATTGAATCTTTTCACCAAGCTTGGCGGTCAGTTGTTTCCAGCCCGTCCAATCATTTTCGGCGCAGCCGTCCTCGATCGAAATGATCGGAAAGCGCGCACAAAGATCGGCATAGTAATCAATTAATTCACCGGCAGTTTTCCGAGAACCATCCGATTTCCTGAAAATGTAAACATTGTTTTCGCTATCGTAGAATTCGGAGGCGGCTGGATCGAGTGCGATAAAGATTTGTTCGCCGAGCTTGTAGCCCGCTTTTTCAACGCCAGTCGAAATCGCTTCCAAGGCGTCCTCTGCGGAATCGAGTTGCGGCGCGAAGCCACCTTCGTCGCCAATCGCCGTGGAAAGATGTCGATCCTTCAACACCGATTTGAGCGCATGAAAAACTTCTGCGCCATAACGCAGCGCTTCCGAAAAGGTCGGCGCGCCACGCGGCACAATCATGAATTCCTGAAAATCGATCGGCGCGTCCGAATGCGCGCCGCCGTTCAAGATGTTCATCATCGGCACCGGCAAAACTCTTGCTTCGGGCCCGCCAAGATAGCGAAAAAGGAACAGATTTTCCGCCGCCGCAGCGGCATGCGCGACCGCCAGGGAAACGCCGAGCAGCGCGTTCGCCCCCAGGTTCCTTTTACTAGGAGTGCCGTCGAGCTCGATCAGCTTGTTGTCGATCTTTTGTTGGTCGCGCGCATCCCAGCCTTTGAGAGCGGGAGCAATCTTATCGTTGACGTTGGCGACTGCTTTCTTGACACCTTTGCCGCTGAATCGCGTTTTATCGCCATCCCGCAATTCCCATGCTTCATGTTCGCCGGTGCTTGCTCCGCTTGGAACCGACGACCGGCCAAGCGTGCCGCGCTCCAATCGCACATCAACTTCGACAGTGGGATTGCCGCGTGAATCCAAGATTTCGCGGGCAACAATGTTACGAATCAAAGTCCTTGGCATTGCAGAATATCGCAGTGGGGAAGGGGATCGTGCCCCGCAATCATGCGCTGAGCAGCAGATTCTTCAACTGATCTTCGTGATCGACGAAAACCCAACCTAAACTGAGCTTCCTTCTTGCGTTCAAGATTCCGATTGGCAATTTAGCCGAGGCACCGGATAATCTAATCGATGATTCGTTTGACAAGACTGAGCGCAATCGGGCTGATCGGGGTCATTTGTACAGCCGTTGGCGCGGAGACGGGGCAGTTGCCAGCCGATCAATTGGAAAAAGCCGTTAGGAGCGATTCGATTAGCATCCCGACGCCGGCTGAACTTTTCGCGGCGCTTGGGAAGGCGGGCAAGACAAACTGGTCGAGCCAATATCGCGGCCCGATGCCGATGACCTATCGGAATCGCGCGCAAATCGCGCTCAACCTCGGCGGCTTGATCGCCGATGGATTTATTGCCGTCGAAGCAAAGGACGGCCAGCAGGTCAAGAATATCGGGTCAGACATTATCAGACTAGCAAAAGCCCTCGGAGTAAGTGAGAGCCTGCTCAGCCGCGGCAATAGTATCAACGAGTTCGCGGAGCACAATGAATGGGACACGTTGAACGAGGAGCTGGAAGCGACGCAAAACGAAGTGAAATCCTCGATGCAATCGCACGCCGATCAGGACCTGGTGATTCTCGTCAGCGTCGGTGGCTGGATTCGCGGCACGCAAGTAGTCAGCGGGGCGATCATGAAAAACTATGACGAACGAAGCGCGAAAGTACTACGGCAACCAGCGCTGGTCAGATTGATGCAATCGAAGGTCAATGAAATTTCACCCGAACTTCGCGGCGAGCCGCTGGTCAAAGACGTGAGTGAACAACTTACCGGCATTGAGAAGCTCGTATCTTTCCCGCCTGGCAAGGCGCCCAGTGTTGATGAAGTGCGGAAGCTTAATGAAGCGGTTGGGAAACTGATGGAGAAGATAGAGAATAAGACTATCGCGAAATGAAACGCCTCCTGCCGATGTTTCTGTTGGTCGTTGTGCTGGCCGCGAGCAGCTCTGCGCGCGCCGAGACAGATGCCGAGGTCGCAGCGCGCAAGACTGCGCTCGATCTTGCCGGAGCATTTGCGAACGACGGTTTTAAAACCCGGGACGGCCATTGGTGCGGCACCGTCAAGCCACACGATCACGCACTCGTGGCCGTTAATCTGTATGCGGGGAACCAATATTGGTTTTCCGCCGGCGCCTCCGAGCCTTCGGCGAAAATTGCGGTCAACGTTTATGATGAGACCGGAAAGCAGGTCTCCACTGAAACCCATAATACCGGGGACAAAGCGGCAGCTGGGTTTGCGCCGGAGAACAGCGGTCAATATTTTGTATCGGTCGATTTGATCGAAGGCCAGGAGGGGAGCTTCTGTCTGATCTATTCGTATAAGTGACCTATAGCCGCTTCGTCCGCGAAGCGCGGCGCTGAGATGTCTGGGACCTGCGCGCCACGCGTTTCCTGCGACGTTACGCTCGCAGGCAGAGGCGGGGTCTAATCTTCCCGCCGCAACTCGACAACATTTCAGATGCGGACCAGACTTTCGCCTACCGACTCTTTTGCTAACATCAGACCCGGCATGATCTCGCTTCAGGTGTTTTACGAGGGCAACGTTCAGGGAGTCGGTTTTCGCTGGTCTGTGCGACACATTGCAAAGGGCTTCGATGTCACCGGATGGGTACGCAACCTGGCAGACGGCCGCGTGGAACTTCAGATTAATGGAGAGGAAGCCGAACTGCGCGAGTTCCTCGGCGCTATCGCACAGAGCGAACTCCACGCGCTTATTCGCAAACAAATCGAAAATAAGCTCGAGAAGCCCGTTACCGCCCGTGGTTTCGAGATTCGCTATGATTGATCCGGCAGTTGCTGTCCGGGGACTGACGAAACTTTTCCCGGTTCCATTCCATCGACAGTCGATTGTTGCCGTGCGCGACCTCGATCTGCGCGTTGAACAGGGCGAAGTTTACGGATTGCTTGGGCCGAATGGGTCCGGCAAGAGCACGACTCTCAAAATTATCCTGGGGCTCGTTTCACCGACGCGCGGACGGACAGAGATTTTCGGCCGTGACAGCCGTTTAGTCGAAAGCAGGGAGGCCGTGGGTTTTCTGCCGGAAAATCCCTACTTTTACAAATATCTCACCGGCGAAGAAACCCTGCGTTTTTTTGGGCGCCTTTGCGGCCTAGGGGGCGCCCCATTAAAAAATCGCATGAACGAGTTGCTGGATCTCGTCGGATTGACGAAAGCGCGCAAGCGGCGCCTCGGCACGTATTCGAAAGGAATGTTACAACGCATCGGCCTTGCGCAAGCATTGATTCACGATCCGAAACTTGTTGTGCTGGATGAGCCGACCGCTGGCGTCGACCCGGCAGGCTCTCGCGAGATTCGCGACCTCATTCTGGATCTACGGCGACGTGGAATCACGGTGCTGCTTTCCTCTCATTTGCTCGCGCAAGCGCAGGAAATCTGCGATCGCGTCGGCATTCTCGCCGATGGCGTGCTTGTTCGCGAAGGACACTTGCAGGAATTGATAGCGATTGAAAATCAAACGGAGCTTGTCATCGCAGACGCTTCCTCTCAGCTCGTCGACGAGATCGAATCGCTCATTAACCGGTCAAACGCGAGACTGATCGAGCGCCGAAAATCCACGACGACCTTAGAGAGATTGTTTCTCGAGGCGACAAAGAACGACGAAGCTCGAACGACGAAGCCCGAATGAATGACGACGCGCGAATGACGATCGATTCTGCCGCGACCTTCGCGCCATTACTATCTTCGTCATTCGGATTTCCTTCGACATTCGACATTCGGATTTCGTCATTGGCATCATGAGCGAAAGACATCATCGCGTGTTTTCCTTTAGCCGCACGTTCGCGCTCACGGTCAATACTCTCACCGAACTGACTCGTCTGAAGGTCTTCTACTTCCTGCTGGTTTTCGCCCTGCTTTTGATCGGCAGCTCGATGTTCATGGCGCAGCTAACTTTTCAGCAGGAGTTTCAAATCCTGAAAGACGTTTCGCTCGGTGCGATGTCGATCTTCACGTCGTTGCTGGCAATTGTCGCCACCGCACGACTGGTTCCGCAGGACGTTGAGGATCGCACGGTTTACACGATTCTCGCGAAACCGGTCCCGCGGCTCGAATATTTGCTTGGGAAAATTGCCGGTGTGCTTTTGCTTCTGGCGATCGGCACAGTGGTGATGGGCGCGATGTTTTTCCTTGTGCTCTACGCGCGCGAGCAAACGCTTGTGCACATGACCATGCGCCAAATGGCCGCGGCCCCGCGCGAACAGGTAGATGAAGCTCTGCGTGCAGTCCGTGCTTCGGCATTCAACATCGATATCTTCCCCGGCATCGTCATTATTTACCTGAAAGCATGTCTGCTCGCGGCACTCACGCTCTTTGTTTCCACTTTCGCCACCACAAATATTTTCACGATAGTGGTGATGGCTTTCATTTACTTTATCGGCCATTTACAAGCGATAGCGCGGGAATATTGGTTGCAGGAACATAGCAGCGGGTGGATCACACGTGTCTTCCTCGCAATCGTAGCGCTGTTATTTCCTGACTTGCAGGCGTTCAATTTGGTGGATGACATCGTCGCCGGCACGGCCATTTCCCTTGGCCTC
>Ga0137407_10001214_pt1 | contig 16820 bp, 6 predicted proteins | sample CZOMad2_2_16fung_FD_108410 | JGI IMG/M metagenome (GOLD analysis project Ga0137407, IMG submission 108410) | Vadose zone soil fungal communities from Angelo Coast Range Reserve, California, USA - CZOMad2_2_16fungal (Illumina Assembly) | ecosystem: Environmental > Terrestrial > Soil > Vadose zone... | reverse complement strand
ATCGATTCACTCAGGAACTGCCCGATAAGCTGGCTGCGCAATGATCCTACCGTTTTACGTATTCCCACTTCTTTGGCCCGCTTTTCACTTCTTGCTGTGGAAAGATTCATAAAATTGATACAGGCAAGCAAAAGGACAAACACGCCAATGATTCCGAATAACCACACAAATTGTATGCGGCCACCCGCCTCCTTAGCATTCTTGAATTCACCATATAAATGCAATCTGTCCAGCGGGTATACCAGCATTTCTTCTTTCCATTCTTCGACATAAGGTGTAGGTACTTTTTTAACTTTTGTATTTGCAGAAGCAATGGCAACCGGTTCATTTAGTTCAACAAATAATTGACCACAGTGATTATGCCAGTCAGTCTGGCTGTTCCTCCAATTTTCCTTTTTGGCCCACGGAAATAATATTTTCGTATCATAAAAATCAGAGTTGTGCGGAATATCTTCATATACACCGCCTACTTTAATATTGAAACCATTATCCACACGCACTACTTTATTGATCGGATCATCATTACCAAAAATTGCTTTGGCCATGGATTGATCGATAAGAACGAATGAAGGATCTTTCAATGCATCCCGGTTGCCTTTGATCATGACCAATGAAAACATCTCAGGAAAATCCTGTTGAGCCCACATGCCGTTCCCGGAAATTTTTTTATCGCCCGCCGCCAACAAATGCTCATCATTCCATGAAGTAAGAGATACATGTTTGAAAAGATCTGAATACTTTGTACGCAATACATCACCCCAGGGCATCGGAATTGACTTATCCGTTTCTGTTTCTGTTCCTTTCATTGTTTGTTGGGTCATTAACTGGGCAAGCCGCTTATGATTCTGGTGATATGAATTAAAAGTTACTTCATCCCGTATCCATAAGCCGATCAGTAAGGCAACTGCCATACCTGTAGCCAGTCCAAAAACATTGATAAAAGAATAAACTTTATTCTTGCGCAAATTGCGCCACGCAATTTTGAAATAATTTTTTATCATGGAATTAAATTTTATAAATTAATTATTCTTATTACCCGATTCGCATCCCCGTCCGCCTCTGGCTGGATTTATTGATACCAATCTTCAACTTATTCACCTGTCAACTTTTCCTCATAATCATTTTCAATCCCGCAAATCCCGGTTCTATTCAGTTCTCAAAGATTTAACAGGATTCGCAATTGCTGCTTTTATTGAACGATAACCAACTGTTATAAATGCTATGATAAAAGTTATTGTTATTGCTAAAAGAAAAACACCGGCTCCAATTTGTATCCTGTATTTAAAGTCTTGTAAATATCTGTTCATCAGCCACCATGCAATTGGTGCTGCAATTACAAAAGCAATTAGTACAAGACGGCTGAACTCTTTTCCAAACAACCAGAAAATGCTTTGCACACGTGCGCCTAAAACTTTACGCACGCCAATCTCTTTTGTTTTTTGTACAGCCATAAAAGAAACCAAACCGTATAAACCAAGACAACCAATTAAAATAGCAATGCATGCAAAGAACTCAATCAGTTTAAGCATGGTATTATCAAGTTCATAATATTTAGCAATCTTATCGTCCAAAAATTCATAACCATAAACGTACTGCGGATAAACATTGTTCCATTTTTTTTCTATGGCTGCCAATGTTGGTTTTATATTTTGCATACTCATCTTTACTGCAAAATGTTCATTATAAGGATATGCAGGAAACAAGGCAACCGGGTCTATACCGGCACGGAATGATTTATCATAAAAATCTTTTACCACACCAACAACCGGCGCAGTAACGCCATCTACTGTTATATTTTTATTGATGATTTCCTGCGGAGATTTTAAGCCGAGTTTTTTTACTGTCGTTTCATTTACGATGTATTGATTAATAGTATCTGAAGCATAAATATTTCTGCCTGCAATCAGTTTTAAATCAAAGGTGGAAAGATAATTATCATCAATACCTTTTCCGTTTACACCCCATTTTTCTTCTTCCGGATTATTGCTGTAACGAATACCTTTAAGATAACTATGATTTGAACCCGGTGCTTCTGTGCATAAAGACACATTTTTTACAGCCGCAATCTCTTTCAGTTCATTTGCCAATAATTTCATCTTCTGGTTTCCGATACTGTCATTCAAAGGAACGGGTAACATCACAATGTCATCTTTATCAAAACCCAGATCAGAATGCTCTGAAAAATTCATTTGCGAAGCAATAATGATAGTACCTATAATGAGCAATTGTGAAATAGCAAACTGTGTAATAACAAGAACGCGGCGCAATGAAAAACCTCCGATATTTTTTTGAGATAATTTCCCTTTTAAAGCGGTGATGGGTTTAAAGCCCGACAATATTAAACCGGGATATGAACCTGAAAGAAAAACAACAATAAGAGTAACTGCTGCAATAAAAATTAAGAGCGAAGCATTTGTAAAAGGATTAATGGCAAGCTGTGTTTTAAACAATGTATTTAGGAAAGGCAACGCTAATTGCGATAAACAAAAAGCAAGTATAACGGCAAACAAAGTGATAACTGCTGTTTCTGTAATAAATTGCCAGAACAGTTGTTTACGCATGCTGCCTAATACTTTTCTTATACCAATTTCTCTACTGCGGTTTAATGCCTGTGCCGTAGCAAGATTGATAAAGTTTACACAGGCAGTTACAATTAAAAACAACCCTATAAATGCAGCCGCCCATAAATATTTTTTATCAGCGTAACCATCATAATCAGCATTGAAATGAATATCATTTAATGGCTGTATTTTAAATTTAAAAGCGTTTTGATTGGGATTGTTAGCATAATATTTCTTCATTATCTGTGGAAATATTTTTTCAACAGAAGCAGCAGAAACACCGGGCTTTAATAAAAGAAAAGCATTGGTTTCGCTGCTAAAGCCTCCCCAGTTATTATCATTTGCCTGCCAGTCACTAAAGTCTTTCAGGTTTTTATCAGATACATAAATTTCCTGCGTTCTGTCAGTATTTAAAGGCAGGTCTTTTAAGATGCCGGTTATTTTGAAATCAACAATATTGTTGATACGGATTATTTTCCCTATCGCATCTTCAGTACTAAAATATTTATTTGCTAATTTTTGTGTAATGATGGCTGTGTTAGGTTCAGTAAGTGCCGTTTTTATATTGCCTTCTGCAAGCGGAAAATTAAATATGTCAAAGAAATCTGAAGTAGTAATCGCAAAGCCATTGTCTTCATTGAATTTTTTATTGTCTCCATGCACTGAAGGAATGTTGACGGGCGTTTTCCAGAACACCGCAACCCTTACAGACTTTTCAGCAAACGTATAATTGTTGCGTATAGCTTTTGCCAATGGCGATGGTGTGCCACGTGAATAAAAAGTATTGTCACCATGCACTTCCGTAACAATGCGGTAGATCCTGTCTTTATTGTGATTAAAATTTTCAAAGCTTAAATGATAAGCAACGATTGTAAAGATGAGAATGCTGCAGGCAACGCCTAATGATAAGCCAATAATATTTATTGATGCATATGTTTTATTATGTGTAAGATTTCGCCAGGCGATCTTGAAATAATTTTTAAACATGAGCAAGTTTTAAGTTGTATGATTTAATGATGTTTGATTTTTTCAATTCGCGATTGATGATTCACCATTCACATTTTTATTCCGTTCTCAAACTCTTTACAGGATTTGCAAGGGCAGCCTGCACACATTTAAAGCTAACAGTAAGCATGGCGATAAGCATGGTTATAACAGCTGCCAATGCAAATACCCACCAGCTTAGGTTAGTGCGGTAGGCGTAACCTTGCAAAAAGTTGCTTAAGCCATACCACGCCACGGGAAAGGCAATGGCTGCGGCAACCAGCACCAACATTAAAAAGTCTTTCGATAGCAGGGTAACAATACCCGGCACACCTGCACCCAATACTTTGCGCACGCCAATTTCTTTCACTTTACTTTCAGCGGTAAAGGTTACCAGGCCAAACAAACCAAGACAAGATATTAATATGGTTATTATGGCAAAGCAATTAAACAACTGACCAACATGCGTATCCGTTTTGTATAAATCAGCAAACTGGCTGTCTAAAAAACTGTAATCAAAAGTGTGGTCGGCGTTATATTCTTTATATACTTTTTCGGCGGCAGCCAATGCATGTGGAGCATCTTTAGCCGTTGTTCTTACATATATTTTGTTGCGCCAGTTTTTATCGTATTGCATTAAAAGGGGCTGTATTTTTTGATGCATGTTCTGGAAATGAAAATCGTTTACGACACCCGCAATTACTCCATTAATTCCATGAAAAGTAAGCCGCTTACCAATGACAGGTTCTTTGATACCGGTTGCTTTGATAGCGGTTTCATTTAATATAAAATTGGCGCTGTCGGCAGATGAACCGATAAAGCCTTTTCCTTCTAACAACTGCATGCCCATCACCTGCAGAAAATTTCTTTCTATTGGCATCTGAACAATGGTAAACGATTGCTGGTCTGTTCTTTTGCCGTCCCAGTTTATATCGCTGCTGCCTGAATAGTTATCAATAATGTCAGCGCCAGACTCTGTAACACCTAAGATGCCCGGTTGCTGCATCAGTTCAGTCACTGCAGCATCATAATGACCGTTGATATTACCCATCCAGAAACTAAACACATTCTCTTTATCATAACCCAAATTTTTCTCCCGTATATATTTTAATTGCTTGCCTATAATGATAGTGCTTGTAATAAGCAGTATGGAAAAACTAAACTGAACCACTACCAATACTTTGCGAAAATTTCCTTTGCTGCCAACACCACTTAGCTTGCCCTTCAATGCTTCCAGTGGTTTGAATGATGAGAGCGTTATGGCAGGATAAATACCTGCCAGCAACAGTGTTGAGAGCATAGTTACTCCATACACGGCAAGTACATCAGGCGACCAGGGTTTGAAAGAAATATTTTTGCCTGAAAGATTATTGTACAAAGGCATGACAAGATAAATAATGACTGTTGCCAGTATAAGTGCTATCAGGAATGTGAGCAGCGATTCACTTAAAAATTGCATGAACAGTTCCGCTTTGCCCGCACCAATAATTTTACGCATACTGATTTCCTTGCTGCGCTTTATTGCTCTTGCGGTAATAAGGTTTACATAGTTGATGCAGGCTATTAGCAATACAATTACAGCTACTATCAAAAACACCTGCACCACCATCATACCCTGTTCCTTGCCATCTAAAGAATAGAGGTGTAATTTAGTAAGCGGGGCAAGCAGGTAAGTAAGATGCTGGTTTGCCTGTATATTATAGTTATGACGATGTATAACACTCATTTTTTGAGCCGCCAAAGCAATGCTGGCATTGGGTTTCAGCATTACAAACGTCTCGTAACTATACTGGTCCCAATTTGTGTTAAGCGTTTTAAAAGAGCTACTGGTATCATATTCCTGTTCCAGTTGCTGAAAATTAAAAACGATGTTGTAATGAATATATGAGTTGGCGGGCATATCTTTTATTACTCCTGTTACACGGTACAATTTTTTGTCGTCGGCCTTTAATACTTTGCCCATAGGGTCTTCGTTACCGAAAAATTTCTTCGCTGTTGTTTCAGACAAAACAATTGAATGTGCATCCGTAAAAGGTTGTCGTGGATTGCCTTCAATAAAAGGGAAAGTAAACATGCTGAATAAAGAAGCATCAGCCAGGCAGTTATGCAGTTCAGTAAATTTTTTGCCGTTGTATTCAAATACTGAAACATTTCCCTTTTCTGTTATGCGGCAGGCATCCTGCACCTCGGGCACTTCTTTTTTTGCATACACTGCAATCGGCGCAGGCGACATGTACCAAACGTTTTGTTCATCAAACTTCGGCGCCAGCTTATAAATGTTTTTCGCGTTTACATTAAATCGGTCATAGCTCAATTCGTCGCTTGCCCAAAGCAACAACAGTATGCTTACCGCTAAGCTTGCAGCAAGACCTGTAATATTAATAAACGAATACATTTTATTGTTGCGCAAGCTGCGCCAGGCGGTTTTGAAATAATTTTTGAACATAATAGGCGATTTAAAATTGTGAATTCATTTGTTCAATATTGTTATAATAGTACAAGAGTGCGACGTAACAGAAGTTTCATTCATATTCTTCAGCTTAGTACAAAAAAATTTTCTTCATCTCTCATTCCGTTCTCAAACTCTTTACCGGGTTTGCTATCGCCGCTTTAACCGATTGAAAGCTCACTGTTATTATTGCTATTAATAAAACCAGTAATCCAGCTGCTGTAAACATCCACCACGAAAGGCTCATGCGATACGCAAAATTTTGCAACCATTTATTCATGATATACCATGCTACAGGCACAGAAATAAAGCATGCAAACAAAACCAGTTTTAAAAAATCGCCCGATAACATTACTGCAATCCTGTTTGCTGTAGCACCTAAAACTTTTCTTATTCCTATTTCTTTTGTTTTTTGAAAAATTGTATATGAAATCAGCCCATATAATCCCAAACAGGCGATTAGCAATGACAATATGGAGAAGTATAAAAATATTTTTGAAAATCTTTCTTCCGACTGATACTGTTGTTTGATCTGCTGGCTTACAAAATCATAATCAAATAAAGCAGAAGGAAAATGTTTCTTCCAAATATTTTCAATCAGCGGTATAACCTGGTCTGCTTTCTTAACATCCACTTTCAAAGTGATTCTTGAGAAACGATTATCAACCGGATAAATAGCAAGCGGTTCTATTGTTTGTTCAAGAGAGGAAAAATGAAAATCATTTGTTACACCTATTACGATGCCTTTCTGATTGCCTATTTTAAAAGGTTTGCCTATAGCAGCTTCGTTGCTCTTCCATCCAAATTTTTTTACAGCCATCCCGTTAAGAATAACCTGGCGAAGGGTATCTGCAGAAGCATTCCGGGTAAAATTTCGTCCGGCTAATAACTTAATTCCATACACATTTAAATAATCAGTATCAACACGAAGCCTTGAAGTATTTACCTGTAGTGGATTTCCTTTGCTATCAACAGTTTCAGAGCCTCCGCTACCAAGTCCACCAACGATTATTGAATTGGAAGTAGCCATACCTGAAATGAGCGGGCTGTTTTGCAATTCATTTTTAAAAGCATTATAACCTTTAATAACATCTGTATTTCCATTGACCGTTAAATACAGTAAAACATCCTTGTTGTAACCAAGGTCTTTATGCTTTATAAACGACATCTGAGAATAAATAATAACGATGCCTGTAATTAATATAATTGTAATAACAAATTGTGACACTACAAGTGTTTTGCGCAAGAGTATTCCTTTGTCGCTCGACTTGAATGAACCTTTTAATATTCCCGCAGGTTTAAATGCTGAAAGAACAAGTGCAGGATAAATACCAGAAAGCACACCCAAAAAAATGGTTACAGCCAAAAGAAAAATAAATAGTGTAGGAGATGAAAGCAGGGAAAGATCTTTCCCGGTAACCTGGTAGAAAAAGGGCTGCAACAAAAAAGAAAAAACTAATGAAAGCAATAATGCTGCAATTGCAGTAAGCACAGATTCTGATAAATACTGCAACATCAATTGCCGCTTACCCGCGCCTACTACTTTTTTAATACTTACCTCTTTTGCTCTTCCTGCAGAACGTGCTATAGCAAGATTTGTATAATTAATTGCTGCAAGCAGTAAAATAAAAATACCAATCGTAGAAAAAATGTAAACTTGTGTAATGCTTCCTTCAACTGCTATTTCATTTTGCAGGTTAGAACGAAGATGAATATCAGTTAACGGCTGCAGATGATAAAAATAAATTGGCTTCCATACACTAAAAAGGTCGCCAATATATTTTTCATAAAACTGTTCGATCTTATTTGAGAATGTTTTATAGTCAACTCCTTTTTTTAGTAACAGGTAGGTGTAAAAACCAGCATCACCCCAGCCATCTACAGTCAGAAGTTCAGGATGCGCAACTTCAATTGTTTTAAAAGATGCAAGCATACTAAAAGTAAAGTGCGCATTCTTTGGAGGGTCGGGCATTACACCGGTTATTTTATACAACACACCATAACCCGTGCTGTCATACATATTAAGATTAAGCGTTTCACCCATCGGGTCTTTATCTCCAAAATATTTTTTTGCAGTTGATTCCGTAAGTATGATTGAATAAGGCTCACTTAAAGCAGTAGCTGCATTTCCTTTTGTGATATGATAACTAAAAACATCAAAGAAAGAAGGATCAGTTAATAATATTCCTGCCTGAAGTACCTGCTGATTTTTGTGCGTTACAATTTCTTCGCGCATTTTCAAACGCGCAGTATTTTCCACTTCTGCATAATCATGCTGTAAGGCACTTGCCATTGGAACACTTGACGTTGCTGACTCTTCAATGCCTGTTTGCGTTTTGGCAGTTCCAGTTAACCGGAAAATTCTATCGTAATTGGTATTGAATTTATCATAGCTTAATTCATCGCTCACCCACAGTGCAATGAGCGTAAAGCATGTTAATCCTGCAGATAGACCAATAATATTCAATAAAGAATAGGTCTTATTTTTTGTTATACTCCGCCATGCCGATATAAAATAATTTCTAAGCATAAAAGAAGATTTCTGACCTGCCTGCCGGCAGACAGGTGTATGATTTAATAAGCGCTGATTTTTTCTTTTTCACCATTGACCACTCACCATTGACCACCTCATTCCGTTCTCAAACTCTCTTGAGAGCCGTAGCTATTCGGTGCGAAGGCTCTTCACCGGGTTTGCAATTGCCGCTTTTATTGCCTGGAAACTCACTGTTATTAACGCAATTGCAAGCGCTGTTATACCAGCGACTGCAAATACCCACCAATGTATTGTTGTACGGTATTGATAATCCTGTAACCAACTGCGCATAGCCATCCACGCTATGGGAAATGCAATAATGCAGGATAAAGCTACCAACTGCACAAACTCCTTTGATAGCAAGCCTGCCAGTCCTTGTACAGATGCGCCCAATACTTTGCGAATGCCTATTTCTTTGGTACGGCGTTCCGCAGTATAAGCAGCTAACCCAAACAATCCAAGGCAGGATATAAAAATAGCCAGTGCCGCAAAAACGCCTGCCAGCTTACCAATTAATGTTTCGGTATCAAAAAACTGGTTGAACGCTTCGTCCACAAATTTGTATTCAAAAGGATAGCCGGGATTTTCTTCCTTCATAATTGCTTCTGTTTTCGCCAGTGCTGTGGTAAGGTCAACATTGGGTTTATACCGTATAGTTAGCAAAGTAGCAGGCCCGTTATAAGAAACCAGGATAAGCGGTTCGGGGACGCCATACATATCATTGTACACAAAATCTTGAATGATGCCAACTACCTCCAATCTATAAGGGCCGCTGGTAATGATGCTGCCGACCTTGCCCTCTTTGCCCATTAGTTTCGCCATACTTTTATTAATTATGATTGTACTGGTATCAGGGCCTGAATGATAAAAATCGCGGCCGCTTATAATCTGCATGTGCATGGTTGCGACATATTCATTACTTACAACATTTGAGTGAACCGATATTTTGCTGTTAGGATCTTTACCCTGCCAGTTATAAATGCTGGAATAGCTATATACATGTAGTGCATCATGCAGGCTTACCGCCGCGTTTTCCACATAGCCTGATGACAACAGTTTATTTTTTATAGAACTAAAATGTGCTTTCATTGTCCCTTGCAGGTCCATCGTTACCAGGTTGTCTTTACTATAACCAATATCCCTGGTTTTTATATGCTCCACCTGCTGGTAAATGATGACGGTACTGATGATAAGAATAATGGACACTGCAAACTGCGTTATTACTAATCCTTTTCTTATAAAAACAACGCTGGTACTTGTTTTTATTTTCATTCCCTTTAATATACTTATGGGATTGAAAGAAGAAAGGTAAAATGCCGGGTAACTACCAGCTATTAAACCGGCGATAGCACCAATGCCAATCAATGAAATCAGGTGAACCGGCTTAAGAATATCAACAGCCAATTCTTTTTTTACCAGTGTATTATAAGAAGGCATGAGCAGGTATACTATTCCTAATGCCAACAGCACAGCGATAAATGACATCAGCAGCGATTCCCCTATGAATTTTCCAATAAGGCCACGTTTACCGGCACCCATTACTTTAAGCACGCCTACTTCTTTTGCCCTTTGTTCTGAGCGGGCCGTAGCAAGGTTCATAAAATTGATGCAGGCTATTATAAGAATGATAAAAGCTATCCAGGAAAACATGCGGACATATTTAATATTCCCGCCGGCGATTTTGCCATCTTCAAACTGGTTGCGTAGGTTCCAGTCGTTCATTGAAAATAAAAAACATGCTCCTGTGTTCCCGTTTATTTTGGTGCCCAAATAATTCTCCAGCTTTTTATTTATAGCGGCAGGACTTGCGGAAGGATTTAATTCAACAATCGTTTCTGTAAGGTTATTGCTCCATGGTTTTAGCCATTCGTTTTTGTTTTCCCATGCTTCATAAGGCGATATCCATTGAAACTTATAAGAAGAATTTTGAGGAAAATCTCTGTACACACCGGTAACAGTAAATAGCCCATCAACACTGTAGCTGCCGTTAATATTCATCTTTACTACTTTGCCAACCGGGTTGTCGTTGCCAAAGAATTTTTTTGATAATGATTCACTTATTACAACGGACTGTAACTGTTTAAATGCAGAACCGGCTTCACCATTAATAAAAGGAAGCGTGAGCATTGACAAGACAGATGGATCTGCATATACTCCGTTTGCTTTAATAGATTTTTCACCGAGTACCATCAGTTCATCCATCGGCCAGCTCAGGCGTCCCGAATTTTTAATACCCGGAATATCTGCCTTTAATGCCTGTGCCATCGGGCCGGGTGTAGAGCCATTGGTTAATATCTTACCATCATTCTTTTCATTGTGCATCACGTGATACAGGTAGTTGCGTTTTGCAAAATTGCTGTTGAAGGTGGTTTCATCTTCTACCCACAAAAAGATTAATGCGGCGCAGGCAATGCCTATGGCAAGGCCAAAAATGTTTAGAAAACTGTAGGTACTGTTCTTCCACAGGTTGCGGAAAGTTGTTTTGAAATAATGTCTAAACATAAAGGTTCAATTTAGTTGTATTCGTTATTGATGCTGAAATTAAAGCTGGTAATAAAAGATCTGAATTGCTTTCGTATGTTTGAACTCCATTTGAACTTTCATTCAAATTTCTCATCGCTTCATATCGCTGGCTATCATTTTCATTAAACTTATCTTCACTTAATTTATCACTAACCCATAAATAAATAAGTAATGCGCAGGCTAATCCCGTAGAAAGACCAATCAATAAGGAAAGACGCGTTGCAAGATGAAATGTTGCAAATCTTGTATTCCTTGAACGTCAAACTCTGAGCTTTACATTTTATTTGCCTGATTAAATACTGAACTATCCGCCAACCATTCAACATTCATCGCATTTTTACATTTATCATATTTTTATTCCGTTCTCAAACTCTTCACCGGGTTTGCGACCGCTGCTTTTATTGCCTGGAAACTTACTGTTAAAAGTGTAATTATTAAAGCACCTGCACCCGCCACCAAAAAAATCCACCAGGAAATGTTTGTGTGGTAGGTATATTTTTGAATCCAGTTATTCATAAAATAGTAAGCCACAGGAGATGCTACGAGTAATGAAATAATTACCAAGCCTATAAATTCTTTCGATAATAAATTCCAGATATTAAATACGGAAGCACCAACTACTTTTCGAATACCAATTTCTTTGGTACGTTGCTCTGCTACGAAACTTGCCAGGCCGAAAAGACCCAAACATGAAATAAATATAGCAAGGACGGCAAAGAAAGTGGAGAGCTTACCAATGCGTTGCTCCTGGCTGAATTTCTTTGCATATTCCTCATCTACAAATTTGTAATCAAACATAGCTGAAGGAACTATTGTTCTAAAAACAGATTCAATCTTTGGCAGTGCTGCATTAGCGCTTACCGCAGGTTTTATTTTAATTTCAATTTGACTTGCCGTTTGATATTTTGCGTCCAAAAAGAAAATTCCGCGTTTCTCCGGCTCATACGGCGAACCTACTATCATATCTTTTATTACACCAATTATTTGCAAGGTCTTCGTGCCTCCTGCGGTTTTAACGAATTGGCCAATAGGATTTTTAAACCCCATATCTTTCGCAGCAGTTTCATTAACGATAATTTTATCGGCATCTGTAGCAAAAGTTTTTGAAAAATTACGACCGGCAATAAACTGCCATCCAACCATCTTACCAAAACCATATGATACATTGGTTAGTGCGAAAGAATATTCTCTTGGTTGTTTACCAATCCAGTAAAAGTCGCTTGAGTTGTTCGAGATTTCCGTCATTGGACCTGAAGAAAGTTCCATGTCTTCAACCATGCCTGTATTCAGCAACTCGTTTCGCAACAGATCTAATTTACCATCGTAACCAGGGTCATTTTTTGGAACAGTAATTAAGCCTGCACTGTTGTAACCAACAGGTCGGTTTTGTGCAAACTGAATTTGTTGATACACTACAATAGTTCCGATGATTAAAATAACGGATACAGTAAATTGAACCACTACAAAAACTTTTCGCGGCATTGCTGCAAAGCGCCCTAAACGAATGGTACCTTTTAAAACTTTTACAGGCTGAAAGGCTGATAAATAAAATGATGGATAGGCTCCGGCTAATAAAGCAGTTACTATAATAAATGTAAGATTGATCAACCAAAAAAACAGATTTGAAAAAGGTATTGATATTTTTTTATCAGCCAATTCATTAAACCATGGAAGTGATAATGTAACCAGCAGTAACGAAAACATAAAAGCCAAAATGACTACTAAAAATGATTCACTTAAAAATTGTTGTATTAATTGCACTTTCAAAGAACCCATTGTTTTACGAATACCTACTTCTTTAGCTCTCTTTTCAGCACGTGCCGTACTTAAATTCATGAAATTGATACAAGCCAAAAGCAGTACAAAAATTCCTGCAATTCCAAAAAGCCATACAAATGTTATGCGGCCACCATCAGGCAAACCGTTTTTAAAATCAGAATATAAGTGCCAGTCCTTCATGGGATACAACAAAGCTTGAGATTTATATTGCTTCATGCCTGTTGCCACTTCTTTTGGAACAGTGTTATAGTAAAAATCTTTGATAGCAGCGTTAGCGGTTGCCATTGAAACATTCGGTTTCAATTGCGCCAATATTGGAAATGAGCTATTGTCCCAGCTATTTTCAGTTTGTTGTATCCAGTCGTTGGAAGCAACCCATAAACTCCACGGTGCAAAGAATTGCACACCACTGTAGTCACTATTTGCAGCAATATCTTCATACACACCTGTTACTATTACATCAATCCTGTTATCTATTTTAAGGCTTTTGTTGATGGGGTTTTCATTACCGAAAAATGCTTTTGCTGTTAATTTTGAAATAACAATGGAATGCATATCATTTAGTGAGCTATAATTGCCTTCGAGCATTTTTGGTGAAAGCATATTCAATCCTTCCGGTTCAATAAACTCACCTTGTCTTGATATTTTTTTATCAGCAGTTGAAACGGTATAATCGTTAAGCCACCAGGCTATAACAACATGCTTAAAATACTGGCTGTAATTGCTTCTTAAAAGTGCGGCGGTAGGATAATGCATATTATCTACACCAAATGTTTCATGCGTATTGGGGTCGGTAAACAATCTCCTTACCTCGGCAATACTTTCATAATTTTTATTACTTTCATTAAAGGTCACTTCATCATAAACCCATAGCCCGATAAGCATAGCCACAGCCATTCCTACTGCAAGACCGCCGATGTTAATGAAAGAATACGCTTTATTTTTTAGAAGATTACGCCATGCGGTTTTGAAATAATTTTTGAACATGATAGTTGATTTAAAATTGTGAATTCATTTGTTCAATATTGTTATAATAGTACAAGAGAGCGACGCAACGAAAGCTTCATACATATTCTTCAGCTTAGTACATAAAAATTCTTCTTTCATTCGTCACTTATAATTCAATAATTATTTACTCCGTTCTCAAACTCTTCACCGGGTTCGCAATCGCTGCTTTGATTGCCTGGAAACCCACTGTTGTTAAAGCAACTATCACCACCAATAAACCTGCAGTAACAAACATCCACCAGCTTAGTGTAATACGATACGGATAACTCTGCAGCCATTTACTGGCGGCTAACCATGACAGTGGTATCGCAAGCAACAAGGCTATTACCACCAATTTCAAAAAGTCTTTCGATAACATACTTGCCATACCGCTAACCGATGCACCCAACACTTTCCGGATTCCAATTTCTTTTGTTCTCTTCTCAGCTGATAATACTGATAACCCAAACAAACCAATACATGAAATAAAAATGGTAAGAATAGCTGCGAATAATATAATCTGTTTCCATTTTGCCTCTGACTCATAATACATCCGGTTCTCCTGGTTTTTAAAAATATATGAATATGGACTTAATGGAAATATTTTTTTAAATGTTTTCTCAATATACGGCAGGCTTGCAGCTTCACTACCCGGTCTTATTCTTATATATAGACTCCCGAATCCCCTTCCTAATGTTAAGGAAAATAATTGCGGTCTTATCACTTCATTTAATGGCTGAAAATAATAATCCTTTACAACACCAACCACGGTAATTTTTTTTCTATCATACCAAAAATCAACTTCCTGTCCTATCGGATTTTTCCATCCGGCCTTTTTTACAAAAGTTTCATTCACCAACACTGAATGAGTCGAATCGGATGGAAAATCTTTTGATAAATTACGGCCTTGCATAACCGGTACTTTTAATAAAGGAAGAAAGGATTCATCAACTGTTTCAATAACCAGCCGATCCACTTTGGTTTCTCCGTTTACTTTTACAGAAGTGTTATAATAACCCATATTTTTAGGAGCAACTCCGATAATGCCAGGTTTTGCCATTAGTTCACGCCTGAATAAATTTATCGTCTCGGGGTATAACGATCTCCATTCGTTAACCACAACCAGGTTGCTGTCATCATATCCCAATTTCTTATTGGTAAGATAATTGAGCTGCGAGAAAATGATAAGTGTTGCGATAATTAAAAAGGATGCAAGCGCAAACTGGAAAATAACGAGAGATTTTTGAAGATAGTTTTTCCCCGCAAGAGCAAAACGACTGTAAAGTGTTTGTACAGGATTGTAATTTGATAAAACCAGTGCCGGATAAAAGCCCGCTAACAAAGCGGTAATGATAAAGAGGATGAAATATCCTCCTATTAATTTCACATCAAGCAAGTAAGAAAGAGCGAGGGCTTTGTTAGAAAGTAGGTTGAATAATGGCAATGCAGCCTGCACTATAATAACAGCTAACATGAATGCCGTCAAACATAAAATAAAAGACTCACCTAGAAATTGCAGAATGAGTTGTTTCCTGCTTCCCCCAACTACTTTCCGGATGCCAATTTCTTTTGCTCGTTTCACTGAACGGGCTATAGTAAGATTTATGAAATTGATGCAGGCAATCACTAAAATAAATATTGCAATACCCGAAAGAATATAGGAAAAAACAGGATCGCTCGCATCCGCAAGTCCATCAATAGGCGGATAAGCAGTGCTGAGATGCATATCCATAAGTGGCTGTAATAAAAATATCGTGCTCAATTTTTCACCATACTTTTCCATTGCAATTTTCATTGCTTCCCTGGCATTCGTTTCGAATACCATTTTCATTTTTGCTTCTACTTTTTTTACATCTGCATTTTCATTCAACACAACAAATGTGTTGAGAAAAATATTCATCCATGCCTCACTGCCGTATTCAGCTTCTCTGGATACTTTTAGTGGCAATAAAACATCAAATTTTATGGAAGAGTTTTGAGGGCATTTTTTGCTTACGGCAGTTACGACATGAGGTTTGAATGCATCATTGTCTTTTAGTAAAATGATCTTTCCCAATGCATCGGCAGTACCAAATTGTTTTTTCGACATCTCTTCCGAAATCACTATTGCATCAGGCTGCAACAAGGCAGTTTTTTGATTGCCACTAAGAAGTGGGAAAGTAAATACCGAAAGGAAATTTGAATCAACACATAATACCTGGCGCGATTCTATTTCTGAACCCGATTTGAAATCTTTATAATTGTTCTGGATCCGGACAAAGCCTTTGATTTCGGGTATGTTTTCCGTGAACTGCGGCCCTTGCGGATATCCGGTATACCCATCTCCTTCTGCTTTAGCTCCGTCAGGATTTTCGAGTTTCCTGACGATATGATAAATATGGTTAGCATTTTTTTGAAACCGGTCATAACTCACTTCATCCTTTACATATAAAATGATGAGCATGGCACAGGCAAGGCCAAGACTCAAACCAACAATATTTATGAATGAATAGACTCTGTTCCGCAAAAGATTCCGGAAGGCTGTTTTGAAATAATTTTTGAACATGAGGTTTATTTTCCTGAGGAAATCATTTTATTTTTTCTCATACTTTGAAATCATTCACCATTGACCATTCACCATATCATCCAAGAAAATGCCGGATTGCGATATACTATTAATCAATAATTTATATTAAGTTTTTTATATAAACTGTTCGCTTTTGATACGACAGGTGTTCAATTATGAGAACAAAAAATTTATTTATAATGAAAGAAAGACAAGTTATGAGATGATTTGTTGCAGCCTCCCCCCAACCCCCTCCGGTGGAGGGGGAGTGAGCGGTAAATCTCTCTTTGAATAAAGTACTAGAGAGTTGCAAATTACTCCCCCTCCACCGGAGGGGGTTGGGGGGAGGCTGTTATTACCCAGGCCAACACCATATCATCAAATATTTTCGCGTAAACAGATAATTGAATGGGTATTGATTTTTTAAAAACAAATGGCAAAATAAACTCATCATCTTTT
>Ga0137407_10001212_pt1 | contig 16853 bp, 15 predicted proteins | sample CZOMad2_2_16fung_FD_108410 | JGI IMG/M metagenome (GOLD analysis project Ga0137407, IMG submission 108410) | Vadose zone soil fungal communities from Angelo Coast Range Reserve, California, USA - CZOMad2_2_16fungal (Illumina Assembly) | ecosystem: Environmental > Terrestrial > Soil > Vadose... | reverse complement strand
GTCAATCTACTCCAGCTTGTCGCTGGCTCTCGGGGTCGCCTTCGGGCGGTGCAGGCGCTGAGGGCGTGCATACCCCCTGCTGCCAATACTCTGGCATCAACGGAGTCCTGAAGTGTCGGCTTGCGATGAGCCCCAACACAGGCCAGCCCTGCTCGACGCAGGACAGCTTCGCGAAAGTACTCCTCTCCAAGAGGCGAGCCATCAGCGCCTTGAGACCCTCCAGAGTCTCCGGCAGTCGGGAGCCAAAGACCTTTCCTCCGGGCGTGGAAGCGTTGCGCCTGAATAGGAGTTCCTCTGTGCCCTCGTTGGGGAACCACATTTGGAGATCCGTCCCCGGAAGGACCTCTACTACAGCTTCCCGAAAAGCTCGGTACTCCTCGGGCAGGCGCGTTTGCGCCGGGCACCCGGCGTGTTCTCGAGTGGTAACTCACGTTGGAACAAGGTCTCTTCGATGAGCGCATAGAAGTAGCGCGGCTCGTCCTCATTCTGATCCGCCAGGGCAATCGTCTTCCGGATTTGTTTCTGGGCCGATTCCGGGAACAGATATTCGTCGAGGAGATATTTTTCGAGGAGAATCGCCAGGCTGTCGGCGTCCCAGAGGCCAAATTGAATCTCTCCGTGCTCAGGATGACGGCCCGCATGCTCACGCGCGTAGCCCACCCAGTTTGGCGTGACGCTCTGTTTCATCTCGCCGTTCGTTGCAAGGACGATCTTTTTAGTCAGATCTTGGTGCTCCGGGAGCACCTGTGTGCTGAGATAGGTATCGAAGACTTCATTGAGGGAGGGGCGAACGGCTTGTGCCCCTGTGTCCCAGTTACTCCGCGTGATGTCGCCCTGCTTCACAAGAAATAGAAAAAGCTTCCGTTGACCGTCCTCAGGGTCTACTCCGACGGCGGGTAGGTCCACGCCAAATTGGCGTGGACCACGCTGGGGTCGGTTTTGTGGGTCCAAGCCCATAGAGACGAGAAGATCGGGGAGCAGGGCGTCCAGTTCCCCGGACTCCTTGAGCATGCTCAGGTATTCGCGTAAGACGAGCCTCATCCCTCTTCCTGCTCCTCCTGTGGCCCGGCGGCTCTCCATTGTATTCTCAGGAGCTCCTGCCCCAGAGGATCGATCGCTTCGCCACGTTCCCTCTCGGGAGAGTGAGAGATAACTCCAAGGGCAGTGGGCTCCGTGAAGGTCCCTTCCACTTCTGTGAAGAAGCTGGCACCGAACTTGAGGTGGAATTTTGGCAGCATGGTTAGGAGTGGAGAACTTCTCGGGGCCGTCCCCATGGTAGCGCCATAAAACTTCTGCTCAGCCAACCGGAGACTTTGCAAGCGATGGGCTGGAGGGCGTAATTCGCTGAGCCGAGGCAGACTTCTCAATGCACTCATGTATGTCTCAGATCGGGCCAAAGCTCTCTGCAGGATATCTCGTGCGGGCTTTGAGATATCACCCTCCTCGAGGTAAGCCTTAAGGTACTCCTCGCCACTACCAGGATAGTTGTAGAGGACATAATCGGCTAAGGCATCCTCGATCATATTCGCTATGGGAGGTGTCAAGGGTTCGCACCGCAGAGCCGACGCAATCAAGGCGGCCAGAAGGCGACCTCCGATGACATATCCAAGTACTCGCAACAGCACGAGCACTTGCATCTGTTCGTCAAGAGAATCCAAGACGAGCTTGCTGAGCTTGATCGGTGAAAGTTTCATGTAGGGTGATCCGTAGTGACCATGCATAACCAGATCCGAGGCTGCATGATGGAGACGAGTGTCGGTAGAGGAGAACCAGCGCGTGATCATCTCCTCGAAGGCTTTGAGAGACTCTTGCCGTAGGACCCAAAAGGTCTGATTCAGAAGCTCGGGCAGTTTGGCGTCTTCTCCCTGGGTGCCATAAGCACGGCTCTTCACGAAGGCTTCAAGGAACTCTGTGGCTATCTCTGGTCGGCTGTGGGCGCAGGAAGCCACGCAATGGTCGATGTCGCCGATTCCTTGGAACTGGGTCGGTACACGGGTGAGGCTCATGAGAGCCGTGCTGTACCATACCTGTTGGTGATCTGAGCTAGCCCTCTGAGATAGGGTGAAAGCGACTTCCGATTGCACTGCTGGATCATCTCGCGCCGCCATGGACAGAAAGGCGCTACGCGCCTCCTCAGAATGAGGTGTTAGCAACCCATATCCCTGCACTAGCATCCAATCTGTTTCAGAATCAGGCACAGCGCTGAGCTCTGCGAACCGGTCTAACGTTCCCCGCAGAAGATCCTCTGCAGTTTCCGGGTAGTTCAAGCTACTCAAGGTTCCTATACCGATACGGCGCAGAACTCCTGCCTTTGCCTGGGCCATGACAAGAGCCCTGTGGTGTGCTTCAAGCAAATCGAGATGCGCGAGCCCGGAAAGGGCATTTCCGGCCAGAAGGACGACAGGTGAATGCGGGCGAGCAACGAAGGTATCGAACAGGCGAGCCGCTGTCTCCCGAGATCGCAGCGCTAGGTTCTCCACAGCTTTGTAGATACCCCCACCGACCGGATCAGCAGCTTCCAGAGCATCGACAAGAGTCTCGGGCTCGAAGCTCAGCTCTGGGAGCACTTTGCAGAATGCCTGATAGAAGGCCCAGCACCGGTGTTGGCCCTTCCCTCCTCCCTGTGCCCATCGCCCAATCTCCGCCAGCCGCGCGATAAGATCCTTCTGGTACTCCTTGGCTAACGCGCGCAGGACCTCTGCGGAAACATCTCTCTTATTGGGGTGCCCCTCAGGTGCGGCTCTTTGCTGGATCGCGGAGAAGGTTTCGAGAAATTGTTCGATCTCGGCCCAGTCACGTGCCGCAAGCGCTGCAGCTTCTTGGACGAATTCATCGACCTGAGTCGGCTCTAGCTCGGCCATGTCCTTCAAGACTCCTTCCTCAGCTTCAAGATAGCACGCGGGTAAGAGCATGCAACCCGGTCCGTACCGTCGCCCCTTCAGGGCTATGGAGATCTGAGGAGACACCTACCTGGGGTTGGCACCCCAGGCTACCGACCGTCGCCCCTTCGGGGCGGGTAGAATCCTCAGGATCTTCGACTTTGAAGAGGCCCTGCCTCCAGATGGAGATCGATCTCGCTCATGCCGCCGGGACGGCCTGGCGAACCGTGTACAGGAAGGGCGGCTCCGCTTTCGAAGCGAGGCGGGAGGTGGGGTCGGGGAAGCAGATATCGGTGCCGACCGCCGGGTTCAAGCTTCGGCCAAGAGCTCTTCGGGAGTGACGGCGGGGACAGGAGAGCCCGGGAAGTCTGCGACGTTGCGGGTGACGATCCGCTCGCACCCGGCGGCCTCCGCGGCGCTCGCGACCACCGCATCCTCGAAGTCGGGGAAGGCGAGGCTTCGAGCCCGCAGGAACTGAGCTTTCCCCTCCGGGATGATCTCCATGGAGGACAGCATCCAGTCGATGACCTGATCCGCCTGTCGTTTTCCCGCATGCTTTTGCACGACGTAGTAAAGCGTCGTCAACAGGTGGCCTGGAAGGTAGCCGGTCGCCGCGCGGTCGGCGACCCGGCTCAGCACAGCGGCGGAGGCGGGATAGAACGGCTCACGCCGTTGAATGACGTCCAGGAGGACGTTGAGATCGAGGAGCAGCTTCAACGGTGCTTTCCCAGGATGTGCTCGCGGTACTCCCTCTCGGCATCCACCGTGGAGGGAACGAGGCCGCTGATCTGCTCGACCGCGGGATGGATCCTCACCTCCGGCACGCTCTGCAGGGCACGGAGGTAGCGGTCGATCAACTCAGTTACGGTGATCCCGTGCTCGCGGGCGTAGCGCTTGGCGAACTCCAGGTCATCCTTGGGGAGCCGCACCGTCAGTTTCGTCGTTTCCATGGGCCTTGCCTCCACCGTACGGCTAGAGTAGCAGTCGCGTACGGCTAGGGCAATGCGCTGCGGCTCAACGCTACGGCCGGATCACCACCGGATTTGACCTGCAGCCAGCGATCGGCTAGCGTAATGACTGACTGGTCATTCGCCGTGCCGATCCCCGCCCAGCCCCCTCGAAAAGGTTCCCGTTCCCTCGATACCCAAGTCGCCGCCCGGCTGTTGGCGGCCGGGCGCAAAGCCTTCAGCGAGAATGGGCTCTACGCGACGCGAGTGGAGGAGATCACCCAGCTCGCGGGCATCGCCAAAGGCACCTTCTACCTCTACTTCCAGAGCAAAGAGGACCTGATCCACGCCATCGCCGACGAAGCGGTGCAGGAGCTCGGGCTCGTCTGCCGGCGCGCTGCGGCATCGACGGCGTCCTGGACGGAACGCCTGGCGGCGGTCGCCCGCGCCCACCTCGATTTCTTCCGCGCGCATCCCGATTGGATGCGCATCCTTCACCAGCTTCGCGGAATGCTCAAATTCCAGCTCCCGGAATGGCAGGCGCTGCGCGACTCGCTGGAGAGGCACGTGGGAGAGCTGGCGGCAATTCTGGGCGCGCCTCCGGCGCCACCGAAGCTGGAGGACGGCGCGGTGGGCCTTGCACGCGTCTACTTCGGCGCCATCTCCGGCGCGGTGTCCGTGTGGGTCTCGTGCGAGGGACCCGGCGGCGAGCATCCGTCCCCCGAATCGCTCGTGCCGGCTCTCGTCGCTTTCGCGACGGCCTACACGGGAGAGTCGACGAGGGCCTGGGCACCCGAGGAAGGATAGCGAGGAGGGGGTAGCAAGCCATGGGATCGGCGGTGGAACCGGCAGGGCTCACGACGGGCGACATCCAGCGCGAGATCCGCGACGTCGCCCGCCGGCACGAACGCCGCCGCCGGCTGGCGCCGCGGGCGGCTCTGGTCGGCATCCTGGCCGGGCTGCTGGCCGCCGCCTTTCGCCTCACGCTCGCGGCTTGCGATCGGGGCCGCGACGCCTTTTTCCGTTTCGCACACACCCTGCCCTCCCCCCTGGGATTCTCCCTGGCCGTCGGCGCCTGCGGTCTTGCCGCGGGGAGCGCCCTCTGGCTCGTCCGGCGGTTTGCGCCGGAGACCGCGGGGAGCGGCATTCCCCATGTCAAGGCGGTGCTCCACCGCCTGCGCGGGATGAAGTGGCGGCGGGTGCTGCTGGTCAAATACGCCAGCGGCACCCTGGGGCTCGGCGCCGGCCTCGCCCTCGGACGCGAGGGGCCGACCGTCCAGATGGGAGGAGCCGTCGGCCAGATGGTGAGCCGCTGGCTGCGTTCGCGGGCGCGCGAGCGCAACACTCTGGTCGCCGCCGGCGCCGGGGCCGGCCTCGCCGCGGCGTTCAACGCGCCGCTCGCCGGGGTCATCTTCGTGCTCGAAGAGCTCCGCCGCGACTTCGCCCCCGGCGCCCTGACCGCGGCTTTCATCGCCTCGGTCAGCGCCGACGTGGTCGCCCGGCTCCTCCTCGGGCAGCAGCCGGTCCTTCGCGTCGCCGGCTCCCCGGTTCCTCCCCTCGCCAGTCTGCCGCTCTTCCTCGTGCTGGGTCTGGTCGCGGGACTCCTGGGGGTCGCCTTCAACCGCAGTCTCCTCGCCAGTCTCCGGCTGTTCGAGCGGGCGTCGTGCTGGCCGCTCGGGCTGCCGGCCGCGGGGGTCGGAATCGGCATCGGGGCCATCGGCTGGTTTGCCCCCCAACTGCTCGGCGGTGGCGGCAGTCTGGTCGAGACGACGCTCACCGCCCAGGGCTCGCTCACCCTCCTCTTCGGCTTCCTCCTGATGCGTTTCGTCATGACCATGCTGAGCTACGGGACCGGCACGGCGGGAGGGATCTTCGCCCCTCTCCTCGTCATCGGCGCCCAGGCCGGCCTGCTCATCGGCCTTCTCGGGCATGCCGTGTGGGCCGGCGCGGTCGGCTCCCCGGCGACCTTTGCGGTCGTCGGCATGGGCGCCCTGTTCGCGGCGATCGTGCGCGCTCCTCTCACCGGGATCGTCCTGATCCTGGAGATGACGGAGAACTATCAGCTGATGCTGCCGCTCCTCCTCGCCTGCTTCAGCGCCTATGCGCTCGCCGACCTGCTGCGGGAGGAGCCGATCTACGAGGCGCTCCTCGAGCGGGACCTGCTGCGGGCCTCGCGGACCCGCGAGGAGCCGGACGAGACTCTCCTGCTCGAGCTGAAGATCGAGGAGGACGCGCCGTTCGACGGCCGCCGCGTGGGGGAGCTGGGGCTTCCCCCCGGCTGCCTCCTGGTGACGGTGCACCGGGGAAGCCACAGCGAGGTCCCGACGCGGGACACCGTCCTGCGCTCCGGGGACCGCATCGCCGCGGTCGTCGCCCCTACGGCCGCGGACGCGGTCGTCCTCCTGCGCCATGGCGCCGAGAAGCGCGGTCGCCCTCCCTGAGGCCCGTGCTGTCGCCCTACGGCCGGATCACCACCTTCAACGCCTCCCGCCGCATCATGCTGCGCAGAGCCGCCTCCACCTCCTCCAACGGCCGCTCGGCGGAGAGGAGGAGGTCCGGCCGGAGCGACCCGGCGGCCAGGATCTCCAGGGCGCGCCGATAGGTGGCGGGGCGGTGGTGGTAGGCGCCTTTGACGGTTAGCTCCGAATAGTGGAGGCGATGGGCATTCAGGGGGACCGTGGTGGCCGGGGGGTAGCCGCCGAAGAGGAGGGTGGTGCCGCCGGGACGGACGGCGTCCATGGCGTCCTCCCAGGCGGCGGGGGAGCCGGTGGCTTCGAGGGCGGCGTCGAAGCCGTCGCCGTGGGACGAGCGCGCCCGGACCCTCTCGACCTCGCCGCCGTCGCGGCCGACGACGACGGTGGCGGCGGCGCCCAGGCGGAGGGCGACGGCGAGCCGCACCGGGTTGGGGTCGGCGACGGTCACCCGGTGGCCGGCCTGGGAGAGGAGGTCGACGAAAAGGAGGCCGATGGGACCGCTGCCGAAGAGGACGATCTCGGCGCTCGCGCTCAAAGACAGGATCTCGATCCCGTGGAGGACGCAGGCGAGCGGCTCGGCCAGGGCCGCGTGCTCGGGGCGCAGGCCCTCCGGACAGGGGTAGGTGCTGCGCTCGACGAAACGGCGGGGGACGAGCAGGTACTCGGAGAAGGCGCCGTTGACGTAGTGGAGATCCGAACAGAGGTTCTCGTGCCCCTGCCGGCAGGCGCGGCAGCGGCCGCAGGAGGCGGAGTTGGCGACCGCCACCCGGTCGCCTTCCCGGAAGCGCGCCACCCCTTCCCCGGCGGCGGCGATCCGGCCGGCCATTTCGTGGCCGAACGGGGTGGGGACCTTGAGCATCCGCGGGTGGCCGCCGCGGCGGAAGACCTTGACGTCGGTGCCGCAGGTGGTCGCGGCCTCGATGCGGACCAGGATCTCCCCCGGGCCGGGGGCGGGGACCGGCACCGTCCGCACCTCCAGCCGCTCGGGACCGAGGAGGAAGGCGGTGCGCTGCTCGGCCGGGAGGCTCATCCGGCCCCGGGGGCCGCGTCCGGGGTGAGCAGCACCTTGAGGGCGCGCCGGTCGCGGGCGAGCTCGACCGCCTCGGCGAAGCGGGAGAGAGGAAGGCGGTGGGTGACCAGGGGCGTCGGGTCGAGGCGACCGGTCACCAGCAAGCGGAAGACGTCGCGCTGCTCGACGAGCGAGCCCGAGTAGGTGCCGACCAGCCGGCGTTCGGCTTTGAAGAAGGCGTTGAGGTCGATCTCCGCGACATCGCTGCGGTTCCCCAGGGGCGCATGGGCGAAGAGGACCGTCGTGCCGCCCGGGCGGGTGAGCTCCAGGGCGGCGGCGAGCGCCGCGGCTCCCCCGGCGGTGTCGAAGACGGCGTCCGCCCCGTGGCTCCCGGTATTCCCGGCTCCGGCAGCGAGGGCGGCGACCGCCTCGCGGGCCGGCTCGCCGGGCGGGACGGCGGCGTCGGCCCCCAGGGCGAGCGCCCGTTCCCGGCGCTCGGGGAGGGGGTCGACGAGGGTGACCGGGACGGCCGGCCAGAGGGCTTTCAGGAGCAGCAGGTGGAGGAGCCCCATGCTGCCGGCGCCCAAGATGGCGGCGGAGGCCGCCCCGCCAGTGCCGGCGGGCGCCACGATCTCCCGGAGGCCGGAGCGGTAGAGGCCGCGCAGCACGCAGGCGCCGGGCTCCAGGAAGACCGCCGCCTCGTCGGACAGGGAGTCGGGCAGGCCGCAGGCGGCGAGGCGGACGGCGGGCTCGCCCACCCGGATGAGGTCGGCGAATCCCCCCGGGGCGAGCTGGCTGGCGCGGAAGGCGGGGCAGAGCGGCTCGCTCCCCCGGCGGCAGGCGTCGCAGTCGCCGCAGGCCACGTGGTGAGGGGCGGCCACCCGGTCGCCGACGCGGAAGCCCCGGACCCCCGGGCCGATCTCGACCACCGTCCCCACCACCTCGTGCCCGAGCTCGCTGCCGCCCGCCGTGCCGCCCTGCGCCAGCTTCCACAGGTCGGTGCCGCAGAGGCCACAGACGCGCAGGGCGAGGAGCATCTCGCCGGGACCCACCGCCGGCCGCGGCAGCTCGGCCTGGCGGAATCCGCCCCCGGGGGCGAGGACCACCGCCTGGAGGGGGCGGGCGATGCCGAGGATATTGGCGGTGGTGGCAGGGGCGGAGAGGGCCATGGGGATCGAAGGATAGCAGCGCGATGCGGAGGGGAGATACAATACGTCCCAGATGAGCCGCCGCAGGAGCGCCCGCCGCGCCCGCCGGGTGTCGGTCACCTTCTGGAAGCAGGGCGACCTCCATCCCTACACGGGCTTCACCACGAACATCTCGCTGACCGGGATGTTCGTCGGCACCAATAGCCCCCTGCCGGGGGGCACCCGCCTGCGGGTCGAGATCCATGGGGAGCGCGGCTTCGTCATCGAGGGAGTGGTCGCCCACGCCCGCAAGGTGCGGGGGGAGATGGCCCGGGTCACCCAGTCGGGCATGGGGGTGCGCTTCCTCACCGCCGAAGAGCTGGTGCGGGAGCTGATGCCGAGCGTCGTCCCCCCGGGCCCCCCCGGCACGGCCGCCACCCTGTCGGAGTCGGTCTCCACCGCCGAGGAAGCCTTCGGCGAGGAGCCGATCCCACCCGCGCCTCCGGCCGAGATCGCCCCGCCGCCTCCGGTCCGGCCGGTGCCGCCCCCCGCCGCCGCGTTCCCGGCCCCGGTCCGGCCGGTGCCGCCCCCGGCCGCGGCGTTCCCGTCTCCGGTCCGTCCGGTGCCGCCGCCCTCGTCGGTGTCGCCGCCGGCGTCTCCGACTCCGATCCCGCTGCTCTCGTCCTCCTCCTCGGCCGCGCCGGTCGCCGACGGCGGGACGTTCAGCGTCGACTTTCCCAGCCCGCGCCACTTTCTCGACGTCTTTGAGCGCGACATCAAAAACGGCGGCCTTTTCGTCTCCACCCGCTACCCCGGGCGCCTGTCGGAGATGGTGACGATCGAGCTGCACCCGCCGGATTCGGAGCCGATCCGTGTGCGCGCCCGGGTCGTGCAGCGCTTCGAGCCGCAGGGCGCCAGCCTGCTCTCGGGGATGGGGGTCGAGCTGTTCGACGCCCAGAGCGTCTGCGATCGACTGCGGCCGATCGTCGCCCGGCTGTCCGTCCGGTGAGCCCCCCGAGGAGACCCCATGAAACCAATTGAGACCCACCGGGGCCTCGACCGCCGGCTCTGCGGCGAGCCCGTCGAGCTGGGGGAGGGCACCGCCACGGTCGCCTGGACGGCGGTGCCGGAGACGGCGGCCGACGCGACCGGCCTCGTCCACGGCGGTTTCGTCTTCGGCGTCGCCGACCATGCCGCCATGCTCGCCGTCAACCTGCCGACGGTGGTCCTGGGGAGTGCCGAGGTGCGCTTCACCAAGCCCGTCCGGGTGGGCGAGCGCCTCCTCGCCCGGGCGCGGATCGAGGAGACGGCCGGACGCAAACGGATCGTGGCGGTCGAGGTGGTCCGTGCCGAGGAGGCGGTCTTCGCCGGCCGCTTTACCTGCCTGGTTCCCGACCGTCACCTGCTGGCGGAGGCCGTCCCGCTATAATCCCCCCGCATGAACGGCGGCGATCGGGTGGCGGAGGTCTTGGCGCGGCGCGGGGTGCCGTTCCTCTTCACTCTCTGCGGCGGGCACATCTCGCCGATCCTCGTGGGGGCCAAGCAGCGCGGCATCCGGGTCGTCGACGTGCGCCACGAGGCCGACGCGGTCTTCGCCGCCGACGCCGTGGCTCGGCTCTCCGGGGTGCCGGGAGTGGCGGCGGTCACCGCCGGGCCGGGGGTCACCAACACGATCACGGCGATCAAGAACGCCCAGCTCGCCCAGTCGCCGGTGGTGCTCCTGGGCGGCGCCGCGGCCACCCTGCTCAAGGGCCGCGGAGCGCTCCAGGACATCGACCAGATGGCCCTCATCGGCCCGCACGTCAAGGACGCCATCGCGGTCACCACGGTGCGCGACCTGGCGCCGGCGGTCGAGCGCGCCTTCGAGACCGCGCGCTCCGGGGTGCCGGGGCCGGTCTTCGTCGAGTGCCCGGTCGACCTGCTCTACGACGAGCCGCTGGTCCGCCAGTGGTACGGCGCCAGCTCCAAGGGGGGCGGCCTCGCCGGCCGGGCGCTGCGCTTCTACCTCCACCGCCACGCCAACCAGCTCTTCCGCGGCGCCGGGCGGACCCCGCCGTCCCCACCGGCCCCGGCGGCCGACCCCTGGCCGGAGCGCGCCGCGGTGAAGAAGGCCGCCGCCCTCCTCGCCCGGGCGAAACGGCCGGTGCTCGTCGTCGGCAGCCAGGCCCTGCTGCGGGCGACGGTGGCGCCGGCCCTGGCCGCGGCGCTCGCGGCGCTCGGCGCTCCGGTCTACCTCGCCGGCGGCGCCCGCGGCCTCCTCGGCGCCGGCCATCCGCTCCAGATGCGGCACCGCCGGAAGGAGGCCCTGCGGGAGGCCGACCTGGTGCTTCTCGCCGGCATCCCCAACGACTTCCGCCTCGAATACGGCCGCCAGATCAGCCGTCGCGCCCGTCTCCTCACGGTCAACCGGAGCGAGCGGGACCTCACCTTGAACCGCAAGCCGGTGCTGGGCGTCCATGCCGACGCCGGGCTCTTCCTGGAGGCCCTGGCGGAAGCGCTGGGCGAGACGGGGACCGGCAGGAACCCGCGGTGGGGGGAGTGGCGGGAGACCCTGGCCGAGCGCGACGCCGAGCGCGAGCGGGAGATCGCCCTCCAGGCGGCCCAGCCGACCGAGTACGTCAACCCCCTCCACCTCTGCCGGGAGATCGACCGCTCGCTCTCTTCCGACAGCGTGATCGTCGCCGACGGCGGCGACTTCGTGGCCACCGCCGCCTACACGGTGGCGCCGCGCCGGCCGCTCTCCTGGCTCGATCCCGGGGTCTTCGGCACCCTCGGCGTGGGGGGCGGTTTCGCCCTGGGAGCCAAGCTCTGCCGGCCCCAGGCCGACGTCTGGGTGCTCTACGGCGATGGCTCGGTCGCCTACAGCCTGGCCGAGTTCGACAGCTTCGCCCGCCACGGCCTGCCGGTGCTTGCGGTGGTGGGCAACGACGCCGGCTGGACCCAGATCGCCCGCGAGCAGGTGACCGTCCTGGGCGACGACGTGGCGACGGTCCTCGCCCGCACCGACTACCACAAAGTGGCCGAGGGATACGGCGGCCGGGGCCTGAAGATCGAGCGCCCCGAGGAGGTCCGCCCGGTCCTCGACGAGGCGCTCCGCCTCGTCCGCTCCGGCGTCCCGGTCCTCGTCAACGCCCTCCTCGGCAAGACCGAGTTCCGCAAGGGCTCGATCTCGCTTTGAGCGCGGAGCCCCGGCCCGCCTCTCGTTCCGCCGCCCTCTGGCTGCTGCTCCCGCTGCTCGCCGGGGCGGCCCTCCGCCTCTATCACCTCGCCCCCCAGATCCTCGACGGCGACGAGGTGCACGCGGTGCGCGCCGCGGTCTCCCTGCCGCTCCCGGTGATCTTGACCACCTACCAGGAGAGCGACAACTGCATCCCGCTGACCGCCCTCTTCCGGCTGCTCCTCGATGCCGGCGTGCGCCTCGGGGAGGGGAGCTTCCGCGCTCCGTCGATCCTCTGTGGGCTCCTCCTCCTCGTGCTCCTGCCGCTCCTGCCGCTGGACATCTTCCTGCGGGAGCGGCGGCGGCCCGGGGGGACGATCCTGCCGGCGATCGTCTTCGCCTGGCTCTTAGCCCTTTCGCCGCTCCTCGTCTTCTACAGCCGGATCGCCCGCTCCTATCTGCCGATGACCCTCTTCGCCCTCGTCGCGGCGGCGGCCTTCGCCGCCTGGTGGCGGACGCTGTCGCCCGCCTTCGCCGCCGCCTACGTGGTGGCGGGCGGGCTCGCCGTCTGGCTCCACCTGGGCGCCGCGCCGATCGTCGCCGCCCCGTTCCTCTTCGCCGCCCTCGATCTCCTGTGGGGAAGAAAAGAAGAACGCGGCCGGCGGCTCTCCCACCTGGCCCTCCTGGGCGGCGCCATCGTCCTCGCCCTCGCCACCTTCCTGGTGCCCGCCCGGGATTCGCTCTCCGTCCTGCTGACCGAAAAGCAGCAGACGCAGACGATCCCCGGGGAGACGATCGTCGACGTCCTGGATCTCCAGGCGGGGACGGCGGTCCCTGCCCTGGTGATCCTCTTCTGGCTGGCGGCCTTAGGCGGCCTCGCCGCGCTCCTCGCCCATGGCCGCGGACATCGCCGGCTCGGCGCCTACACCCTGACCCTCGCCGCGGTGCAGCTCGTCGGCATCCGCCTCCTGTCGCCCCTGGGGCTCGCCAACCCGCTGATCCTCGACCGCTACCTCCTCCCCGCCCTCCCCCTGGTGCTCCTCTGGGTGGCCTGCGCCTTCGCCCTGCCCTGGCGGCCGCTGGCGCGATGGGGGAGAGCCGGAACGGTGCTCCAGGGAACCCTCGCGGTCGCCTTCGTCCTCGCCCTGACCTGGGGCGGCCCGCTGGTCGATCGGCAGCTCTGGGCGAGCTCCTTCCTGCACCACAACGACTTCCTCCGTTTCTACCAGCCGCGGCCGCGGCTCGCCCCGGAGGCGGTTCCCGGGCCCTACCGGGAGATCGCCCGGACGGCGGGGAAGGGCGCGGTGATCGAGTATCCCTGGAGCTCCTTCGCCGGCCTGCGCACCCCTTATCTCTACCAGGAGGTCCATGGGCGGCGGGTCCAGGTCTCCGGCCCGCAGCGGCTCCTCGTCTCTCCGGTCCTCGCGCTCGCCAACGTCGTGGCACCCACCCCCGAGGCCTTCTGCGCCAGCGGCGCCCGGTTCCTCGCCGTCCACCTCCACATCGCCCGCGAGGAGGACCCTCTCTTCGTCCGCGACGAGGAGCGGCTCGGCGAGCGGGAGATGCGCCCCGACCTGCGGCGCACCCTGCGGCAGCAGGCGGAGGCGATGGAGCAGAACCTGACCGGCCTCTGGGGCGCTCCCACCTGGGCGTCGCCGGGGCTGCGGGTCTGGGATCTCGCGATCGCCTGCCGGCGCGCGGGGGGTGGACGGTGAAGCGGGAAGAAGCCCTCACCCCCGACCCCTCTCCCGGCCCCTCCTCCCGCACCCCCGGGAGAGGGGAGCCTGGCGGGGCAGCACCGGAAGTGGCTTCGAGACGGAAGGGCGGGTCCCTCCCCCCTGGGGGGGCGGCGGTTGGGTCAGGGGGGAGGCCAGGAGGGGGGCATTTCCTGAACCTCGTCCTCCTCGCCTGGGCCGCCCTCGCCGCCCTCCTCGCCTGGCGCTTCGCCGGCAAGGCGACGGACGACATCTACGTCACCTACCGCTACGCCTGGAACCTCGCCCACGGCCTGGGCTTCACCTTCAATCCGGGGGAACGGGTCTTCGGCCTGACCGACCCCGGAGTGGGGCTGCTCCTCGCCCTCGCCCATCGGTTGACCGGCCTGTCCCTGCCTCTCCTCGGCACCGCTTTTTCCGCCCTCGCCCTCTTCGGGATCGCCGCTCTTCTCCTGGGCGAGAGCGCGGAGCGCGACCGGCTCCCGGAGGGGATCGCCGCCGGCACCCTGCTCCTCCTCTCCGGCTATCTGTGGACCGCCCAGGGCTCGGGGCCGCTCTTCGTGCTCCTCTTCCTGCTTGCCGCGGCGCGGCTCGCCGGGGGTGCCGGGCGGCGGGACCTGGCGTCCGGCCTCTTCGCCGGTTTCGCCTTCTGGTTCCGGCCGGATGCGGCGGTCGGCCTCGCCCTCCTGGGCCTCCTCCTCCTCGGAGAACGCCGCCGGCTGTCTTGGTCTGGGATGGGGGTCTGGGCGTCCACCGCCGTTGCCGTGGTGCTCGCCGGTTGCGCCGCGGCCTGGGCTGCCTTCGGCACCCTCCTGCCCAACACCCTGGCCGCCAAGCGGGCCTATGCCGCTTTCGAGCCGGCGGAGCGGATGGGCGTCGCCTTCTGGTGGGGCGCCTGGGCCTACTGGCGGGGCTTCGAGGGTCCCTGGGCCGCCGCCCTGCTGGGGATGGGGCTCCTCGGTCTCGTGGCCCTCGTGCTCTGGGGCGGGCGCGCCGGCCGCCTCCTGGCCCTCCACGGGCTGGCGCTCGCCCTCGCCTACACCCTGCTCCGGGTGCCGTTCTTCCTCTGGTACACGGTGCCCACCGCCGCCGCGGTCCTGGTCGGAGCGCCGTGGGCGGTGGGAGCGGCGGCCCGGGCTCTGGGGACGCGGCCGCAGCTGCGGCGGCTGGCGGCGGCCCTCGCGGTCGCCGGGGGGCTCCTCCTCGCCCCGGCCCTCTGGGGAACCTGGCGCTGGTTCGCCGGCGGCGGCTCCGGCGACTGGCGGCTCGCCGCCTACTCGCTGGCGGGGGAGTGGATTCGCGACCACTCCACCCCGGCCGACGACGTGGCGCTGGAGGAGATCGGCATCCTGGGCTACACCAGCCAGCGGCCGGTCTCCGACCTGATGGGCCTGGTCACCCCGCGCGCCGTGCCCTACGCCGCCCAGGGCGACCTGATCGGCGCCTTCCTCGCCCAGCCGACCGAATTCCTCATCTTCCACACCTTCACCTGGCGCGGCGGCACCAAGCCGATCGTCACCCGCCCCTGGTTCCCCGCCGCCTACGCCGAGGCGGCGCGCTTCGACCTGCCCCAGCAGGGCGGCTCGATCACCGTCTACCGCCGGCGGCCGGGAGCGAAGATTCCGCCCCCCCGGCCGCCCCGGGCGCATCGTTCTCCCTAGAGGCGACAAAGCGTCACGCTTTGCCCGACTGGCTGCACGTTCCCCTCATGAGCCTGATCGGCGCGCGCGTTTTGGAAGTCTCGATTGACTTCTCTGCTTCGTCGTGCTGATATCTTGCCCGCATCTGATTCAGCTCTGTTCGTTCCCGTGTCGGCAGCCTGCCGATGCGATATTGCCGCCTTCGCGGTCGCGGCTCTCATCGTGAGCGTCCTTCCGTATCGGTGGCATCTTTCTCTGGCTTCTGGAGGACAAGGCATGAGGACTCAAGGTTTGAAGTATGGGTTGGCGCTTTCCTGCTGTCTTTTGGCCGGCGCCGCGAACGCCGCGACGGAGAAGCAGGTGGCAAGAATTCCCTTCGCGGACGCGGATCATGTCGTCTACGCCCCGGCGCGCGGCGCCGAGAGTCTGGTGACCAAGGCCGCCGTCCAGAACCTGACGAACCATGGCGGCCCCACGATCACCTCGGCCAAGGTGGTCTTCATCTTCTGGGGATCGAGCTTCGCCGATGCCGCCTCTCCCGATCACACCTATGCCACGACGCTGCAGGCCTTCCGCAACCAGTTCGGCACGACCGGCGAGTTCAACGTCATCACGCAGTACTCCGGCATCCAGCTGGCGAACCTCGGCTCGGGAACGGCCGACATGTTCGACACCACGACCCCGCCGACCAACGTCACCGACGCCATCGTCCGGTCTGAGGTCAGCAAGTACCTGACGACGAATGCCTTCAACGCCAGCACGATCTACGAGGTCGTCATCCCGAGCAGCTCGTACTCTTCGAGCGGTTCGAGCACCTCGTGCGGTGGACCGAGCCTCTCGTACTGCGCCTATCACGGCCACTTCGCCAGCGGCAGCAACGACGTGAAGTACTCGATCGAGCCGTATCCGAGCTGCAGTGGCTGCTCGGTCGCGGGCTGGACGGCGGCGCAGAACCAGGAGCACTTCGTCTGCCACGAGACCCGCGAGGCGGTGACCGACCCCGATCTGAATGCCTGGTACGACCGCCGCGGCAACGAGGCCGACGACAAGTGCGCCTGGACGCCCTCCCCGTTCATCGGCACCGGCGGCTACTCCTAACAGTACGAGTGGTCGAACACGGCGAAGGCGTGCGTCAAGACGCAATAACCGACGCCCATCGAAGCGCAGGAAAACCCCGGCCTTGCCGGGGTTTTCTTTTTGCGTCTCCGCGGCCCTGGCTGACCGTCTTTCCCGGCCTCACGGCGTCTGCAGGCGGGTGAAGATGTCGGCGAGGGCCGCCGACAGGTCGCCGAACGTCTGCGGATAGTAGGCGTCCCCGGTGCCGCCGTAGGACGCCACGAGGTGGAACTGGGTATCGGTCGCCGGGTTGAGGCCGAAGCCCACGACGTAGACCTTGACCCCTCCACGCCAGATCGAAGAAAGCATCGTTCATGTCTAATCGCGCCGACCGCGACCTCCTCGAACCTCTGAGCTTCCGCTAGAACTTAGAACTTCTCCGGGAGCGTCCCAGACCCCTGGAAAGTCCTCGGCAACCCGTCCAAAGTCTTCTGGCATCCGTGGAAAGTCGTCCGGAGCCTCTCCGGGAGGCTCCGGACAGTCTCCGGGAGCTTCCCGAGTCCCTCCGGACGCTTCCAGGACCCCTCCGGGAGGTTTCCCCAACCCCTCCGGCCGCTTCCCGAAACCCTCCGGACGTGTCCAGAAGCTCTCCGGGAGCTTCAAAAACCGTGGAAAGTCTTCCCCGAAGCGTGGAAAGTCACTTTCCACGCCCGAAAAGTCGAGCTACATGCATGGAAAGTAAAATACCACGCATGAAAAGTCTTCCCGGAGACGTGGAAAGTTACTTTCCATGGATGGAAAGTCGACCCGGACGGATGAAAAGTCGACCCGGACGCGTCAGAAGTCGAT
>Ga0137407_10001211_pt1 | contig 16855 bp, 15 predicted proteins | sample CZOMad2_2_16fung_FD_108410 | JGI IMG/M metagenome (GOLD analysis project Ga0137407, IMG submission 108410) | Vadose zone soil fungal communities from Angelo Coast Range Reserve, California, USA - CZOMad2_2_16fungal (Illumina Assembly) | ecosystem: Environmental > Terrestrial > Soil > Vadose... | reverse complement strand
GCCGACCATTTCGACCGCCGCGACAAGGCCAAGTTGGCCCAACGCTTGCTCGCGCGGCTTCACGATCTCGGCTTCAACGTCGAACTGCGGGCAGCGTGACTCACGGGACATTTCTTTCTAGGAGGCGAGTCGCGCCAAGAGCCACGGACCCACGGAGCACCGAGCGCCTGTTGAGATAGGCCATGACTGTCTCCTCTCCTCCGCCGAACCGGCGTTTGTCGCGGCGCTACGACTTGGTTGCCGCTTGCTCGAGGTGCCTCGCCACCACGTCGGGATACGCCGAGTACCAGTCGGTGACCCTCACGAACTTGCCCCCCTTCACCTGCCAAATCTGGACGAGCCCACCGCCCTCGTGATCCATCGGGGTGAGCTTCACGGGTGGCACCAGCCCACCGAGGGCGAAGTTGGAGATCTTCTCGAAGCCGGCCTTCACGTCGGCGCCCGTGATCTTCCCGTCGGAGTGGGCTTTCAGGGCGTTCCGGATAGCCTCGACGTGGAGCGCCGCGACGAGCACCCCGCGGTTGTAGAAGACGGTGGAGGCCATCTCCTTCGGCGCCGGCTTTCCTTCCTTCCTGTACATCTCCCGGATTTCCTTCAGTACCGGGTAGTCGCTTCCGACACCGGCGAACTGCATCGTGTAGTAGCCTTCGGCCGCCGCGAAGCCGCCGGCAGCGTCGATGTTGGCTTCGGCTGAGCCCCACACGAACGAGATGACCTTCCGGAGTGGATAACCCACTCGCTTGAACTCCTTGATCGACACCGCAGGAGCACCGCCGAACAGATGGGCGATCACAAAGTCCGCACGATAGCGCTGGGCGATGTCGCTGACCTGGGCGCCCATCTCCACGCCGGGCGGCGGGACCGCAAACTCCCTGAGCTGAAAGCCCTCCTGCTTGGCGAGGTCCTCGAGGATCGGGGTGGGCTCACGTCCGGCGGGGTTGTCATAGAAGATATACGCGATCTTCTTGCCCTTGAGGTTTCCGCCAAGTTCCCGTTTCACGAAGTCCACCGCCGCTGCGGCTTGCGACCAGTAGGTGGCCGAAATGGGGAAGATGTAGGGATAGCGGGTGCCGTCGGCGGCGTCGGCCCGGCCGAAACCCGGCGACGTCCCCGGAATCCGGTCCTCGGTGAGCTTGGCGGTGAGGGCATAGATCTGGGGCGTGCCGTAGACGGCGATGCTCACCGCGCCCGCCTGCTTGAAGCGCGCGTAGGCCTCCACGGCTTCCGGCACCTTGTACTCGTGGTCGATTTCCATCGCTTTAATCTTGTGGCCCTCGACCCCGCCTTGGCTGTTCACGAGGGCGATGTAGTCATGAAAGCCGGGGCACAGGATCGTCCCGACAATCTGGGTCGGCCCAGAGCGGTCGCACTGCACGCCGATGACGATGTCCCCCTTCGACTGGGCCGCGGAGGGGCCGGGGGGAAAGAGCAAGGTGCCCCCCGCAAGCAGGAGCGCCGTCAGGATGGCTAGGGAGTGCCTCATGGAATTTCTCCTTCCTTCGCGCCTCGGTGCGCGAACGACCGGCCTGAGACATCTATAGCAGGCGATCGGCCACCAGCGGTTCGGCCCCATTCGCTTCCGCAATCGTGAGTGGAAGGGGCTCAAAGGCATGAACTGCTTAGTTCGTGCCGGAAGGCACTCGTCTGTGATCCCCCACACCTGAGTCGCCTCGGCGGCCCCCCGCCCGCGACAGCATGACGCTTGCGCGCCAATTTGTCGGGTCGGCCATCCCATCACGGTCAGGGGGCAGATACCGCCGTCACGGCCGCTGGTGCCGCAATAACACGGTCAGCCCTCCAGATTCTCGATAGCACCTGCGCACGCGAGCTTTATCTTTTCCAGCGTCCACGCGATCGATCTTGAAACCCTCCGCCTCGATGTCGGCGGGAATCGTGTCTGGGTGGGCCAGTTTCCCCCCAAGCGATTGCGGGCTGGTGATTTGAACCCGCGTCACCGTGGAGTTGCGGACTTCGGTCCGAGGGGACTGAAAGTCGCGTTTCAGTCCCAGATCTCGAGCTTCACGGGTACTGTAAGGGAATCAAACGCGACTTTCAGACCCCCAAGCCGAGCATTAGACCGGCTGCCCGAAGTGTGTTTGATCAGAAAGTCGTCTCTCCTGTTCTTGGACCAGCACGCCTCATTGTGCTCGGTGCAAACGCTCGCCTCTCTCCCAGCGCTAGGTTGTACTCATTGGTGCCCCGCTCATCACAGTTGCCCTCGATCAGAACGAGCTGGTTCGGATTGGCCTTGAGCCAGTCGGTGCTGGCGTCTCAAGTAGCGAGGGCCGCGGGCTCAAGAGCGGCACAATCCGCTTTTACCCGGATATTAGACAAAGGCACCAAGGGCTCCGGAGAACTTCTCGGGAGCCCTTGAGATAAATGGTTGCGCCTCGGGGCGGAGGCGAGCTGCGCCGGACGGGCCGGGGTCCCTAGAGCGGGCCCCGGCCGCCGGGTCGGCCGCTAGGCGCGGCGGAACTTAAAGTTGAAGCGGCGGACCTCGAACTGCTGATTCGGGTTCGGGGTGAACTCGACGTACTTCTGCATCCCGTAGTCCTCGTAGGGCTGGATCACGGGGATCCACGGCAGGTTCTCGAGGAAGACCTTGGTGATCTCCCGGTAGGCCTCGCCCCGGAACTTCTCGTCCACCGAGAAGCGGGCGGCGTTGCCAAGCTCGTCAAACTTGGCGTCGCGCCAATAGTCCATCGGCCCGCCGGGCCCGAGCAGACGCCACATCATGCCATCCGGATCGCCGAGCGTGGAGGTCGGGTCCGACCACCAGAGGCCCTTGAAGCTCTTCTCGCGGCCCTTCTGGGCGCGCACCGAGTACTCGATCACCTCAACTTTGATGTTGACACCGACGTCCTTCCACATGCCCGCGATCGCCTCGGACATGGCCTTGTCTTGCGAGACGTAGGCGACGGTGGTCTCGATGAAGATCTCCTCACCCTTATACCCGGCCTTCTTCAGCCGCTCGCGGGCCTCCTTCGGGTTGTAGGCGAGCGGGGGCAGCTTCGGATCGAAGTGGTTGTCGCCCTTGGCGATGGGCCCGCTCGGCACGATGCCGCGGCCGCGCCAGAGCTCCTTCACGATCGCCTCGCGATCGATAGCGAGCGACAGCGCCTGCTTGACCAGCGGATTGTCAAGCGGCGGCCGCTTGCTGTTCACGCCAAAGACGTAGAGGCCCGCGTAGAGCGCGCCCGTGACGCGGGTCGCGGCGTTGCCCGTGACCCGCTCGGCCTGGTCGGGCGGCAGCTGCGTGATGATGTCGACCTCGCCCTTGAGAAGCGCAGCGACCCGCGGCGCGGTCTCGACGATCGGACGGAGGACGACGCGGTCCGCGTCGATCCGGCCGCCCCAGTAGTCGGGGTTCGCGTCGAACACCGCACGATCGTCCTTAACCCAGGATGCCAGCCGCAAGGGGCCGGTGCCGACCGGCTTGGCATTGAAGGTATCCGCGCCCACCGACTCGAGATACTTCTTCGGCACGATCTGGCCGCCGTAGAAGCCCAGCCGCGCGGGCAGCAGCGGGTCGGGCTTCTTGGTGTGGATGATGAGCGTGAACGGGTCCGGCGCCTCGATGCGGTCGATCGTGCTCAAGGCCGTGGCGACCATGGTCTTTGCGGCCGGATCGTACGTGCGCTCGATGCTGAACTTCGCATCCACGGAGGTGAAGGGATCTCCGTTGTGGAACTTGACCCCCTCACGGAGCTTGAACCGGTACGTCGACTGCCCCTCGAGCTTCCACTCGGTTGCCAGGCCGGGGTAGAGCTTGCCGTCCGGGTGTCGGCTCGTCAGGTTGTCGAAGAGGTTGAAGCTCCAGCGGATGTCGTTGGAGGAGGTGCTGAAGTGCGGGTCGAACCTGGCGATATCGCCGCCCTGGGCGACGACCAGCTCCTTCTTCTGCGTGGTCTGGGCCTGGGCCGCGCCGGGCGAGAGCTGGGACATCGCGCCGGCCACGCCGAGGGCCGCGGCTCCCTTGAGCAGTTCACGTCGGGTAACGGTCATGCGGGAAACCTCCTTGGGGGATGTGGATACGGCCGGCTGTGGCGATGGTGATAGGACGTGCGTCGGCGCACGCCATTCGTTGGGCGCCCCCACACGGGCGGCGGCAGACGGGTATGCCAGTGCCTTTTAGAGTGAAACACCGTAGAAAAGCTCGTCGCCGACAGAGAAAGGGCGGCTCACCCCCCGATAACGGCTTGAGGACGAAGGTGAGGACCTCCGTCTGGGCATTTCTCGGCGCCCGGGTATCTTGAGAACCTTCAACTTCCTCCCCAGTCGATCTTCCTAAGTTGTCTGAGCCGATCACGGAGCGTCCGCCGTCGATCCCGACCGTACTCGACCACGAGCCACATGAGGCTACAAACGAGCCTAGCCACCACCCAGGTGCCGTGCCTCAATGGCGAAGGCTCGCTGCTCGCTGGATCGGCGAGCATCCAAGGCAGCCCTACTATGATCCCAGTACCGACCACCATCAATAGCGCCACGATCCCGATGCGACGTCCCATGGCCGTGCCCTCCGTGATGCTCATCTTCTCCAGAGCCCCTGCGCGACCACGTAGGACTCCCGTTCCCGATTGTCACGCTTGCACCTTTCACTCACGTAGGGACCCAATCCCCTGTGAGCTCGACCGCTCAGCGCCGGCGCGTGACGCCCCCTGCACGAGCGCATCCCACAAAGCCACCAGGAGCAACACTGCTCCCCCGATCATCGAGGCGTCGAATACCGGCGAATCGCTGGCGATTACTACCTGTACTAGCGTTACGATTACTGCCCCCACGATCAGCGCTTTGCTCATCGTCCGCTCCTTCTCGGTATCCGTAGGCTCGGAGGCAAGCACCGGAAGTGAGATCGCCCGCCCGCTTCTACTGGCTAAGTAGTTTGGCGCACTCGTCGGCAACCTTGCTATCCGCTTCCCCTTCGCCGGGCATCTTCGCCCATCCCTGCTTCTTCACATAGTCTGCTCGCTCGTACGCATTCATTTCTCTCAGCTCTTTCAGCTTCTGGCTTTTCGCCGGATCTTGATTGAATTGGACGACACAAATTGGCGCCAGATGCTTGACGACCGCATCCGCAGCCTCCGTCTCAGCCATGCTCCGCGCTGTAGCCCCCCGAACCCATCCACCCCAGGTGAAACCGACAATCATGGTCAGCAGCGCACAGGCCACCCACGACCAAAAGACAATCGTTTTCGTCGGTCGAGCCTTGAGCCACTGCTGTCTCAGGTCCATTCTCGCGTTTCCTCGTTCCATGGAATTCCTCCTCTACCGAAATACAATCTTGGCATCTTCTCCATACGGCAGCCTCAGCCCGACTCCCCCAATCGAGCAGCAGGCTGGACAGTTGCGATCCCCGCGCGCAGGGTACCGTTGGTCTTCCTTCGGGAAACGGTTCTCAGCTGTCCAACGAATGAACGCGCCAAGCGAACGCGATCTGTGCCAAGAGGTCGATCGCCGCCGCCCGGTCGACGACCCAATAAGGTGTCGCGGCTGCCAACCGTCCGATGTGTACCGCATAGCCATGCTCTCGAAGGGCCACGTAGGCCTCCTCCTCCGCGTCGTCGTCGCCAAGGTAGACGACAACTGGCTGACCGTGTCCCTCCCGCGCCCATTGCTCCAGGATCCAGAGAGCACTGGACTCTTTCCGCCAATCTACGTCCGGGAAAAGGTCTACCGTCGATTCGGACTGGCACACTCGAAACGCGGCGGCGGAGGTTCGATTGAGTTCCTCCGCCTCAGCAACGATCACGGGAACGGCTGAAGGGTCGACTCGGCGAGTATGCACGGTGACGCCGAGCTCTTTGATCTCCACTTCTACACCTGGTACGGGCTCAAGACGATCCGACAGCTCTTGAGCCAGACGGGGCAGCGTCTCTCTCAGTCGAGCGGCGACAGGATGACAGAAGGACATCCCCGCCCCGTTGATCTGAAGTCCTCGACAACCGACATAGATAATACCCGGCACGCTAACGTGGTGTTCGAGATCGTACGCATCTCGTCGAGAGCTGATGACGACTCGCGTGTCGGGTGTTGTCGCCAGGGCTACCAAAGCGCCACGGACCAGCAACGGCAACCCGACGCCGGGTCGATCCCGCACGCTTGGGCCGAGCAAGCCGTCAAAGCTCGCGAAGAGAAGCAGTCCCGCCCGTGACCGAGCTTCCCACGCGATTTCCCGGGCCAGCTCGGCCGGATTCGCCGGCTTCTTCGCTCTACAAGCCGATCGTGGCAGACTCACCTGACTATGTCCGGTCGCCGTTTACGACCCAGATTCGCCCGGCCGACAGATCGCTTGCCTCCGTGGCCTGGCTCACTACCGCCCACAGCACCTCGAGCAATCGGGCAACGCGGAAGGGTTTGTCCATGTAGTAGGCCGCGCCGAGTCTCAGCGCCTCGGCCTCGACGTCAGCGCCCCCAAACGCGGTGACGAGCACGACGGGCGTGTGCGGAAGGCGTCGCCTGATGTCCGGCAGCAGATCGAGCCCGTTCGACCCCGCCATCTCCTTGTCCAATACGATGGCATCGGGAATCCAGTCCTCGAGCAGGGGCAGGAGCCCGTCGCCCGATGAGTGTTCGTGTACATGGAAGCCGTCGCGCTCAAGGACGTCACGCAGGAGGGCCCGCATCTCGGCGTCGTCATCGACGATCATGACGCGCGGCTGAAGATCGCGGTTCAGCTTCGAGGGTCCCTGGTCTGCCATATGTCGTAGGGACGTTGCAACGAACAGACCATCGGCTCGGTGTGGCGGCGGTGCATCCTACGCCGTGGGAAATGCTCCGCTTTCTTCCGGTGGGCTTGCGGAACCCGAGCCTGCTGCCCTCGGCGGACACGACAACCTGTCGCTTCGGCGACAGCGTGTCATCGAGAACAGCCCCGTGGGCGCCGCTACAGCTCCTTGAACCTCCGCTGGAGCGTTCGCACGGAGATGCCGAGGATCTTCGCGGCGGCGACCTTGTCGCCTCGCACTTCATCGAGCACTCGGCGGACGTACTGCCCTTCGAGCTTCGCCAATGTCGGGCGAAGCGGAGAGTTGGTCTCATACAGGGTGAACTCGGTGCCGAGATCGGCCCGCGTGATTCGGGGCGCATGCGCGAGCACGACCGCCCGTTCGATCACGTTTTCGAGCTCGCGAACATTGCCCGGCCACGTGTGATGCTCCATCCAGCTGAGCGCCGTCTCGTCGAATCCCTCGACCTCCTTGCCGAGCCGAGCCGCCGTCTCTCTGAGGTAGTGCTCGGCAATCAGTCTGATGTCCTCCGGCCGTTCGCGCAGTGAGGGCAGCCGGATGGGAATCACCGCCAGCCGATAGTAGAGATCCTCGCGGAACCGGCCGTCCTTGACCATGGCCGGAAGGTCCTTGTTGGTGGCGGTCACGACGCGAAGGTCCAGCTGCGTCGATGCGGTTCCCCCGAGCGGCCGGACGGCGCGGTCCTGGAGCACGCGAAGGAGCTTGGCCTGAGTCGCCGGCGGCATGTCCCCGACTTCATCAAGGAACAGCGTGCCTCCACTCGCCGCGGCAAAGAGTCCTTCCCGCCGGCGGTCGGCGCCCGTGAAGGCGCCCTTCTCGTGGCCGAAGAGCTCCGACTCGAGCAGGGATTCGGGAACCGCCGCGCAGTTCACCGCCATGAATCGCCCGGCGCGCCGCGGGCTGGCCCAGTGGATCGCCTGCGCCACCAGCTCCTTCCCGGTTCCGCTCTCCCCCAGCAGCAGCACCGAGGAGTCACTCTCCGCGACGGCGCGGATCTGGCTGACGGTCTCCTGCATGATCTTCGAGCGCCCCAGGATCCGGTCCAAGCCCTGCTGCCGCTCTACCTCTGCCCGAAGCCGGGCATTCTCGCGACGCAACCGGTGGTCGTCCAAGGCTCGGCCCACCGCCACCGTGACCTCGGCCAGCTTGAAGGGTTTCGCCAGGTAGTCATACGCGCCCTGCCGCATGGCCTCGATGGCCGTCTCGAGCGTGCCGAACGCGGTCATGAGAATGACGCGCGGCGCGGGTCGGCACCGGCCGGCGGTGGCCAGCACCTCGAGGCCATCAACATCGTCCATGACGAGATCCGTGATCACCACATCGAACTCCTGAGAGGTGAGCGCCTTCAACGCCTCCCGGCCGCCCGTCGCGGCCACGACGGCCATGTCTTCGGTCTCCAGATGGCGCGCCAGCATCGTGCTCATTTCCGCATCGTCGTCGACGACGAGGACGCGCCGCCCGGTCATGCCACCTCCTCCCACCCGGGCAGCCAGACGGAGAAGGTCGAGCCGTGGCCGGACAGGCTCTGCGCGACGATAAGGCCTCCATGATCGCGAATGATGTCCCGGCTGATAGCGAGGCCGAGCCCCGTGCCCTCTCCGAGAGGCTTCGTCGTGTAGAACGGCTCGAAGATCTGACTCAGCGCGTCCGGAGGAATTCCTGTTCCCGTATCCGCGACCTGGATCGATACCCCGGCACGCCCATCATTCGCGCATTGCTCCGCCCTCACGCTGATCGTCCCATCGGGTGGGGTGGCTTCGACCGCGTTCATCACGAGATTGATGAAGACCTGCTGGAGCCGACTGGAATCTCCGGCCACGTCGGGCAGGTCCTTCGGGATGCTCGTCGTCATGGAGATCCCGCGCTTGCGCACCACGTGCTCCAGCAAGAGGAGTAACTGGCCGATCAGCGTCTCGACAGACACGCGTTGCACCTCGAGCTTGCCCAGCCGCACCGTGTCAAGCAGCGACCGAACGATATTCGACAGGCGATCAATCTGATGAATGATCCGCTCGAGATCCTGGCGGCCGGGATGCTCCGGGGGAAGCGAGCGCAATACCATTTCGGCGCGCCCCGAGATGATGTTCAGCGGTGTACCTACCTCGTGGGCGATCCCTGAAGCAAGCTTTCCGGCCACCGCCAAAGTCTCCGACCGACGCAATTGTTGCTCGAGGTCCAAAGCGTACTCAGCCTCCATCACCATGGCCTGCCGGGCCTCTTCGAGCCGCTCGGTCATGCGGTTGAATGCCGCGGCGAGGTCTCCAAGCTCATCCTGTCGCTTGACCAGCAGGGGTGGCCCCCGACGGCCTTCACCGAGGGCCCGGATCGAGCGGGCCAGCTCGGCCACGGGGCGCAGGACCTGACGCTGCAGCACGACGGCGATCAACAGCGCCAGGACACCCGTCAAGGCCCCCACGCGCAGCAACACGTCTCGGATGGCTTGGCGCGCCATCATCTGGCTGTTCGGGGCGATGAAGGCGATTTCCAGCGCCATCCGCGCGACGGCGGAACGGTCGCGGCCCGCTCGGGGGGAGTACCTGACAGGCAAGGTGTATACCCACCAGCCTTTGTCGCGGACATGGCTCTCGGCGAAGTCGCCCGTCCCCTGCTCGATCACCCGCGCGACCGTCTCGTTGCTCGGAGGTAATACCGCGGTGCGAGCATTCGAGGAGGCGAGGACCTGGCCCGTTCGGTCGAAGACGCGAATCCGGTCGATCGCCGTCTGTCCGAGAGTCAGGTCGTCCAACAGGTCCACCAGCTCGGTGTGTGGCCGACCGCGCACGGCCAAGGAGCTCTCCACCGCGAGCTGGATCGTGCGCGCCGTCGCTGCAGTGCGCTCCCGTTCGTCCTCCACCCGTGCGCGCGTTTCTTGCTGCACACGGACCATCCCATAGACACCGCTCACGACCAGGAGCGGCAACATAAGGAGCACGACGAGGCGAAGGCGAAGCCTCATGGATTTCGGGTCAATGATAACGCCCGCTTGTCAGGGCAAGCAATCGAGGTCTTGAGGGCACACGTACCATCACACGCAGGCGGACGATCCGCCGACAAGTTGTCGTGGCCACGACAAGCTGTCGTGCGCGGCGTCGCCACACGGTGGCGTCTTGTTCCTGCGTCCGCCTCCAATGCCCGAGGATTGCAGCGCTGTACAGGCACGCTCACCAGACGCCGGGTTGGCCTCAAGGTTGCACCTACAATTTAAGCTTCGGTGTCCTCAAGGCTCCTCAACGTGGAGGTGGTGGCGATGCAATATTCTCGCTCTCTCTGGCGAGCTTCCCTGGCTCTCCTCCTAATTGGCTGCGCGGTGTCGCCCGCGGCCGCCGCTGACGGCCAATTGACGTGGGGCGTGCACGTCTCCCTGGCCCCAACCTGGTTCGATCCGGCCGAGGCACCCGGCATCATCACGCCGTACATGATCTACTACGCCCTACACGACGCGATGGTGAAGCCCATGCCCGGACAGCCCGTAGCACCGAGCCTCGCGGAGTCGTGGTCGATGTCGAAGGATGGGCTCGTCTATGAGTTCGTACTCCGCAAGGGCGTCAAATTCCACGACGGCGAGCCTCTCACCGCCGAAGACGTGAAGTTCTCTTTCGAGCGTTACCGCGGTAGCGCTAATAAGACCTTGAAGGAGCGGGTGGTCGCCATCGAGACGCCCGATCCGAGCCACGTGCAATTCCGGCTCAAGGCGCCGTGGCCCGACTTCCTGACCTTCTACACCGGCGCGAGCGGCGCAGGGTGGATCGTGCCCAAGAAATACGTGGAGAAAGTGGGCGACGAGGGCTTTAAGAAAGCGCCGGTGGGCGCCGGCCCCTACAAGTTCGTCTCGTTCACGCCCGGGGTGGAACTGGTCCTGGAGGCCAACGACCAATACTGGCGTAAACCCCCACACATCAAGCGCCTCGTCTTCAAGGTGATCCACGACGAGGCGACGCGCCTGGCTGCGCTCAAGCGCGGCGAGGTGGACATCGTCTACTCGGTGCGCGGGGAACTCGCCGAGGAGATCCAGCGGACACCGGCGCTGACCCTCAAGCCCACCGTGATCCAGGCTCCGTTCTGGCTCTATTTTCCCGATCAGTGGGACGCGAAGTCGCCGTGGCACGACCAACGCGTGCGACTCGCGGCCAGCTTCGCCATCGACCGGCCGACGATCAACCAGGCGCTGACGCTCGGGTTTTCCAAGGTTACCGGAAGCATCATCCCCAACAACTTTGAGTTCTTTTGGCAGCCGCCTCCGCCAGTTTTCGCCCCGGCCGACGCGAAGAAACTCTTGACCGACGCCGGCTACCCGAACGGCTTCGACGCGGGCGACTACTATTGCGATGCTTCGTACGCGAACCTCGCCGAGGTCGTCCTGAACAATCTCCAAGCCATCGGCATCCGGGCCCAGCTACGGCCGCTGGAGCGGGCGGCATTCTTCAAGGCCTACGCCGACAAGAAGCTCAAGAACATCATCCAGGGCGCCAGCGGAGCCTTCGGCAACGCCGCCACCCGCCTCGAGGCCTTCGTGATCACGGATGGCACGTATGTCTATGGCAGCTACCCCGGCCTCGACGGTCTCTTCAGGGAGCAGGCGGCCGACATGGACTACAAGCGACGCGAGGCGACCCTGCACAAGATCCAGCAGCTCGTCCAGGAGAAGGTCGTGTACGCGCCCATCTGGCAACTCGCGTTCATCAATGGGGTGGGACCACGGGTGGGAGAATCGGGTCTTGGGTTGATTGCAGGCCACGCTTACTCGGCCCCCTACGAGGACGTCACGCTGAAGGTAAAGTAGGGGAGAAATTCGAGCCCCGTGCCCGCGCGAGGTTCTTTAGATGCTCTCGTTCGAGGGAGATTGCATCTCCGGAGATGGTGGACTGAAATCCCAGTCCTCTCGGAACCCGAAGCGTGTTCCATGATGCGTCATAGTTTAGAGTCCCACGTCTGCGGGAGGTGTCAGATGACTACCCAACCCCGACGGCACCGGATGTTGTGTACACTCGTTCTCCTCGCGCTCCTGGCCGGCGCCGCGATCGTGGCGACGCCCTCCGTGGTCCAAGCGGCGGAGACTCCACGCCGAGGGGGAGTCCTACTCGCCGTAATCGGTGCCGATCCCCCGAGCCTAGACCCCCATCAGGAGAGCACCTTCGCCAACATCGAGCTGGTGGCTCCGCTCTACAGCACCTGCTTCAGCTCGACCCCTATCACTACCCGAAAGTCATCGGTGACGTGGCGACTGAGTGGAAGATTGCGTCCGACGGACTGACCTACACCTTCAAGATCCGTCAGGGAATCCGGTTCCACGATGGCTCGGCGTTGACCGCCGCCGACATCAAGGCCACCTACGACAAGATCATCTTCCCGCCGCAGGGAGTCCGTAGCGTGCGGAAGAATGCCTACACGGCGGTGGAGCGGGTCGATGCCCCCGACCCGAGTACCGTGATGTTCAAGCTCAAGTTCCCGTCGGCCTCTCTCCTCGACAACTTGGCCTCGCCGTGGAACGTCATCTATCCGAAAAAGTACCTGGACAAGGATCCCAATTACTTCAAGACCAACGTGGTGGGCTCTGGGCCCTTCAGATTCAAAAACTACTCGCGCGGTTCTACGTTCGAGGGTGAGAGGAACCCCGACTATTTCGTCAAGGACCGACCCTACCTCGACGGGTACAAGTTTTTCATCAGTCCTGAAACATCGGTGCGGGCGGCGGCGATTCGGTCCGGGCGCGCGTACATCGAGTTCCGCAACCTGCCCAGCGCCGAGGTGGAGGCGATCCGGAAGCAGCTCGGGGACAAGATTGTAGTCCAGGAGACACCCATGACCGGCGAGTGGGGGATCGCCGTGAACAACGTCGCAAAACCCTTCAACGATGTTCGTGTCCGCAAGGCCCTCACGCTCGGTATCGACCGGTATTCTATGAGCAAGGTGCTATATCCCCTCACCGGGCTCAAGTTTGTCGGAGGATTGATGCGTCCGGGCTCGGACTGGGCGATGCCGCAGGCCGAGCTTGAGAAGCTTCCGGGCTTCGGGAAGGACATGGAGAAGAACCGGGCCGAGGCGAGGCGCCTCCTTGCCGAGGCCGGCTACCCAAACGGTCTCAAGGTCGTCCTCAAGAACCGCAATGTGAAGCTCCCCTACCAGGACTTCGCCGTGTTCCTCATCCAGGAATGGCGAAAGATCGGGGTCGAGGTGGAGCACCGGCCCCTTGAGACAGCGGCCTGGTTCTCGGATGGGCAGGACACAGGGAACTTCGAGCTGATCGTCGCGCCGGCAGTGGAGTTCATGGATGAGCCCGATCAGTTCCTCGGCCGGTACGCCACTGGGAGCACTCAAAACTGGGGCCGATTCTCCGACCCGCGGATCGACGACCTCTTCTCTCGGCAGGCGAGAACTCTCGACCCGATCGAGCGTAAGCGGCTCATCGGCGAGATGGAGAAGGTCGTTCTTGATAACGCGTACTTCATGCCGGGTCTCTGGTGGTCGCGAAACCTGGTGCACTGGGCCAAGGTGAAGAACTACGTAGCCCCGCCTAATCACTACACGAACCAGAAGCTCCAAGACGTCTGGCTGTCTGAGGACTGAGCCCGCGAGGGCGACCTGCCATGGGGAGCTACCTGGCCAAGCGACTCCTCCTGATCGTCCCGACGCTGTTCGGCGCCGCCGCCATGGTGTTCGTGATCATGCGCGTCATTCCTGGGGACGTGGCCCTCCTCATCCTCGGCGGCGACCAAGCCGGGCAGATCGACAAGGCGCAGCTCGCCGCGATGCACCGGCAGCTCGGGTTGGATCAACCGCTGCTTGCGCAGTTCGGCACGTGGCTCTGGGGCGTGCTCCGCTTTGATTTCGGCACCTCACTGTGGACTGGGCGCCCGGTCATCGAAGAGTTAATCCGCCGTCTGCCCGTGAGTCTCGAACTAGCAATTCTGGCAACTATCGTCTCGGTGCTTCTGGCGATCCCATTCGGCGTGCTCGCCGCCGCGCGCCAAGACACCTGGGTCGACTACCTCATCCGCGTGATCAGCATCGGGGGTCTGGCGATCCCGTCGTTCTGGGTCGGGATTGTGATCATTCTCCTCCTGGTTATCTACTTCGGCTGGGGACCACCCCTAGAGTACACACCAGCCTGGGTGGATCCCTGGGCAAACTTCCAGCAGATGGTGTTCCCCGTGGTCACCGTGGGCTATCGGTACGCCGCCGTTACGACACGCATGACGCGGTCCACGCTGCTCGAGGTGATGCGGGACGACTACATCCGCACCGCCTGGGCCAAAGGGTTGGGGGAACGCGCGGTCGTCATCCGTCACGCCTTGAAGAACGCCATGCTCCCAGTGATCACACTCATCGGAACAGAGTTCGCGTTCCTCATCGGCGGGCTGGTCGTCACCGAGACCGTGTTCACCCTGAACGGCGTAGGTCGGTTCGTGGTCGACGCTGTCGCTCACCGAGACTACCCGGTGGTCCAGGCACTTGTGTTCCTCATCGCCCTGAGCTTCGTGGTCGTGAACCTCCTCATCGACCTCACCTACGCGTGGTTTGATCCCCGGATCCGCTACCGGTAACGTCATGAGCGTTCAATTTCCACTCGCGCAGACCACCGCCCCAGTTCCCGAGGCGACGCGGCTCACCTTCGGCGAGGGGGTTGTAAAGTTCGTCCGGACGAAGCCGCTAGGCGCCGGAGGCGCGCTGATCATCCTGGCGATGATCTTCGTGGCCATCTTCGCGACAACGCTCGCGCCCTACGACCCCTACTGGGGCGACTACGCGGTGCAATTCGCGCGTCCGAGCGCCGAACACTGGTTCGGCACCGATGAGTTCGGCCGCGACATGCTGAGCCGGATCATGTACGGAGCGCGCATCGCCTTGTTCGTCGGGTTCGTGGCATCGTTCGCAGGCTGCACGCTCGGCGCCCTGCTTGGAGTGGTCAGCGCGTACGCGGGCGGGAAGGTGGACCTTCTCCTGGAGCGGCTGATGGACATCCTGCTGGCGTTCCCGCTGCTGATCCTCGCACTGGCCATCGCGTCGATCCTGGGCCCGGCGGTCCAGAACGTGGTGATAGCCATCACCATTCCAATCATTCCGCGTGCGGCGCGCGTGGTGCGGTCTGCGGCCCTGTCGGTCAAGGAGAACCCGTACGTTGAGGCCGCGAGCTCACTCGGCGCCTCGTGGCGCCGCGTCATCGTCCAACACATCCTCCCCAACGTCATGGCCCCATACATGATCATGCTGACCGCGCAACTCGGGAGCGCCATCCTGACCGAGGCTGCCCTGAGCTACTTGGGCCTCGGCGCGGCCGAGCCGACGCCGTCGTGGGGTCTAATGCTCTCCGGCTCCGCATCATCGTATGCCGAGAAGGCTCCATGGATCGCCCTCTTCCCCGGTATCGCGATCAGCTTGGGAGTGTTCGGCTTTAACCTCTTCGGGGATTCGTTGCGAGACAGTCTCGACCCGAAACTGCGTCGCAAGGGCTGAGGGGGAAGAGCCAAATGCACGCCGCGATCCGGACTGCGCTCCACAGAGACAACTGTCCAACCTGTCAGAAGACAGTCCACGCGGCCACGTACGCCGACAGGAAGCGGCGCCGATGAACGTCGGCGTCAAGGTAGCAGTCTGGTCATCGATCTCGTTCCCACTCTGGATCGTGTTTTCCGCGGTGTTGCGAGGTCTGGGGATACCAGTGCCAAACGGTTTCGGAGCTGCGCTCGCGTGGGTGGCCGCCGGGTTCCTCCTCGAATTGACCCTCCCACTGTTCGGTCACCATCTGGGACTTCCGTGGGTTTATACGTACCCGTAGTAGGATCCGGCAAATGACTTTGCGGCAGGCCAGTCGACCGGGTGCCAACTTATGGGCAGGAGTCGAAGCGTCAGGGCTGTGGAAAGAGCCTGAGCGTACCGACAATCTGCTCGATTACACGATCGTAGCCTGTGTCCCCAGGCGGTGGCTCCAGAAACTTCCGATGGGCTGTGAACTCTAGCGCGGCGCCGTTGCGCAGCGGCACGAGGTAGTAAAATGCGCCAGCGCCGTATGGACCCGGGAAGCCGGGGAACCTGTGCACCCGATGGGGACCAATCGTTACCCCTACGACTTCCGCCCCATAGATTTGACGCCCAAGATCCATCCTGCTAGTGGCTGCTGGGCCGGGTAGGACCTCGATCGTGACAGCCGTGATCTCTCCGGGAGACATCGCCGAGAGATCCCGGAGCCCTACGCGCGCCCGCTCGACCAAGACAATTGCGTCCTCGAAAGGCTCCCGGCTGCCGGCCTCCCGCAGCTCCCGGACGAGACTCGCGGGGAGTGCGCTCTTGTAGGTGCCCGCGACAAAAGTCGGTGGAAAGCGCAGCTCGAAGCCATCCTGGTCATTGCGGTAGAGGAGCCACGGTGCGTCCTCAGCATAGACCGATGCCATGGGGGCGAGCAGACAGTAGAGCATGGCGACGACCATGAACGGCCAGCGGGTCATCCTCGGGAGTTCCTTCTCGGCCACTGAACTGGTCTGCTCCACAAGTGCCCAAGTAGGCATTCTCTTTTGACCGATCTATCCTACAGCGGCCATGCTCCCTATCCTACAGGGTATCCCCCTCTGGTATCCCTATCCCTGATATCCCGGAACGGTCGCCGCTGGTGCGATCCTCTTCGGTTCGAGTCTAGGAAGACTTCGGTTTCGACATAGACTTGCCGGAACCTTCAACCTGCAAGTTGTTGCAAGCCCGTGATTTGAACCAGCGAAGTCCGAAGGATTTGATTCCACGGTATTGGGGGCTGGAAGTCGCGTTTGATTCCCTTACCAGCACCTGATCCGGGACTGAGACAGACTTTCAATTCCCTAGCCGGGGACCAGCATCCTTCTACATCGCTGGTTCAAATCACGGCCCGCAACTACCGATATCAGACATGCTCAGGTTCTGGATCGATTTGATCCAGAGAGGTATTGCGCGGCCCCAGCGCGTAGGGATCGCCGGAGGGTGGGGCAGTTTCGCCGTATATGTCAACAAGGAACGGTCAAGAGGAAACCACGCTACACTGACGGATCGAGGAATGGGAGCGCGGGCCTTCACCAGCTCAGAGGGAGCAAGTCATGGCAACGGGGACCGGGATCGAGCACGTTGTGATCATCGTCAAAGAGAATCAT
>Ga0137407_10001210_pt1 | contig 16866 bp, 12 predicted proteins | sample CZOMad2_2_16fung_FD_108410 | JGI IMG/M metagenome (GOLD analysis project Ga0137407, IMG submission 108410) | Vadose zone soil fungal communities from Angelo Coast Range Reserve, California, USA - CZOMad2_2_16fungal (Illumina Assembly) | ecosystem: Environmental > Terrestrial > Soil > Vadose... | reverse complement strand
CTTCACAGAAGAACTGGATGACCGTCCGCGCAAGAAGTTGCAGATGAAGACCCACGAGATTGAAAAGATTTCGGAGACGCTGGGCGGCAACCTGGGCGTCTTGATCCTTGCCGGCGGCGAGCCTTTCACGCGCAAGGATCTGCCGGAAATAGCGCAGAGCTTTTATCAGAACAACAAGCTCGAGTCGATTTACCTCATGTCGAACGGTCAGATTCAAAAGCGAATCTTTCCCGACATCACTCGCATCCTGGAAGAGTGTCCCGATCTCAACGTCACCGTCGCTCTCGGAATTGACGGTCTCAAAGGACCGCACGAGAAGATTCGGCAAAAGCCGGGTTCCTGGGACATCGCAATCGATACCGCGCGCCAACTTCAGTCGATCAAGAAGGAGTATCCAAAACTCGACGTGCAAACGTGCACCTGCTTTATGAACTCCAATCAGGACACGATTTTTGCGTGGTACGATTTCCTGAAGTATGACCTCAGACCCGACAAAGTTAACTTCAATTACATTCGTCCACCTTCAGCCGATCCAATCGAGCTCGACATCGATCACTCGCGCTACAAGAAGCTGGCGAGCATGATTGATGACGACTCGCGTCACGCCGCGATCAAAAACAACTACGGTGGCAACGCCGGCTTTTTCAAAGCGGCCATCGACATTTACATGCATGATCTGATCGCGAAGACCCAGGAAACGCAGAAGGCACAGATGAAGTGCTACGCCGGAACCGCGGGCGGGGTGATCTACGACGAGGGTACTGTGTCGTCTTGCGAGAATCTCGCCCCAATCGCTAACCTGCGAGACTTTGACTGGAACTTCCAGAAGCTATGGCTGTCGCCGGCGATGAAGGAGAGACGGAAGAAGGCGTTGGACGGTTGTTTCTGCACGCATGAGTCAAACAGTTATTACCCGTCGCTGCCTTTTAATCCGGGCCACTTGATCCAGATTAAGAAACTGGAAAAGGAAATGAAGAAGGCGCGAAAGGTAATGGATCGACTGCAGCCTGAGCCGGAAGGGATGACCGTTCAAGCTTAACCAAAATCAGAACCGGGAGCGGTAGCGACCGGCTGAGTGCACAACTATTCGTACGGTTGCTTGTCTAGCAACGGAAACAATTAGTGATTGCAAGTTGAGCCCTTGACCGGTCGCTACCGCTCCCGGTTCTGATATGGTTGTTGCGGTACCCGAACGGGTTTGCATTACGATCTCAAATGAACCAATGTCGCAGCGCGTTCCCAAAATTCTGATCCTTTCATCCGACACCGGTGGCGGCCATCGTTCGGCGGCGGCGGCGATCGTCGCCGGCGTGCAGAAGTTTTTCGATGGTCAGTCGTATGCCGTTCGCGTCGTCCGCGCAGTTGAAGAATCACACTCCATAACCGCGAAGATGGTTGGCCTCTACAACTGGCTGCTCAGAAATAAGCAACACTGGATGAAGTATCTTTACTGGAGCATGAACAGGTTCCGGCCCGAAACAAGAGACTTCTTCCACAAGCGATGTGTGGGTTATGTCGTTGAACTCTTCGAGCGTTGGTGCCCGCATGTAGTTGTTAGTGTCCATCCGCTAACGCAGCACATCTTTGGGCGAGTCCTAAAGGAATTGAAACTCGCCGACCGAATTCCGCTGGTTTCAGTGGTTACCGATCCATACTACGGATTTTGGAAAGGTTGGGCGTGCGACGACGTGACGCTTTACCTGGTGGCGAGCGACGAGGCCAGGCGGCAGTTGATTGACTATGGAATCGCGCCGGAGCGAATCAAGATTTCGGGGATGCCTGTTCATCACAAGTTTGCCTATCCGGGCGAGGAAGCCGCGCAGGCCGCGCGCAGGGCGCTGGGGTTGGATCCCGAAAAATTTACTGTATTCGTCAATGCCGGCTGGGAAGGTGGCGGCAACATTCCCCAGATTTTTCGTGAATTGGTGCGCGGGGAACTGGAGGTACAAGCAATTTTTCTCGCGGGTCGGAATGAAGAGCTAAGAGCAGACGCCGAATCGCTGGCAGAGAGCGCTTCTTTTCCCATCAAGGTCATTGGCTATTCCGAACATGTTGAGCAGTTGATGGGCGCGGCCAACGTTATGATCTCCAAGCTCGGCGGATTGACCACTTTCGAGGCTTTCGCCTGCCGCCTGCCGATTATCGCAGACGGAATCACCACACCAATGCCGCAGGAGGCCGGTGCGGCGAGCCTACTGGTCAAACGTGGCGCGGGAGTGCTCTTACAACGGGCCAGCGATGTGGTGCCGGTGATCCGTCGTATGGTTGAAGACACTGCCCACTATTCCGCTATGCGTGCCGCGACGATAGGTCTCGCCATTCCCAATGCCACGCGCCACATTGTTGAAGAGATCACTGCGCTTATTCCTGCTTCAACCGAGGCCCCGACCAGGTAGTTTTAGCCAAGGTTGTTTCCGTCTGAACAAGCGAGCACAAATACATCAGAACCGGCGGCGGTAGCGACCGGATCCAAGCACTCAACGTCACCGGCGGCGGTCAACTACAGAACCGTGAGCGGTAGCGACCGGATGCTGCCACTCAACTCAACTCGGAAAGCTTTTTGGTGGATTGTCCTTTGCAAGTTGAGTGCTTGGATCCGGTCGCCACCGCTCGCGGTTCAGATGTAGCAGTGCTTCATGGCACTAGCTTATTCCCGCTGGTTGCAAAGTGAATAGGTGCCATCAGTGGGGGGTGTCCCAAGTTCTGTAGGGGCGTCCCTCCGTGGGCGCCCCTCGGTCACGCAGCAAGGGGCGCCCACGGAGGAACGCCCCTACAATTTCTTCACATTAGGACATTACTCATCTGTGTGCCTCGTTGACTGTTAGAAGTTTTCAGAGTTTAATCTTCCGGCAAACGAATCACATTTCAGATGCCCGCTTGCGTCCTTCGAAGCGGGCTTTTTAGGAGACAAATTAGACAGTGAGCCTATTGCTCGAAGGTAAGCGTGCGTTCATAACCGGCGGCACGCGAGGCATTGGTGCGGCGCTCTGTGAAGTTTTCGCGCGCGAAGGAGCCAACGTCGCTTTCAACTACAACACTCGAGACGATCTCGCGGCCGGAACCAGCGCGAAAATTGAAGGTCATGAGCGACGCGCGCTCAGCTTCAAGATTTCGGTTACGGACCGCCTCGGCCTAAAAAAGCTAACGCGCGAGTTGGTGGAGAAGTGGGGCGGCATCGACATTCTGGTTAACAACGCTGCCATTAATCGCGGCGATAATTTCGCTACCACGACCGACCGCGCCTGGGACGAAGTGATTAATACAAATGTGGGCAGCCTCTTCGCAGTTACAAAGCCCATCTACAAGCAAATGATTCGGCAGCGGAAGGGAAGCATCCTCAACATTACTTCCATCGGCGCTATGCGGGCCCTGCCGACCGCGGTTCACTACGCGACTTCAAAAGCGGCGATGATCGGATTCACGAAATGCCTCTCGCGTGAAGCAGGCACCTTTGGTGTCAAAGTTAACGCAATCGCCGCTGGGATTTTTGATACTGAGCTGGCGCAGGCACTCCCCGAGCGTTTACTGCAAATGCATCACTTTTGGGCTTCAGCGGGCCGTCTGGGCCGTCCGGAAGAACTCGCGGAGTATGCCGCCTTCATGGTGAGCGATCGCAACAGCTTCATGAACGGGGAAGTAGTGATCGTTGACGGTGGTGCGATTACTTAGGAAGTGGCGGCTCCGCACCGTCCTGCTGGTTAAGCAGTTCCTCAAGCTTCTGCTCAAGTTCTCTGATTCTTCGCTGCATCTCGCCCAGTCGCCGAAACGCGGCAGTCGATCTCAACCAATCACGATTGTCGAAAGCAGGAATACCTGAGATGACCTTTCCTGCCGGCACGTTGTGGCTGGTTGCACTCTTAGCGGTAAGCACCACGTCGTCGCCGATGGTCAAATGACCGGCCACGCCCGCTTGTCCCGCCAGTATTACTCGAGAGCCAATGTGCGAACTCCCGGCGAGCCCAACCTGAGCACACAGTAAGGTGTCTTCACCAACGGTGCATGAGTGGCCGATCTGCACCAGGTTATCGATCTTAGTTCCTCGTCCGATTCTGGATTCTCCCACTGACGCGCGATCGATTGTCGTGCCGGCACCAATCTCGACGTCATCCTCAATAACCACGCGGCCAGTTTGCGGAATCTTCAGCCACCTTTTCTGTTCGTCCTTTGCGTAACCAAAGCCATCGCAACCGACGACTACGTTATTGTGAATAACCACTCGCTCGCCAATCAGCGAGCGCTCGCGAATAACCGCGCCGGCATGAATTATTGAGTCTCGCCCGATGGTCACTCCCTCGTAGATCGTCACATTCGGATAGAGACGCACTCCTTCCTCAATCCGGCTCGCTGGACCAACGACGACGCCAGCTCCAATCGAAACGCTTTGCGCAACCTTTGCCGAAGGATCGATCACCGCAGACCCATGAATGGACGGAGCAAACTCCGGTTCCGGGTGAAACAACCTGAGCGCGCGCGTGTAGGCGAGGTAAGGATCCCTGGCGCGCAAAATGGGAATCTCCCGATCGACTCGCGCGTCTTCCGACAAATAGATTGCCGATGCCTGAGTCGCAATTACCCTGGGTGTGTAGCGCGGATTCGCCAGAAACGTAACGTCACCGGCCCTCGCGTTATCCAGTCCGGCCGCGCCAGTAATCTCCAGGTCGGTTGAGCCTCCGTCTATTCGGGCAGCCGTCAAGGCCGCGAGTTCAGAAAGTTTCATGGCGAAAGTTTAGCGCAAATGTAGGGCTTGCTGTCAGCCGGCGCTCTCTTGTAACGAAAAGCTGTTAGTTTGCGTCGGTTGTCAAGACTCAAGTCAGTGGCAATGAATCGCCCGCAAACTAACAGTTTGCGTTACATTATCGATACCGGATCGATTTCGACATTTATTGAGCGCAGATTGATCTTTCGTTCGTTGAGCGCCTTGAGCGCCTCGTCGATTATTTTGCGCAACTCACGCCGATTGCGACACTTGATTAGGAGCTGCACCCGGTACTCGCCTTTCAATCTCGCAAGTGGTGCTGGAGCAGGACCCAGGATGCGGGCTGCGCGTTCAGGGTTGGCACGATCCAATTCTTTTCGTAGTTCAACTGCCTCCGACTTGACTCGAGCAAGGTCAGCGCCATGAACGAGCAATGATGCCAATGCGACAAAGGGCGGATAGGTGTGATTCTGTCGATGGCGAATCTCCTCCTCATAGAAACCGACATAGTCCTGGGCGCTCGCGTGTCTGAGGGCGTAATGGTACGGATGATACGTCTGGATCAAGACCTTGCCGACTCTAAACCCGCGTCCAGCACGACCGGCAACTTGCGTTAACAACTGGAACGTTCTCTCGGCTGCGCGAAAATCCGGTAGGGCCATGCCGGCGTCAACTGATATCACTCCGACCAACGTAACGTTGGGGAAATCATGACCCTTGGCCAGTATTTGCGTGCCCACTAACATGTCGATCTTGCCTTCGCCAAAATCCATAAGGGATCTCTCAAAAGCCCCGCGCCGCGAACTTGTGTCCCGGTCGATACGGGCAATACGAAGCGAGGGGAAAAGTTTCTTAAGTTGCTCTTCTATCTGCTGCGTGCCTTCGCCGACATAGTAAATGTATTTCCCCTCGCAGCTCGGACACTTTAGCGGCGCTGCCTCACGATGATTGCAATAATGACAGATGATCACCCGCTCACTACGGTGATACGTCAAGGTCACATCGCAGTTAGGACACTGGACGCTTTCACCACACGACCGGCAGAGAACAAAACTCGAGTAGCCTCGTCGGTTCAACAAGATTATCGACTGCTCCTTCTTCTGTCGCGCTTCTTCGATCGCCTGAAGCAGTTCATCGGAAAAAATCCTTGGCTTCTGGTAACGGGCAAACACTTCGCGCATGTCAACGATTTCCGCGGCGGCCATCGGTCTGTTACCCAGGCGATTTGGGAGCCGGAGGTAGTGGTATTTGCCGGTGCTCGCATTGTGAAACGATTCGAGCGATGGCGTAGCAGACCCCAAAATGACGATGGCGGATTCTTTTTGCGCGCGCACAATCGCTGTGTCACGTCCGTTGTAGTGGGGCGAGTCCTGCTGCCGGTAGGTCGATTCGTGTTCTTCGTCAACGATAACCAGACCAAGGTCCTTTACCGGCGCAAAGACTGCCGAGCGTGTGCCAATGACGATTCGGGCGTCACCGTTTCTGACGCGGGTCCATTCGTCAAAGCGTTCGCCACGCGACAGGGAAGAATGAAAGATCGCAACTCGATCGCCGAAATGCATTCGTAAGCGTCGAGAGAAGACCGGAGTCAGTGCAATTTCCGGAACTAACATCAACGCCGAGCGACCAAGGCTCAGGGCGACGCGCATTGCCCGAATGTAAACTTCGGTCTTGCCGCTTCCCGTCACGCCGTGTAGCAGGAAGGGCGCGTAGGCACGAGCTCGTAGCGGCGGATCCAGTTCTGCCAGAACTTGCTCTTGATCTTTCGTCAACTCATAGTCAAGGTGTGGCTCAAAGGGCGCATTGCCCAGCGGATCCCGTCGCAGCCTTACTTCAAAAACCTCGACCATCTGTCTTTTTTGCAAAGTACTAACCGAAGAAGAACTGACGTTTGCCCGAGCGAGTAACTCAGGCAGGGCGAGCGAGTCCTGGGCCTTAAGAGCTTCGATCACTCTCAGCTGAGCTTCGGTCAGCTTGCGTCCAGGTTCATCACCTGGCGTTTGGTTGGTTTTGACCAGACGAACCCGCCGTTGAAATTTCGCTTTCACGAAAGCGGTGCCGGAGCGTTGCCTGATTTCCACGAGGCCGTCTTCTTCGAGCGCGCGCGCGAGCTTCATCGCCTGCAGGTCGCCAAATTCGTTCGAAACCGTCGCGAGGCTAATCTCTTGTGACTTGCCCACTAAGTTAAGCAGTCGCAACTTGATCGTCGGTGTTTGGTTTGAAGGGAATCCACTCAGCTCAGTTCGTCCCCTTTCAGTGATAGAAAGAAAAGGGTCTATGGTTGGACTAATACCGGGGGGCAGCGCTGCTCTAATTACTTCACCCCACGGGGCCAGGTAATACTCGGCAACCCAGCGCGTGAGCTCGAGGAGCTCAGGCGTAACGAGAGGCACGGCATCGAGGATTTCCCTTGCTTCCTTAATGTCTGATTCCTGCAGGCTCGTTCCGGGCCGGAGATTTTCGCGTAGCGCGACGATGTAGCCGGTGACAAACTTCCTGCCAAGAGGAACGACGATTCGGGATCCAGCCTGCGCGAGCTGACGCATCGAGATCGATAGTCGATAGATAAATGTCGATGAAACGTGGACTGGTACAGCCACCTCGGCATACTGGTATCCATCCGTGTCGGCACGTTCAGCGCCGTTCATCTGGTTTTTGTTTGACAAGTCCTTGCGGGAAGATTCCGAGCGGTGTTGCACGCGTGAAAGGTAGCGCGAAATTCGAAATTGCAAAAGCGGAAGTCTGGAGCGAACTGCTTCAGCTCTCTCGTTTTCGAGTAGCGTCCAGATAGTCGCGGACCTTCTTGAGATCTTCCCACGTTTCCTTCTTCTTCGACGGGTCGCGAAGTAAATAGGCGGGGTGGAAAGTGGGCATCACCTTGACGCCGTGGTAATCCTGAAACTGGCCGCGCACTCTTGTTATCCCTTGCTTGATGTCCAGTAGATTCCTCATGGCAGTATTGCCGAGTACCACAATGACTTCGGGTTGAACTACAGCAATTTCGCGGAGCAGGAAGGGCTTGCACATCGACGCTTCTTCCGGAGTCGGCGTACGATTGCTGGGCGGACGACAGCGGTTAACGTTGCCAATCAAAACCTCTTCCCGCTTCAGCCCGATCGCTTCGATAATCTTCGTGAGTAGTTGGCCCGCCCGTCCTACGAAGGGACGTGCCTGCGCGTCCTCATCGGCGCCGGGCGCTTCACCGACGAACATTAGGCGCGCTTTGCGATTGCCGTCGGTATGCACGATGTTGGTCCGCTCCTGATGAAGCGGGCAGCGGGTGCAGTCTCCAACGTCGGCCCATATTTCTTCGAAAGTTTCCGACGACCTCTCGATTCTGACTGGTGGAGCACTCAAGTCACCAAATAGCGTATTTGGCGACATCGAAGCGGTCTGGTCATTGGGCCCTGCGCTTCGAGCCGCTACTGGGGAAGTGGCACTGGTCGTCTCCGGACGAGATTCATCAGACGAAAATGAGTTCAATGCGGGTACAACTTCCGTACGGGCCAATCCAGAGACCGGAGTCTCCTTCTCAATGCGCTCAACACCCAACTCCTTGAAGTAAGTGAGTTGTTCCCGAGTGTCTTTCAGCAGTGAGAGGAACTCGGCAGTTTCGGTTTCAGAATGCATCAGCCCTCGCGAAAGTTGCTGTTTTGAAGAATTGTATTGGCAGAGCGGAAAACTAAGCTTTCCTCGGCCGCTGAAGCACAGGCCGTAGGGATCCAGGTGGCTTAACCCGCGCGCGAAGTCGGACGACTTCATCCAGAATAGTATTCGCGACGTTGGTTTTGGCCATCCGCGGCACATGAACTGGTGCTTTTCGATCGCGGCTGATGATTGTCACTTCATTCGTAACAGTGTCGAACCCAACACCATCCTGGGTGATGTCGTTTGCGACGATCGCATCGAGATTCTTAGCTGTTAACTTTTCCCGCGCGTACGCCAGGACGTTCTCAGTTTCCGCGGCGAATCCAATTACCAATAGTCCGTCCGGCTTTGCATTCGCTACGTCACGCAGGATATCGGGTGTCCGCTCGAGTTCTAACGAGAGCGACGACTGAGTTTTCTTGATCTTTCGCGGCGAACGTTCGACAGGTCGATAGTCGGCCACTGCGGCGGCGCCAATAAACACCGACGCGTCTGAAAGCTCATTCATCACGGCTGCATGCATTTCTGCGGCTGAGTTAACGCGAACAAGTACGGCGTCATCAGGTGGAACAGCAGTAGTAGCTCCGGCAACCATGGTCACGCGGGCTCCTCGTCGTTTTGCGGCTTCCGCAATTGCAAAACCCATACGGCCCGAAGAATTGTTGGAGAGGAAACGAACTGGGTCTATCGCTTCACGGGTTGCCCCCACTGTAATCAGCACGTGCTCTCCTGCCAAATCGCGCGCGCGTTCCTTTTCCGAGCTTTGCAAAATCTCTAAGGCAGCGGCCACAATTCGTTCGGGCTCACTGAGCCGCCCTGGCCCGATTGTTCCGCACGCCATTTCCCCGTCATCCGGTTCAATGACATGAACACCATCCGATCGAAGCTGTCGCAGGTTTCGTTGAGTTGCCGGATGATGCCACATCGAAGTGTTCATCGCCGGCGCAATCAAAATGGGGGACGTCGACGCCAAGTAAGTAGAGGTCAGGAAATCGTCAGCGATTCCATTTGCCAACTTACCGATTATATTGGCCGTCGCGGGAGCTATGAGGAACAAATCGACTGTCTGCGAAAATGTTATGTGGGCGATGGGATCCGGATTGTCAGGCGCATAATCATCCACGATGACGTGAGACCCGGAAAGCGCTCGAAATGTGAGAGGCTGTATGAACTCGCAGGCTCGCCTGGTCATGCCTACTCTGACAGTGCAGCCAGCTTGTTGTAGCCCCCGGAGCACCTCGACCGCCTTATATGCCGCGATGCCACCACTAACTCCAAGCGCCACTTTTTTTTCGCTAAAAAAGCCTTTCATGAGGAGCCTCGCGCAACATATCGACTTACCAGAAATTAAAGATCAATGTAACATTGCTGAAACATGGGTGCAACGGAGGTTTCATTACGGCCTGTTACAATCGCCAGTACAATTGCCCACTGCTTCCATTTCAAGTTAGAGGTGTGACTCATGTCTAACTATCGAGCATTCGGCTCCGGTTTCCTCGGAGCGCTGATCATTGTCACTTCCGGTTTCCTCGCTTCCGCGCAGACGGTAAGGGTAAGGGAAGACCAGCCATACGGGCCTGTGGTTAGGGCTTACCTGGGCTATCTGCGAAATGAGCAGGAGGTTGTCGATGATCGCGTCAGTCGACATGAGGTAAACGTGACCTACTACCGTCGAAACTCAAACCGGATCCGCGCCCTGCGGCAGATGGCATTGCAGATTGCACGCGTAACGCAAAATGACTTCCTGCCCGAACTCGAAGCGGTTGCCGGAGATGAGTTGGGCCTGCTCTTTGAGCATCCACCGCGGTTTCAAACACTCAGAATCGGCGAGGTCTTGCAGAACAACTTCAGGTATCTGGGTGTAGTGCGTACCGGCGAGATCTTCTATCTCTTTGCCCGTCTCGACCCCTACGAGCAGGCGGAGTTAATGGAAAAAACCAATCATAATAGCCAGAATGCCTCAGGCTCACCCGTCTCAAGCCCAGTTTCAGGAGCCAAAGTCACTACGCGCGCTCGCCGCGTTTCTACGCCTTAGCTTCTGCCTTGAACCACGCTGTAGATTCTCTCCGGAGTACGGCTTGGACCAGTTAAAGTCAAGCATTCAGCTTCCGGTTTCCTCTGGCTGCGACCTCCAGGGCTTCATGGGCACATGATTGCTTAACGATGTCCCAGAGGAAGAGGCAAAAAAGTCTAGACTGGAAGGGGACCGTGTGATAAATTCTCGACCAACACAAAAAAGCACAGTTTTGTGGCAAAGTTTGGCGAAAAGGCTGTTGACAGAGTACCTTCATTCATGTAATAACAGCCCCGTGTTTAGGCTTTGTAGACGGCACTTTGAGCTTTAGAGATTGCATTTGACTAAGAAGGCGGATGGTAATTGAACCTGCGCTTCTAACGAACATTTTGGCCGTCGCGGCACGCAATCAAGAAATTGTTCACAATACGGGAGGAAAGTTAATGATTAGCAAAACTTGGAGCCGCAAACCTATAGCGGCCTTGGTGGCAGTCGCCATTTTGAGTGTTTACTCGATGGTAGTTTTAGCATCGCCCGCAGCAAAAGCCCCGTCGGGCGAGTTGTCTATCGCCGGCCAGGTTACCGTAAATGGCGAGAACGTGGTTTCTGGCGGTACGGTCTTTTCGGATAGCCTAATCACAACCGCCGAGAAGAGCAATGCTACTGTGAATCTTAGCAAGTTGGGCCGAGTTGAATTGGCTCCCAGCTCAAACTTGAAATTGAGCTTCACAGAAAAAAGCATCATGGGATTGCTCGAGAACGGTACCGCTCATGTCTCGACCGTGGCTGGAGTTTCTGTCAACTTCACAACCAAAGATGGTGTGGTGGTAGTTGACGGAAGTCAGGCAACTTCATTTACAGTTTACGTTGTCAAGGGAGTCACGTCCTTAACAACTCATTCCGGCGTAGCGCAGTTGCACGTTGGTAGTGCTGTGAAGCAGGTTGCGGCGGGCGAGAGCGCCACGGCAGGCACGCCGAACCCCAAAAATGATCCAGGGGACGACGACGATAAGATGAGCGGTGGTGAGTTGGCTGCGCTAATCCTGCTTGGCGCCGGTGCAGTTGCCGGAATCCTGTATGCAGCGCTCCACAACAACGACCTTAACTTCGGTGGCAATGCAGTCGTAATCAGCCCCTCGAAGTAAGTCATCCGGTTGCTTCGTTCAAAAAATACTGCAGCGCCGCCTTTTGAGCGCCGCGGTCAGTTATGCGAAACCTTGCGGGTCACGCGAATATATGTCGCGCTTGACCCGCAAGGTTTTGCGTATGCCGATCAAGTCCCACCTTAGCTTCTGCAGGTAACCCTTAATGCATATTGCAGTAATTGGCACTGGTTATGTTGGCTTGGTTACCGGTGCGTGTTTTGCAGAATTTGGCGTTGATGTCACGTGCGTCGACATCGATGTCGACAAGATCGCGCGCCTTTCGGCCGGAGAGATGCCCATCTATGAACCCGGTCTCGAGCAGTTGGTAACCAAGAATGTGCAGTCGGGCCGCCTAATATTTACCACAGACATCAAGCTGGCGGTAGAACAAGCATTGGTGATCTTTTTGGCAGTAGGTACGCCACCGAAAAGCGATGGTTCGCCAGATCTCAGCTCTGTGGAGGCGGCAGCCCGCTCAGTTGCAGACCACATGAACGGTTATAAGGTCATCGTTACCAAATCTACCGTACCCATAGGGACTGGCGAATATCTGCGGAAGTTAATACGCGACAGACAAAAGTCTCGGCTGAACTTCGGAATAGTTTCTAATCCGGAGTTCCTGCGGGAGGGTGCCGCTATTAATGATTTCATACGGCCTGATCGAGTAGTTCTTGGCAGTCGTGACGATGAAGCGATCGCCATCATGCGCGACCTTTATCGTCCGCTCTACCTAATTGAAGCGCCGTTTGTCTTGACCTCTCTGGAAGCAGCCGAATTGACCAAGTATGCGGCTAACGCTTTCCTTGCTACGAAGATATCCTTCATAAACGAAATAGCAAATCTGTGCGAAAGTATCGGGTGTGACGTACACGACGTTGCCCGGGCGATTGGCATGGACCGACGCATCGGCAGCAAATTTCTGCACCCGGGCCCCGGCTTCGGTGGGTCATGCTTTCCAAAAGACACTCAGGCGCTGGCATCGGTAGCACGTGAGTTTGGTCGCGACTCAATGATCGTAGATGCTGTGATCGAAGTGAATCGTCGTCAGCGCGAGGCGATGGTACCGAAAATTGAAAAGCTCGTGGGTGATCTAAAAGGAAAGACAATCGCGATCCTGGGCCTCGCCTTTAAGCCGGAAACAAATGACATGCGCGAGGCGCCGGCGATTGATATCATCACCGGGTTATTGGAACGCGGCGCCAGGGTACAAGCATATGATCCAGTCGCCATGAGCGAAGCTGCAGAAGTTCTTCCCAAAGTCAATTATGCAGCTGATGAGTATGAGGCCGTAACGGGCGCCGACGCTCTCGTTTTTGTAACGGAATGGAATCAGTTTCGAGCGCTCGATATGCGCCGAATCCGAGATCTGATGAGATCACCGAGGATCGCCGACTTGCGTAACATTTACGAACCCGCGGACATGCGTGAACTTGGTTTCGAGTATGTTGGAGTCGGCCGATAACGTATTGCGCCGCCTGGCTCAAGCTCTTACAACCGGCTCTGAAGGTAAAGCCCTTACTTTATGCCCTTAACAGGAATCGCACTTGTCACCGGGGGCGCCGGATTTATCGGTTCACACATTGCATCGGCGCTCGCTTCCGCGGGGGCCAGGGTGCGGATTATCGACGACTTATCAACGGGTTACCGGGAGAATCTGGCGGAGATAAGGGGAGAAGTAGACTTCATTCACGCCAGCCTTGCTGAAGAAGAGCCACTGCGGAAAGCACTTGAAGGTGTTGAGCTGGTTTTCCACGAAGCAGCAATTCCTTCGGTCCCGCGTTCGGTTGAGAATCCGCGACAAACTCACATCGCCAGCGTCGAATCAACTTTCTCGTTGCTTCTGGCTTCGCGGGAAAAGAAAGTCAGGCGCATAATTTACGCAGCTTCCAGCTCAGCCTACGGTGATCAGCTGACGCTCCCTAAAGTTGAAAGCATGCTACCAGAGCCGCTCTCTCCGTATGCCGCGGCAAAGCTTATGGGCGAGCACTACTGTCAGGTCTTCACGCGAGTCTATGGTTTGGAGACGGTCTCGCTGCGCTATTTCAATGTGTTCGGGCCCCGACAGGATCCCAGCTCTCAATACTCGGGCGTAATTTCACGTTTTATTAGCGCCCTGCTTGGGGGAGAGCGCCCCGTCATATATGGTGATGGCGAACAGTCGAGAGACTTTACCTACATCGATAACGTGGTTGACGCGAATTTGAAAGCTGCGGAAAGCTCCAAGGCCATTGGCCAGGTTATCAACATAGCTAATGGAGAACGAATCTCCTTGAATCAACTCCTGGCTGAACTAAAAAGTCTAACAGGCAAGTCGGATGTCCTTGCGAATTACACAGCGCCACGGGCGGGTGATGTGAAACACAGCCTTGCGGATATTTCCCGTGCGCGCTCTCTGCTGGGATTCGAACCTCGCGTGGACTTACGAGCTGGCTTGCAACTTACTATCGATTGGTGGGCCAAGAGCCGTTTCGCAAAAGCAACAACTGGTTAACGCCGCGGAAAGTTCACCCGTTCGATCCTAAGGCATTGGTCCCCACCAACCCCTGCAAACTGCTCACGTATGGCGCTCGAGCAACACCCTTATCTGTAATAATCGCAGCGATCAGGTCATTGGGCGTTATATCAAACGCCGGGTTGTGAACGCCGACTCCGTCGGGAGCCAGTTGATGTTCTTTTATGTGCGTCACTTCTTTCCTGTCGCGTTCTTCGATCGGAATCTCCTCGCCTGATTTTAGCGATAGATCGAGCGTCGAAATCGGAGCAGCGACGTAAAAAGGGATGTTGTGTTTCTTGGCAAGTACGGCAACCATATAGGTACCAATCTTATTCGCGGTGTCCCCGTTTGCAGCAATTCGATCCGCACCAACGACTACCGCATTCACCTTGCCGCTTTTCATTACGTGCCCCGCCATGTTGTCGGTAATCACGGTGACGGGAATATTGTCTTTTGCGAGTTCCCAGGCCGTTAATCTTAACCCTTGCAGGAATGGCCTGGTTTCATCAGCAATCACCGCTATGCGCTTCCCAGCGTCTATCGCCCCTCGGATTACGCCAAGGGCCGTTCCGTAATCACCGGCAGTAGCGAGTGCGCCCGCATTGCAGTGTGTGAGTACAGTGTCACCGTCCGAAAGCAATTCTGCGCCGAAACGTCCCAGCGCACGATTAGCCTCGATGTCCTCGCGAAAGATGTTGAGGGCTTCTTCAACCAGGCGTGCTTTGATGTCTTCCAGAGCGCGAGTACTGGTCTTCTCGCGCAGAAAAGTTTGTCGCATCCGTTCGATGGCCCAGAAAAGGTTAACCGCTGTGGGCCGCGTTTCGGACATCACCTGACACATGTAGTCGAAGTCATCTTCCAGGTCCGCCACTGAGGTGCCGACTGACTGACTTGCACCCAGGGCGAGTCCCATTGCCGCCGAAACACCGATTGCTGGAGCTCCGCGCACGACCATTTTCTTGATCGCTTCGGCTACCTCTTCATACGACCGTAGCATGAGGTATTTTTCTTCCGCCGGCAGCAGTCTCTGGTCCAGCATGCGAATGCCTTCGTCCGTCCACTCGATGGTTTTGATCATTGTCGAAGTTGGTTCCTTCTGAGTTGAAAATCCGAGGAATCTTACTGGAGGAGAATTGTGGAAGCAAAGCGACGCTCGCGACAAAACTGGACGATACTCCGCGCACGGGGCCAGTTTGACAGTGCTCGCGAACGCGTGATAGTGTCCGCGTCAAATTAAGAATTGTTCTTTGCATTTTAAAGCATCTGGGTGCCCCAGGAAGATGGGGAGAATAGGGAAACGGGTGAGAATCCCGCGCGGTCGCGCCACTGTGATGAGACTGCTGCTGACTACTTCCGGAGTAGCAAAAGCAGCATTCTCTAAGCCAGGAGACCTGCCCAGGCTTTGCAGCTTTTGAACGCTCGCGGAAAGGCGTTCAGGCCGCACGGGTTCCCGAAAGCGATTTCCAGTCCCGCCGACCGCCTGTTCCTTTTTCGCGAAGGAACAAGGATCGGCGGGACTTTTGCTTTTGTACTACTTTTCACACGTCAAATTACACCAAGGTGCGATCGCGCTGCTTCTCTGCGCCATTCTCGTCGTTTGCTCATGCTCGCAGCCAGCCCTTTCGCCGACGTCGGATACAACATCCAATACCCGGGATTTTGTCGACGACAGTGGACGCAAGGTCACAATTCCCGCAAAGATCGAGCGCTTCGTCTCGCTTGCTCCTAATCTGACGGAAATTGCTTATGCAGTTGGGGCAGGCGACCGTCTGGTGGGTAACACTACTTTTTGCGACTATCCGGCGGCGGCGAAGAACGTCGCAAAAGTTGGCGATACACTGCAACCGAGCATTGAACGCATACTCGCACTTCGCCCCCAGCTCGTACTCGTCTCAACAGCCTCGCAATTGGAAGCCTTTACGAAACAGTTGAATGAGCGTGAGATCGCCGTCTACGTCACGGACCCGCGCGATCTTGAAGGCGTTTTTCGCTCAATCTTAAGCGTTGGCGATCTGTTGAATGAGTCGGTAGCTGCTTCGGAGTTGGTGAAACAACTGCGGGCGCGCTCTGAAAAGGTGGAGCGCTCCGTCGCCGGGCTCCCTCCGGTGTCCACTTTTTTCCAATTGTCTGGCCAGCCACTCTATACAGCCGGAAGGGACTCGTTCGTGACGAATCTGATCGAGCGCGCGGGCGGACGTTCCGTGACTTCCGATGTTCGCGAGGCTTGGCCACGATTGAGCGATGAAGCCGCCCTCGCCTCGCGCCCAGAAGCTGTAATCATGCTTTCAGGCGGTGCGATGGGCGCAGCCGCGAATACAAAGGTGGCAGCCGCGCTAAAAAATTCGCCTGCCGTTCAGAACGGCCGTGTTTATTTAATCGATGGCGATCTCTTGACGCGTCCGGGGCCGCGACTCGTCGACGGTTTGGAGCAGATCGCCCATGCGCTTCACCCGGAAGCCTTTAAGTGAACAACAAGTTGAACAACGAAGCCTCAGTTATCAGTCGTAGTGTTGCCTCGATGGATCATAGCGCGCGTGCGACGCTGCGGAAGACAGTAATGGTTTGCGCCGCACTCACCGTGATGCTGATCTTCATCGCAATCATCGCAGCGACTTTGGGTAGCGAGCGCATACCCGTCGGCGATGTACTCCGGGCAATGTTCACAGGCGCATCCAATTCCGGTGCCCTGACCGCAACGCAACGCGCAATTCTCTTTGACATACGCCTGCCGCGCATTCTGCTCGCAGCGACGGTCGGTGCTTCTCTCGCTGCGGCCGGAGCAAGTTATCAGGCTCTTCTTCGCAATGCGCTTGCCGAGCCTTATTTGCTGGGCATTTCAAATGGCGCGGCGGTGGGAACGATGTTGGCG
>Ga0137407_10001206_pt1 | contig 16902 bp, 14 predicted proteins | sample CZOMad2_2_16fung_FD_108410 | JGI IMG/M metagenome (GOLD analysis project Ga0137407, IMG submission 108410) | Vadose zone soil fungal communities from Angelo Coast Range Reserve, California, USA - CZOMad2_2_16fungal (Illumina Assembly) | ecosystem: Environmental > Terrestrial > Soil > Vadose... | reverse complement strand
GAGATCCGGAACGACATCACGCGCGAGACGCCCGCGTCGTTCGAGCCGGCGATCGACTACTGCGTGGTCAAGTTCCCGCGGTGGGCATTCGAGAAGTTTCCGGAGGCCGATCGCACGCTGACGACCCAGATGAAGTCGGTCGGCGAGGTCATGGCGATCGGACGCACCTTCAAGGAGGCGCTCCAGAAATCGGTCCGCTCGCTCGAGCAGGATCGCTGGGGGCTCACCCTCGGCCGGCCCGTGACCGACGACGAGCTCCGCCGCCTGCTGACGGTGCCGACCCCCGACCGGATCTTCGCGATCGGCGACGCGTACCGCGCCGGCTTCACGACCGAGACGATTCGCTCGCTGACCCGGATCGACGCCTGGTTCCTCGAGAACATGCGCGAGATCGTCGCCTTCGAGGCGTCGATCAGCGAGGCCGGGCTGAGCGACCCGGAGGTGCTGCGCCGCGGCAAGCAGCTCGGATTCGCCGACCGGCGGATCGCCGAGCTCGCTCGCGTCAGCGAGGCCGCGGTGCGGGCGCGCCGCCTCGAGCTGGGGATCCGCGCGACCTTCAAGACCGTCGACACCTGCGCCGCCGAGTTCGTGGCGCACACGCCCTATCTCTACTCGACCTACGAGGAAGAGGACGAGGCGCCGCCGACGGCACGGCCGAAGGTCGTCATCCTGGGCTCGGGACCGAACCGCATCGGCCAGGGGGTCGAGTTCGACTACTGCTGCGTCCACGCCGCGTTCGCGCTGCGCGACCTCGGCGTGGAAGCAATCATGGTCAACTGCAATCCGGAGACGGTCTCCACCGACTACGACACGTCCGATCGCCTCTACTTCGAGCCCCTCACCCTCGAGGACGTCCTCAACATCGTCGAGCGCGAGCGGCCGCTCGGCGTGGTCGTCCAGTTCGGCGGACAGACGCCGCTGAAGCTGGCGGTGCCGTTGCGCGATGCCGGCGTGCCGATCCTGGGCACGACGCCCGACGCGATCGATCGCGCCGAGGATCGGCAGCGCTTCAACGCGCTGATCGCCGAGCTCGGGCTCAACCAGGCGGCGGGGGCGACCGCGCGCTCGCTCGCGGAGGCCCGGACGATCGCCGCCTCCGTCGAGTTCCCCGTCCTGGTCCGCCCGTCCTACGTGCTCGGTGGACGCGCGATGCGCATCGTCCACGACGATGAAGACCTCCGCGAGTACATGGCGGAAGCGGTGCGCGTGTCCCCGGAGCACCCGGTGCTCGTCGACAAGTTCCTCGAGGACGCGATCGAGATCGACGTGGATGCGGTCGCCGACGGCCAGCGGGTCGTCGTCGGCGGGGTCATGGAGCACATCGAGAAGGCCGGGGTGCACTCGGGCGACGCGGCGTGCGCGCTCCCCCCCTACTCGCTCGGTGAAGGCCAGATCCGCGAGCTCCGCGCGCAGACCCGCGCGCTGGCGTCGGCCCTCGGCGTCGTCGGGCTCATCAACGTGCAGTTCGCGATCCGCGGCGAGACGATCTACGTGCTCGAGGTCAACCCGCGCGCCTCCCGCACGGTGCCGTTCGTCTCCAAGGCGATCGGGGTGCCGCTCGCCAAGCTGGCGACGGCCGCGATGCTCGGCCACTCGCTGGCGGCGCACGCCAGGATCGAGGAGCGCGAGCTCGCCCACATCGCGGTGAAGGAGTCGGTGTTCCCCTTCATCAAGTTTCCGGGCGTGGACGTGGTCCTCGGCCCCGAGATGAAATCGACCGGCGAGGTCATGGGGATCGACCGCGATTTCCGCAAGGCCTACTTGAAGTCGCAGGTGGCCGCCGGCGAGACGCTGCCCACGTCCGGCGCGGTCTTCATCTCGGTGAAGAACCGCGACAAGCGGCCGGTCACGACCCTCGCCAAGCGGCTCAGCGAGATGGGCTTCTCGCTCGTCGCGACCACCGGGACCGCGCGCGTGCTCGAGCGTCACGGCATGACCGTCGAGCTGATTCACAAGGTCGGCGAGGGGTACCGGCCCAACGTGATCGACTTGATCAAGCGGGGTCACATCGCCCTGCTCTTCAACACGCCCGAAGACGGTCGGGCCCGGAAGGACTCGGCCATCATCCGTCGCACGGCGGTGGCGCAGAACGTCGCCTACTACACGACGGTGGATGGCATCCAGGCCGCCATCGGCGCGATCGAGGCCTTGCTGAAAGGCGAGCTCCGGGTGCTCAGCCTGCAGGAGTACCACGCTGACCCCCGTTAGGCCGGCCGACCGAATTCTGATCGCGCTCGACGTTCCGAGCCTGGACGAGGCCGATGCGCTGCTCGGTCGACTGGACGGGATCATCACGGGCTGCAAGATCGGCTCGCAGCTCTTCACAGCCGCGGGACCGGCGGCGATCGAGACCGCCCGCAAGCGCGGGTTTCGCGTCTTCCTCGACCTCAAGTTCCACGACATCCCGAATACCGTCGGCCTGGCGGTGCGTGAGGGGACGCGTCTGGGCGTGTTCATGCTCAACATCCACGCGAGCGGCGGTCTGGCGATGGCGCGCGCCGCCGCGGAAGCGGCGACGAAGGCCGCCGGCGATTTCTCGATCCCGCGGCCGCTCTGTCTCGGGGTCACCGTGCTGACGAGCCTCGATCGCAGGGCGCTCCAGCGCGAGGTCGGCGTGCCCACCAGCGTCGAATCGCACGTCCTGCACCTGGCGGCGCTCGCCCGCGAGGCCGGCCTCGACGGCTGCGTCGCCTCGCCGCAGGAGATCAGCCCGCTGCGCCTGGCGATGGGTCCCGCGTGGGTGATCGTCACGCCGGGCATTCGGTGGGAGACGTCGGCGCAGACTCCCGGCGCATCACGGCCCGACGATCAGGTCCGCGTCGCGACCCCGCGGCGGGCGCTCGCCGCTGGCGCCGACTACCTGGTGGTGGGTCGGCCGATCAGCGCGGCGAAAGATCCGGGCGCGGCGGCGGCCGCGATCGTCGCCGAGCTCGGCGCGCCGTGACCGACCGCGAGACGCTCGACCTCTACGAGGCTACCGGCGCCCTGCTGCGGGGCCATTTCCGGCTGACCTCCGGCCTGCATTCGGATGTCTATCTCCAGTCGGCGCTCGTCCTTCAGTATCCGCCCCACGCCGGAGCCCTGGGCGCAGCGCTGGCGGCGCCGTTTCGCGACGACGGCATCCAGACGGTGCTGGCCCCGGCGATCGGCGGCATCCTGGTCGCCCACGAGGTCGCCCGGGCCCTCGGCGTGCGGGCGCTCTTCACCGAGCGCGAAGACGGCGTGATGCGCCTGCGCCGAGGGTTCACCCTGGCTTCCGGCGAACGATGTCTCGTGGTCGAGGACGTGATGACCACGGGCGGCTCGATCCGGGAGGTCGTCAGCTGCGTCGAGGCGCTCGGCGGCACGGTGGTGGGTGTGGGGTCGCTGATCGATCGGAGCTGCGGCGGCGCGAATTTCCCGGTGAAGCGCGCGACGCTCGCGACGGTGAAAGCGACGACCTGGAAGCCGGAGGAGTGTCCGCTCTGCCGGGCCGGCAGTCAGGCGATCAAACCCGGCAGCCGCGCCTGAAGTCCGTCCGCGCTACGTCTTCCCCGTCGCCAGCGCGGCGTCCACCCGAACCACGAGGTCCTGCAGCGACAGGTTCGCCTTGATCAGGAACGCGACGGCTCCCAGCGCCATCGCCTGAGCCACGTCGCGCTCCTGGCCGAGGTTCGACAGGACGATGACCGGGATGCGCGCGGTCGCGGCGTCCTGCTTGAGGGCCTTCAGCACTTCGAACCCCTGGAGCTTCGGCATGACGACGTCCAGGAGAACCAGATCGAGCGGCTCGGCGCGCGCGACCCGCAGGGCCTCCTCGCCGTCGGCGGCGGTGAGCACCTCGAGGCCGTGCCGGCGCAGGCGAGCCTCCGCGGCGCGGCGCAGGAACCGGTCGTCCTCGGCGAGGAGGACCCGCCGGGTTCCGTCAGGCACTCTGGCCCGCCAGCAAGCGGCCGACCAGCTCGCCCAGCTCTTGCAGCGACAGGTTGGACTTCACGAAATAGCCGGAGATCCCGAGGTTGCTGACCTCGGCGATGTCCTGCTCGCGCGACGAGTTGGACAGGATGAGGACCTTCACCGCGCGCGTGGCTTCGTCACTCCGGAGCGCGCGCAGCACCTCCAGTCCCGACAGCTTCGGCATCAGCATGTCCAGCAGGATAAGGTCCGGCGGCTCGCTGCGGGCGAGCTGCAGCCCTTCCTCGCCGTCGGCCGCGGTCGTCACCGCCAGTCCGCGCTGCCGCAGGCTCGCCTCGCATGCCCGCCGCAGGAATCGATCGTCTTCGACCAGCAGGACCCGTTTCCCTGTTGTCTCCATCGGCCTCACTCGCTGATTGGGAGCGTGAAGATAAACGCCGAGCCCCGGCCTTCCTCGGACTCGCACCAGACCTCGCCAGCAAGCCGTTCGAGGATGAGGCGGACCAGGTAGAGACCCAGCCCCGTGCCTTCGGTCTCGACCGTGTGGACGTTGTCGGCCCGGTAGAACTTCTCGAAGAGTCGGCCCAGCGCGGTCTTGGGAATTCCGATCCCGCTGTCCGTGATCGTCCACCTGGCCGTGCGGCTGCTCTCGCGGTCGATGCGGATCGAGATGTCGCCGCCGCTCGGGGTGTACTTGAGCGCGTTCGACGTGAGATTCATGATGGCTTGCCGGAGCAGCTGCGGGTCGGCCATGACCATCGGCGCGCCCTCCGCGCCGGCCACCGAGAGCCGGAGGCCCTTGTCACGGATCAGCGCGCCCAGGTCGTCGATCGAGCTCTGCGTGAGCTTGCCGAGGCTCGTCGGCTGGAGCGCCACCGTCAGCTTGCCGCTCTCGAGGCGAGAGATGTCCAGGAGGTCATTCACGAGGCCGATCAGCCGCTCGGCGGCGGTGCGGGCGTCCTCGACGTAGCTGCCCGCCTCGGCGGAAGAGATCTCGGAGGTCTGCGAGGCGAGCTCCAGCATCCACTTGATGCCCGCCAGCGGCGTGCGGAGCTGATGGGTGACGAAGGAGACGAAGTCGGTCTTCATCTGGCTCACCTGCCGCTCGTGCGTCACGTCGTGGAGCGTCAAGGTGAAGCCGATCGTCGTGCCGGCGGTGTCCTTGATCGGTCGCCCTGCCCAGTGGACGGTCCGGCCACTCCGCTTGAGCTCCAGGTCTCCCTCGTCGCCGAGGTCCGGCTTCTGGAGGATCGCGCCGAGGTGTTCGAACACGCGATCCGAGTCGGGCATCGAGCTCCGGCGACCGGTCGCGAGCTGCGAGAGCCGCACCCCGATGACGGAGCTCGGGTCGAATCCGAGCAGCTCCCCGGCCTGCCGGTTCGCAGCCTGGATCTCGCCGTCACGGCTGATGAGCACGATGCCGTCCGAGGTCGAATCGAAGATCTGCGCGAGGCGGACCCGCTGCGTCTGCGTCTCCTCGTAGAGCCCGGCGTTCTCGAGCGCGGTCGCCAGCTGATCGGCGTACGAGGAGAGAAGGCGCGTCTCGATTTCGCCGAACGCTTGCGACGTCGGGTAGTAGAGAACGAGCACGCCGAGCACGCGCTCGTTCTGGCCCACGATCGGGTACGCGGCGATGGACCGCACGCCGTGAGCCAGGTTCGCCGGGTGCACGAAATCGGGATGCTTCGTCACGTCCGGCAGGAGCAACGGCGCCCGCGTCCGCCGCACGTGGTCGCTGAGCCCGCCCAGGCGGCTTGGATCACCCGGGCGCGGCCCCGTCGACACCCAGTGGCCGACACTCCGGCTCAGGGTCCCGTCGTCGGCCAGCAAGTGAAGGAGCGCGCCGCTGGCGCCGTACGCTTTCGCCAGCTCCTTGAGCGCGCCGTCGAGCATCGCGTCCACCTCGAGCGTGCGGTGGAGCGCCCGAGCCGCCTGGTTCAGGAGCGCCAGGCCGTCGGACAGGGTCTTGGCCTCGCCCTCGCGGCGCCGCATCTCCTCCTCGCGTGCCCGGGCCTCGGCGTAGAGCCGGCTCTCCTCGAGCGCCATCGCGAGGTTCTGGCAGAGCGAGCTGAAGGGCTCGACGCTCCCGTGGCTGATCGGCCGGCGGCTCGTCTTGTTGTCCGCGCTCACGACGCCGATGACCCGGTCGCCGACGACGAGCGGCGCGATGACGAACCGCCGCGATCGGAGGTACGGACGATCGAGGTGCGCGCGATCGAGCGGGAGCACGCGGGCGAGGTCGGCATCGGACAGCACGGCGACCGGACGTCGACTCGTGAGAGCCTCGTGATACGGGCCGGCGGCGGCCGTCACCGGCAGCCGGAGACGTGGGTCGTCGTCACCGGTCGTCACCGGCTCGAGCTCCGAGCCGTCGGCGGTCAGAAGAAACACGTTGACCCGATCGAAGCCGACGACGTCGCGCGCGGCCCGCACGAACGCCGCCAGGCGATCGTCCCGCTCCCACGAGCTCTGCATCAGGACGGCGGCGTGAGAAAGCCGCTCGAGCAGCGCGCGTCCCTCCTCCGTCTCCCGGAGCAGCCGCGCCTTCTCGATGGCGAGCGAGGCCTGGTCGGCCAGCGCCGAGAGCAGCGCGACCTCGTCCGGCAGGAAGTGGCGCGCCCCCTTGGTGAAGACGTTGAGCGTGCCGACGGCGCGCCCGTGGGCGCGAAGCGGGACCCCGATGAATCCGCGGAAGCCGCGCTCGAGCGCGCCGCGCTTGTGGGCGGGGTCGTAGCGCGTGTCCTCGGCCAGATCCTCGACGACGAGCGGCTCGCCGGCGGCGACCACGAGCCCGCTGAGGCTCTCCCCGACCTTGAGCCGCGGGCGCGCCATCACCCCGGCCGCGCCCTCGGTCCGGGCGCCGACGACCAGATCGCCCCCCTCCAGCAGGCGCAGGCCCGCCGCCTCGGCGCCGACGAGCCGGGCCGCCTCGTTGACGATGACCGTCAGCACTTCTTCGGGGTCGTGAACGGCGGCGAGGCGTCGCGACACGTCGTTGAGTACTTCGAGCCGGTGCTGGTTCCGCTCCGCCTGCTCGTAGAGCCGGGCGTTCCGGAGAAAGAACCCGACCTGCTCGCAGACGCGATCGAGGCTGCGGAGCTCGCGCTCGGAGAAGCCGCGGCGAGCGGTCCACCACACGACGTAGAAGCCGCCGATCACCTCGTCCTCGACGATCAGCGGCAGGAGGAGCCCGGATTGATGCGGGAAGCTCTGGAACATGCCGTGCGTGAATCGCGCGTCGCGCGAGACGTCGTCGGAGAACACCGGTCGCCGCTCCTGCCAGAGGGACAGGAAGGAGCCCTGCTCCGTGAGCGGTAGCGGGGTCGACGACAGCGTGTCCAGATGTTCGCGCGGCACGTGGTACGCGGCGGTCGGCACGAGGCGGCCGCTCGCGAGATCTTGCAGATACGCGGCCGCCGTATCGGCGCCGAGGAAGCGGACCAGCTCGCGGCAGATCCGGCGCAGCGCCTCACGAACATCGAGCGTGGAGCTGACGGTGGCCGAGATCGCGGCCAGAGCCTCGCTCTCGGCCAGACGTTCGGCCAGCTCGGCGTGGAGGCGCGCGTTGTCCTGCGCCAGCCGTCGTCGGTCGAAGACCCGCGCGACGATGGAGCCGAGGCGAGAGAGATCGACCGGCTTCAGGATGTAGCCCGCGCTCCGGCTCTCGACGGCCTGGATCGCCGAGGCGACCGTCGCGCGGCCCGTGACGACGATCACCTCGGGCGGCGCCTCGACCTGTCCGGCCTCGCGCATGATGCTCGCGCCCTCGAGGTCGGGCAGATCGAGATCGAGCAAGACGAGCGCGAATGTCCCCCGACGGATGAGTCGGAGCCCCTCGGCCCCGGTGCGAGCCACCGCGACCGCGTACCCTTCGCGCTCGAGGAAGTCGCTCAGGAGGAGGGCGGCGTCGGGGTCATGGTCGATGACCAGGATGGCATCCTGCTCGCCCATCTCTCTGAGCCTATCACCACCCGGCGGTGAGCATGCCGTTCTGGAGGAGCACGAACACCAGCCACGCCAGCTGCACCCCGACGAAGATCGCCAGGCCGCGGTCGCGCCCGGCTTGCACGTGCGCGCGATACTGGAAGAGGGCGCCGAGGAGACAGATGGTTGCGAACGCGGCCGAGTGGTACGTGGTGAGCAGGCCGGCCGTCACGGCCAGGCCGGCCGCGAAGCTCCAGAGGACGTAGGCCGCGAGCCAGTGAGCGATGACGGACAGGCCGACCGAGGCGCGCGAACCGGATTTGCCGAACAACCGCGCGAGCGTGACCGCCGCGATGCCCAAGAGGAAGAGCCCGGCCAGTGTCGCGAGAGCCCAGCGGGTCATGGATTTAGAAGCGCGCCTCGCCCGACGGGGCCCCAGCCTCGCGACGGCCTGCAGCGCGCACGGCGCCGAACGCGGGGTGAGTCTAGCGGCAGGACCGCACACTGTCAACCGCAACATATTGACACTACAGGCGATTTCGCCCTATGATCACGGGATGCCACCGACCCGCCCCTCGCATCCGTCTCTTCGCAGCATGACGGGATTCGGCCGGGCCGAGGCGGGCGGGGACGGAGTCGCCGTCAGCGTCGAGGCGCGCTCCGTCAACCATCGTCACCTCGACATCGCGCTGCGCCTCCCGCGCGCGCTCGCCGCGCTCGAGATGGACGCGCGCCGCTTGATCCAGGCGCGCCTCGAGCGCGGACGCATCGACGTCACCGTCCAGCTCGGCGCGCCGCCCGGCCAGTCCACGCAGCAGATCCGCGTCGACACGGCGCTCGCCGCCCAGTACATCGAGCAGGCGAGGGCCCTCGGCCAGGCCGCCGGTCTCGGCGACGAGGTGCCGCTCTCGTGGGTGCTCGAGCGCCCGGGCGTCGTCGTGCGCGTGGAGGATTCCGAAACCATGACCGGCGCGATCGGGTGGCCGGCGCTCGCAGACGTGCTCGGCCGCGCCCTCGACGAGCTCGTGACGTGCCGCACGACGGAAGGCGATGCGCTCGCCGCCGAGCTGCGCGCGCAGCACGCCGCCCTCCGGGCGCAGGTCGACCTGATCGCGGCGCGCACGCCGGCGGCCCTCGCGCGCTACCAGGAGCGGCTGCGCGAGCGCATCGGCGCGCTGCTGGGCGAGGCCACGCTCGACGAGGGACGGATCCTCACCGAGGTCGCGATCTGGGCCGAAAAGACCGACGTGCGGGAGGAGCTGACACGACTCGCCGCGCATCTCGAGCAGCTGGCGCTGCTGCTCGACAAGGGCGGCTCCGTCGGCCGCCCGCTGGACTTCCTGATCCAGGAGTTGAATCGCGAGGTCAACACGATCGCGTCGAAGGCGGACGATCTCGAGCTCTCCCAGTCGGCGCTCGCCGCCAAAGGGATCATCGAAAAAATGCGCGAACAGGCGCAGAACCTTGAATAGCCGCGCGAACGGCGGGGGTCGGCAGGTGGCGCACCTGGTGAACGTGGGACATGGCAACGTCGTCGTCGCCGATCAGATCGTGGCGATCGTCGCGCTGGACTCGCTGCCGGTGAAGCGCCTCATCGAGAGCGCGAAGGGCAGCACGAAGCTCGTGGACGCGACCAACGGACGTCGCACGCGGGCGGTCATCGTGACCGGCAGCGACCATCTCATCCTGTCCTCGCTCGAGCCCGCGACCCTGGCGCAGCGTCTCGTGACGGAGCGGGGCCCGGCTGGTGATTAGACGTCGCGGCACGCTGTTCGTCGTCTCGGCGCCGTCGGGGGCCGGCAAGACGACGCTGTGCCGCGAGATCCGGCTGCGGCTGACCGACCTGGCGTACTCGGTCTCGGTGACGACCCGGCCGCCGCGGCCGGGCGAGATGGACGGCGTCGATTTCCGCTTCGTCAGCGTGGACGAGTTCCGGGCCATGCTCGACCGCGGCGAGCTCGCCGAGTGGGCGACTGTGCACGGCAATCTCTACGGCACCCGCGCCCGCTCGCTCGAGGACGCCCTGGCGGTCGGCCGCGACGTGCTGCTGGACATCGACACCCAGGGCGCCGCGCAGCTCCGCGCCCGGTACCCGGACGCCGTACTGATCTTCATCCTGGCGCCGTCGGTGAAAGACCTGGAGCGGCGCCTGCGCGAGCGCCGCTCGGACGCCGAGGTGGAGATCGAGCGGCGGCTGGTGCGGGCGCGCGAGGAGATCGTGCTGTGGCGGCGGTACGACTATCTGATCCTGAACCGCGACGTGAAGGAGGCCCTGGAGCAGCTCGAGTCGATCATCATGGCCGAGCGCTGTCGAGTGAAACGCATCGACCTCACCCTGCCCGACCTGGAGGTAGACAATTGATGGCATTCCCCTCGCTGGAGAGCGCATTGAACAAGGTTTCGAACCGGTATCTTCTCGTCGTGCTCGCCGCGAAGCGCTCGCGCCAGCTCAACCGCGGCGCGGCGGCGCGCGTCGAGAGCCGGCACAAGAAGCCGACCAGCGGCGCGCTCGAGGAGATCGCCGCGGCCAAGGTCGAGTATCGCGTGAAGGAAGAGGGCGACACGCCCAAGGCCTAGCCAGGCATGAGCCTCGACGGCCGTGAGCTGATCCTGGGCGTCACCGGGTCGATCGCCGCCTACAAGGCGGTCTATCTGCTGCGCGAGCTGACCCGGCTCGGCGCCTCGGTCACGGTCTGCCTCTCCGAGCATGCGCGCGAGTTCGTCGGCCCGCTCACGTTCCGGACGCTCTCGGGGCGGGCCGTGCTCTCGAATCTCTTCGACCCGCAGAGCGCCGACGCGGTCGAGCACGTCGCGCTGGCCGAGCGCGCCCACGCCGTCGTCGTGGCGCCGGCCACCGCGAACGTGCTCGCCAAAGCGGCGCACGGCATCGCCGACGACTTCCTGACGACGCTCCTGCTCGCGGCCCGGGCGCCGGTGCTGATGGTGCCGGCGATGGACGGTGGTATGTGGGAGCATCCGGCGGTGACCGCCAACGTCGCCACCTTGCGCCGCCGCGGCGTCACCGTGCTCGAGCCCGACACCGGCGCGCTCGCGTCCGGCCTCAGCGGCAAGGGGCGGTTCCCCGAGATCGACGACATTGTCGAGGCGCTGCGACGACTGCTGGTGCCGGTCCGCGACCTTACCGGCGAGCGGCTGCTGGTCACCGCCGGCCCGACGCGGGAGCCGATCGATCCGGTGCGCTACATCTCCAACCGGTCCTCCGGCAAGATGGGCTACGGCCTCGCGACGGCGGCCCTCCGGCGCGGCGCGGAGGTCACCCTGGTCTCCGGCCCGACGGCGCTCACGCCGCCGCCCGGCGCTGTCTTCGTCCCGGTGCAGACGGCCGAGGAGATGCGTGAGGCCGTGCTCCAGCATCTCGATCGCGCGACGATCGTCGTCAAGGCCGCGGCGGTCGCCGACTACCGCGCCAAGCAGGCCGCGAACACCAAGATCAAGGGCAAGCACGATCTGACCCTCGAGCTGACCCCGAACGCCGATATCCTCGCGGAAGTCGCGGCGCGACGCCCACGCGCGTTCATCGTCGGCTTTGCCGCCGAGACCAACGACGTGGCCGTGAACGCGCGCGCGAAGCTCGAGAGCAAGGGGATCGATCTCCTGGTCGCGAATGACGTGAGCCAGCACGGCATCGGCTTCGACGCCGAGGACAACGAGGTGCTCCTGCTCGACCGCTGGGGCGGCGCGCGCGCGTTGCCGCGCATGCCGAAGGGCGACGTCGCCGAGGCGATCCTCTCGCATGTCCTCTCGCTTCGCGCCGCCGCCGTCACCCGAAAGGCCCTCGCCTAGTCGCATGGCGACCGGCGACCCTCGCGCCCTGCTCGCCGACGCGCTCGGCGCGCTCGGCGAGACCCTCCGCCACCATCGCGACCTCGGGTTCAACGACCTGCCGCTCGGCGGCGATTACCTGCTCGGGCCCGCGGAGGCTCTGCGCGCCCAGGAGAAGGCCGTCCAGGGCTGCCGCCTCTGCAAGCTCTGCGAGGGACGCTCGACGATCGTGTTCGGGTCGGGCAATCCGCGCGCCGAGCTCGTCGTCATCGGTGAGGGTCCCGGCGCCGACGAAGACGCCCAGGGGCTTCCCTTCGTCGGGCGGGCCGGTCAGCTCCTCACGAAGATGCTCGAGGCACGGAAGGTCGAGCTGTCCCGCGACGAGGTCTACATCTGCAACGCCGTCATGTGCCGGCCCCCGGGGAATCGAAATCCCGAGGCCGACGAACTCGCCGCGTGCGCGCGCTTCCTCGCCGCGAAGCTCGCCGTACTCCAGCCCAAGGTCGTCCTGGCGCTCGGCAGCGTCGCGACCCAGAGCCTGCTCGCCACGCGCGAGCCCATCGGCAAGCTCCGCGGCCGCGTGCACCCGTACGGCTCCGCGGTCCTGATCCCGACCTTCCATCCGGCCTTCCTCCTGCGCAATCCCGGCGAAGAGTACAAGCGCATGGCGTGGGAGGATCTCCAGCTCGCACGACGGGAGTACGACCGCCGCCGCACCCGATGACGACATGACCATCGCGGACGTCGCCTTCGACGCCCCGGTGCGGCATGCGTTCTCGTATCGCGTTCCCGAGGGCTGGACGCTCGCGCCCGGCCAGCGCGCGCGAGCGCCGCTCCGCGGCGCGGCGCGGGTCGGCATGGTCGTGGCCCTGCGCGAGGGAACAGACCCGCAGCTCAAGCCGCTCGCCCGACTCGTCGATCCAGAGCCCGTGCTGTCGACAACCCAGCTCGAGCTCGTCAGCTGGATCGCCGCGCAGAGTCTCTCGTCGGTCGGCTCGACCTGCGCCGCGCTCCTGCCGCCGCCGGCGAGCGCGGATGCCGGCAGAGTCCCCGAGATCGCACGCGACGGCGAGAGCCCGCTCGCCTCGCCCAAGCCGGAGCTCTTGATCGGCGCCGGCCGCGAGAGGCGGCTGCTCGAGCGGCTCGAGATCACGAAAGGCGCGGCGCTCGTCATCGCCGCCGACGTCGAGACCGCGGCGAAGTGGGCTCAGCGGCTCGCGAAGATCGACCGCGTGGTGAGGCTCGACTCGGGTGTGCCGGACGAGGAGCGCGCCGCGGCCTGGCGCGCGCTGCGCGACGGGTCGGCGCGCCTGGCCGCCGGGACACGCTCGGCGCTGCTCGCTCCGCTCCGACCGCCGGCCACGCTGGTGCTGCTCGACGAGCACGAAGCCGCCCACAAGCCGCCCGGCCCGCCGCGCATGCACTCGCGCGACGTCGCGCTCGAGCGCGCCGCGCGAGAGCCTCTCGCGCTGCTGCTCACGGCCGCCACGCCCAGCGCCGAGGCGTGGTGGCGCGCCGAGTCGGGGCTCATCGAGATGCCCGCGCGCGAGCCGGGCCCGTGGCCGGCCGTGAGCATCGCCGACACGCGCGGCATCCTCAGGCGCGAGCCGCTCACGCCGCCGCTCTCCCGCGCGATCCGCGAGACCTTGGCCGCGCGGCGGCGTGTGTTTCTCGTCGTGAGCCGGCTCACGTCGTCGCTCGCGTGCGACGAGTGCGGGACCGTCGTCCGCTGTGCCGCGTGCGCGATCGCGTTCGCGTACTCGCGCGCCGCGGCTCGGCTGGTCTGCCGCCTCTGCGGCGCCTCGCAGCCGCTGCCCGACACGTGCGCGGCGTGTCACGGACGCCGACTCACGCCCTTCGGCTGGGGGGCCGAGCGCGTCGAGCACGCCGTGCGCCGCCGATTCCCTGACGCGCGCATCGCGCGTTGGGATCCCGAGGCGGCGCGGGGCGCCCGCGGCGAGGCGCAACGCGCGGCCGCCGCCGCCGCTGACGTCGTGATCGGCACGCGCGGCGCGCTGCGGCTCTTCGGTCCGGCCGCGCTCGGGCTCGCCGCGTTCGTGGCTCCCGATCAGCTCCTCCGCGCGCCCGATTTCCGCGCCGGGGAGCGCACGCTCGCGCTCGCGTGGGCGGCCGCGGAGCGGGTGGCCGCCGACGGCCTCCTGATCATCCAGTCACAGAATCCCGGCCACTACGCGTTCGAAGCGGTCGCGCGTCAGAGCCTCAACGAGTTCTACCGGCCGGAGCTCAAGTTCCGCGCCGAGCTCGGCTATCCGCCCTTTCGTCGCCTCGCGGTCATCACCGCGCGCGCCGCCGACTCGGCCGAGACGCGCCGGCTGGCCGAGACAGTGGGCGCCGCGCTGCGGGGGGCCAAGGGGCTCACGGTCTATCCGCCGGTCCCCGACCGGAGCGACCGCACCCGGCGGATCGTCGCCAAGGGCGACGCCGACTTGCCGCGCCGGCTCGACGAGGCGTTGCGGGAGTTCAAAACGCCGAGCGGCGGCCGGGGTATGATTGACGTGGAGGTCGATCCGGTCGAATGGCCGTTCTAAAAGTCCGGAAATACGGCGATCCCGCGCTCCGACGCAACGCCGCGTCCGTCGGCGAGGTGACGCCGGAGGTCCGCGCGATCATCGCGGACATGACCGAGACGATGTACGACGAGGTCGGCATCGGTCTCGCGGCGCCCCAGGTGGGGATCTCGCTGCGGCTCATCGTCATCGCCGACGAGGACGGCCGGGGCGTGCAGGCGCTCCTGAACCCGTCGATCGTCGAGCGAGGCGGCGAGGTGACGGGAGAGGAAGGCTGCCTGTCGATCCCGGGCGTGTTCGCGCAGGTGACGCGCGCCGCCTGGGTCAAGGTCGAGGCGCGCTCCGTCAACGGCCAGCCCTTGACGATCAACGCTCGCGGGCTGCGCGCGCGCGTGTTGCAGCACGAGATCGACCATCTCGACGGCGTGCTCTTCATCGACCGGGTCGACCCGATGGTGCGCGATCGCATCAAGCGGAAGATCAAGAAGGAAGGTCTCCGCGAGGACGCTTCCCGCCACGCCTTCGCGCTTTAAAGTTCTCTTCTATGGCACGCCCGCGTTCGCCCTGCCGACCCTCGAGGCGCTGCTGCGTCATCACGACGTCGTGGCCGTCGTCACCCAGCCCGACCGGCCGGCCCATCGCGGGCAGCGTCTGACCCCGCCGCCCGTCAAGACGCGCGCCCTGGCCGCCGGAGTCGAGATCCTTCAGCCGCCTCGTCTGCGCGATCCCGAATGGCCCGAGCGTCTCCGGGCGCTGGGCGCCGACGTCGCGGTCGTCGCCGCGTTCGGCCAGATCTTGCCGAAGGCCGTGCTCGACGCGCCCCGGCGCGGCTCGATCAACGTCCACGGCTCGCTCCTGCCGCGCTATCGTGGCGCGGCGCCGATCCAGTGGGCGATCATGCGGGGTGAGCGTGTCACGGGGATCACGACCTTCCAGATGGACGAGGGCATGGACACCGGGCCGACCCTGCTCTCCGCGTCGACCGCGATCGGCCCGGAGGAAACGGCCGGAGATCTGGCGACCCGGCTCGCCACGCTCGGCGCCGACGTCCTGATCGAGACGCTCGCACGGCTCGACGCGCTGACGCCGGCGCCACAGCGCCACGAGGACGCGACGCTGGCGCCGCGGCTCAAGCGGGCCGACGGATACCTCGACTGGAATCGCCCGGCGCGAGAGCTCGTCAACATCGTTCGCGGCTGTAACCCCTGGCCGGGCGCTCTCACGCGCGGGCCGGCCGGCCCGCTCATGATCTGGCGGGCCACCGTACTGGAAACCGCGCACACCCATGCACCGGGCACGCTCGAGCGGCCAGCGGCCGACGCCGACTACCCGGCGATCGCCACTTCCGACGGCTGGCTCTGCCCGGTCGAGGTCCAGCCGGAGAATCGGCGCGCGATGTCCTGGTCCGAATATCTTCGCGGCGCGCGCCTGGCGCCGCGCGCGACGTTCGCCGGGCTCGACCCGCCGAGGCCCGCGTCGTGAGTCCACCCTCCCCGGCCCGCGAAGTCGCGGCGCGAGTGCTGGAGCGCGTCGAGGCCGACCTGAGCTTTGCCGATCACGCGCTCGAAGCCGAGCTCACCGCGCACCGCCTGGAGGTCCGCGACGCCGCGCTCGCCACGGAGCTCGCGTACGGCACGCTCCGCTGGCAGCGTTACCTCGACTGGATCCTCGCGCCGCACTCGCGCCGACGGCTGGAGTCGCTCGATCCGCGGGTGCGCGTCCTGCTACGCATGACGGCCTACCAGATCGCCTTCCTCGAGCGCGTCCCGGCCTTCGCCGCGGTCAACGACGCCGTGACCCTGGCCCCGCGTACGCCCGGGGTGGGCGCCTTCGTCAACGCGGTGCTCCGGTCGTTCGCCCGGCGCGGCGCACGCGAGCGCGAGCCCGCGCCGCCCCCCAACCCGAGTGACGCCCTGGCGGCGCGCTGCTCGTTCCCGACGTGGATCGTCGAGCGGTGGATCGAACGCTACGGTCGCGAGGACGCCGAGTCGCTGATGCGGGCGCTGAACGAGCGACCGCCGCTGACCCTTCGCGCGAACCGACTTCGCATCACGCGCGACGCGCTCGGCCAGCGCCTGGCCGACGAGGACGGGCTCGACTGGCGGCCGACGCAGCGGGCGCCGGAAGGCGTCGTGGTGGGCCACGGGGGCTCGCCCGGCGAGTGGCGCGCTTTCGCGGACGGCAGCTTCGCCGTGCAGGACGAGGCCTCGATGCTGATCGCCCGGCTGCTGGCGCCCGACCCTGGATCGACCGTCGCCGACGTCTGCGCGGCGCCCGGCACCAAGACGACGCATCTGGCCGAGCTGATGGACAATCGCGGTCGCATCCTCGCCTTCGATCGCGAGACCACGCGTCTGGCGCGGGTCAATGAAGCCGCCGCGCGGCTCGGCATCTCGATCATCGACACGCACGACGGCTCCGTCGAGGCGCTGGCTCCCGGCTTTCACGCCGCGTGCGACGGCGTCCTGGTCGACGCGCCGTGCTCGAACCTGGGCGTGCTGCGACGTAACCCCGAGGTGAAGTGGCGGCGGCAGCCGTCGGACCTCACCCTGGCGAGCCGGCATCAGTCCGAGATCCTCGGCGCCGCGGCCACGATGGTCCGGCCCGGCGGCCGGCTCGTCTACGCGACGTGCTCCCTCGAGCCCGAGGAGAACGACGAGGTCGCGCGAGCCTTCCTCGCCGCGAACACGGACTTCACGACCGACCCGCCCGCGGAGTTCCCGCTGTCGCTCGACGCCGACGGCTGGCTCCGGTGTCTGCCGCATCGCCACGG
>Ga0137407_10001205_pt1 | contig 16914 bp, 12 predicted proteins | sample CZOMad2_2_16fung_FD_108410 | JGI IMG/M metagenome (GOLD analysis project Ga0137407, IMG submission 108410) | Vadose zone soil fungal communities from Angelo Coast Range Reserve, California, USA - CZOMad2_2_16fungal (Illumina Assembly) | ecosystem: Environmental > Terrestrial > Soil > Vadose... | reverse complement strand
TAGGCGACTGCTGCGCTGGTGGGACCAGCAAGCGGCAACAATTCCATATTGCGAAAACCTGCCTGTTTTGCCCAGCCTGCAAAATCATTGAATGTATAATCAAAGGCGTCACCATTTTCAATAAGCATGTTTAAACTCATCAACATGCCGAAAGTATTTTGTCTTCGTTCATTATCGATAATATTTTCGATAGCAATGAATACTCCGTTCGCTGGTAACGCATCATATACTTTATGAACCACTTCCTGTTTGGTTTTTTCATCAAGGCCGTGTAAGATATTACCCATTGTAATTATTTCTGCATTTGGAAATGGATCTTTTATTAAGTCCGCGCTCCGGACTTCAATCCTGTTCTGCAGGTTTAATTTTGCAATTCTTGCTTTTGCCAGCGGTTCAACAGGTGGCAGATCAATCGTAGTACATTGTATGTTCGGGTGATTCAATGCAATCTGTATCGAAAGCAGGCCATCAGCACCACCGATATCAGCAAGTGTTTTATAATTGCTGAATTTGAATTGATGTGCCAGTGTAATGAAATTACCTATTTGAATTCCTGACATCGCATCCATAAACTCTTCCAGTTTTTCCTGTGATTTATAGAGTTCAGCAAAAAAATTCATATTCCCGTTCTTGACTTCATTTTGCGGAAGACCTGTCAGCAAAGCTTCTTCCAGGTCGCCCCAGAAACGGTATAAACGGTTATTTCCCATTTCTAAAATTCCACCGATATAACTTGGTTTATTTTTATCAAGGAACAAATCAGTATCGACTCCATTACAATAAAGTGCATTCGCAGCAATCCCATCTCTTTGTAAAAAACCAAGAGATACCAATGCATCGAGCCAATCGTAAACATGCCGGTCAGTAGTTTGCAGGCGCAGTTTTTCTTTTATCTGCATGCCACTTAGCGAAGCACCGGATAATAAAGTAAATAATTTGAATTTTACAGCAGCCAATAATGTTTTAGATGCCCAGAATCCCATTCCGACCTGCATAATTTTAGATGGATCGGGTTGTTGAACGGTTTTAACCTGTTCTTCGGCAAATGCAATCTGTGTCATAATAGAAGTTTTAAATAAAGATGAATTGTATAAAGATGAATGCTATCATTTTGAAAGATTTCCTGAATAACAGCATTGCTGGTTGGAGAAGATCACTAAGGTGAATAGTGCAGTGTACCAGGTTTTGCAACATGTGACGGTGTTTTAAGGTGTAAGTATACGAAATAAAACCTGTCGCGGATTTCTGATACTTTTCCAAAGTTTTAAACTTTGGAAAAGTATCAGTCAGGGATAATTTTTTGGAATTGTTAAAAATATTAGTAATTTGCACTAAATAAATTAGTTATGTCAATAGCCGGAAAAAATCTTACATACTTACGCAAACTTCGTGGCTGGACGCAGGAAGAATTTGCCGCTAAATTAAAAATTAAGCGGTCACTATTGGGTGCTTATGAAGAGGAAAGAGCAGAGCCGCGTATTGAAGTGCTCGAAATTGCGGGCGATATTTTTAAATTGACACTGGATGAATTGCTGCGAAAAAATTTAAATGAATCGAAAGGGAGCAGTTACCTGGCTCGCCGCAGGGCACAAAAACTGGCCGCAGCATCTAATGATATCCAGTTGGTACCGGTAAAAGCAGCAGCAGGTTATCTCGCTGGTTATGCCGATCCGGAATTTTTAGACGAGTTGAATACATTCACATTGCCCATGCTGGCTCCCGGTAATTATCGCGCCTTTGAAATAGTTGGTGATTCAATGCTGCCAACAACCAGTGGCTCTGTGATTGTCGGAGAAAAAGTAGAGAATATGGAGGATGTGAAAAGTAACCAGACTTATATTGTCATTTCACGCAATGAAGGCATCGTGTATAAAAGGGTGATGAAAAATAATAAACTAAAAAATAAGCTGACGCTGATTAGTGATAATACTTCTTATCAACCTTACAATGTGAATACGGAAGATGTGATCGAATTGTGGAAGGCGCAAATGGTCATGAGTAAAGCCAATGTACAGCAACGGTGGGACGTAAATCAACTGGCGAATCTTGTCAGCAACCTGCAGGAACAGGTGACTGTGTTGAAGAAGAAGATGAATTGAACTTCTGATTTGATTTCGTGCAGAGATAAAAAGGTGAGGGTAAGGGGTGAGAGGTATAAGGTATGACATACCTTACACCTTATAGCTTATACCTTATACCTTTCACCCCTTACCTTTTAGCCCCGCGCGAAACATTAATCATTGCAGCTGCACGATCTTATCATTTACAATCGCAAAAACATTTTCATTTTTTCCGGGAGCAATCAAAGCCACGCCGGTAAAGCGACTGAAAGCAGGCAGTACTGCATAATCTTTCCCAAAATAAAAACATGGAAAACACAAGGACTGTTTTCCCGCACCGTTAATCCTGATTCCGGGATGAATATGACCTGAGAAAAAATAATTGACAGATGATGATTTATTGCTGGCAGGTTTCAATAACCCATCATTCCGATTCGTGATATCGTGAATAAAATGAAACCGGCTCATCAGCAGGTTGTCATGATTTAGTTTGATATCAGCGTCACTATACCAATCTTCCTGCAGTATATCGTGATTCCCCTTGATAAGATGGATAATAAGCTCCGGAAAATTTTCTCTCCACTTTCTGAACAATTCCAATTCTTTATTGGCATGACTATGGAAAAGATCGCCAACTATGATGAGTTGTTTTGGTTGAAAAAATTGTATTTGAGCAACCAATCTTTGCAAATCTTCTTTATATAATGATTGCGGTACAGCGATCCCATATTTCCGAAAATGACCGGTTTTACCAAAATGAAGATCTGATACGATCAATGCTTTTTCTTCTTCCCAAAAAACAGATCTGTCGGAAGATAGCCACAACTGTTGTTCCCTGATACGGTATGGAATTGGTGATTGCATAATGAATGAGAGAGCAAAGATAGAGCCTTGATTTTTATGATTGAAAAAGATTTGAGGAAGTTGAAAGGTTGAAAAGTTGAAGGAGGATTGATAATACGAGCTGATAAAGATTTCTACCTGTCTTCTTTTTCAGGAGGCAGGTTATATTTTGCCTCGATAAATTTTTGCAGGCTATCTGCCCAATGTATAACTGCATTTTTTTGCTGCTCATTCAATTTAGCATCCTTATGAATCCATAGATAACTATCCAGGGGCATTTGATCTTTTTTCACCTGTCCAACGATTGCAAGCAATTTATGATTTTTCTTTTTTGGTGTATACGCTGCGAACTCCGAAAAATTCAATTCGTCCTTTCCTACATTCACATGATCCGCCATCCACCAGGCAACCGGCTGAATATTATAGTACCATGGATATATTGTATTGTTACTATGGCAATCATAACACGACCGTTTCAAAATATTCAATACATCCGAAGAAACAGCATATTTCGCAGTGATATCATTCGTGGAAACTACTGTTGCTGAAATATTTTTTTTTGGATGGAAGAACTGGATCCCGATTAGAGCAACAATCAATACCAACGATATTTTTTTTACCATTTGAATACTTTGTCTGAAATTAATAAACATATGTGATTGCAAAAAAAAATTACACCCACTGCGGTCATTCCCTGTCCAATTACATTTGCATTCTTTTTATCCTGTCTTCTAATTTCTCGGATGAAAGATTCTCGCGCATACTGTCCACCTTCAATGGAAAACAAAATGGTGTTAATCTTTCCGGGAAAGTGATGACAATATTGCTTTTGCCGATCCGCTCCAGCATACTGCGCAATCTCGCTTCTTCCATTTGTTGTTCCATCACTTCATTATAGGCCTGCCGCAATAAAAGATTATGTGGTTCATATTCGGTGAATACATTAAATAATAATGATGCGGATGATTGAAGATGTCTTGCTTTTTTATATTCACCGGGATAACCCTGGAAAATTAATCCACCGATAACAGCAATATCCCGGAATTTTCGCCTGGCCATTTCTGCGCTGTTTACGCTTCGCTGGATATCATTGCTGAGATCCTTTAATGAAAATAAATCCTGCGCATTTGAATCATCAACAGGAATGGGTTGATCGCTCAGTAATTCAAATCCATAATCATTCATTGCGAAAGAAAAAGTGATAGGTGTGATGCGACTGATACGATAAGCCAGCAAAGCAGCCATCGCTTCATGCACAAGCCGGCCCTCAAAAGGATATACAAAAAGATGGAACCCATCTTTTGTTTCAATTTGCTCAATGAGCAATTCATCCTCTTTCGGGATATGCGATAAATTTTGCTGTAATAAAAAAAGCGGTTCCAGTACACGCAACTCGATATCACCCTTGGTAGATGAACGGCCCTTCGTAACAAGCTGGCTCAATGCCTCATTGAATTTTCTTCGCAACATCAATCCAAGATTGGCCGATAATGGCATACGTCCTCCATTCCAGCTTGGCACAATTGATTTTTTTGAATTTGATTTTTTTACCAGCACCGTCATATCCTTGATCAAAACAAATTCGAGGTTTCTTCCGGAGAGTGTAAAAACATCGCCTGGCTGCAACCTGGAAATAAAATATTCTTCAATCACTCCAATATATCCTCCGCTCATAAATTTCACTTTGAGCATCGCATCGCTCACAATTGTTCCTATATGCAAACGATGCCGCATAGCAATACGGCGACTGTTGATCTTATATAAGCCATTGATGATTTCAACTTTTTTAAATTCATCATATTGCTGAAGCGCTGATCCGCCCGCTGAAATAAAATGGAGCAATTCATTCCATTCATCTTCGCTGATATCTTTAAAGCAATAAGTCGACTTTACTTCCCTGAAAATTATATCCGGATAAAAACCTTCGCCAATCGCCAGTGTACACAGGTATTGTATCAGTACATCAAAGCATAAAAGCATCGGTTCACGGCTTTCAATAAAATTCAACTGCATGGCAGTTTTTAAAGCAGCCGCTTCAACAAGTTCCAATGAATGGGTTGGTAAAAAATAAATTTTGCTTACTTGTCCGGGCTGATGTCCGCTTCGGCCCGCTCTTTGTAAAAACCGTGCCACACCTTTTGGTGACCCGACCTGTATAACGGTCTCGACAGGCCGAAAATCCACCCCCAGGTCAAGGCTGGCCGTACAAACTACGGCCTTCAGTTTCCCGCTATGCAAAGCATCTTCCACCCACATGCGCAATTCCATATCGATCGAACCATGGTGCAGTGCGATTGCACCAGCAAGATCAGGAGATACATTAAGCAGCTCCTGGTACCAACGTTCACTCATTCCCCTTGTATTAATAAATATCAGCGTCGTTCTGCTGTTTTGAATGATTGGAATGACTTTATCAATGAGCTTGATTCCAAGATGCCCGGCCCATGGATATTTTTCAATTTCATCCGGGATGACGGATTCAATGTCGATGAGTTTGTTGATATTGGCCCGGACGGCCTCCCCCCGGCCCCCTCCGGTGGAGGGGGAGTTACCGGCAAGTCCCTCACTGGTAAGGTTGCTCAGAGAGTTGCTATCAACTCCCCCTCCACCGGAGGGGGTTGGGGGGAGGCTGGCTGCGGGGAGGCTGGAGAGCAACACCTCTTTTGCCTGTTCAAGATTTCCTATAGTAGCTGATATCCCCCATACGGATGGCTGTCTGTTGCTATTTGCTATTTCCCCGTCATCCGAAATTTTTGATCTGTCGATATTTACGATCCTTGAAATTGCCAGTTCCACCTGCACGCCACGTTTGCTTCCAAGCAATTCATGCCATTCATCAACGGCAATTAATTTCAGGGATTGGAAAATTTCCGGATATGCTTTTTGCGCCAATAACAAATGCAAACTTTCCGGAGTAATGATCAATACTTCGGGCATTTGTCTTTTTTGTTTTTGACGTTCGCTCATTTCGGTATCGCCATTGCGGATACCAATTTTCCAGTTCATTTGCAATTCGCCGATCACTTCTTCCATGGCACGCCCGATATCCTTTGCCAAAGCACGAAGTGGTGTGATCCATAATAATTGCAGGCTATTTTTTGTTTTGCGTTTGTAATGATCGGGATGATTGTTGATGAAATCAATCAACACGCCGAGGAAAACAGAAAAAGTTTTACCACAGCCAGTAGGTGCGTTGACCAATCCCGATTTGCCATCAATGATATGCTGCCAGGTTTCTTCCTGGAAAGCAAATGGTTTCAGCCCCTTATCAGAGAGCCATTGATGAATGATCTTATATCCTATGGTGGAATGGAGTTGCAATAATTTTTCTTATCCGCAAAATAATTAAAAGAGAAAATGGTTTGCTGCTGACAGCATATTATTAGAAAATTAACTAATTTCCGAGTAAACACCCTGTTTATGTTTAGAAAATTCAACGCAATTATTTTTGATTTCGACGGCGTCGTTATCGATTCAGAAACAATTCATGAAAAGGCGAAACGGGCTACATTGGAGCATTTTAAATTGGTTTATAAAGAAAAAATATTTGATGATTTCAAAGGGAAAACAGATAATGACTTTTTTAGCTATATCGTTGGTCACGCTGAGGAAAAGGCAAATTTTACTGAATTGAGCGAATACAAGAAAAAAAAGTATGCAGAATTATTTTCCGAAGTAACATTGGTAACTGGTTTTTCCGATTTTATTTCTTTTTGCAAAGAATCTGGCATCCGCACTGCATTAACAACTTCTGCGACTAAGAGGGATCTGGAACTTGCCATTAATAAATTCAATTTGCAAAACGATTTTACAGTGATTATTACTGGGGAAGATACCAGCAAACACAAACCGGATCCTGAACCTTATATTAAAACATTGCAGGTGCTAAAAATAAATCCGGATGCCGCATTGGTTATAGAGGATTCGCCCAACGGTATTATCTCGTCAAAAAAAGCAGGGTGCTATACAGTTGGTATAATAAACTCCTTTCCGCGTAATGCTCTCGAAGATGCAGGTGCGGATACAATCGTGCAAACCTTTCATGAAATTATGGATCTGCTAGTCTAAAAATTCACCAATATGAACAATGATTTTATCGAAATTTTATCCTCAGGATATGACCGGAGTATGAAAGCAAAACGGATAGCTGCTAAGATCTGTTCACTCAAAAATTACTCATGGGCAGGTTTGTATGATGTGTTTTCCGATACAATTTGCGCTATCGGCTGGAGTGGAAAAGAGCCTGCTTATCCTTCTTTCCCCAAAAATAAAGGCCTGAATGGAAGAGCAGTTGCTTCAAAAAGTATCATTGTAGTGAATGACACGGCCGCTGATGCAGACTACCTGACGACGTTCGGACATACACAATCCGAAATAATCGTTCCAGTATTTTCTGAGAGAACAAATGAAATTGTAGGGACGATCGATGTGGAAAGTCGTGACAAGAATGCGTTTGACAAATCCGACATCGAATTTTTGAAAGAATGTTCAATATTAATAAAAGAACTATGGTAGCTGATGACGGTCAGACGGAGACCGTCGGGCTGGTCATAATGTTTTCAAATATTCAATAATCGCTTTTCTTTCTTTATTCGTCAGCTTATCACCAAAATCGTGGCCGTAGTTGCCATAGCCTGGTAAATCTGTATTATACACGGTAGTTCCGCCGGGGGCGTCATGGACGGCAAATTTCCACCCGGCTTTATCATAATCATATTGCAGGTTATCAAAATCCCTCGACCAGTATTTTGGCCTTGCCTTGCTGTTCAATACGCCCTCCAGCGTTGGTACAGAACCGTTATGAAGATAAGGGGCGGTGACCCAGATGCCGTCCAGCGGTGGCGCAATATATCCGTCGAATGGTACCAGCCGGGCGGGGTGATTGCCCTGCGCAAACCAACTGTTATTGAACCACTCAATGAACTGGGGACTCTGGTAATTGCTTTTGAATAAAAATGAATCAGTTCTTATTACAGATTCCGGAATCAGCAGGTTGGGAAAATCTTCTTTGCTCCCGTAATTGCCATGGCATTTGGAACAATTTTTTACATAGAGCATCCCTCCTTCTTTCACCAGTTGCCTGTTAACCGGGTGTGGATATGGCGGTGGCTTCAATGAATAAATATATGCCAGCACATCATTGAAATGACTGTCCACTTCCCTTGATTCTGCAGTGTCATTCACCGTTAGTAAATTGGAAGCCATCAGGAAACGGCTGAAATCACCACGTCCGAATCCATTATAGAACATCGCATTTTTCTTTTTCAATAGCCACCATGCGGGCACATCAGTTGGAATTACTTCTTCAGGGATATCCAGCATCGACGCTTCATTCCAGCGAAAAGTGCTTCTGTCGCGATGGCTTGCCAGCAGGGCGGCCAACCGGTCTGCCGTATTAACACCCCTCACCTTAGTATACAATTGATTGCCGATTGCTTTTACAACTTTCAAAAAAGGCTCCGCTGCTTCATATTTTTTTGGATCAAGATTCTTCAGCACGCGCTCTGCCGATGCGGCCATTTTCGGATCGAGCTTCTGAGCATTTGTGAAATCAATTGTACTATTTCCAATGCCGATAACTAATTTATTATCGAATACCTGTGCATGACATTGGAGGCAATTGGGAGCTATAACGACTTCACCATTCGGCGCCTGAACCGCCGTATATTCGTAACTGATATCTTTATTTAATCCATCACGTTGCAGGTAATTGACGGAATTTTTTCCAAAACCCAATTTGAAATAATTGTAGGGAATACCGCTTTTAAGATAATCGCCGGTTGTCAGGTAAACATATCCTTTTTTGGAGTCGCCACTGCGTTGCTTGCTGGCAGGAATATACACCGGTTTCTCTTCGCTGAAATAATGGACTGTTGTGGTGAATCCCACACAAACTGCCCCAATACCTGCAATCACAAAAAGTTTTTTCATAGAGAAATATTTCGAACGTAAAATTAATATAACAACAGCAGAGAATCTAAATAAGGTGTGGGGTGTACGGCGTGGGGTATGACATGCTCTATATCCTATATCCCATACCCTATACCTTACACCTCATGCCTTTTTATTTTCCATATAACTCCAGCATTTTTTTGAGATCATCGAGCGTATTGATCTCATCTGGTTTTTTATCCTTTCGCCAACGATTGATGCGTGGGAAACGAAGCGCCACACCGGATTTATGACGATTCGAAGCAGCAATGCCTTCAAATGCTATTTCAAAAACCAGTTCGGGTTTTACCGTTCTTACCGGACCAAATTTTTCGAGTGAATTTCTTTTTACAAAATTGTCCACTTCTGCAAATTCCTTATCCGTTAGTCCCGAATAAGCTTTTGTAAATGTGACGAGCTTATCATCATCCTTAACCGCAAATGTATAATCAGTATACAGGTTACTTCTTCTTCCATGACCCTTTTGTGCATAAATCATTACAGCATCGATCACAAGCGGATCAATTTTCCATTTCCACCAGTCCCCTCTTTTTCTACCAACCTGGTAAGTTGAATTTTTTCTTTTCAGCATGATCCCTTCACTACCTATATCTCTTGATTTAGTGCGGATCTCTGCCAATTCAGGCCAGTTATTGAATTCAATAACCGGTGATATGCGCAATACAGGTTGATTTATTGCTGCAACAATTTTTTCCAGCATGTTTCTTCTTTCATGCATGGGATGTTCCCTGAAATCCTCACCCTGGTATTCCAACAAGTCGTATGCAATAAAACCAACCGGAGCCTCACTCAATTGTTTTTTGGTAATATTTTTCCTTCCGATCCTTGTTTGCAGTGCCGCAAAAGGTAATGGCATAAAGTCTATTCTGTCCGAGCCTGTTGTTGACAGACTAATAATTTCTCCGTCCAACACCAATCCGTCAGCTAATATATTTTGTAAGAGATGATATTCAGGAAATTTATCAGTCATCAATTCTTCACCTCGGCTCCATACAAATAGCTGGCCATTGCGCTTGATCAATTCACCACGAATACCGTCCCATTTCCATTCGGCTATCCATTCCTGTGGTTCACCAAGAGCGGTCAGTTCATCTTCCAGCGCATAAGCAAGATAAAAGGGATATGGTTTGGAATGATCACCACCAGCACCGGATTCACTCAGCAATTCATTCAATGAAATAGTAAGCGGGTCCCAGTTCCCGCTGATCCTATGCGCAATAACAGCAGGTTCCAGGTCAACAGTTTTTGCCAGGGCGTTGACCATCATTTTTTGTGAAACGCCAATCCGGAATCCTCCGGTAATCAGTTTATTAAAAACGAATCTTTCATTCCGGTTCATATTCTCCCATGAGTCGGTTATAAATTTCTTACGTACAGATTCATCTTCTTTTTCAATACGAATCAATTGCTCCAGAAAATAATGTAAAGGGAAAGATTTTCCAATTGCGCTTTTTTCCGGAAGCAATAAGGCAATGGTTTCAGCAAGATCTCCGACAGTATGATAACTTTCTTCAAAAATCCATTGAGGCAGGGCCGTTATTTCAACACACCAGTCCTGTAATTGCGTAGCGCTCACAGCTCTTTTTGGCCTGCGCCCACTAAATATAGCAATCACCCAAACCTTATCTTTATCTTCTGCATTTGAAAAATAATCGTTCAGCGCATCGAGTTTATCATTCGTTTTCGTGGAAGTTCCGAGTGTTGTAACCAGGTCGGCGAATAATCGGAAACCGGCTCCATCAATTAATGGAGCATTTAATAGTTTATCCGCATCGGTTATAATCTCCTGCATGTTTTTTTATTATCAACATTCAACATAGGATTAGGAATAATAAGTGTATAAGAAACCCAGCTATGATTTAAATGTCCCGGAGGGACATCTCGTAGGTAGAAAATATCCGATACAAGATCCGACGTTCCGTAGGAACGTTTGGTGCACACCAAGCGTTCCTACGGAACGCAACTTCATTTGTAACATTGTTCTACCGACCAGCCGTCCCTATCGGGACGGATTTGTGACCATTCTACCTAATCCTATATTCAACATTCATGTAAGTAATCTCTTAAATAACATCGCCTTCTTCAACCGGCGTTTCTTCATCACCAAATTCTGTTTTAACTTCTGCAGCTTCTATGCCGTTTTCATTCAGGTAGCGGCTGAAAGCGGATTGAAAGCCATGCGTTACAAATATTTTATTAGCACCGGTTGCTTTGGTCACCCGCAGCAATCCATCCCAATCTGCATGATCACTCAATGCAAAACCAGCATCGGCATTTCTTCTCCTGAAATTTCCACGCACCTGCATCCAGCCACTACAAACACCCAATTCATATGAAGAAAAACGTTTCATCCACGGAGAGCCATCAGCGCTTGGAGGAGCGATGATCACTGCCTGACTAAATGTATCCTTCGGCATATCAGGCAGTACTCTTCTCACTGCAGGTAATTTAAAGCCTGCATTTACCAGTGTTTCATGCGTGTTCCAAATTGCCCCATGAACGAAAATATCTGAAGTAACAGCAGCAATGCAAGGCAATAATCGCTGTGCTTTGCCCAGGCTATATGCAATCAGCACGGAATTCTTTCCTGCTTTTTTATTTTTTAAGATCCAGTTTTGTATATCGGTAAAAATTTCCTGCTGGGATTTCCAATTATAAATCGGCAGGCCAAATGTAGATTCTGTAATAAAGACATCGCATTTTACAATTTCCATCGCTCCGCTGATTCCATCATTCTCGGTTTTATAATCTCCACTCGCAACCCAGATCTCTCCATTATATTCAACTCTGATTTGTGAAGATCCAATAATATGCCCTGCCGGATGCAGTGACACTTTCACCCCATTCATAAAAACAGTTTCGCCCCATTCAACAGGCTGGTAGTTATTATTTCCAAGTCGTAATTGCAATAGAGGAACCGTGTCGCGATGGCATAAATAATTTTCACTGCCAGCCCGCGCATGGTCGCTATGTGCATGTGTGATCACAGCTTTTTTTACAGGCTGCCATGGATCGATATAAAAGTCTCCCTGTGAGCAAAAAATACCTTTATCTGTAAAACTGAGCATGTTCATAATTGTCTGAACTGGGATTTATGAGATGAATGGGATTATTGGGAGAAGACGATCTTTAATAAAATTCCGGTATTACTATAAACATGGGCAAATACTAACTTTCCCAATAATCCCATTCATCTCATAAATCCCGGTTCAGACTAATACACTGCAACTACATTGCCAGCTACCTTCTTAATAAAATATAACTTCCTGTTTTCGAAATAATCGAGCGTCATATTTTGCTTGTTGAGAAAAACCGGTTGGATATCAAAGTCATTAAATAATTTAAATTTCTTTTCGCCGATGCTGCTGCTAAGATTGTGCCCATATTGTTGCAACAATTGTGCAAAATGGAAAATTGTTTCATAACCTCTGAACACCATATCGCTCGGCCGCGAATAGAATTTATTCTTAAAATATTGCTGGATCGATACTACGAGACTATCATTGGGATTAATATAAAATGGAGTTGTGTAATATATTTCCTGGTCGGTATATTCTGGTTTTGAGAAGTCGGTGATAGCGTCCCATGTAGGCATCCCGAATATTTTGGAAACATAAGTTTTATTGACGGCTGCCAACTGCATACAAATAGTTTTTCCGAAATTTTCATCCAGGCTGACAACTATGCAAATATTCTTCTTTGTGCTGTCAAGACCGGAAAGCAATTGCTTCGGGTTTACCGGTTCATCCAACACAATATATTTTGATTTCAGCGGAACAGATGCTGTGTTTTTTTCAATGTCCAGGAAATAATTTTTCAGGCGATCTTCCAGTGCACCCTTCTTCCTGAAAAAAACAATATTATAGGTCGGATAATTTCTCTGGATGAATTTATATATGCCCTCGCAATGAGTTTTTAAAGTGGAATTGAGAATTATGAAATAGGAATTATTGGTAATACCGCCATCATTCGGAAAATTAACATTGACAAATGGAATATTTTTATGCAGAGCCGCCTCAGCAATCTCACGCGATTCCGAAGCATTTACATGCCCGAGGATAAGTTCCGTCGATTGAAAGTCGGGACTTTGAATTGCCTGGCTGATGGATTCCGTTGCTGACCGTGTATCATATACCTGCACATCCAATTGCAGTTTCAATTTTTGGAGAGAATCCAGGCCCAGCTGCATACCTTCATAAAATTCAAGACCGGGATTGATAAATTTCGGGAAATTTTTATCGTACCGGTAATTGGCAGACGCATCAAAGGCAGAGTCGAGATATAACGGTATAAAAACGGCTATGCGATGACGTTGTGCTGAATCGGGATGATATTTTACTGAATCGATCTGCGCGCGCATATCCATACACCGGATCAGTAATAAAAAAACCAGCAAAAAGTATTGAAATATTTTTTTCATATATGCCTAAATGCTTTCGCTCTTCAATCTGCCGGAAGGATATGCTCAAATTTACCTTTCAACGCTTCAACCTTTCAACTCCTGATCATTCCCATTCAATCGTCGCGGGTGGTTTACTACTGATATCATATACCACGCGATTAATCCCTTTCACATTATTGATAATATCACTGGAGATATTGGCAAGAAAATCATAAGGCAGATGTGCCCAGTCTGCAGTCATGCCATCCACCGATGTTACCGCGCGCAATGCAACAGTAAACTCGTATGTTCTTTCATCACCCATCACACCTACGCTTTTCACAGGAAGCAGGATAGCTCCGGCCTGCCAAACGCTGGAATATAAATTATGCTGCTTCAACCCTTCAATATAAATATCATCAACCTGCTGCAATAGTTTCACTTTTTCCCGCGTCACTTCTCCCAATATCCTGATTGCAAGTCCTGGCCCGGGGAAAGGATGTCTTTGTAACAATTCATCCGGAATGGCTAGCTCATGCCCCACTCTGCGCACTTCATCTTTAAATAAAAACCGCAATGGCTCAATGAGCCCGAGGTGCATTTTTTTTGGAAGGCCTCCTACGTTGTGGTGCGACTTGATTGTTTGTGAGGGCCCATGCACGGACATACTTTCAATCACATCCGGATAGATCGTTCCCTGACCCAATAATTCAATATTTTTTATTTTTTTTGCTTCCTGTAGAAATACTTTGATAAACTGTTTGCCGATGCTTTTTCTTTTCGTTTCGGGATCAGTTTTGCCTTTGAGTTTACTATAAAACTGTTTTTTTGCATCCACGCCTTTTACATTCAACCCAATCGTTTTATATGTTTTGATCACCTGTGCAAATTCATCTTTCCTCAATACGCCATTGTCAACAAAAATACCATGCAGACGATTTCCAATTGCCCTATGAATTAATGTAGCGGCAACTGTGGAATCAACACCACCACTCAAAGCCATAATCACTTTGCCCTTGCCGATCTGTTTTTTGAGTTGACTAACCGTATCATTGATAAAATGGGCCGGTGTCCAATCCTGTTTACAACCACAAACATTCACCAGGAAATTTTTCAGGATTTTTTTTCCTTCAATTGAGTGATAAACTTCCGGATGAAACTGCAAACAATAAAGGGGCAAACTATTGCCATTCATTTTAAAAGCAGCATAAGGTATATTTTCTGTTGTCGCCAATACTTCGAATCCTTCAGGAAGTTTCAGGATCGTATCCGCATGACTCATCCATACCTGTGATAATTCTGTTACATTGTTCAGTATCACATCCTCTTTTTCCTTATGAAGCAAGGCACGGCCATATTCGCGTTTATTACTGCTGGCTACACGACCGCCAAATTGTTTTGCAGTCAATTGTGCGCCATAACAAATTCCCAACACCGGCAGTTGGCTGTGCAATTGATCAATATTTACAACCGGCGCTTTTTTATCATTTACTGAAAAAGGTGATCCGGATAAAATGATTCCCTTTAATGAAGGATCAACCGTAATTTTTTTGTGATAAGGGATAATTTCGCAATATACATTGGCTTCGCGTACAGCCCGGGCAATCAACTGGGTATATTGCGAGCCGAAATCGAGAATAAGAATCTTTTCCACCATGATGCTGCGAAGATAAAGAAAAGCGTTTGGAGTTGGCCTATGGGCAATTTTTCCTGAAGGTATGGGGTTTAGGGTGTGAGGCATAAGGTATGGTTCTCTACACCCTATACCCTCGCCCTACGCCCCATTAGCATGTAACCTATTTATATTACCCGCGTCCAATCAGGAACATTTTTTTTCATTCCAATTAAAAAGTTAATTTTTGCATTCTTAAAACAAAACATATGAGAAAGTATATATGGTTACTGCTTGTTTTGCCCATCGCATTTGGTTCATGCCGCTTTATGGGTGGCAAGAGGGTCAGAGGAAATGGTGTTATTAAATCAGAAGAGCATACCGTTTCTACTTTTAAGAATGTAGATGTCAGGGGTTCCATCAATGTATATGTTTCGCAGGGCGATATCAAACCTGTTAAAATCGAGGGAGATGAAAATCTTTTGCAATTTATTGAAGTGATGCAGGAAGGAGATAAACTGATTGTAAGAGAAAGACCCGGATTTAACCTGGATCCAAGTGGCGAAATGCGCATATACGTCACCGCTCCTGTTTATAATTCTATTGACGTTTCGGGCGCGAGTGATATCGTCGGTCAGACGAAAATCAACAACCCGGAAAATCTTGAAATGCATGCAAGTGGTGCCGGAAATATTAAAATGGATGTAGATGCTCCTCAATTAAAAGCAGAGATTTCGGGCAGCGGTTCTATTGACTTAAAAGGTCAGACAAAAGAAGTTGAACTTGACTTAAGTGGCGCCGGACATGCTCATTGTTTTGACCTGCTCGCCGAAAACGTCAATGTGGAAATTTCCGGAGCCGGAAGTGCTGAAGTATACGCCAGTATGAAATTGGATGCAAGTGTAAGCGGAGCCGGTAACGTAACTTATAAAGGAAATGCAGCCAGCGTTAACCAGCATATAAGTGGTGTGGGAAGCGTGAATAAAGTGAATTGAGTTGATAGGTTGATAGGTTGATAGGTTGATAGGTTGATAGGTTGAATGTCAAAAAAAAATTCTTTATTGTGTAAATCGATAAATTATTTGATCCAGTGTATCAACCTAGCAACTAGTCAACTTATCAACCTATCATCTGTAATAGGCAATACTTGAACTAACAATTAATAAATAATAGTCAAGATTCCATCTTACGCTTATCAAAACAAGCAAATAAATAATTTAATAAGTTACAATAGATTTCCGCTTGAATAAAGTATCAGTCTGTTCTCAAACTCTTCACCGGGTTTGCAAGAGCCGTTTTTATTGCCTGGAAGCTTACAGTAATTAATGTTATAACCAATGTGCCAAAACCTGATGCAACAAATATCCATGCTGATATGGATGTTCTGTATTCGTATTGCATTAGCCAATTATTTAAATAATACCATGCTAACGGTATGGCAATAAAGCAGGAAATAATTACCAGCAATGCAAACTCTCTTGAAAGCATTTGCCATAAATCGTATGTTGATGCGCCTAACACTTTGCGTACACCAATTTCTTTTTTGCGCTGCTCTGCAACAAACGATGCAAGGCCAAATAAACCAAGGCAGGAAATGAAGATGGCTAATATGGTAAAGAAGGTTGCCAGCTTGCCGATACGCTGTTCATCAGCAAATTTCCTTGCATATTCTTCATCATTGAAAGTATAATTGAAAGGCAGGTTGGGATTGTATTTTTTAAATGCCGCTTCTATTTTAGCCAATGCATCCTTTACCGGCACACCTGTTTTTATAGCTACTGTTACACAACCTATCCAGGTATGGTCAGCAAGATAAACCATAGGTGTTACCGGCTTGTAAGGCGATTCCTGGATGATGTCCTTCACCACACCAATTACGCGATAATTTTGGCCATCGTACTGAATGTTCTCCCCCACAATATCTTTCTTCATGTCTATTTGTTTCACAGCTGCCTCATTCAACATCATGGCGAAACTATCTGTAGCAAAATCTTTGGAGAAATCCCTTCCTTCTTTCAGTTGCCAGCCGATTGTTTTACCAAAATCTTCCGTCATATACATAAAAC
>Ga0137407_10001204_pt1 | contig 16918 bp, 25 predicted proteins | sample CZOMad2_2_16fung_FD_108410 | JGI IMG/M metagenome (GOLD analysis project Ga0137407, IMG submission 108410) | Vadose zone soil fungal communities from Angelo Coast Range Reserve, California, USA - CZOMad2_2_16fungal (Illumina Assembly) | ecosystem: Environmental > Terrestrial > Soil > Vadose... | reverse complement strand
GCTACTCGTCGAACTCCTCGGTGATCCGCGGCGCATCCGGGAGCTGCTCGTCCAGCGACTGCCGGTAGCGGATGCAGCCGCGCAAGAACTGGGGCCAGGCGGGGACGGCGATCCGTGGATCGAGCGGTTCCGGCAGTAATCTCCACAGGTCCGGATGGTGCCAGCAGAGCTCGTGCTCGCTGCTGTCGCGGTGGGCGCGGATGCCGGCGCGGAGCCGCTTCACCTCCTCTAGCAATTGCTCGCGGGTCAGCGCGTTCAAGTCTTCGTCCATGTCGAGTCCTCGGCTTCCACTTGACAGACGATGCGGTCGAATGTACATCACCATAAGGTTATGCAACCATCTGGCTATGCACGATCGAACCGCGACCGCCTCGACGCCACCTTCGCGGCGCTCGCCGATCCGACGCGGCGGGCGATCCTCGCCCGTCTTGCAGCGGGCGAGGCCTCGGTGACCGAGCTGGCCGCCCCCTTCGACATCAGCCAGCCGGCAATCTCCAAGCACCTCAAGGTGCTGGAGCGCGCCGGGCTCATCTCCCGCGGACGCGACGCACAGCGGCGGCCGCGCCGGCTCGAGCCCAGGCCGCTCGCGGAAGCCACCGGGTGGCTGGAGACCTACCGCCGATACTGGGAAGGCAACTTCGGACGGCTCGACGCCGTGCTCGAGGAGCTGAAGGCGCAGAAGAGGCATGGACGCAGCAGGAGATAGAGGAGACACGACCATGAACAGCAGCGGAGCCCTGAAAGTAACTGCCCAGTCCGACCGGGAGATCGTGATGACGCGCGTCTTCGATGCTCCGCGCAACCTGGTCTTCGACGCCTACACCAAGCCCGACCTGCTCAAGCGCTGGCTCGGAGTGTTCGGCGGCTACTCGATGCCCGTCTGCGAGGTCGACCTGCGGGTCGGCGGAACGTATCGCTTCGTCTGGCGCGGTCCCGACGGAGCCGAGATGGGAGTCCGCGGCGTCTACCGCGAGGTCGTGCGGCCCGAACGGCTCATGCACACCGAGAAGTTCGATGAGGCGTGGTATCCCGGCGAGGCGCTGATCACGACGGTGCTGGTCGAACAGGGCGCCAAGACCACGCTCACGGTCACCATGCGCTACGAGTCGCGCGAGGCTCGCGACGCCGTCCTCAAGTCCCCGATGGAGAGCGGAGTCGCGCAGAGCTACGACAAGCTCGCCGAGCTGTTGGCATCGGGCGCGCTGGAAAGGGCACGGCGATGAACGAAACGCACCGTCGCATGCTCCGCAGCATCGGCGCCGTCCTCGCCGGCCTGGTCGCCATCTTCATTCTCTCCACTGGCACCGATGCGGTGCTGCATGCGACCGGTGTCTTCCCCCCGTTCGGGCAGCCGATGTCGGACACGCTCTTCCTGCTCGCCATGGGGTATCGCATCGTCTATGGCGTCGCGACGAGCTACCTCGTGGCGCGCCTCGCTCCCGATCGTCCCATGCGGCACGCCCTCGCCTTTGGCGTCGTGGGCGTTGTCCTGAGCACCGTGGCTACGGTGGCGACCTGGAACCGTGGACCCGAGTTCGGGCCCAAGTGGTATGCCCTGGCGGTCGTCGCCATCGCGATCCCGTGCGCCTGGGCGGGCGGCAGACTCTTTGACCTGCAGATGCGCGCGCAAGAAGTGAGGATGCGGTTGCGCTAGCATCCGGACGTGGACGTGCGGGTCGAGTGCTACTCCGGATACCGCGGCGAGGAGACACCCCGCCGCTTCACCCTGGGCGACCGCCGCGTCGAAGTGGCCGAAGTCATCGATCGCTGGCTGGGACCCGACTATCGCTACTTCAAGGTCCGAGGCGACGATGGGGCTCAGTACATCTTGCGCCACGACCACGAGTCGCAGCGGTGGGAGCTGATCGTCTTCACCCGCCAGGCTTGAAGGCTCCCCGCCTCGCCGCGTCAGCGCTTTGCCGCGCCTGCCAGCAATGCGCACAGCTTCGGCCCGCTCGGCGAGGGCGCGCAGCCGCAATGGTTGTAGCCGCAGTCGACGGATCCCCCGCGGCACTCCATCGTGCACATCAGTCCAGACGGAAGCGTGCCCGCTTGTTCACGCCGGACGCACTTGTCGGCGTGGCAAGTGGCGACGGGTGCGCAGTCATCGTCGATCTCGCACGAGTCGGTGGAGAAGACGGGGGACTCTACCGCCGTCCCTGGTTGCGAAACCTGCTGCGGCTGCGGCGGCGACGAGGGTCCGGCACATCCAAGGAGCAGGATCACCGACGGGGCAAGCGTGCGAACGACAGTCATCACGTCCCTCCTGCGCGAGTCTCCGCTTGACGGCGGTGCATGACCCTTCTTCGAAGCGATCGCGACATCGTCGGCCTTCCGGCTGCTCTCCACGGCATCCTGAAGTACGCTTCGCCAAGCAGGAGGCACTGATGACCCCCACATGAGCCTTGCCGCCTGCTCCTCGACCAGGCAAGGGCTCGTCCGCGCACAGGCACGCCATCCCAGCCGCGCTTGCCCTGCGTGCGCATACTGACGTCGGAGATTCCGATGAAAATCCTCGGCCGCATCGTCGTCGTTCTCGTCTCGCTCCTGGTGGTTGCGGGAGTGATCGTTTACTTCACCGTCGACGGAATCGTGAAACGGACCATCGAGAAGCAGGGCACCACCTCCCTCAAGCTGACCACCACGCTGAACAGCGCCCACCTGTCGCTGCTCGGCGGGAAGGTCAAGCTGAACAAGCTCGGCATCGCATCGCCGCCCGGTTTTTCCGCGCCGCGCATGCTCGCACGCTTGGGACGTAGACGAGCACGTCAATCTGGTGGAGCCGGCCTTCGCTCCGCCCGGTCATGGAGTGCTCCTGTGGTTCGAGACTACGGACTTCGATGCTGCCGTCCAGGCTGCGCGCGCGCTCGAGGCGGAGATCGTCGAGGAACCTCACGAGAATCCCAACTCCGGCAGACGGGAAATCTGGCTGCGCGATCCCGACGGATACGTCGTCGTCGTTGCGGGTCGCCAGGAGCGCTGATCCGCACAAGCTCGCGTCTTATCGGCGCGGCTCCGTCGGCGTGTTCGGGTGCCGATGCAGGAGAAGCTTCAGCGAACCCGAACGGCGGACGAGCTCCTGCTTCATCAGATGTGCGATCAGCGCAGGCGGAGCCGCCGCCCACCGCGAGATGTTCTGCACCAGCAGCGTTGACGTGTACGTGCGGCCGCAGAGGAGAGCCGCCGTCTTGCCGTCGATGGGCAAGCCGGCGAGCACCGTGAGGCAGCGACCCTCGGTCTTGAGGATGACCTCCACGCGCTCGTCGGCTTCAGCTGTCGCAAACCGCGAGCGCAAGAGCTCCCGCGCAGCCCGGCGCGTCTGTTCCGGGACATCGCGCGAGACGACCAGCTTGTGCTGCTCGAGCAGCCGCCGGCCGCCATGCAGGCGCCGCAGCAGCGCGGCCGGGAGCTGGGGATTGCGCAGCAGCGCCCGGCGCACGCCCGCGTCGGCGGCGAAGGCGGCTCGCGCGGCGAGCGCTTCGAGGCCCGAGGGGGTCCGGTGGTGCGCCGCCACGAGCCGCGCCTGCGCAAGAGCGAAGCGCGGATTCTCGAGCAGCGCCTGGACGACTGCCGGCAGCGGATCGAAGCAGAATGCGGAGAGCTCCGGCTCCTCGGCGGCTCTCGCCCGCCCGGCCCGCTCCTCGGCGGCGAGCTGGTGAAGAGTCGTCTCGTACAGCTTGCGGTGCACACCGGCGGGCTCGTCCTTGGCTGCGGGCTCGTCCTTGGCCGCGGACTCTTCCTCGTCGAGGACCTCGGGCGGCGATACCGCTCCGAGAGAAACGAGCTTCTCGAGCGCTGCCTCGATGCGTTCCGGCGACAACCCGGTGCCGACGGAAAGGCCATGAAGGTCGGTCACGCCGTCGAGCCGTGAGGCGACGAAGCCCTCTTCCGGCGTCAATGGCAGGCCGAGCAGATCGGTGCCGGGATTCAGCACGGGTTTCCAGGGCGTGCGTTCGCTCAAGCGCTGGCGGCCCTCCCGTTCGTCCAGAGAATGATCGATCCTGATGCGGATTGGCCCGTCGTCAAAGAAACATACCCGCGTCACCGGGACAGCAACGGAGCGATAGTCCCGGCATCGATCCGCTCATGCCGACCGCCCTCGTCACCGGAGCCAACCGCGGGATCGGGCTCGCCGTCGCGCGCGATCTCGCCAGGGATCACGATGTCATCCTCGCGGTGCGCGATCCTGGCAAGGCTCCGACAATCGCGCGAGCCCGCGTCGAGAAGCTGGACGTCTCGCTTCCGGAGTCGATCGCTGCTTGCACCGCTCGAGTGACAGGACCGATCGACGTCCTGGTGAACAACGCCGGCGTCTACACGGGGTCGCCGCGTGAGATCTGGGCGGTGAACGTGCGCGGACCACTGCTGCTCACACGTGCGCTCGCCGGAAAGCTGGCGAAGGGCGCTCGAGTCGTCATGGTGACCAGCGGGCTGGGCGCGCTCTCCAGCCAGCCCGAGTCGCTGGTGCGCAAGCTGCAGGATCCAGACCTGGGCTTCGAAGACATCCTCGCCCTCTGCGAGCAGCCACCCGGTGGATACGGACCGAGCAAAGCCGCGTTGAACGCGCTGATGCGGTTGTTCGCGCGCGAACTCCCGGAGGCGCGGGTGAACGCCGTCGATCCAGGATGGGTGCGGACCGACATGGGAGGGCCCGGAGCGCCGCGGTCGGTGGAGCAAGGCACAGCCTCGGTGCTCTGGGGATGCCGCCTTCCTGCCGAGGGCCCCACCGGCGGGGTGTTCCGCGACGGTCTTGCCACTCACACCTTCGAGGCTACGCCGGAAGCTCCTCGATCCGATCGACGCGGTCCGGGTAGAAGGCGAGGTGACCCTTGATCGCGGCGACTTCGGGATACGGGTCCTCGTATGTCCAGATGGCGTTCTCGGCCGCGCGCCCGTCCATCCGGATCGTGTAGTACGCGGCGTCGCCTTTGTAGGGGCAGTGCGTCTTGTGAGCAGTCCGCTGCAGCAGCGACACGTCCGCGTCCTCGCGCGGGATGTACTGGACCGGCGGCAGGGACGCCTCCTTCAGCGTGAGAGCGTGCGAGGTGTCGGCGACCACGCGGCCGTTGAACATGACGCGCACGCGCTTCGGGTTCGGTGCGATCGTGATCGGGTGTCCCCTGGGACGATCCATATTGGCCTCCTCAGGGGTTCGATGCCTCGAGGGCTGGACCGTTCCCGACCGGAGCTGGTTTTACGCCGTTCCGCCCGGCCGCTCGAGAAAGTCCCGCTCGTACATGCGAATGAGCGCGAGCAGGAACGCGATCACCAGCGGGCCAGCGATGATGCCGAGCAGCCCGAACATCGTGATGCCCCCGAGCAGCGCGAGAAACACGAGTCCGGTGTGCATTTCCACCTTCCCTCGCATCGCGAGCGGCTTGACCACGTTGTCCGCGAGCGTCAGCAGCACCCCGCACCAGATGCCGACGAAGACGGCCGCCGTCATGTGGCCTGTGAGCCCGAGCAGGATCGCCGCCGGGATCCAGATGATCGCGGTCCCGATCACGGGCACGAACGAAGCCACCAGCGTGGCGATCCCGAGAAACACCGCGTGCGGCACGCGCGCAATGGCGAATCCGACCGTCGCCAGCACGGCCTGCACCGCCGCCGTCAGCGCAGCGCCAACCAGGGTGGCGCTGGAGACGTTGGCGAACTCCTGCAGCAGCTCCTCCGTCTGCGCCGCCTGCAGGGGCGACACGCGGCCGAGCAAGCGGATGAGGTGCCGCCCGTCCACCAGGAGGAAGAAGAAGGCCGCCAGCATGATGAGCGTGCTCGCCACCGCTCCAGCCGAGGCGCCGAGCACCGCCGGCCCGGCCGCCTGGGCGTAGTCCAGCGCCTTCGCCGCGAACGTCTGGACCTGCTCGCGCGACAGATGCAGCGTCGAGAGGATGCTGTCGATGGCGTGCTGCGCCTGGGGCGGCACCCGCGAAAAGGAGATGTCCCCGACCGACTGCAAGCCCAGCGAGTCGCGCACCCAGGTGAGCCCCTTGGTGGTCTCCTGTGCGATGAAGGCGAGGATGCTCGCGATCGGAGCGACGATCGCCCCGAGGACGAGCACCGTCAGGAGCGCGCCGGCGAGGCGACGGCGGCCCTTGAGCATCCGCTCGGTGCGGGCGAGCAGCGGCTGGAAGGCGGCGGCGAGCACCGCGGCGAGGAACAGCGGAGAGCGGAAGGGCCAGATGACGTAGACCGTGAGCGCGACGGCCACGGCGAAGAGCGCCCAGAAGGTGCGCCGGGCCCGCGTCGTCGGGGCGCGGGGCCCCAACGGCGGGCGGGCGCGTTCGCGCGAGGATGGGGTGACACTCTCCGCCATATGTAAATGTTACGCACGGAGATCCGGGGACACCACACGCAACTCAGATCGGGGACACCATACGCAACCCGTGCCAATCGAGTTGGCATGGAGAGTTGCGTATAGTGTACTTGGATCCCCTATTTCTGCATCGGGAACGGCTTGAGGACCGCGAGAACTGCGCCGGTCGGATCTTGGAGCACACCGAATCGCCCGACGTTCGGGATGTCTTCGGGCCCGAAGCAGATCGTCCCGCCAAACTTCTTCGCACGAGCGATCGTCGCGTCCGCGTCCTCGACGGCGACGTAGGGCAGCCAGTGCGGCCGCTCGCCGCCTTGATCCGTTACGCCTCCGCGATCGACGCCGCCCCGGGAGAGGATGTGGTACGTGCCTCCCGGGCCCGACAGCGTGCGGTGCGAGAACCCGAGGACCTTCTCGTAGAACGCGAGCGCTTTCGCCGGATCGCTGGTGTGCAGCTCGTTCCAGCACCAGCCGCCGCGCGGCGGCAGTGTGTCCGCCGGATCGCCCTCGAGGCTCTTGAACGGGCACAGCTCGGCCCCCTGCGGGTCGGCGATCCGCGCGGTCCGGCCGACGGTCGGGATGTCGTATGGCGCCTCGACTACCTTGCCGCCGTTGGCGGTGGCGGCCTTCAGGGTCGCGTCGACGTCTTCGACGGAAACGTACGAGATCCAGTGCGCCGGCTGCCGGTCGCTCTTGAGATGCGCGTAACCACCGATCATCGTCTCGCCGGCGTAGATCATCTCGTAGGTGGAGTTGCCCATCGGGAACGGCTGGACCTTCCACCCCAGCACCTCTCCGTAGAACGCCTGCGCCTTCTTGGCGTCCTTGGAGACGAGCTCGAACCAGACGAACTTTCCAGGAAGCAGCTTGCGATCGGCCATCTTGTAGCTCCTTTCTGTTCCCTTGGACGGCTCGACCCAGCGGAAATCATCGGCGCTCATGAATCGCATCGTCACAGCTCCTTGTGCCTCGCGTTGAGCCCCGGTTCTACGTGACGACGAACGAGGACCCCCGAAATCGACATGCCCTGGGCGGGCACTGCTTCGGATGCCTTCGACTACTTCCGATCCTACCGGCGTTTCGTCCGGGGCCTCCGCCGGGCCGGCTCGTCGAGCGTCGCGGGCTCCTTCCCGCCGAGCTCCGCGGCGCTGGCGCGCATTTCCGAGAGCACCTCGGCCTGTTCGCGGACGGCTTCGAGCGTCTCGGACTTGCTGCGCTCGAAGCCGCGGCGTCGGCCCTGCTCGGCAGTCACGCGCTCCTGCTCGGCGTGCCGGCGCAAATGTTCCGCGATTCGACGCACCTCATTGAGAGCGTTGCGCGCCTGTTCCGCCGATCGGCGCGCATCTTCGGCCGAGTCCCGCGCCTTCTCGGCCGACTGACGCGCCTCCTCTTCCATCCGGCGGTTCTCTTCAGCGTCGTCGCGCCGGTGCTCGGCCTGCTCGCGCCGCATCTCGCCGAGCATGCGCGCCTGTTCCGCCAGGTCGCGGCCCGCTTCGGTCGACGGTGCGCGTTTTCGTCGCGAGCGGGGCGGCATGCGCGCACTCTATGCGTCGCAGGCGGAGTCGTCGCCTGCCTCCAGTCAGTCCCTTCTCGCGACGACCGGAAGCGACAGCCTTTGATGGACCGCCCGGAAGACCGCCGGCGAAAAGAGCAGACCCATGTGCCCGACGTCCGGCACGTGGACCACGTCGCCTTCCGCCGCGGAGAACACGCGAGGGATGACGATGTTGTCGGAGCCCGCGACGATCGACGAGAACCGCACGGAGCTAGCGGCTGTGCGCGTCTCATCCAGCCGCCGGATGAGCGCCGAGTCCGGGCGCAGCTCGCGCCCGATCCGGGACAGGAGCCAATACGCGTTGTAGGTGCCGCGGTCGGGCGTGCCGAGCATGATGCAACGATCGACGCGGCGCGCGCCCCCGAGCAGCTGGAGCCAGGTGCGCGCGATCAGCCCGCCCAGGCTGTGGCAGACGAGATCGATGCGCCCCCCGCGGACGCGGCGGCGCAAAGCATCGCGCAGCTCGATTGCCGCGTGCTCGATCCCATGCGCTCCAGAGTAGCTGAACGAAAGGAGCGGGCCTGTTCCAAGCATCCTGAGAAAGCCGGCGAGTGGGTAGAACGAAGAGCGGTTTCCGAGATAGCCGTGGACGAAGACCACCGTGCGCTGCTCCGCGCGGCGGGCGGTCCGCCTGCGGCTTGCGCCGAGGCCGAATGGATAGAGCAGCGACGAAGCAGCGAGCGCTAACAGCTCGCCGCCGATCAGGCGCGAGGGAGATCGGGCTGAAGGCGGAAAATCCTGAACCGCGGAGAGTGGCATGGATATCTGCAGCGATCAGTCGGCGGCCGGCTCGACGGCACAGAGCGTATAGTGCCCGGCGGCCGCCGCTCCATCGTCCGCCACGAGACATTCCTCGCCGCGCGCACGCCAGGAAAGCGGCCGCGGATGCACCAGGCAGCTGACCTCCTTGCCCCGCGTCGATCGATAGAGGACATGCGAGCCCGCATCGAGCGACGCCACCGCGAATTCGAGGTCGAGGTCGACGGGAAGATCGAGCGTCCGCGTGTCGCTCGCGCGCGGCAAGACCGCGCCCGTCTTCAAGTCTACGATGGGAATCATCCGTCGCATGGCTCCTCCATGGCGGCCGCCGTTTCAGCGCAAGACCGAAGAAGCGAGACGGACGTCGAAACGATCCTAAGCGCGGATCGCGCCTTCTGCCTTCCAATCGCGTTCCAGCCCGAGGCGAAGGGCCTGCCATTGTCTAGCACGCTGCCGCGGATCTACATATACGTAGGGGCCGTGGCTTCCATGGCCCAGGTGATTCGCGACAAGCATGCCGCGATCATGCGGCGCTGGAAGAAGCTCGCGGCGACCGCAGCTTCGGCAAAGGGTCTCTCGGCCCCCGCGCTCGAGACCGTGATGTCGCGATACCTGTCTGCGCTCGCGGATGACGATGCAAGCGCGGTGAAGGAGAGGCGCAAGCTCCTCGAATCCCACCTCGCGTCCCGGCTCCGCCAAGGGTTCGTCCTCCCGGAGATCGTCTCGGAGCTCCTCACGCTCGGAAGATGCATTGCGGAGGTCTGCAGCGACGTGCCCGAGCGGGAGCGGCCGGATCCGGCGCTCCTCGTGCCGATCCTCGCGGAGCTTCAGCACGCCGCAACCACTGCGAGCGAGATCTTCTGGCAGCACCTCCGGGAAGACGAACAGGTGGAGAAGGGTCTCCTCCGGAGGCTGCAGACGATCGCGACGGCATCGCGAGACGATCCGCACCGCGGCGGCTTCACCGCACATCTACAAGAGGCACTCGCCCTGATCGTCGAGGGCGTGCCGGCGCGCTGCCTCAGCATCGCGCTCATGGACGTCGAGTTGACCGTGGCCGCGGCAGTCGGCGCGGCGCCCGAGACCTGTGGTGGTCCTCCGCGACCCGACCTGCGCGACGTCTTCGACGACCTAGCAAGGAGCGAAGAGGGCAGCGCGGTCGAGCGGACGCTGGAACATGACGAGCGCGTCGTGGCGGCGCGGCTGCCCGAGCACGGCCCGCTCGTCGGGATCCTCTACGCGGTGCGGGCGCGCGAGCCGTTTGCCGCGCGCGAGGTACGGCGCCTCGAGGCGATCGCCGCGCTCCTCGGCGTGTTGCTCGAGAACTCGCGGCTGTACGCGGCCCTGCGGCTCCGTATCGAGGAGAGCGAAACGGAGAAGCGGCTCCGGGAGACCTTCGTGTCGGTCCTCGCGCACGATCTGCGCGGACCGCTCAGCGTCTCGCGGCTGGCGGCAGCTGCGATCGCGAAGATGCCCGAAGCAGCGGACATCCGGCAGAAGCTCGCGGATCGGGTGGTTTCGGGGATAGACCGGGCCGACCGGATGGTCACCGATCTCCTCGACGCAAATCGGATCCGCGCCGGAGAGCGCCTCGCGCTCGACCTCGGATCCTGCGATCTCGCCGCGATCGCGCGCGAAGTTGCGGGAGAGCTGGCACCCGTGCACGGCGACCGCTTCGCGGTATCCGGCGACTCGAGTGTGCAGGGCATCTGGAGCGCGGAGCACCTGCGCCGTATCGTCACGAACCTCGCGACGAATGCCGCCAAATACGGCGCGCCGGACACACCGGTGGAACTCGACGTTCACGCGACCGACGCCGTGGCGACGCTGTCGGTCCACAACGCGGGAAAGCCGATCTCCGCTGACGAGCTTCCTCGGCTGTTCGAGCCGTTCTCACGAACCCGCAGTTCCCAGCACTCCGGCATCGCCGGATGGGGCCTCGGCCTCGCGCTCGTCAAGGGCAGCGTCGAGGCGCACGGCGGCTCCGTCAGCGTGCAGAGCTCGCAGCGGAAAGGCACCACGTTCACGGTCGCGCTTCCCCGCGACGCAAGGCCGTTCCAGGCCGAAGCGACCGGTACCCGCGGCGATTCGCTCTGAGGGCAGTGCCAGGTCCGGCCGGCGGCCGTGTCATATGGGCGAGCTCGCCGTGACACTCATGCACGGGTGAAGGGTGCCAAGTGGAGAAGCCCGAGCCGGACGTCATGCTCCCCTTGCTGGGCGAGGCTGCGGGTTTGATCGGCGGAGCGCGCGCCTCATGATCGGCCGCGACGGCGAACGGCGCGCCACCTCGGTGAAGCCGGCTTTGCGAAACGTCGACACAAGCCCGGTGTAGACGAAGGCGGCCGCTTGCCGTTTTTCCGGGGCGACGGGATATCCCTCGACGATGCGGGCGCCATGACGGCGCGCGTGCCGTACGGCCGCTTCCAGCAGCATCGAGGTGACGCCCTGGCCGCGGAAGTCGCGGGCGACGAAGAAACAGGTGACCGACCAGACCGGCGCGGCGTCGACCGGAGCGAGGACGCGGCTGGACTCGAACCGCGGATACACATCGCGCGGTTCGATCGCGCACCAACCGACCGGCCGGTTTCCTTCGTACGCCAGCAGTCCGGGCGCGGCGCCCGATCGGACGATGGCGCGAAGCTCGCGCTCGTTCCCGGCCCCTTTGCCGCGGACGAAGTCGCGTCGCGGCAGCTTCCACCACATGCACCAGCAGCCGCCGCAGGCGCCGTTGGCGCCGAAGAGCCGCCGGAGATCGGGCCAGCGCTCCGGCGTCGCCGGAACGATGTGGACGCTGGGGCTCATCGCCCGGCACGCTAGACGCCGATCGAGCTGCGATCAAGACCGGCGAAGCAGGTTCACGCTGGCGAGCGGTCCGCCCGCTTGTTGCATTTTGCCGCCCTCGACGAGCCTGCCCAGATCGATCGGCGCGAAACCGAGCCGATCGATCATGTCCGAGACCTGGCCCTTTGCGCTTGCATCGTCGCCCGAGAGGAAGATGACGCGGCGTCCGCCGGCCTCGCGCGGGTCCGCAGCGAGGATGGCGTGGAACAGCGTGTTGAACGCCTTGACCAATTTCGCGCCAGGAACCATCTCGGCTACGACCTCGCTCGACGTCCTTCTACCGAGGTCGAGGAGCCGGAATCCGGATCCATCGGCTACGTAATGATTCGTCGCATCGATGGCGATCCGCCCGTCCCAGCCCGGCAGCTTCGACAACACGCCGGGAAGCTGACTCCAGGTCACCGTGAGGAAGACCACAGATGCCGCGGCGGCCTGCTCGACGGTTCCCGCCTTCGCCTTCGGCCCGAGCTCCGCGACCAGCGGACGCAGCGACTCCGACCCGCGGCGATTGCTGACGATGACGTCGTATCCCGATTTCGTGAGGTGCCTGGCGATTGCAGTGCCGATCTTTCCTGCCCCGATGATCCCGACGGTCATGGCTCCGCCTTTCTCGGAATGCCGATGACGATGACCCGATCTGGATTCGCGTCCACTCGGTCGAACCCGTTCCGCGGCCTAGGAACCTCGACGCGATGCGCGGGAGTCGAATCGAGAGGGCGGCGCAGGGCGAAGGGTGTCCAGGAAGGTCGCCAGCGTCTCGAGGTTGGAACGCAGCATCGCGCGACTGCTGGCACTCTTGGCCAGACCGTACGAACCCTCCGCTGCCGCCACCACGAACGCAGCGATCTTTCGCGGGTCCAGGTCCTTCCGCACGGTGCCGTTCTCTTGTCCCCGCTCGAGCGCCCGCGCGACGCCATCGCGCCACGCGTCGAACGTCGCATCGAGACGGCGTCGAAACTGCTCATCGAGCGGCGACATCTCCTGCGCCAGGTTGTTGAGCGGGCAGCCGAGCTCGACCTCTTCGGACGTGAGGCTCGCGAGCCGGTGTTGCAGGGTCAGTTGGAGCGCCGTCAGCGGATCGGCCCGGGATGGCTCCAGCAGGGTCAGCCATCGCTCGAGCAGCAGGCCTTTCACCACCTCGTCCACCACGGCATAGCCGAGAGCCGCCTTGTCCTGGAAATGGTGGTACAGCGCACCCTTGGTGACGCCCGCCGCGGCCAGGATCGTCTCGAGACTCGCGCCCTGGAATCCCCGGCGGTAGATCTCCTCGAAGGCCGCCTGCAGGAGCTTCTTGCGGGTTGCATCCGGGGCCCGGACCCGACGCTTTTGCGCGCGCCTCGGCATTCCCTCCTCCTTCATACTACTTGGTATGTAACGACCGTCGCAGGGCCGTGACACCATGGTACGGTCTCATACATACTGGTCTGTATGTAGCAGACCTGCGGGAGACCTGGGAGCGCCAGATGACCGACGTTTCTGCCGTCGCAGGCCCCAAGGCAGGTCGCCGCGGATGGATCGGGCTCGCCGTCCTGGCCCTGCCGTGCATGCTCTACTCGATGGACCTCACCGTGCTGAACCTCGCGGTGCCGTCCCTGAGCGCGCACCTCGCGCCTACCAGCGCGCAGCTCTTGTGGATCGTGGACATCTACGGGTTCCTGGTCGCCGGAGCGCTGATCACAATGGGCACGCTAGGCGACCGGATCGGCCGCCGCCGGTTGCTGCTCATCGGCGCGGCGGGCTTCGGGGGCGCGTCGGTGCTGGCCGCGTTCTCGGTCAGCGCCGGGATGCTGATCGCCGCTCGCGCCCTGCTCGGCCTCGCCGGCGCGACCATCGCGCCGTCCACGCTCTCCCTGATCCGCAACATGTTCCATGACCCCAAGGAACGCACGGTGGCCATCGGGGTGTGGATCACCAGCTACTCGGTGGGCGCGGCGATCGGTCCGCTGGTGGGCGGTATCTTGCTGCAGCACTTCTGGTGGGGGTCGGTTTTCCTGGCCGGCGTCCCTGTGATGCTCCTCCTGCTGGCGCTGGGACCGGTGCTGCTCCCGGAGTTTCGGGATCCCGGGGCGGGCCGGCTGGACCTCTTCAGCGCAGGCCTGTCTCTGGCCTCCGTCCTGACGGTGATCTACGGCCTCAAGCGGATGGCCGAGCACGGCCCGGGATGGCTCTCCGTGGTGTCCATCGTGGCGGGCCTGGCCACGGGAACCGTCTTCGTGCGCCGGCAGCGGCGGCTGGCTGACCCGCTGATCGACCTTGCGCTGTTCCGGATCCCCGCCTTCCGCGCTTCGGTGATCATCTACCTGCTCGCGACCTTCGTCGTTTTCGGCTGCTACGTCTTCATCGCGCAGTTCCTCCAGCTGGTGCTCGGGTTGTCGCCGCTCGAGGCGGGCCTGTGGACGCTGCCCTGGACTGGCGGGTTCGTCGTCGGGTCGCTTCTGACTCCGGTGATCGTGCGCCGGTTCCGCCCCGGCTCCGTGATCGCCGCGGGCCTGGCAATCTCGGCGGTGGGCTTCGCGTTGCTCAGCCAGGTAGACGGGGCACGCGGCCTCGCGCTTCTCGTCTGCGCCACGGTGGTCTTCTCGCTTGGCCTTTCGCCGGTGTTCACCCTCGCCAACGATACGGTGATCGGGACCGCCCCACCCGAGCGGGCCGGTGCGGCGGCGGCAATCTCCGAGACGTGCTCGGAGCTGGGCGGCGCGTTGGGCATCGCCATCCTCGGAAGTATCGGAGCCGCTCTGTATCGCGGCGCGATGCCCGATGCCGTCCCGCCCGGCATCCCGCCAGAGGCGGCGGAGGCCGCCCGGGCCACGCTGGGCGGCGCCCTGGCCGTTGCCGCGCAGCTACCTGATCACCTTGGAGCTGCACTCCGCGGCGCTGCCCGCGAAGCGTTCACGCAGGGTCTACAGCTGAGTGCCGTCGTCAGCGGGGTGACGGTGATGGTGACGGCGGTCGTGGCCACGGTCCTGCTGCGACGCGCGCGACCCGGCTCTCCCTAGGAGCATGCTCCGAAAGCAACGGACGACCTTCGCAACGACATCTCGAACGAGGCGGTGTAGTTAGACCCCTCGTGGCCGCTGACTCCCGCAGACGACTGGCAGCGTTCACCGCGATGCTCGCGATCTGCGGCAGCGCTGCGGGGACAGCGGAGGCTGCGCAAGCTCGACCTCGATTGCCGGCGCGGCTCATCCTCCGGGATGGACAGCAGGGTGTCGCGGGCGAATCGGGCACGATTGTCACAATCGAGCGAGACGGCCGCTTCCAGGTCGCCCGGTTTGCGAACCATCGGATCGAAGGCCCCCATCAGAAAGGGATCCTCCGCGCAGAGGCGATTCGCAAACTTGCCCGCACCTTCACGCGCGTGCACGCGGCTGATCTGCCCGGTGTCATGTCCAGATCAGCTGCGGCCAACCCTCATCGGCTTCAGCTTTCGGTGGGCAAGCGAATGTCCACCTTGACGCTGTTCCCTGGCGAAACCGCGGAACAGGCCGCCGCGGCATTGGCTCGCAGCGGACCAAATCCCGCCATCCGCTTCCTCGACCTGTGGATCACCGCCCAGAACCTGGTGGCGCGAGAGCACGGCAAGAAACGATAGCGGAGATCTCAGCGTCGAGAGGATCTGGCTTCGACCTCCTCGGCCAGGCGCCGCAGTGCCTCGGGGGCAGCGTCGGAATGGAACTGGACGGAATGCTTCCTTCCCTCGTCCTCGACTTGCATGGCGTGCTGAAAGTCCCAAGGCTGGGGGGCAGGCTTCATCAACTTCGGCGGAAGTGTGAAGAAGCCTGCCGCATCCACCAGCTCACGTAGCTTCTGCCCCTCTTCCGGCGGCAGCGAGTCCACGTTCACGGAGTACTCTTCGGCCCCGGCCGGTCCCGTGAAACCTCCCCACCGCCGCAAGACGACTTTCAGGTTGCCTCCTACACGCCGACAGCTTTCCAAGCCTCGCTCACACTATTCTGTTCCTCTTTCGAGAAAAGGAGCCCTGCCGCGTCGATGGTCGCCTTTTTGGCATCCTCGAACGTCGCGTTGGGAGTGAGCAGCGACAGGGAGCGGTACCAGATCGGGGCTGCCTTCTCCCAGGAGCTGCCGCCCAGCGCATTGGCAGCCAGGTAGAAGGCGTGGTTCGGGATGCCAGAGTTCGTGTGGACATCCCCGCCCTCGACGTAACCCCTCATGTGCTTCGGTTGGTCATCACCTTCCCAGGTCAGCCCTTTGTTCCCGGGATCCCTCATCGACCGCAACGCCTTGCCGACGCCTGGCGCCATGATTCCGGCGCCGATGAGCCAGTCGGCGTCTCCCACCGTCTGCTTCGCGGTCCGCTGCTTCACGACGCTGCCGAAGACATCGGAGATCGATTCATTCAATGCCCCGCTTTGATCCTGGTAGACGAGGCCACCTCCCGGCACGGAATACTGGGTGACCCCATGGGTCAGCTCGTGGGCGATCACGTCCAGCGCGCCCGTGAAGCCCAGGAAGAGCCTGCCGTCGCCATCGCCGTACACCATCTGGCGGCCATTCCAGAATGCGTTGTTGAACTCGCGGTCGTAGTGAACCGTCGAGTCGATGCGCAGACCGCGCCCGTCGATCGACTTTCGCCCGAGCACCTCGAGGTAGAAGTCGTAGGTCGCTCCGGCGCCGTCGTAGGCTTGGTCCACGGCCTGATCGGTGACGGCCTTGTCCCCTTCGCCGCGGACGAGCTTGCCCGGCAGGGTCTTCTTGCCACGTGCATCGAAGACGGTGCGCCGCTTCTCGCCGGTCTGCATGGACGTCAGAGCGGCAATGCCGGCGACGGAGCGCTGTCCGCGCAAGTGCGCCGACTCCTCGATGGCGTCGAGGAGTGCCCTGCGTTCCTGGCCGGTTACGCGATCGGCGAAGTGTCGGAGAACTTTCGATGGAATGATGAAGCAAAGATCGTGCACTTTCTTCTCGTAAACGGTCATTGCATCCCCCTTGAATGCTGATTCTTGCGGTTCATGGAGCGGAACGCGGCCGAAGCCGTGGAAGGCCAGGCGGCTCAAGCCGCGGCCGATGCCTCTGCTACATCCGAATCGTCGACGAACACGAGGTCATCGGCAGCGCACGGCGTGAGATAAGAAGTTGCAAAGGATACGACGATGCCGATTGCGCTGATGACCTGGCTGGACAGCTTGATATCCCAGCCCGCGTCGAACGCCCAGATGGCGAGCGTGGTGATGGCGCCCGCGAGAGATCCCATGGTCACCTTGCGAATCGGCTTCATTGACTTCAGATTTGGCACGATAGGCTCCTGGCTTTGATTAGATGGACTTTGAATGTCGGACTAATGTCGAGGACAACAGGAGCAGGAAGCGTGCCATGCGCGGAGCGGAGGCAGCGCCTATTCCAGCTTCTCCGGCACGGCGCTGCCACGGTGGCGCTGCGTAGCGCCGCCGAGACTCGGCGGCGTCGTGTTCGCGCATTCCGGGTTCAGCCCG
>Ga0137407_10001200_pt1 | contig 16965 bp, 13 predicted proteins | sample CZOMad2_2_16fung_FD_108410 | JGI IMG/M metagenome (GOLD analysis project Ga0137407, IMG submission 108410) | Vadose zone soil fungal communities from Angelo Coast Range Reserve, California, USA - CZOMad2_2_16fungal (Illumina Assembly) | ecosystem: Environmental > Terrestrial > Soil > Vadose... | reverse complement strand
TAGCTCAGTTGGATAGAGCGCCTGGCTACGAACCAGGAGGCCGGGAGTTCGAATCTCTCCGGGCGCACCATTCAATTCTGGGTCTGTTCCGGACACACGGGTAGGTGTCCGAAAGGACATCTTGCGCTGGGAGCCGTGTACTCGAGAAGAATCCGGTCCGAATTAACCCACTTTCGACCGCAGATACGCAGTCATCCTTCTGACTTCCGCAGTAAGCGTTTCCGCGAGCGCCGGAATTTGAGCGTTCTTCCCCAGGCGTGCGGCTGACTCGAGCTGTGCGGCGGCAGAGGCTGCCGCCGAGGCGCGCAAGTTCGCGCTTGCGCCTTTGAGTGCATGCGCGGATTCGCGCAACGCGGCGGTATCGCCCGTACCCAGCGCCGCCGCGATTGCCGCAAGCTCCCGATCTCCGGTCCCGATGAACGCGTCCGCCAGATCGCGCGCAAATTCTCGATCGCCGTCGATCGAATCGAGCAGGGCCTCCCAGTCGATCGGTTGATGCAGATGCACCGGAGCCGGTTGGGGTGCGCTCTCGACAGCGAGCGGGGCTTCCTTGATCGCGGGCATCAAACCCGTCGAGCCGGTGCTAGGAAGCAGATGTTCCAAGCAGTTCTCCAGCTTGATGCGATCGATCGGCTTGGAGAGGTAAGCATCCATACCGGCGGCGCGGCACTTCTCCTCATCGCCCTTCATGGCATGCGCAGTGAGCGCCACGATGGGGATGTGGCACTTACCCTGTTCGAGCCTGCGGATTTCGCGTGTTGCCTCGTAGCCGTCCATCTGTGGCATCTGGCAATCCATTATGATGAGATCAAATTTCCCGGCCTGCCATGCGGCGACGGCCGCCAGACCATCCGCCACGACGTCCACGCGATAGTCCAGCGTTTCCAGCAGTTTCAAGGCGACCTTCTGATTCACGAGATTGTCCTCGGCCAGCAAGATTCGATTCCGGCATTGGGCCCGCTGCGCACGCAGCGCATGCCGCGTGATCATCGGTTGGCTTTGCAGATGCCAGGACTGCGCCGTGTTGGCAAGGACCAGTACCAGACACTCCGTCAGATCGCGCTGCGTGACCGGTTTCAACAGGTAGGCCGCGAAGCCGATGTCGGCAAATAATTGGCCGTCACCTCGCTGACCGGAGGAAGTCAACAGAATCAGCCGCGTGGATTTCAACGCCTCATCCTGGACGATGATTCGCCCAAGATCCGCGCCGTCGCAATCGGGCATCAGGTGATCGAGCAGCGCCGCATCGAAGGGGCGATCCGCGGCGCGGGCCTGACGCATGATTGCCAGTGCCTCATCCGCGGAGCTTGCGGATACGGGTTCGACGCCGCATAAAAGGAGCTGTCCCATGATGACTTTGCGATTGGTGGCGTTGTCATCCACCACGAGTACACGCTGTCCTTTGATCGAGGGCGGCACCGGATGCAGGGGTTGCAGGCTATGGACGACCCGCGCGAAATGCGCGGTAAACCAGAAAAGTGAGCCCACGCCCTCGACACTTTCAACACCGGTTTCCCCGCCCATCAGCTCGACGAGACGCCGTACGATCGACAATCCCAATCCTGTCCCGCCGAATCTGCGCGTCGTCGATGTGTCCACCTGTGTAAAGGGCGCAAACAAGGACTCGAGCCGATCGGCTGGAATGCCGATGCCGGTGTCGCGCACTTCGCAGCGCACCGTCGTGCCGTTCTCGCCGGTGCTCAGGACTTTGATCTCGAGCGACACCTCGCCCGTCGTCGTGAACTTGATGGCGTTGCCGGCCAGATTCAGTAGAACCTGGCGGATGCGCCCGGCATCGCCCTTGACGAGATCGGGGAGCTTGGCATCGATTTGCGCGGTGAGCTCCAGCCCTTTTGCATGGGCTTGAATCGAAAGGAGCCGCGCGACGTCTTCGAAGGTATCGCGCAAGTCCACGTCCAGAAGTTCGAGTTCGAGCTTGCCGGCTTCCACTTTCGAGAAGTCCAGAATGTCATTGATGACGGTCAGGAGTGAGGTGCCGCTGTCGCGGATGGTCTCTGCGTAATCACGTTGCAAGGCGTCAAGCCGAGTATCGAGCAGGAGTTCCGTCATCCCCAGCACGCCGTTCATGGGCGTGCGAATCTCGTGGCTCATGTTGGCGAGGAAGTCGCTCTTCGCACGGTTGGCGGATTCCGCAACCTCTTTCGCTCGCAGCGTCTCGAGCGCGGCCGCGCGGAGATCGGTCAGGTCGAGCACGATTCCTTGTATTTCCACGGGCTGGCCGCGGGCATCGTAGCGCGCGGCAGCCGCCGCACGCACGTGTTTGACGACGCCATCGACGATGAGGCGGTGATCGAGCGTACGCGATCCGCCGCCGGATCCCAGATCCGAGAGCATCGTCTCGACCAGTGACCGGTCTTCAGGATGCGTGACCGCGAGATACGCGGCCAGCGGTCGGTCGATGTCCTCGGGATTGCCCAGCAGCTGCCGCAGTTGGCCGGACATCGATCCGGCACGGGTCTGCAGGTTCGCGTACCAAGTTCCAAGATTGGCGAATGCTTGAGCGCGTTTCAGCTGATCTTCCGTGTGTGCCTGGGCGGTGATGGCCCGCCGGCGGGCGATCTGTACCCGCCAGATGGCAACGCCGTTGAGGAACGCGAGGGCGCCTGCGATCAAAACGCCGAGCACGGCCGACACATCGACTCGCCGGACCAGGTGCCGGTACCGGTCGGCCCGAACCGTGATGCCCACGTAACCGACCATCTCTCCGCTTCGTCCGAACACCGGTGCATGGGCGCGGATCCCCATTCCCCAGGCAGTGGCGGTGGGTTCCTTCTCCACGGTCAGTTGATGGGTTTTGGAGACCTCTCGTTCCCCAGGGGTCGGCTCGTCCACCTCCATGGGCGGTGAATGGTTGGGCCGACCCGCTTCGTCAAAGGTGCCTTGCCGGGTTCCGTCGAGCACGAAATGCATGACGTCCCCCTGCATGGCACCGACGTAGGCGAATCGAATGTCGGGATTGGTCTCGAGCAGCACCCGAAGAGGACGGGAAGCACGGTTGTACTCCGGCGAACCATCCTGATCGGGACGGGTGAATGTTCGGAGTTCATCCCCGTCGATGAGGGCGGCGGTACCGGCCGCAGTTCGTGCGAGATTGGTCCTGAGGTCCTCCAATAGAACCTGGCGGACGATGACATCGACCACGGCGATCCCGGCAATGGCGGTTCCCCACGCGATTAGACCACCGGCGATTGCGGACAGCATCGGGTGTGCTTCTTGGCCCCTCCGGCGCCCAAATCCGGGCAGGCGCGGGAGCAGCCGCTTCCATACGGGCATCGGGTCAGTCATATGCAACTATCGGTCCATGGCGCGCACTCTTGAGGTGTGGAGAGTTCGGTCGGTCGGCAGGCGCGCTCCTTGGTCAAGGACCCCAGAATAGTCCGTTCTCCTGGCCCATGACCACCGGATTTCGCGTGAACCGCGATACGCATCTCGAAGCGGCGCGCGGAGCCCAAAAGAGAGCTCGCGACCCACAGCGCGTCTATCTGACCTTGAAGATCGCCACGATCCTCAGGCTGGTTGGGTCGAACACCGCGAGCAGGGGATGCCCTCGACCGGTCAGTGGCATCGCATTTAGCTGATCCGTCGACAACCCCGCCGCCCGCATGCGTTCCTTCAGCAACTTTTTGTCGCCGGCCGAGAAGTACGCCACCGCGTCCACTTTCTTCAGCTGGGTGCGAAGCGCCGGCAAGCCCTGCTCCCAAGGTTTGAAATATCGCGGCATCGAGATCACATCGTCGCCCCCGAGGATCGACGAGGTGACGATCTTCTTGGTCTCGTCCGGATCCTTCGGCAGCGGCGCCCAGACCCAGCGCGGCAAGCTGTACCAGTGCGGTGCTAATTCCGCCTTCTGCTGGCGCGCGCGAGCCGTTTCCCGGGCGTCAATATCGTAGGCTTGCACGAGTTGCAGGACGTTCTCGGAAAACGCGTAGTACAGCGGCCGTCCGTGCCAGAGCGATACCGTACCGTAGACCAGCGCGACGAGTTGCACGGTAACGATCATCGCGATGTCGCGCGTGAGTTCGCGCCGCGGCTTGGTCGAGCGAGCGATCACGAAGGTCAGTAGGGGGCCGACTACAACGTCGACTCCGACCATCACGAGGACTACATGCACGACGTCGGTCAGACGCCAGCCGGGCCAGTGATACCATCCAAGGTAGAGCGTGCCGAGTATGCTCGATAGCGCGACGGTGCTCGCGAGCAAATGCAGGCCGAACGCCTTCAGTCTAAATTTCATAGCATTATTTTCCATAAACTGATACGCGTTTGAAGCCTGCAGAGTCGCTGCGGCGGTAATTTGCAAACCGCGTCACACTGGCCGACACGATACCCCGTGAACCGCGTTCTCGGAGCCGAGCGCAGGCGGGCGCAGGCGGGCGCTTCGCACCGGATATTTCCGCTCAAGGCACGGTGATGCTGCGGCGGTGCGCCTTTGCGGTGGCCGGGGGCGCGACTGCGCGATGCCACACGCGAAATCCCCCGAGGAACGCGAAGTCATTGCTGCCGAGGCGCGCATTTTTCGGCAGTCGCTTCAGCTTGCGCGCGTTGCCCCCGCCGATGACCACATAGTCGGCTTCCAGCAGCGTGCTGAGCTGCGTCACGACCTCGTTGACGGTCCGGGACCATTTCTTGGCGCCCAGCCGTTTCAGACCGCGCGCACCGACGTACTCTTCGTAGGTTCGTCCCTTTTTGTAAGGCAGATGCGCGAGTTCCATCGGTGCGACCACGCCGTCGACGATCATTGCCGAACCGAGTCCTGTTCCGAGGCCGAGAAACAGCATACGGCCGCCTTCATAGCTGCCGACCGCCTGCATTGCCGCGTCATTCAAGACATGGGTCGGCCGCCCAAAGGCTTTGCGAAAATCAAAACCAACCCAACCTTTCCCTAGATTATGCGGCTCGACAACCACCTTGCCGTGCAGTACCACTCCTGGGTATCCGATGGAAACCGCGTCGTAAATCCAGTCCCCGGTCAGCTCATGTACATGCGCGATCATTCGACGCGGCGTAAGATCCGGCCCTGATTCGAACTGCCGCATCTCGCGGCGGCCGAAAACGCGCATTTTCACATGACTTCCGCCGATGTCGATGGCGAGTATCCGCCTGTAGTGCTTTGGCTTCATGGTCACGAAACGATACCATGACGCCCATCGAGGCCGAGGTGATATATGTTCGAAGCAGTTCTCATCGAGCGCGATGATCGCCCGTATCGCGCAACCTTCACGCCGCTCGAGGAAGGCCGACTGCCCGCGGGAGATGTGACTGTGCGCGTCGACTATTCGACGCTCAATTACAAGGACGCGCTCGCAATCACGGGCAAAGCGCCGGTGGTGCGGCAATTTCCAATGGTGCCGGGAATCGATTTTGCCGGTACGGTCCAAGGATCCGAGAATTCCTCGTATGCGGTCGGAGACCGGGTTTTGCTGAATGGGTGGGGCGTCGGAGAACATCATTGGGGTGGGTTCGCGCAGCTGGCTCGAGTGAAGGGGGAGTGGCTCCTGCCGCTCCCCGCGGCATTTACGGCGCGACAGTCCATGGCCATCGGCACCGCCGGATATACGGCGATGCTGTGCGTCATCGCTCTCGAACGGCATGGAGTAACGCCCGAGAGCGGAGAGGTTCTCGTCACGGGGGCCGCGGGCGGAGTAGGCAGCGTTGCAGTTGCCGTGCTGGCCAAGCTGGGGTTTCGGGTGGCAGCCGCGACCGGTCGTCCGGCGGAGGCCGATTTTCTGAAGCGTCTGGGCGCCGCAGAAGTCTTGGATCGAGCGCTATTCGCGAGCCCGGGTAAACCGCTGGGCAAGGAGCGCTGGGCGGGGGCCATCGATGTGGTCGGCAGCCACACGCTGGTCAACGTCTGCGCCTCCATGCGTTATCGGGGAGTCGTTGCCGCGTGCGGTCTCGCCGGAGGTCTCGATTTTCCGGCGACGGTGGCCCCGTTCATCTTGCGTGGCGTGACGCTCGTGGGGGTGGATAGCGTGATGTGCCCGCGGGCGGATCGCTTGGAGGCGTGGCGCCGGCTGAGTCACGATCTCGATGTCGACAAGCTCGAGTTCCTCACCGAGGAAATCGGTCTCTCGCAAGTCGTTGACCGCGCCGCCGGGCTTATCGAAGGCCGCATTCGCGGCCGCGTCGTGGTGGACACCAGCCGTTGACGAGTGCCGCCGATCAGCGTGTGCCGCCGATCAGCGTGTGCCGCCGATCAGCGTGTGCCGCCGGAGCGATACTGCCCGAGCGAATGCCGCCGGAGCGAATGCCGTCATGCCGAGAGCCGCGACCGAATTGACCAACAGCCATTTCGACGAACGCGGAAAGGTCCATCAGCCGGATCTTACCCGCCGCAGCGCGTCGCGCCAGCCGGTAATTTGAAGCTCTCTCTCCCGCTCGCCCAATGCCGGCTCGAAACGAGTCTCGGACCGATGCAATGCGGCGATGTCTTCGAGCGAGCGATACAGGCCGCAGCCGAGTCCCGCCAGGCACGCGGCGCCGAATGCCGTGGACTCGGGGTTTGCCGGCCGCCGTACCGCCATCCCCAAGACGTCCGCCAAACGCTGCATGAACAAATTGTTCTGTGACATCCCTCCGTCGACCTTGAGGGTCTCGGGCCGCAGACCGTCCGCCGCCATCGCGTCGAGCAGGTCGTAGGTTTGATAGGCGACACTGTCCAGGGTTGCGCGCGCGATCTCGTTGCGCGTCGATGCGCGGGTCAGCCCGATGATACCGGCGCGCGCATCGGGATCCCAATAAGGCGCTCCCAGTCCGGTGAACGCAGGCACCAAATAGACTCCGCCGCTGTGCGGTGTCGACGCTGCCAGCGCCTCGATGTCCGATGCTTGCGAGATGAGTCCGAGCCCATCTCGCAGCCACTGAATGGCGGCGCCCGCGGACAGAATGGAACCTTCGAGCGCATAGGTGACCACGCCGTTCAGTTGATAGGCAATGGTGCTGAGCAAGCGGTTCTTCGAGGGTACGAGTTGCCGCGCGGTGTTGAGCACCAAGAACGCGCCGGTGCCGTAAGTGCTCTTGACGTCGCCGGAGGCAAAGCAAGCCTGTCCGACGAGAGCCGCTTGCTGATCGCCCGCGACGCCGGAGATTCTCAGTGATTGACCCAGTACCGCCTTGTCGGCGATGCCAAATTCTCCCGCGCTGTCGCGTACTTCGGGCAAAACGCTCATCGGCACATCGAAGATTTCGCACAGGGCCTCGTCCCAGCGACCCTTGCCGATATCGTAGAGGGCCGTGCGGCTCGCATTCGTGGCGTCCGTGACGTGCAGCCGGCCGCCGGTCAGCCGCCATATGAGAAAGCTATCGACGGTACCGAATGCAAGGTGGCCCGCCTTCGCGGCCTGGCGCGCACCGGGCACGCGGTCCAGAATCCAGGCGATCTTGGTCGCCGAAAAATAAGGATCGAAGCGCAGGCCGGTTTTGCGGCTGATTTCCGTCTCGCCATGATCGCGAGCCAATTCTCGGCACCGATCGGCAGTGCGGCGATCCTGCCAGACGATGGCGTTGTAGATAGGCGCGCCGCTGCGCCGATCCCAGAGAATCGTCGTTTCCCGCTGATTGGTGATGCCGATGGCAGCCGCGATCCGCTTCGTTTCGCTGAGGTGCTGCAGGACCCGGCGGCTGGTGGACATGACCGTCGCCCAGATCACTTCGGCGTCATGTTCCACCCAGCCCGGGCCCGGGTAGATTTGTTCGAAGCTCTGCTGTTCCACCGCCGCGACATCGCCCGTGGCGGAGAAGCCAATGGCGCGCGTGGAACTCGTTCCTTGATCGATCGCGAGCAAAACGTCGTCAGCCACGGTGGTTCATCTTTTGAACGGACGAGAAGTGTGCCGGGCTTGCGAGGATAGCTGCTGGCCAGCCCGGCGCAAGCCGGCGCCGCTGTCCGACATCGTCCGCGGACACTGTCCGCGGACACTCCACGTCGCGAAAGACGTTGTGAGACAGGAAATAATTATCATAAAAACAATGGCGTATAAATACCAAGAGCCTGGCATGCCGCTTGCTCTCCACTTCGTGAGCGGCTATGCCGCTTTTGCCAAATTGCCTGCGCCACGCCCTGAACGCATCGAGTGGGCGGCGTTCCGAGGCCCACGGCGGGCGCATTGCGCTCGCCAATCGGGAGGGCCGCGGCTTGAGCGTCATTTTGGATTTGCCCGGCCGCCCAAGCAGCTGAGGACCCGGATGCGGCGCGCGGCCGTCAGTCGAAATCCGCCGCAAGCTGCGGATGCTCCGCGTGCTGGAACATGCGCTCGATTTGCGCCGCGGTGGTGCGCCCGAGCGACAGCGGCGGCAGAGCATCGCGCGTAAAGAACGCCACCTCGCTGGTTTCGTTGCTGGCACGGGCGCTGCCGCCGGTGATTTCGCAAATGAAGAAGAGCTTGTAGATCGAGTCGATGTGATGGGCCGGGTGGTTGCTCTTCTGGTAGTCGAAGACCGCGGCAAGCTTGAGGGCACGCGCTTCGAATCCCGATTCTTCGGCGATTTCTCTGGCGACGCATTCGGCGGGGGTTTGATTGACGTCGGCCCAACCGCCCGGAAGCGTCCATTTGCCGTCGCCGATTTCGCGCACCAGCAGCACTCGCCCGTCGACGAACGCAGCACCCCGGACATCGACCTTGGGCGTCGCATATCCCTTGTCCAGGCCCAATACGCCGAGCACCGTCTCGTACGGTGCGCGCGCCTCTTGCGCCAGCAGGGTCCCTGCCAGTTCGCGCAGCCGCTCATAGCGCTGGCGGTCGAAGCGGTCCGAGGAGAAGGTGAGACCGGTCTGCGCGATGGCGCGCAATTCGCGTGCGATTCTCAGCCACTGCGGCTCTTCTGCCGGCATTCGACGTCTCTTGCCGCTCAGCGGGGGGCGAAGAACTCGGTGTAGCTCAGGATGCGATCCTCGCTCAATTCGACGAGGTCGACCAGCTCGGTCGCCACGGTGACCCCGGTCACCTTGGAATAGATGTCGGCGCGCCAATGGGCCGTCGCACGCGGCCACTCGACCACCAGCGACAACAGGGTGTAGTTGCTGAGCCGAAACACCTTGACCATCATGGACAGCCAAGGACGGAAGTCCGCAATCCCGGTCGCCCGGATCGCGATGGGCTTGTCGGCGCTCGCGCCGACGATTTCGAATCGGCCGTGCTCCGCGAACAGCCGGCACAGGCCGGCGAGATCGCCGCCGACACGCGCCGCATGCAGCTCCCGAATCATGCGTTCCGCAACGACGCGCTCCGCCACTGTATTCTCTCCTTCGGTCAGGCCAACGCAGCCCGAATTTCACCGCCGATCTGTTCGAACGCGGTCCGGGCATACGGAATCACGGCCCCCAGGCCGTAGAAAAGATGAATCATACCTGGGTGGCAAGTGTAGGACACTTCGGCGTGCGCGCGGGCCAGGCGTTCGAAATAGTCGCGGCCTTCGTCGCGCAGCGGATCGAATTCCGCGGTGTGAATCAGGGTGCGGGGCAGGCCGGTAACATCGTCGGCGCGCAGGGGCGAGATCCGGGGGTCGGCCGGATCCGTTCCCGGCGGCGCGTAGTGCAGGAGGTCGTGATCGAGCGTGGCCTGATCAACCAGATAGCCGCTGGCGAGGTCCCGCCTGGAGTTAGTCGAACGGCTGTAATCGAGAATCGGGCAAATCAGTAATTGCAGCGCCAGCCGTGGACTGCCGATTCGAGCGACCGTTTGGGCCGTCGCCGCCGCGAGAGTGCCGCCCGCGGAGTCGCCGCAGATGCCGAGGCGCATGCCGTCGATACCGAACTCGGCCGCATGCGCGCCGATATGCGTGACCGCCGCCAGAGCGTCGTCGAGCGCGGCGGGAAATGGGTGTTCGGGAGCCAGACGATAGTCGACGGAGACCACCCTGCAGGCGCCCGAATTCGCCAGCGCTCGCCCAATCGGGTCATGCGTCGCCACGGTGCCCGCCACCAAACCGCCGCCGTGGAAGTAGATGAGCCCCGGCAGCAGACCGGCTCCCGCATCGACAGGCGTATAGATCCTGATCCCAAGCGCCCCAGCCGGGCCGGGTAAGGCTCGGTCCTCGACGCGGCCCACGGCCGCTCGAGGACCCGCCAGCTTCATCAGCTCCGTGAGGCCCTGACGTCGCTCCTCCACGGATGTCTTTAGGGCATTGGCCGGCTTGCCCGCCGCCAGTGCATCCAAGAACCGTCTAACGCGCGGGTCGAGCGGCACGGTGGCGTCCGGGTCGCCTCAGAGAGCCAAGGCAGCCCTGGTTACCGCCGGCCAGTTCCGGAGATCCAAACCGTGAATGGCGAATAGTGCAACGGTCAGGCGGTCGATTCCAAAGGCGACGCAACTCGTGTGCGCCAAATCGCCTTTGTCGTCATGGATGCCCCACACCTGGCCGAAGTGCTCGCGGTGATAATTGAAGCTCATGCACGCGGTAGGCGAGGCTCCCGGGTAGTAGGGTATCAGCAACTCAAATTTCAGTGCTTGCTGCCGCTGACTGACGGCCATGACTTGGCCGACGCGGCCAAAAAACGGATCGTTCGCGACGTCTATCGTGAAGGGGAGGCTCAGGTCGGCCGCGAGCTGCGGGGCCCTGGCCATCCAGTTCTCGCGGAACTCCAGGATTTCCCGCGGCGAACCGATTCTCACGAACTCGCGCATCCGGAAGGACTGCAGGCGATCCAAGCTGCGCGACGGCTCATGTCTGAACACGTCGGCTTCGATATCGAATTGCAAACCGCCGGCCGCCAGCTGGCCGCGGGTCGCCACGATGGGATACACGGGATAGCACGCCGCGGGCGACAGCACGAGGTCCGAGGAGGTCACCGACGTGGTCCAGTCGCCGCCGTTGTCCGCTCTTTCGACCGCCGAGCGGATCGAGGCCTCGGAGCCATGCAAGGCGCACACGCAACCCAGCAAATTAGGGAAGCTCTTGAGGTAGCCGGATTTCTCCAATTGCTTGCGGCTCATCACGGGAGGGAAGCGCATGATTTCCGCTTTGGGATCCCGCTGCCGCGTAATGTAGGCCTCGAGGTGCTCGACGACCTCTGCATACAGCGCGGTGCGCGCGTATACGCCATCGACGCCCATGGATCGAAACAGCCCTTCCGCGATATGAGCCAAAGGATCGGCGGGGGTATCGACGGCGGTGGCGGAGCCCGCACTGCTGACGGTAGACATAGGAGTTTCAGCCACTGATTGAAGTCGGCAACGGCGTCATCAGCGACGTCGCGGCGAGATTGGTGAGGATGCGGTCATTGTTGATCATGAGCGGCGCGGAGAGCACATCCCGCAGGAGCCGGCCGATGGTGAACTCGGTGTCATTGCGATAGCCGGACAACCCGCAGGCGCGCAGCGAGCTCAGCACGGTCGTCACTGCGAGTTCCGACACCTGCACCTTGGTCAAGGTGATCATGGCCTGAAATTCCAGAGACGAGATCGCCTTCTCATCCGACATGATCGCTTCGTAGCTGCGCAGATTCGCCGCCAGCACGCCTCGCAAATTTCGCAGCGAGGACACGGCCTGGGTGAAGTGAGCGGCGCCCGGGGGCATTTGGCCATTCGAGCCACGGACCGCATGACGGATGAAGGCCTGCGCCTTGCCGGCGGCGGCGGCCGCGATCCCCGCCCATACCGAACCCCACAGCAGGTGGGCGAAAGGCACCATGGTTTGCGCGTGAATTCTCTCGTAGGGCTCGGGCATGATTTGCTCGGCCGCGGCGCGCGCCCGCAGCGTGAAGCCCTCGCTATGCGTCCCGCGCATGCCGAGGGTATCCCATACCTGCAAGCGCTCCAGAGTGTAATCCGCCTTCAGCAGGACCAACAGCACCTGGTCGGAGCCCGCGGCATCGGCCGCGCGGCGCGCGGTGGTGACGATGCCGTCCGCCTCCACGGCATAGGAAATGACCGTCGCCTTGCGCTCCAGCGTGACTTCGGCGCCGTCATGCTCGACGGCGGCCTCGCTGGAACGAACGTTGCCGCCGGCCTGGCCTTCGGTCGTCGACGACGCCATGAGCAGCTGCTCGGCCGCGATGCGGCCCAGAATGCGCTCGAGCACGGCATTGCCCTTGGCGTGACGCGTGATGCATGCCATCTTGATCTGGTGCATGGCGTAGATCAGCCCGGTCGATGAGCAGGCTTGCCCGAGGATGTAACACACATCGGCGATTTCCGCGATGCTCGCGCCTTCGCCGCCCAAGGCCTGGGGGACCTGGATGCCGAGCAGCCGCTGCCTGCGAATTTCGGCGAAGGCCTCGCCGGGGAAACGAGCGTCCGCGTCGACCTCCGCGGCGCTCACTTTGGCCACATCGGCCGCCGCGCGTGCGCGCGCCGCCATGTCGTTCTGGCGAACACTGATTACCCGGGCGGTACCCGGCATTCGTTGAGGTTCCATGGAATATCCCCGATCACCCGCAAGTGGGTGGCATTGTTAAGGACATTATGCGGAGAGTCCTCGGGGCGGACAACCGATAATTACCGGCTGAATCGGGACTTGGTGACGCCCGGCTCAAGTTCCATAAGCATATGTAAAAGTTCGGCTATATTGTGTGACAGGCTGAGCAAAGTACCCTGATCCTGGGCAAAGTATCCTTGTCCATCTTGTCAATCTCATGTCAACACCGTGCCGCGCCGCACGGTATGATCGGCCGGCATTTTCGAGGAGTGGTATCGAGTGGATCCGAAGACGCTTGAGGGGGTGGGGGAGCAGCTCGTTGCTCTCGTGAAACAGACGCTTGGGGCCAATGCGGCCATCCCTCGCCCGTTTCCGGTTGAACAGCAGTTGAGCGACTTAGGTGTAAGCTCGCTGAAAATGGTGAATCTGATGCTGGCGGTCGAGCTCGAGTTCGATATCGCCATTCCGCAGTCGGATATCACGCCGGAGAACTTCCATTCGGTAGCGGCGATTGAAGCGCTGGTCGTTCGGACGCTCTCCCAGCGCAAGTCCTAGCCTTGGGTTATTGAGCGCGGCTATTGAGCGCGGCGATCAGGGCATTCACGTCCTCGATGGTCGTTTCGCCGTTCGTGGCGCAGATCCGAACCACGTCGCGGCCCTCGAACGTGGTGGGTGCCACCCATGCGCGTCCTCCGGCCACGACGCGGCGCACCAACTCCCGTACATCCCCGAGTTCGGCGGGCGGCACCGCATCGAGCACCGCCAGCGCGGAATCGTTGGCGACCGTCCAGCCGAGGGCGACCAGCCGTTCCCTGACCCTTTCCACCACCTCGACGCTGCGCTCCACGTGCGCGCCAAGGCCCTCCCAGCCGGCCGCGGCCAGTGCAAGAAACAAGCGTAATCCCAAGAAACGGCGCGACCACTGCACGCTGTTGAGATACGGATCGACCCCCGAAACACTCGACGGCATGAAACTCGTCGAGGCGTGAAATGCCTCGGACAGGAGATGTCCATGGCGCGTGATGAATAGGGCGCAGCCCATGGTCGTGGCCAGCCATTTGTGGGCATCGATGGTGATCGAGTCGGCGCGCTCGATTCCGGCGAGCACCGGGCGCAATCGATTCGACGCCAGCGCCGCGCCGCCCCAGGCGGCATCGATGTGGTACCAAAGATGTTCCTGCTGCGCGATGTCGGCGCAGGCGTGCAGTGGGTCGATCATGCCGGCGCCGGTGGTGCCGGCCGTGGCCACCACCATCACCGGCACGGCGCCGTCGGCGCGATCCGCCGCGATCGCAGCTTTCAGCGCCCGCGGGTCCATGCGGCCCCGGCCGTCGGTATCGATGAGACGCAGCGCGGCACGGCCGACTCCCGTCTGGTGCGCGACTTTCAGCCAGGCTATGTGACAGTCGCGTGACGTATAGAACTTCACCGGGCCGGTGAAGGCTCGCGCTCCGTCGGTGGCGAATTCGGGGTGGGCACCGGTCAGTGCGGAGAGCAGGGCCGTGTAATTCGCCTCGGAGCCGCCGGTGGCGAAATGCCCGGTCGCCTCGTCGCCGAGAGCCGCGCGCCGTGCGACGGCGCGTATCACATGCCGTTCCAGTTCCACCGGCACCGGAGAGGAAGCCGAACTCGCGAGCTGCGGATTGAACAGGCCGGCGATGCGATCGGCACACTGCGCCGGAAAGCTTGCGCCGGGGTTGAACAGCCCGAAATAGCGGGGGTTGGCCATTTGGACGATGCCACGTTCCATGCGCTCGAGGGTCCAGCGGAGCAGCTCCTCGAGCGGCCGGGGCTTGCCGAAATCGTAGCTCTCGAGTTCCTCGCGAAAGGCGGCCATGTCGATGGTCGGCGTCACCGGGCCCGCTTGAATGCGCGGCAACGCGCGCTGCAGCTCGCCGGTCAGCCATTCATCGATCCGGCTGCGCTCCGCCGCGCTCGGGAATAAGGCTGCGGCGGCGCCCGGCAGTGGATTCTGGTTCACCGTCGCCTCGGGTACGGGCGTCCGGCCTAGCAGACGGCCAGAGCGAGCGCCTGGTCGAGGTCGGCGAGAATGTCGTCGATGTGCTCGATTCCCACGCTCAAGCGAATGCCGCCGGGCGCCACACCCGCGGCCAGCTGCTCCTCCGGCGTCATTTGCCGATGCGTCGTCGATGCCGGATGGCAGGCGAGCGACTTCGCATCTCCCAAATTCACCAGACGCTTGAAGAGCTTGAGTGCGTTGTAGAAGCGCATGCCGGCCTTGAGGCCGCCGCGGATCTCGAAGGTCATGAGCGAGCACGCCTTGCCGCCCAGGTACTTCTGCACCAGCGGATAGTAAGGGCTGTCCGTGAAGCCCGCGAAATTCACCGACTCGACTCGCGAATGCTCCCGGAGGAATTCGGCAACCTTGCGCGCGTTCTCCACGTGCCGCTCGACCCTGAGGGCAACCGTTTCGATGCCCTGCAACAATAGAAACGCATTCATCGGTGAGAGCACGGCGCCCATGGTGCGCTGGTACACGCAGCGGCAGCGGCCGATGAAGGCGGCGGCACCATAGTGTTTGATGTACACCAGTCCATGGTAGGACTCGTCGGGTTGCGTGAACATGGGGTAGCGGGCGGCGTTGTCGGTCCACGAGAACGTCCCGCAGTCGACGACTATGCCGCCGAGCGTGGTTCCATGGCCGCCCATGAATTTCGTCAATGAATGGACGATGATGTCCGCGCCGTAATCGACCGGCCGCACCAATATCGGGGTCGGGACCGTGTTGTCGACGATGAGCGGCATGCGATGGCGATGCGCGACAGCGGCGAGCGCTTCGAGATCGCATACATTTCCGGCGGGATTGCCGACGGTTTCGCAAAATATCGCGCGGGTGTCGTCGTCGATCAAGGCCTCGATATCGGCGGCGCGGTCGGATTTCGCGAAACGCACCTGAACGCCCATCTTCGGCAGAATATGTGCAAACAGGGTGTAGGTCGTGCCGTAGAGCTGCGGCACCGACACGATGTTGCGGCCCATTTCCGTGACGTTCAATGCCGCGTAATACAGTGCGGTCTGCCCAGAACTCACGCTCAAGGATTCGATTCCGCCCTCGAGTTCCGTGACGCGCCGCTCGAGAATATCGCTGGTCGGGTTGCTGATGCGGCTGTACCGATAGCCCGGTACTTCGAGGTTGAACAGGGCGGCGCCATGCTCGGCGCTGTCGAACGAGTACGCGGCCGTCTGGTAAATCGGCACGGCAACCGCCTTGGTGGTCGGGTCCGAGTCGAAGCCTGCGTGAATTGCGATCGTTTCTAGCTTCATTGCTGCGTTTTTTCGTTGCAAAAGTAGCGACAGTGTAACTCGAACGCCGTGGGCAGTCGTGGTACGGTTCGCAATTCGCAAGATAGCGGCCAAATGAATATTCCTGTGACAGAACCCACGGAAGCGAATGCAAAATTCGCGCGCGAGGCGTGGATCCGCGCCCTGGAACGGACCGCATCCATCGATCATCGTGGGGTGACGCTGCCGGTGTTGATCGGCCGCCTGGCGCACGAATTCGATGCGGCGCCTGCGCTCGTGTCGACTGAAGCCACCTTGAGCTATCGGGCGCTCGCGATTCGCTGCAACAAGTACGCGCGCTGGGGACTCGCAGAGGGCCTGCGGCCGGGGGACAGCGTCGGCTTGATGATGCCGAATTGCGCCGAATACATGGCCATTTGGCTGGGTCTTACGCGTATCGGCGCCGTTGTCGCCCTCATCAACCACAATCTGGCGGGCGACGCGCTGGTCCACTCGATCAGCGTCGTCGCGCCGCGGGCAGTCATCGTCGGCAGCGACTTGGCATCGCGGCTGACTGGGGTGCGCGCGCGCTTGGAGCCGGGTCTGTCCTGCTGGGTGTATGGCCACAGCGCTCAGGATCTCGCGCCTCTGGCGCCCGCGCTCGCCCGATCTGCGGGCGACGAATTGCACGATTCGGAGTGCGTGCCGCCGCAGCTCGGTGCCACCGCGCTCTACATTTACACGTCGGGCACCACCGGTCTGCCCAAGGCGGCCAAGGTCAGCCACTACCGCGTGATGCAATGGAGCCATTGGTTCGCGGGCTTGATGGATACTCGACCGACCGATCGCATGTTCAATTGCCTGCCGCTCTACCACAGTGTGGGGGGCGTGGTCGCGACCGGCGCCACCTTGGTCAGCGGGGGCGCCGTGGTGATTCGTGCCCGGTTCTCCGCGTCTGACTTTTGGCGCGACGTGCGCGATCAACGCTGCACGTTGTTCCAGTATATCGGCGAGCTATGCCGCTACCTCGTCAATGCGCCGCATCAGGAGATTGAAACCGCCCACGAGCTCCGCATCGCCTGCGGAAACGGCCTGCGGCCCGAGGTCTGGGAGCCTTTCCAGAACCGATTCAAAATTCCGAGAATTCTAGAGTATTACGCTTCGACCGAAGGCAATTTTTCGCTGTACAACTGCGAGGGACGTCCCGGCGCGATCGGCAAGATACCGTCGTTTCTCGCACATCGCCTGCCCGTGGCGTTGCTGCGATTCGATGTGGAAAGCGGTGAGCTATGGCGCAACTCCGACGGATTCTGTGAGCGTTGCCGTCCCAACGAGATCGGTGAAGCG
>Ga0137407_10001198_pt1 | contig 16972 bp, 21 predicted proteins | sample CZOMad2_2_16fung_FD_108410 | JGI IMG/M metagenome (GOLD analysis project Ga0137407, IMG submission 108410) | Vadose zone soil fungal communities from Angelo Coast Range Reserve, California, USA - CZOMad2_2_16fungal (Illumina Assembly) | ecosystem: Environmental > Terrestrial > Soil > Vadose... | reverse complement strand
TATGGGGGGGCTGGCCCTGTTGCAGGAGCTGAAGCGCACCTCCCCCACCATCCCCGTGATCATGATGACAGGTTACGGCCGCATTGAAGACGCCATAGAAGCTATGAAGGCCGGAGCCTTCGATTATCTGCTCAAACCCTTCTCGCTCGAAGACTTGAAAGCGGTGGTCACCAAAGCCTTGACGCCCTCCCATACCCCAGTAAGACCGCTGGTCGAACCCCCACGACAGGAGGAGCAGGAGTACTTGGAGGCGGGCGGGAACATCGAGCGGCCCATCGTCACTGATGCCCCTCGGATGCTGCAGGTCCTCGAACTGGCTAAGGAAGTGGCTTCTAGCAAAGCAACTGTCCTGATCCAGGGGGAAAGCGGTACCGGCAAAGAGGTGCTGGCACGCTATATTCATACCAACAGCCCGCGGAATATGGAGCCGTTTGTGGCAGTCAACTGCGCTGCCATCCCCGAAGGATTGCTTGAGAGCGAGTTGTTCGGCCATGAGAAGGGTGCCTTCACCGGAGCCATCACCAAGCAAGTTGGCAAGTTCGAATGGGCCCATCGTGGTACTATTCTGCTCGACGAGATCAGCGAGATGCCCCTGCCCCTACAAGCGAAGCTGCTCAGAGTCCTCCAGGAACATGAGATCGAGCGTCTGGGCGCACACAAGCCAGTACCTGTCGATCTCAGGATCATCGCGACGACAAATCGTCGTTTGAAGGATTTCACGGCAGCCGGCAAGTTTCGCGAAGATCTCTATTATCGCCTGAACGTCATTCCGCTCAACATCCCCCCTCTGCGTGAGCGAAAAGGCGATATTCCATTGCTGATCGAACATTTCATCCGCAAGCATAGTCGCGGCGACAATCACCCGCTTCCGCGCATGAGTCAGGATACCATTCAGCACTTCCTCCAATATGATTGGCCAGGCAATATCCGCGAACTGGAGAATATGGTGGAGCGCTGGCTCGTGCTCTATCAGGGTGGATTCCTCGCGACAAGCCATCTGTTTCTGAATGAGGGTGCTGCAGCCTTGCCCCCGGCATCTCTAGGCAAACCGTCCATGTCAGTTCGGGAGATGGAGCGCGCGCTCATCATGGAAACCCTGCAGGCGATGAACGGCAACCGGACCCAGGCCGCCAAGGTACTTGGCATCAGCCTTCGGACACTGCGCAACAAGCTGCGCGAGTATCAGGGAGGGTCGAGGATCAGGGCTGGCGACGAATGAGCAAGACGCCTAGGCCATCGCCCTCATCGACCAGCAAGCCTCCTACTCCCGAGCACCCACACCTGCAGCCTGGCTGAAGGAGGAGGTTTGTTGCCGCAAAGCCATCTCTCACGATTTCCTGCAACACTTTGCCCGCTTGCAAGGTCTGCATCTATCTAGCACCTTCGAAGACCCAGGTCTTCTCCATGCACAGCCGACTGGGCCGTTTCTGTCCCGGGCGATTTGGAAGCTGCCGATCCCATCCATAGCATACGTTGTCTTTGCCCTCTGCCGCGTTCGGGATGGGTAACATCTGATCCAGTACGAACAAGACTCTTCTAGGCAATTTCTACCCAGATCATTCCGTGATGTCCATTGCTGCATATCTCCCTCTCTTTTCACAGACCTTGAGGACCATGACAAGCCTTCGGGAAGATCATGTTATCCACCGGGTTTCACGCTGCTCAACGGCCGTCGGTACGCTTATACGATGTGGCCTCTCGCACTGGCCTGTCAACTGGTGAACCTGCCCCAAAGGTCGCCTCCCTCTATGCGGCAGAGAATGAAGGGACGAAATAGCCAGTACTGGCCTGGAGCGTAAGGCCCATCAGCCACTAGGGAGCGAGCACCCAGGACAGAGCCGTGGTATGGATATTGCTCGTACTATCCTTGCAACGTCGCTCGATAGGCGCAAGGCCGATACGGCCACCGTCAAATGCGACGTTCGCAGTGTGCCTCGGGGGAGCTGGCGCGACCATAGGCCACACCCTGGGAGAGGGTCAGAAGGTGAATGTGCTAGGACATCAGGCTGGCAATCTAGGCATGAACATTGGTCCTAACTCAGCCTAGAGCTACTCAGGACGCTGTCCATGAGGGGTCAATCAGTCGAACATCACCGATCGACCAGAGTTTTAGCCGTTGCAAGCGGCAGAGGCGGCGTAGACAAGACCAACGTCCTCGCAAGCTCGGCATTTGCGCTTGCCAAACTGCGAAAAAATATGCTGGCTATGGAGGCCGACCTTGGCCTGGGAAACATCGGTATTATTCTGGCTTTTAACGCCCCGCTATACGATGGAACATCTGTTCCTGGGGTCTAAGAGCGTGCGGTAGATCACCATGGTTACGCGTCCGGAACCAATGGCTAAGCCAGCCGTGCGTTCGCATAAATCGCCATGGCGATCTCTTCATTGCCATTGATAATCTTGCCAAGCGGCCAGATTCAATTTGTCTGGCAGCGGCTGTTTCGCAAAAGGATGAACCATGGAGACAACAGCGGCAAAACAAAGCAGCAGGCAGGACAAACTATCTACGGCCGAGCGAGATCAACTCATTATACAGTACGCCCCTTGGGTGAAATTCATCGCCTTGCGTATGGCCGCCAAGCTACCTTCGCATATTCAGGCAGAGGATCTGATCAGTGCAGGGATCATCGGCCTCATTGACGCCCTGGACAAGTTCAACCCCGCCCGAGAGGTGCAATTTAAAACCTATGCCCAGATCCGCATCCAGGGAGCTATGAAAGATGAGCTTCGAGCACTGGACTGGGCTTCGCGTTCGATGCGCCAGAAGGTGAAACGCCTGGAGCATGCCTATGCGCTCCTCGAACAGCAGTTGGGCCAACCGCCTTCCTCAGAAGAGGTCGCCAACTCACTTGGCATCGAGATGGACGAGTTCGAAGAGATGTTGGACGACGTCAAAGGAACCTCTCTGGTCAGTTTGGAAGACCTGGGACAAGGACCAGCTTCCGAAGACAAAACCAACCTCCTGGAAGCACTCTTGACCCGTGAGGATCAGGATCCTCTGGAGGTATTGAATCTGCAAGATCTCAAGAAAGCTTTATCCCTGGCAATTGCAGAATTACCTGAAAAAGAGCGACTGGTGCTTTCGCTCTATTATTTTGAAGAGCTTACTATGAAGGAGGTCGGTAAGGTTCTGAACTTAACGGAATCACGTATCTCTCAGCTTCACACCCAAACCGTCCTGCGGCTGCGCAGCAAACTAAAACCCTATCTTGCCGGGTAAAGCATATTATGGGCAAGCGTCGCAGAGTAAGGTCAGATGTGTCTGATCAATCAACGTTCCAGAGTCATCTATTGGAGTGAGGGCCATGTGCTCCGAGTGTGTCTGGATCAGTGTTCAGCGATACAGGAAGAGATGATCATGAGCTTTTCCATCAGCATTCATCCAGTAGTATCCAAGCCACTCACACGCATACTCAAGCAGAGACAGCATAATAGCCCCAGGCAACATGTGCTGATCGATAGCTACCTAACAGAGCCGGCGTGGCGGAAGCTCTCCGAGCATGAGAGCACAGTTGTACACGGTGCCCATGTGTGTTCGTACTACGCTCATGTGTTTGTCCCTCCAAACATCCCTTTCAATCACATGCGCCGCTCGCCGGACGATCGCCGGTCGATTAGCACTGGTATGGTCCTCCGCTAAAGCTCTCCCTCGCCCTTTCCGATAACACCGGCATCAACAATGATTCGCATTGCCTGGCAAACGCCTTAGCTATTGTGCCGAAACCGTCCCCGGAAGCGAGCTGGACGGATCACGGTACGAACACGCGGAAGAATGAGGAGATTATGAGAAGTCATGGTGATACGGCCCATCATTCCCCAGTTGGCCCGCCTGTGCCTCAAATGAAGACGATACCGTCACAAGAGATGCCAAGCGCACGAGGGCGACTGACCCAAGTCGAGCGGATGACCTCCTCGCCCCGACTCTGCGAAATTCAGCAGGCCGGAAAAGTGCTAGCCCAAACCCTAGAGGTTAGGGAGACAAGGATTGTTGCACTGAGAAGCGATATTGAGAGCGGCCACTACAGCGTCGAGGCCGAACAGGTTGCAGAGAAGATCATGAAAGACCTCCTACTGGATCTATTCCGCTACTGAGCCACTCGCTGAAATGCCAAAGCTCCTCCATTTGGTGTGCCTCGCTCCCAACGCCTTTTCGCAGGTCCTTGGGCGTTAGAACTTGATGCCCAAATTAGGATGGTATCAATAGGCTCTCACCTTAGCCTCGATCATAAGATACCATATGAAGCAAGGTGACGATACACATGCTACCTACGTTCCAGGAATTACCATCGCGATAAGCCTATTGCGATGCTTACAGCTGACACTCGGAAATGAGATGTTCTAGAAACTACCACCTTACAGGTCAATCAATGCCATTTTGCAGACCATATTAATTGATCTAGACTAGATTGTGAAGTTAACACAGTCACCATACCGTTGGGTTTTGTGACTATGAGAATAAATGATGTTCATTGATTTCCATCGAACGCACACTTAAGTCCAGGTAACAGCGAGCCGATAGCTGTTCTTAGATACATTCGTCGAAGAGACATTTCACAGAAATCAACTACGATCCACTGTGGCATCATAGTTTATCTTAGAAAAATTCAATGGGTGATGATACCATTGGTAGGTATAAGGGGATAGAATGGATATAGATATTCCCACATATAGAATTAATCATCTCCTAAGAGGCTATACAGCGGCGATTAAACACGATAATGTAGACCGAGAGACTAATAACATATGTTTAAACACATTTAAGATCGATCAAATTTTATTACCCGACGGTAAAAAGAATCAAGTGATGGATCAGCTAATTTCTGAGGCGATAGTTCATTTTACGACGTGTGTGTGGGGAAAAAAGGAGCAAGAGATTGCCGGAGACATCCTGGGTGACCTCTCTGGCGAGAATGGAAGAAGGAAACCATATGGAACTCTTATCCAAGATTCTCGTCGTCGATGATGAGCCGCAGATTCAGTTCCTCATGGAAGAATTCCTTACTAGTTTGGGACATAGCGTTCGACTTGCCGGTGATGGGGAGCAGGCTCTCCGATTACTCCAGATAGAAGCTTTCGATGGAGTTTTAGTCGATCTAAAGATGGCTAAGATGGGAGGCATGGAACTTCTGCGTCTGATCAAGCTATCTTATCCAATGCTGCCAGTGATCATAATGACAGGGTATCCGAGCGTCGAAGTCGCTGTAGAAGCGATGAAAGAAGGAGCTGTTGATTTCATTACCAAACCGCTCCGACTGGACGCTTTGCAGTTGGCGGTTGCCCGAATCAGCGGGAATCATTTCGCCTCTCAGTCTATCGCCACCCACCCCTGCACTTCAGCAATTTCGAGTCGATCGCCCCTATCTACCATCCCTGGCAAGATCAAGGAACTTTCCATCCTGTACGCCATTAGTGAAGCCTTTCAAGACATCACGGATACGGAAGTAACGTTTCAGCGCTTAGTGCAATTAGCCCGTGAGATTGTGGGGGCAAATTCCTCTTCGTTCACGATTCTCGACGGCGAGTCCTACAGAACGGCTGTCAAAACGGTCAATGCCGGTGATGAGGAGTATCTCCCGGAAGTACAATCTGCCATCGACGACCGCACTCTAGATCGGTTAATCAAAGAGCGTAAGCCCATCCTATTCGATGATGCGCAGTCGGGTATTGTCATTCCTGTGTTCATCAAGAATGAGTTGTTAGGCCTCCTCAGTGTTTGGGAGAAACAAGAGCATCTTCCGTTCACGGAGGAAGAGGTGCTACTACTTCTGACGCTTTGCCGTAAAGCTGCCCTGAGCCTTGAAAACCAGTTTCTCTACGAGAGTCTCTATCAAAGCCTCCTCGAAACGCTAAAGGCACTCGTGACAACCTTGGAAGCTAGAGATCCATACACACGAGCCCACTCGCAGCGTGTCAGCCGCTATGCCACTGCCCTTGCAGCCAAGATGGGATGTAGCAAGGAAGAGCAAGATATTGTCACAATAGCGGGCTTTCTCCATGATATCGGTAAAGTCGGCATTTGTGATGCCATTTTGCTCAAGACCGAACCCCTTACCCCTGCAGAATATGAAACTATCAAGACACACCCTATAATCGGCGAGCAGATCGTACAGCACCTGGGATACTTCTCCAGGGAAAGGTCGATTATCCGCCATCATCATGAATGGTGGGATGGGCGGGGCTACCCTGATGGATTGATGCAACACCGAATCCCTTTCCTGGCAAGAGTCCTAACGGTGGCAGATGCCTTTGACGCTATTACCAGCAATCGTCCATACCGGGCTGGGCGTCCTTTCAGGGAGGCACTTGAGGAGTTGGATTGCTGGGCCGGCATCCAATTCGATGCGGACGCTGTCGGCGCTTTCCGACACGTTGTCGAAAGCGACCTCCCACACGTCGCTCTCATGCGGTAGACTGGGGCCCATACTTTATCGGCTCTCCCGGAATTCCCGTGGTTGGCCACGAGGTGTTGTGAGGTCAGGTATGCCCGAAGCGTTGGTATCCATGCCAGTCGAGCGTGAGCCGTTGGAAGAGCGTGCTGACGTCAAAAATCCCATCGCACCGCCTCTTGAGCCCCTGGACGCGGTTGTTGAATCCCTCAACACACCCGCTCGTCTGCCGCCCTTGGAAGTCGTGCGTGCTCTCATCCAGCCACCGATCGATCGTCCCCAGAACGCGCTCGAACTCGGCCAGCCCGCGCTGACGCACCCGCTTGCACCACGCCCGGATCGCGCCCTTGGCCCCCGCCTTCGTGTCGTCGCGTTCGAACCGTTCCGTCAGGTCTTCCCGCAGGTGGTAGGCTGCCTCGATCTTCGACGAGGAGGTGAAGACCCGCTCGAGCAGCTCCCACTCCGGCGGTTTGAGATCCCCAGGCCGCTTGCGAAACGGCCACATCGCCCCCTGAAGCCCGGTGTACTCGGCTTTGGGCCAGGCGCTCGTGAGCCGCTTGAGTTCCTGCTTGCGCCCCGTGTCGGCGCAGTCGCGGGAGGCCCGCGCCACGGGGAACCGATCGATGGCGATCTCGGCCCACGGCACCTGCGCTTCGAGCGCCCTCACGAAGCCTTCATCCATCTCCGGGCACGCGCGCTCGATGGGGCGCCGAAGGTGCTCGGGCATCGCGCGCAGGCAGGCCGCTACGGTCTCCTTCTGGCGGTCCGCGAGCACCGCCAGGAGCTCGACGCCTCCCCCCTCGAGCGGCACCGTCACCAAGACGCCAACATCGCGGTGCCCGCGCGTGAGCGCGATCTCGTCGAGACCGATCACCCCCCGCCGCTCCCGGGCGTCCCAGTCGACTGTGCGCGCGATCCAGCGATCGAGGAGGCCCGCGATGGTTTCCTCCGAGACCCCGAGCTTGCGGGCTGCGTCCGCAACGGGCGAGTTGATCAACATCCGCCAGGCCCATTGGTCGTACGCTTGCGTGTTGGGGCTTCTCGGCTCGTACCACGCGCACCGTGGCGTCGTCGTTGGGCTGCCCGAACCGGAGGGGCATCGATACCGTTTGGGCCGAATCTCGACGCAGACGGGCACGTCGAACAGCGGCAGATGCGCAGGTGCACGACTGCATCCCACCCGTGCAGGTCGCGAATCTCCCGCCCACAGCGGCGACACTGGACCCCTTCGAGGGTGCTCTCGACGCGGATGAGCCAGTGCCCCTGCTCGGTCCTCTGCGTCGAGAGGACGCGTACGTCGGGCACGTTCAGCGGCATTTGAATACAGTTGTCCATAGCGCCTCCCACCGTGAACCTGTGCCGCGATCATCGCACATGAACCGCTTCCTCACTCTACTATACCTTGCGGCCCATCACGGCAGTTCCGGGAGAGCCACTTTATCCGCGGCAATGCTCAAGCGCCGGAAGACCGACATCATTTCTTCGCAAGTTTTACACTCCTGTGCATGCTGGCATAGGCGCTGATCACCCTTCCACCATCAGCACCGGCTTGAAAGAATTTCCCCGAACCCTTATGAGGGCCCCCGTTGTCAAGAGACAGACTCCCCCTGAGAGCGGATTTTTGGCTTTTTTTCCGCCGTCGAGGTCCTGGCGCAGTCCTCCGCTGGCACTGTGGTCTGACTTGATTTCTCTCGGCTGGTGCCGCGCGCATGGGGCTGCACCACACACGTATGGAGGGTCTACCGCCATCCCGGTGGCGAGTGCAGCCCGCGTTCGCACGGCGCTCTGCCCCCGAGAGACCTCTCTGCACCCGCATACCGTCCTCCTCAAAAGACGGGCTGCACATCGCGGTGCGCCCGTTCGTTCCAGGTTCGGGGGCGGGGCAGCACCCCGGTCCCAGCCGTCACTCGCGCCAGCTGGACAGGAGCCGGAGCAGGCGTCCAAGCACACGCACCGGGTCAGGGCCTAGTGCCGATGGGCTCATGGGCGTTCGTCGACGCACGGCGTCCACCGTTGCAGAGCACGGTCGCCCGGCTGAAGCCATGGTACCCCAGTGCGGCCGCAGGCTCGCCTGCTCCGCTCCCGTAGCCAGGGCGAACTGTGTCCAGCTCGAACACCCCCCCCCGTTGCAACAGGTCAGAGCCCGCACGGGCGAGCTTATGGGCCAGGACCGTGAGCGCCTGGCCCTGGCCGTGTTTTGGCTCGAGTCTGGCGAGATCCTTCGGGCCTGCGGGGTAATCCCGCAGGACGAGGACCGCCGCGTCCGCGACGGCCCCTGTGCGATCGGCATGGCCCATTGTCGTGCCCGCGGTCCCGTCGCGGTGGCCCGCCGATGCGTTGGCACCCGTGACCAGGCGGCAGGAGGAGACAACATCCTGGACACTGGGGAAACGCGCCATGGCATGGAGTTCATACCACAAGACGAGGCGCAGGATTGTGCCCATCCCAGGCACCGTTTGGCGTAGGGCTACCGTCTGGGCATCGTGCGGCTTGGCGGCTTTGACGATGTGTCACGCCAGGTCGCGGAGCAGCTGGGCAGCGTAGCCCATCCGCGCCAGGTCCACTGCCATGCTTTTCTGCCCCGCAGAGTCGGGACACCGCGCAGCGACGCCCGGGCGGTTGGCTTGGTCGGCCAGCTTTGTCCCGCTCTCAGGCAGGTTGTAGGGGCTATTCGTATGCGGGACGTGGCCCCGCAGCTCCGCCCGTTTCCGGGTGAGAGACAGGCGGCGGCGGAGCAGGTCACGGGTGGCGCGCCGCTCCGCGGCATAGCCATACGCCGGCGGCAGCATCCCGCCCCGGCGCAGTACGGCGATCTTGTGGGCATCAAGCTGAGCGTGTTTGGCCTGGCCCCCGTGGCTCGCGTTCATGTAGCGCGCGTGCCCGAGCCCGACAGGACTCCCCGCACGAGCGCAGAGGTCAGCGAGCCAGTACCAGGTAACGATACACTCGACGGCCACGACGCTATCCGCGCGATACGGCGTCATCGTCCGGAGAAATGCCGCGGGACTGGCCTGCATGGTCTGAGGGAGCCGGCTCTCCCCAGCCCGATCCCGGCTGCCGACAGACATGCGGCGGGCAGGCAGATCGAGGCCGCCATACGTGTGGTGCGGTGTGGTGTAACATCGCCTGAGGTCTCCTCCGCTTGAGGTTGTTTACACGCTTCCCCAGCGCCCGCAGACCACGGTGGGATGCGGGGGAGGGGGCCTCCATAAGTATCAAACGCCCTTAGGAGACCGGCAATCGGTCGGCTGGGCACCCCTATCCTCACTAGAAGACAGCGTCTCGTTTGTGTAGTGCTCCCCATTTGTCAAGCGGCCACGAACGGAGTGCAGTGGCTGTGTTGGTAGTCCAGTTCAAACGGCCTGGGTGTCTTGTCGCCCAGGGCTGAGTGGAGATCATGGTTGTTGTCGTAGGCCATCCAAGTTTCGAATGCGCTCATCAGATCATAGGGACGGGTCCATTCCTGCAGCCAGAGGCCCGCTTCTTTGAGGGTGCGCATCATCCGCTCGGTGTCGGCCTTGTCCTGGGAGTTATTGTCGCTGGTAAACGTGTGCTGAATCCCCAGAGTCGTGCATGCCTCTATGCACGCCACCGCGGTGGGCTGACAGCCGTTGGCACTCAGCAGGAACACACCCTGTGCCCGAGCCCCGTCGAGGCACTGACGGTTCCCCGCCATGCCCAAGGCCGCCAGCCACTGCCGGGCGGTACAGGGAACGCCGGCGGAGTATCCCACGCTCTGTGTTGTGGACCAATCCAGGACCAGGCCGATATCGACCCAGCCAACACCCTCCTCTAGTACCTTCGTCATGTCGATACCCCACTACTCATGGAGCTTGGTCGGCTGCGGTTGGCTCCGCGTCGGCGTCCGCGTCGCGTTCCGTTTCAGGTTGGGCGTGACCAACAGGTCAGGCTCTCGCATCAGGCGCAGGCCACGCGTCTTCTTGACCAACGGCTGCTCCACGAAGGGCAGGTACGCCCAAGTTCTACGGTCGCCCCAGAACGGGTGCTCGGCCTGGCGCTGTGGGATCCGTGGGCGCAGGGCGGCATCGCGCTGGGTGACCTGGAGCGACCGGCGCCGTGGCAGCCCCACTGCACGGCGCTTGTGTTGAACTCTACCGTGATTTCTCCAACGAGCGGTTTCAGCTTGGCATGTTCCCGTCCCAAGCGGGCCTCCTTGTGGCGCTGCTGCTGGACGTCGAAGGCCTTGTCAGCATGGGCTAGACATTGGTCCCGCCCCTGGTAATACTGGCTTTGGCTGATGTGATGCGCGTGGCAGATTGCTGCGACGGGCTGGCCCTGCCGCCAGGCGTCCCCAATGGTTGGATGAGGCCTTGCGTTCGGTCCGGTCCGGCAGGCAGACACGTCAGGTGCCACAGCGAATACGCCACGAAGACCAGTCTCCAATGTTTTCCAATGGCTTCGGCACTCCGCATCCGATACGCGTTGACGCCCAGGTGCCCCGTGCTGTCCTGATCAAACGTTTCCGTCGGCTACCGCTGCGGGGACAGGCTGATGATCTTGGCGGCGCTCCAGTCCACCCGGTTCGTCACCAGCACCAGCGCGCGACCCGTCAAGGACTCCTGCGCGAAACTCACCACGATGCGAACCTGGCCCAACCCGGGAATGCGGACGCCCAACGTAAAGCACCAGTATGTATGCACTCGTATTTTGACCGGACGATAGGTATGGGTCGGGATCAGCGGCACGAGCGCCTTGACCGCGAGGTGGGGACCCGGCAGCCTCAGCGCCTAGCTGTGCGCATCTCGCAGATGCAAGGTGGTCGTCTCCAGCAGGCGGTTCTTGTTGAGCAGGCTGATCCAGTCCTTCCGGCGCCAGGCCAAGACCTGGACCAAGTTCTCCGCCAGGGACCAGGCGTCAGACACCACGACGCCAAACGGCCCTTTGCGCCGGATGGCCTCTTTCACCAGGTCCATGGCCAGCGTCATGTTGGGGCGAAACGGCTCGTGCCGTGCCCGAAAGTCGGGGTCCTGGAGCCACACCGGGTCGACCTGTTTCTGGAGGCGATGGCGAGGGGGAAGCGCACCGGGCCACTGACGTAGAAGCTGGTGGCGGGGTTATGCGCCACGGGATAGGTCCCATCGCCGTGGTTGTAAGGGCGGTCCACGTACCCGAAGAGGTTCCCGACGTGTTCGCATAAGGGCTCATCCAGGACGACGAGCGCCTCGCCGCGGCGCCGGCGATAGGGCTTGGTCTGCTGGAGCATGAACCGGATCCGACGGCGATTGACCGCCGCCTCCCGCCAGGGGGCGTCTGAGAGAACGCGCGAGAGCTTGGTTTTGTCGGCGCTCTCCAACATGCCGCGGGCCACAGTGGCCAGACGCTTGTTGGGCAGGACGATGAGACCGGTTAGATCGTGCTGGAAATGGCGAAACTGGCAGTTGTTGTCAAGCAGATTACTGAAGACCGCGTGCTCGGCGACCACCGGCGCAGGCCCTACAATTGGCCATTCCATCGTACACCCCCTCGTCCCTGTCAGCGCTCTGAGCCTGGGTCAAGGGTAGCATTCGGGTCCCGCCATGGCAAATCACAACTATCGAGTCTCCAACATATGCTTCTGCCATAGGGCTGACGGCAAGCCCCCACAACCCTACAGAGGCCCCAACAATAAACTATCCTGCGAAAGGAATCGGCCTTCACCTGAAGCGCGAACGACAATGAAGCACATCCTTGCTCGGAGGACGACGGCTTCATCTCTCTTCACGACGCAAGCAAGTTTAACTGCTGAATAAATTCTATGCAGATATCCAAGAGTTTTCTAAACCCTCTTGCAATCACTTGAGCAATTGTGCTAAATATGCTGCCCATCGAGGAAGCATCGGTAGCAAGAGGAGTAGCATTCATGCTGCAGGAACGTATCCTGATCGTAGAGGATGAGCCCGACCTCAGACAAGTCTTTGGCGATATCCTGACCAGTGAAGGCTTAGACACCAGTACAGCTAGTGATGGTGAAATGGCTATTCAGATGCTCAGTGAGAATAACTACGATCTGTCCCTGATCGATTTATACCTGCCAAAAGCAGACGGTTTTCAGGTCCTCGCCCACCTGCAGCGCGAGAGTTCCTCCACCAGTGCCATCGTGATGACGGGCCATGGCTCAATCGAATCAGCCGTTGAAGCGATGAAAAAAGGGGCTATTGACTATCTCACCAAGCCGGTCGCGATTGATCAACTTCGTATCGTCATCAAGAAAGCTCTCGACGCGCGCCGACTCCAGCAGGAGAATTGGCTTTTACGGCATCAACTTAAGACCAAATATCGTTTTGAAAACCTGGTAGGCACCAGCCCGGCCATGCAGCAGGTCTTTCAACTCATTGAAAAAGTAGCCGATGCGGAGAGCACTGTGCTCATCCTCGACGAAAGTGGTACCGGCAAAGAGCTGGTCGCTCGGGCCATTCATTTCAATAGCCATCGCGCCGAGAAGCCGATGGTCCCGGTGAATTGCGGCGCTATCCCGGAGAGCCTGTTGGAAAGCGATCTCTTCGGCCATGAGCGTGGAGCATTTACAGGCGCGGCGCGCATCCGTATCGGTCGTTTCGAGTTGGTTAATGGTGGCACAATTTTCTTAGACGAAGTGCGGGACATGAGCCCAGCGCTCCAGGTGAAATTGCTGCGCGTCCTCCAAGAGTAGAGCTTTGAACGCGTCGGAGGCACCAAGAGCCTACGGATCGACGTACGGATTATCGCCGCCACCAACCGTAACCTGGAAGAAGCGATCGCGCGCGGCGAATTTCGCGAGGATCTCTACTACCGACTCAGTGTCATCCCGCTCAATCTCCCTCACCTGCGAGAGCGCAAGGACGACATTCCATTACTTTTGCACCACTTCATGGATCAGTTCAACCGGATGCGCGACCGGAAGTTGCAAAGGTTCTCCCCGAGCGTACTGTACATGCTCATGAATTACTATTGGCCGGGCAATGTCCGAGAGCTTGAGAAGTTGGTGGATCGTGTGGTGGTGTTAAGGGGCCAGGGCATTGTCGAGCCGGAGGATTTACCGGAGAAGATGCGCACCATGTGGACGCCCTCCCAGCCAGCTGCAACGGTGGAAATTCCCGACGAAGGCTTTTGTCTAGACATGGCCGTCCGGGAGTTTGAGCGCGAGTTGATTTCACGGGCGCTCAAGAAAGCTGAGGGCGTGAAGAACAAGGCCGCTCGGCTTCTAGGCATTAAGCGCACCACTCTGATCGAAAAGCTTAAGCGCCACTCGCGCCTTTTCCCCAGATCAATTCAGCGCCATTAACCAGCTTTACCCCTCATAGCCAGGCGATCATCGAGCATCGTTCATATGGGCAGCCTTCGATGACAGGGGATATGGTGTCTCCGGCCGGTGTACCTCCGCCTCGGTCATGTTTGTACTCGTCCTCCGACGCATCCCATTCATTGACAGCTTCCTCAGAGACGTGGTACCGTGACGCCCAATTTGCATCTGTAGAGACCTGAATGCGCGTGACCTAAGAGCTATCGGCATAGAGGAGGAGGCATGGGCAAACCACTTGACGGTATTCTGGTGATCGATCTCTCCCGGGTGTTAGCCGGCCCGTATTGCACGATGGAATTGGCGGATATGGGGGCCACCGTCGTTAAAATTGAGATCCCAGGCAGCGGCGATGATACCCGCGCGTACGGTCCCCCCTTCCTGCATGGTGAAAGCACCTATTTTATGAGCGTGAATCGCAACAAAATGAGTCTGACGCTGAATCTGAAGCATACACGCGGGAAGGAGATTCTGCGTCAACTGCTGCAGAAAGGGGACGTGCTGGTGGAGAATTTCCGCCCCGGCACGCTTGATGGGCTTGGTTTTGGGTATGACGCGGTGCATGCATTGAACCCAAAGCTCATCTACTGTTCCATCTCTGGGTTTGGACAGACCGGCCCCTATGCCCAGCGGCCTGGGTACGATCTGATTGCACAGGCGGAAGGTGGCGTGATGAGCCTCACCGGTGCACCGGATGATCCGCCGTTGAAGGTCGGGCTGTCATTTGCGGATATCACAGCGGGGATGAACGCGTTTTCAGGCATCCTGTTGGCGCTGCTGGCACGGCAGCAAACCGGCGAGGGGCAGCGGGTCGATGTGTCACTGCTGGATTCCCAGGTCGCGCTCCTGACCTATCAGGCGGGTATCTACTTTGCCACTGGCAAGAGTCCAGAGCGACTGGGAAACAAGCATCCGAGCATCACTCCGTATGAAACCTTCGAGGCCAGTGACGGGCACATCATCATCGCCTGCGGGAATCAAGGGTTCTGGGAGAAATTCTGCAAGCTGGCCGGGCTCGATCATCTCCTCGCGGACGACCGCTTCACGACGATGAAAAAACGGGTAGAAAACCGGGCCGAGCTGACACCTCTCGTGGCTGCTGGCGTCAAACCTCGCACGCGCCAGGAGTGGTATGACCTCTTAGACCGTGAGGACATTCCCTGCGGACTAATCAAAAATGTCGCGGAAGTGTGCTCCGATCCTCAAGTACTCGCCCGCGACATGGTGATACAGCTCAACCATCCAACTGCTGGCCCGATCAGCGTCAACGGGGTCCCGATCAAGCTCTCGGCCACTCCAGGCGAGGTGAAAGACCCGCCACCGCTATTGGGGCAGCATACCGATACGATTCTCGCCGATATCCTGGGCTACACGGCCGACCAGATCGCGGAGCTACGACAACTCAAAGCTGTCTGAGCGGAGGTCATTGGCTGTAACATACTCATGATACGATGCGCTCGACGGGAACATATGGTAAACCCAAGGCCTCCGCGACAGCAGGATGGGTTACCTTGCCGTCACACAGATTGAGCCCTCGCGCCAGGGCATGATCATCGCGAACGGCTTGGCGCCACCCCTTGCTGGCCATGGCCATGGCGTAGGGAAACGTGACGTTGGTCAGGGCAAACGTTGACGTGCGGGAGACTGCTCCCGGCATGTTGGCGACGCAGTAATGCACGACACCGTCGACACAGAATGTCGGGTGGCTATGCGAGGTGGGGTGTGACGTTTCAACACATCCCCCCTGATCAATGGCAACATCCACTACCACCGTCCCTTTCGACATCCCCGCGATCATCTCGTGGGTCACCAGTCGTGGCGCACGTGCCCCTGGCACCAAAGCCGCCCCAATGACCAGATCCGACCGCGCAGTCATATCAGCGATGGCATATTCGCTGGACATCAACGTGCGGACACGCCCCTGAAATAGGTCATCCACATGCCGCAGACGGGACGGATTTACATCGATGACGGTCACCGTGGCACCCAGCCCCACCGCCATTTTCGCGGCATTGGTGCCAACGGTGCCACCCCCGACAATCGTCACCTGACCGGGCGGAACACCAGGCACTCCGGCGAGGAGTACGCCACGCCCCCCTTCATGCCGTTCCAGATACTTCGCACCCTCCTGTACCGACATGCGTCCAGCCACTTCGCTCATCGGGGCCAACAACGGAAGTGAACGATCGGACAATTGCACGGTTTCGTAGGCCAGCGCGATGATACGCCGCGCTAAGAGCATCTGCGTTAGCTCTGGCAGAGCAGCAAGATGCAAAAAGGTAAAAAGAATCTGCCCATCGCGCAGCAGCTGATACTCAGACGCGAGAGGCTCTTTGACCTTGATGATCATGTCGGCTGGTGCGAACAGTTCGTCACGGTCGGCGACAATTTGGGCCCCCACATTCTTGTATTCTGCGTCGGGGATGCCGCTGCCCAAGCCTGCCCCTTGTTCGATGAGCACCTGATGACCTGCCTTGACAAGGCTATATGCGCCGGCAGGCACCAGACTCACACGGTGCTCATCCTGCTTGATCTCCCGTGGCACGCCGATGATCATGGCCATCCTCCTCTGCGAGAGCATACTGATCGGGGTGAGAGCCACCCCCCTACCGCTTTCATGGTAGCCCACGCATCCCGGAGATGCAACGGCATTGGGGAACTCGTATCACATTGGCAATGATGGTCAGCAGCCCTGAGCGGCGAGAAGATTGACGGGTTAGACCCGGCATCGTATAGTAGAGCCCTGCGGTTGCCCGGAGGCACCGATCAGTTCGCCATGATGGCTCAGCAGCGTTACCAGGTGTACCAGACGGCCTTTCGCCAGCACGGCGCCATCTATTTGACCACCGTCGGTTACGGCCTGGGAGCTATCTACGGCCAGGGGATTCACCGCGTCAAAGATGTCCTGTGGAAGAATGAATTGGGCTTGGCCCAGGCGGTGTGGCTGCTCGAGGTCGAGAACTTCGGCCCTTTCTTGGTCGAATGCGACGTTCAAGGGCGCGGCCTCTTCGGGATGGCCAACGCCGAGGTCAACGAGACGTTTGAGAAGTTATACGCAGGGCTGCCACAGCCAGCGTTGAAGCGCCTTGGTGAGGTCATTCTACCTACCGATGAGGTGTCATAGCGACCCTCACGGCAGCCTACCATAGGGGCTTGGCCACAGCTCGCCCAGCATACGTAAATACTCAGGTTGACTGACTTTTTACCCTGGTCAGGCAACTCGAAGTCGCTCCAGCTCGGTGAGGACGGCTTCGGCATGGCAGGTCTCCTGCAGGTAGGTGAGGAGATCGTCCCAGAGCCGCCCTCGGCG
>Ga0137407_10001197_pt1 | contig 16974 bp, 17 predicted proteins | sample CZOMad2_2_16fung_FD_108410 | JGI IMG/M metagenome (GOLD analysis project Ga0137407, IMG submission 108410) | Vadose zone soil fungal communities from Angelo Coast Range Reserve, California, USA - CZOMad2_2_16fungal (Illumina Assembly) | ecosystem: Environmental > Terrestrial > Soil > Vadose... | reverse complement strand
CGGGTCTTCATTGTAAATGGGCATCACCAGCGCGGTGAGCGTCGCGCGCCCCGAATCAGGGTGGGTAGAGTCGCGCCGCTTCGAGGCGCCGGCCAGTACGGAGCCCGCGGCGAACGCAATCCAGCCCAGGGAAATCGCAAAGAAAAAAATCATCAGACCCTGCAGCAGAGTCATGCTCGCGAAGCGCACGACCTGCAGCATCTGGTACACGCCATAAATGGTAACGCCGAAGGTGATGGTCGCCAGGATGAAGCGCGCGTAGAGAACGGCGGCGTCCGGCCAGAGGCGCCCGCGCCGCGGGGGTTGATAGCTCAAATCCTGCGGCCGCATATCCAAGGGGCTCTCAGGCGGCATGCCGCCCGACCCTGCCCGCGCTTCGAACGGGGCCGCAGGATTCAGCTGGAGATGCGGGTTCAACCGGAGGTCCATCGATAAAGCCATGTTTCAGTGACCGGACGATCACCGCGCAAGATCCGCAAGCGCAATTCGATCAGATCTGCATCGCGCGGGTCGATCTCGAAGCTCGCGCGCAGTCCATGTAATGCACTGTTCGATATGAGCGTGGCGTTCGAGATTCTGCCGGCGGAGGCGTTGAGGTCGAGGCGCAAGCCGTCGACTTTCTCGCCGGCGCCGACGAAGTCCAACAGAAACACGCGCCGCTTCCCGTCGAGACTGGCGCCGGAACGCGAGGCCACGGTTTTCCCCAGGGACTTCGGCAGCGCGGGTTGCGCACTCCAGATGATACGGTAGGCGAAGTGCGCCGGATGACCCGGCGGCAAGGATTGTGCAGGACGCCAAAAGACCACGATGTTGTCATTGGTCTCCCGCCCCGACGGTATTTCGACCAGTTCGACGGAGCCCGGGCCCCATTCACCCTGGGGTTCGATCCAGGCGCTGGGGCGCCGCTCGTACTGCGCATCGAAATCCTGAAAATCGTCTTGCTGCCGGGACCGCTGCACCAGTCCGAAGCCCTTGGGCTGTTGAGTCGTGAAGGAGGATAGCTGGAGCTTGATCGGATTCGCGAGCGGACGAAATATTTGTTCGCCGGATGCCGCGGCGATCTGCAGTCCGTCGGAGTCATGCACTTCCGGTCGATAGTCATCCAGGCGTCCGCGGTTGGTTTCGTCGAACAGAAACATCGACGTGAGCGGTGCAATGCCGACGACATGGATTTCCGTGCGCGGAAACAGGGTGAGTTCCACATCGGTCAGCGTCTCGACGCCCGGTTGCACGGTGAACCGGTACGCGCCCGTCGTCGATTCGCTCTCGAGCAAGGCGCAAATGACGATTGCCTTCGCATGCGCACCCGGTCTCTCGATCCAGAAATGCGTGAACGCCGGGAATTCCTCGCCGGACGGTTCCGCCGTGTTGATGGCAAGGCCCCGTGCCGACAGGCCGTACAGAAGATCCTTGGCGACGGCGCGGAAATAGCTCGCGCCCTGGAACACCAGAAATTCGTCCCACATCTTGTTCGAGTTGATGCGGCTCCGGAGACGGAAACCGGACAGCGGCAGCGACACCTTCGCCAATTGCGCCGGGAGCGCGGACTCCATCTCGAACATCGCCGGCGTCGCCACGAGATCATGCGCCTCGCCGTTTTCAACCGTGGAGACCGTGACCGCTGTTTGCATATTGTAGCCGGCCCGGAGCAGCTCCACACGAAACGGCAGCCGTTCCGCGCGCCAAATGCCGGCGTCAGGATTGAAGCGAATGCTGCGGTATTGTTCGGGGCTCAATTTGTCGAGGCCGGCCGGCAGGCGGTTGTGTTGCGGCGCGTAAGGGGCGGCGGCTCGACGTTTGGCATCTGCCAGCAAGGTATCGAAGGTGAATGGGTACGTGGCGGGCGCCGGCTTCTCGGGAGCGGGCGTATTTGCTGCGCGCGCAACGGCTGCCACGAAGGCGAACGCGAGGACCAGCACCGAATTGGCAATTGAAACCGGCAAGGCTCACCCCGTATTTGCCGTAGGCCCGGCACAGATTGCCGGATCGGCCAAATGAGGCTAAGGCCTTGCAGCGGATCCAGCCGCCTAACCTTGATGAAACTGGCGGGGTCTGTCAACGGGGGTGGGGGTGTCAGCGGGGCATTGCACTTCGAGGCCGCCTGATATAGTGAGTTGCCATGCCGGCCCCCGCTCATTCTGGTCTGGAACCGCAAAGCGCCCGCGCCGTGCTCATGGTGCGGCCGGCGTGTTTTGGATTCAATCCGGAGACCGCCGCCAGTAATGCCTTCCAGCAAGCCGCCGATTCGCCCGACGGCGGCGAAACGCAGAGGCTCGTTCTCGCCGAGTTCGACGGTTTCGCAAAGGCGCTGCGGCACGCCGGTGTGGAGGTGCTGATTGCGCCCGATACACCGCACCCGGTGAAGCCCGACGCTATTTTTCCCAACAACTGGGTGAGCTTTCATTTCGACGGCACCGTCGCGCTCTATCCCATGCTCGCTCCCAACCGGCGTTCGGAGCGGCGCGAGGACGTTCTCGAGCAGGTAGTGCGAGAGGGGCGGTTCCACGTGTCGCGCACCGTCGATCTGACGCATCGCGAGGCCGAGGGAAAGTTCCTCGAGGGAACGGGGAGCCTGGTGCTGGATCGAGCGCATCGCGTGGCATACGCAAGCCTTTCGCCGCGCACCGATCTCGACGTGCTCGGAGAGTTCGCACAGCTCCTGGACTACGAACTCGTGACCTTCGAGGCGGAGGATGCGGCCGCCCAACCCGTGTATCACACCAATGTGGTGATGGCGATCGGCACACGCTTCGCGGTGGTATGCGGCGAGGCCATCGCGCACCCGCGGCACCGCGAAGCCGTGTTCAACAAGCTGCGGGCGGCCGGCCACGACATCGTCGATATCACGCTGCGCCAGATGCGGGAATTCGCCGGCAACCTGTTGGAACTGTCGCCGGCGGGCGGCCCCATCGTTGCACTGTCGACGACGGCGTGGCGCTGTCTCGGATCGGCGCAGCGGCGAATCCTCGAGTCCCATGCGATGGTCGTCCCGGTCGCGATTCCCACGATCGAGCGCATCGGGGGCGGCGGCGTGCGCTGCATGCTGGCGGAACTGCACCTCCCGAAACGTCAATAGGGGGCCTGTATGCGGTAGACACGCGGGGTCCCGCCCGCTAGTGTCATAATCCGGCCAATGTTGGAACTCGGCGTCAAGATACTCCTGGCCTACCTGCTCGGCACGCTGCTGGGCAGCTTGATCTTAGGCCGTTTGCGCGGAGTCGATATTCGCAGCATGGGCAGCGGAAATGCGGGCGCCACCAATGCCTTACGCACCCAGGGTAAGCTCTTTGGATTCCTGGTGCTCAGCGTGGACATCGCCAAAGGCGTATTCGCGGTGTGGTGGCTGCCGACGGCGGTGTTGCCGGCAGTCGGTATCGATCCCGATCTGCCGCGGGAATGGTTGACCGTCGCCTGCGGCTTTGCCGTGATCGTGGGTCACGTCTATCCCGTGTGGTTCGGCTTTCGCGGCGGCAAAGGAGCGGCGACCATGGTCGGGGTGGTTGCGGCCGTGGAACTGCGCTTGCTCGTGCCGATGCTCGTGAGCTGGTTCCTCGTTCTCCTGCTGTGGGGATATGTAAGCCTTGCCACGATGCTGTCGGGCGTGGCTCTCGTGGCCGCCGTCTGTATTCTCGAACCGAACAATGTTCCGCTGTTGAGCTTTTGCTTGGGCGTGACGGTGTTTGTCGTCTTCACCCATCGCGGCAACATCGCTCGCATGCGCGCGGGCCAGGAAAGCCGCGTACGGCGACTATGGCTGTTTCGATCGCGAGCCGCCTAGATCACCCGTTGCTGCTGGTGCTGCTGGCGGACGGCCGGCTGCGCTCCGGTGAATGGCTGGCGAAGGAACTCAAAGTGAGCCGGGCGGCCGTCTGGAAGGCCGTGGAGCGCCTGCGCGCCTTGGGCGTGGAGGTGCAGGCGCTGCCGCGGCGTGGTTACCGTTTATCGAACCCGGTGGAACTGCTCGATGCGCGGCGTATCGGCGCTGAACTGAGACCCGAACACATGGCGCAGCTTCGCACCCTCGACCTTAAATTCGAAGTGGACTCGACCAACACCCGGCTCTTGGGCAACGCGCCGCCGCCGCCTGGGCAAGCGGATGTCTGCTTGAGTGAGTTGCAGCACGCCGGCCGCGGGCGTCGCGGCCGCCGCTGGATTGCACCCTTCGGCGCGGGCGTTGCGTTGTCCGTAGCCTGGACCTTCGGCGACGGCGCCGGTGCGTTGGCCGCCTTGAGTTTAGGAGTTGGCGTGGCCGTAGCACGCGCGTTGGGGCGCGCCGGGGCTCAGGGGGTCACGCTCAAGTGGCCGAACGATATCTGGCTCCGTGACCGCAAGCTCGGCGGGGTGTTGATCGAACTGCGTGCGGAGGCCAGCGGACCTGCGCATGTAGTGATCGGCGTGGGCCTCAACGTGGACCTGCCCGCGGCGGCGCGCCGCGAAATCGAGGCAGGCGGTGTACGCGTCGCCGCGGTGGCGGATGCTTGTGCCGCGGCGCCTTCGCGCAATTTGGTCGCCGGAGCCATCTTGGACGAGCTTTTGAGTATGCTGGGACACTTCGAGCGTGAGGGTTTTGCCGCGTTCCGGGATGCTTGGACGGCCCTCGACGCTTTGAGCGGTCGGCCCGTGCGAGTATTGCTGGGCCGTACGGCCATTTCGGGTACGGCCCGCGGCGTGGATCAGGAAGGCGCCTTGCTTCTCGATACGGGCGACCGGGTGCAGCGATTCGTGTCCGGAGAGGCTAGTTTGCGCGTGATTGAAGGTGATACGTGACGCTGTTGAAGAGCATTGTCGTGTGCTTGGTGCTCGCCAACGTGGGCTACTATTTGTGGGCGCGGGGAATCGCCAAGACACCGGAGGCTGGTGCCTTAGGAATACCCGCGGCGACGTTGAAGCTGGCATCCGAATCGTCCGAGACTTTGCACGCGGCAATGCCCGACGCGGGTAATGCCGCCGCTGCGGGCATCATCGGCAGCACGGATGCTCCGCGCGCCGACACCGGCGAAGGCGCAAGGCTGGGCCTTCTCACCAATGTGAAGCGCTGCATCAGCGTCGGGCCGTTCCGCGACGTGTCGGAAGCCGCCCATGCCGCGACCACCTTGCGCGGCGGCGGCTACGATCCGCGGCAACGCGTCGCCGATGGCGAGGTCTGGGCGGGAGTGTGGGTGTATTTACAGCTGTCTCCCTCGCGAGCCGCGGGAGATCAAATTCTGGCCAAACTCAAGGCGGGCGGCATCGATGACGCGCTGGAAATGCCCGGTCCGAATGATGGTTCGGTGATATCGCTTGGTTTGTACAGCGAGCCCAAGCGCGCGCAAGCGCGAGTTGCCCAAGCTCAGGCGTTGGGGTTCAATCCGGGAATCGCCGACCGCAAGCGCACCGGTAACGTGTACTGGATCGACATCGATTTGAAACCGACCGACAGTTTATTGAATCCCGCGGACTTGCAGAATGACGCCGGGCGCATCGTGCGCCTTGAAGTGAAGGGTTGTCCGTCGGATTCCGGACCCTCGCCGTGAAAGCCCGCGACGTGATCTTGAGGACCATCAGTGTCATCGGCGCAGTGATCGGCTACGGGTGTCTCATCGCGTTCTTGTCTCTCGTCGGACTACAGTCCTATCGCTGGTTCCGCGATGGCGAGTGGACGCATATCGGCATGATCGACGGGCTGCGCATCGGGCTGACTCACTGCTGCGTCAAGGACGACGATACAGGTCGGCTCGCCGCATTCATGCACTGGCTGGTCGCACCGGTGAACTGGCTCGGATTGCACAAGGTGTTCGAGATCGTCCCTGCGTCGCTTGCCGTGTTCGCGATGAGCATCGCCGGAAATTGCCTGTTCATCTATTGCAGGGACCGCCTCGACAAGCGCTACTGACCGCGGCCGGCACTCGAGCGATTCGCGCCGAGGGTGGGTGACAAGGGATGTTGATGTTACTGCGAATAAAGACGCTGCTGAAGGGGCTGATTCTTCCACCCGCCGGGCCTATATTGTTGGCGGTTCTCGGCGTGTTCCTGATCAAGCGCCGCCCTCTGCCGGCGCGGGTCTGTCTGACACTCGGGCTCGGCTCGCTGTGGCTGCTGTCGACACCCCTGGTGTCCGATGCTCTGGCGGGCCTGGCCGAACACTACCCGCCGCTGGATATGCGAAGCGCCGCCGGCGCACAGGCGATCGTAATCCTGGGCGGCGGCGGACAGCGCGCCTTCGCGCCGGAATACGGCGGACCGGCGGCCGAGCCCGTGCTGCTCGAGAGGCTGAGCTACGGCGCCTATATCGCGGGCAAAACGGGTCTGCCTATTTTGGTGACGGGCTTTCATGTGGAGGCCCGCGCGATGCGCGACACGCTGCTGCGCAATTTCGGCATTGGCGCGCGCTGGGTCGACGATCAGGCCTATGACACTTTTCAAAACGCGCGCAATTCCGTGCAACTGCTCGAGGCGGACGGCGTTCATCGCATCGTTCTCGTGACACGCGCCACCCACATGCGGCGCTCGGCGCGTGAGTTCACCGACGCCGGAGTCGAGGTCGTGCCGGCGCCCGTGGGAATCCTCGCCCCGCGCGACGTTGGAATTTCGTACTTCTTGCCGAATCCCGAAGCCCTGCTACGGGCGCACGCTGCGATCTACGAATTGCTGGGCGAACCGGTGCGGGCGTTTCTTGCCGCCTCGCATCTGCGCCGGCATTGAGGCGCTCTCATCACGCCTCAGGTGAGAAGAAAGACGTCATGACCGCCGTGATCGCGAGCACCGTGGCGATCAGGACATACTCGGCGGCCACCGAGCGGCGAAACCTTAGCCCACTCTGCACTGATCCGTGGACCAGGGCGGGGCCGAGCCACCACTTGTTCGCGGCGGCAAGCCCCATCAGTACGGCGAAACCGGCGACTTTGGCGATGAGCAATTCCCCGTAGGGCTCGCTCAGGGCCCGTAGGTTCGGAAGCAACAGAACGGCCATGACAATTCCCACCGACAAGACCACCGGCACGAGCCAAGTCGCCGCGGCGGTGAATCGTTCGATGATGTCGGCAGCGCGGGCGGGTGTCTCCCGCAAGCTCGCGACACACAGCGGCCACAACGCACCGAACCAGAACGCCACCACCAGGACGTGGAGCATCAACAGTGCCGCCAAGGTCGCACGATGCACGTTGACGGACGTGTGGCCCGTGAGTGTGAATGCGCCGGTGGCGAGTACGGCCCCGCCGACTGCCACGAACGCCCAACGACTACTTTCACCCTGAAGCCCAGCCGCAATGAGCAGCAGGCCGAGCAGGCGACATATCAACGCCGAACGCGCCGGGGAATTCCATGCCATTCCTTGTAGAGTAGGGTCCCACATGCCCGACATCTCTCCCGCCATCCGCGCGGCCTCCAAAGCGTAGTGTGCGGTGACCGGCACCAGGGCGGCGATTGCCGTCGCCTGACCCAGGCGGCGGATCGAGACCCGGGAGCTTGCGAGCCGGCGACCGAAGATCGCGACAAAAATCGCGACTCCGGCCGCTTGGAACAGCAGGACGAAACTCAACGCGCGCAGGATCACTGAGACAATGTCCGGCATTGCGCGCATCACTGTCAGCGTTGCGCCGAATGATCAGCCGGATGGTCTGTCGGGCGGTCGGCGGCCAGCGTGAAGCGCAGCGCCCCTGCCATCACATGGCCGTCATCGCTGACCACACGCCAGTTGACCGAGTAGGTGCCGGGCATCAATGGAGGCAGCGGGACGGAGATTTGCTGCGCGGCGGCAGTGGGGGGCGGCTTCAGGTTCTGCGGGGGCTCCCTGTCCTTCTGAATCGATAAGGCGGTCAGTCGCGCGGCTTCCGAGAAATTCAGCACGAGGCTGGAGGGGGATGTCGAGATCACGCTGTTATCCGCCGGACTCGACTTCTGCAGGTGAGCGTGGGCGCTTGCGGTGACCCCAAACATCACCAGTACAAGGCCGGACAAGGGCGACAGGATCTTCATGTTCGATCTCCGGAGGATGCTCGAGTAATGCCGACAGGAAACCAGTATTTGTGTGTGGCCGGCAACCGAACCTCAGCTGCACTGACCACCGTTACCGGGCCGCGCGCCCTGGGTTAAGCGACTAGAATGACAACCCGCCTAGACGGCTTCTGAAGAGGTATGACATGCGAATTCTGCAAATCGTGGGCGCGCTGTTGATTGCGGGGGGACTTTTCGTTCTCATCAAGGCGCCATCTTATTCGAGCGAGAAGAGCGTGTTCAAGATAGGAGACGTCGAGGCGAGAGTGGCGCAGGAACAACCGGTTCCGCCGTGGGTGGGTGGCGTGGCCATCGCGGCCGGAGTGGTGCTGATCGTGGTCGGTGCCCGCAAGCCGTAGGCCTCCAGGTCGCCACCGACCCCGTCGATTCCAAGACATTCCCCGGGGACGCCGGCGACTTCCATCCCGCACTGCAGCGAAAGGTGGTCGGAAGCAGGAATAGCCTTGTTCTACCGACCAAAAGGCACCAAAAGTCATCGCGGACGCTCAAGGTGGGAGCGCCTCGGCCGTTAGCTGCGATATGAGGCACGCGTTCAAGTGCAGGTCGACCAGGCAAAGGATGAAATCGGCGCGCTTGCACACTCGTTCAATGTGATGGTGTCGGAAATGAACCGCTTATCCGTCGAACACGACCGGTTGGTTTCGACGGAGCGCGAGCGCCTCGAATCCCTGGTGTCCGAGCGCACCCAAGCGCTGGAACAGAGCCGGGAAATGTTCAGACTCATGGCGGAAAGCACCAACGCCGTGCCGTTCACCCTGGATCTCACGCGTGGCTGCTTTACTTACATCGGCGCACAGGCTGTCGCCGATTCCGGTGTCCCCGAATCCCAGTGGATGGAGCGGGGAGCCCTGGATATCGTTATTCCTCGTGCAGCGAACCCCGAAGTTCGGCGGCGCTTCGATGAATGTGGAAACGGCCGGTTCGAATTCGTGGCGACTTTTTCGCAGCTCAACGGCCGCCGCACCGAAGTGCGTTGGACGGGGACTTGCGAGTCGGTGGCGGGGGCGAAAATGTTGCGCGGCCTGATGCTCGACATCACCGAGGTGCGGCGCCTCGGCCGCGAACTCTCCGCGGCCCAAAAGCTCGAGTCCGTGGGCCGGCTTGCGGCGGGAGTCGCCCACGAGATCAACACCCCGGTTCAGTTCGTCTCCGACAACGTGCAATTCGTGCGCACCTCGCTGCCGGATATCGCGGCCGTGATTCACGCTTACCGCAGCCTTCAGCAAGCGGTGCAATCGGGGGGTGACGTTGCCGCGGCGGCAAGCCTCGCGGCCGCGGCCGAGATGACCGCCGATCTCGACTACGTCATGAAGAACGCGCCGCTGGCGATCGAGAGTTCCATCGAAGGTTTGGGACGTATCGCTGCGATCGTTCGCTCGATGAAGGAATTCGCGCACCCGGATCAGGGGGAAAAGAAACACGCCGATTTGAATCAAGCCATTCGCAGCACGCTCGTCATTGCCCGCAACGAATACAAGTACGTCGCCGAGATCGACACTCAGTTCGGCGAGTTGCCCGCCGTGCCGTGCTATTTGGGCGAGGTCAACCAAGTGATCCTCAATCTGCTGGTGAATGCGTCGCACGCGATAGCAGATGTCGTCAATCATACGGGTGGTCTCGGCAAGATCACGATACGCACGCGGCTCGACGGCGAGGCGGTCGAGATCTCGATTGAAGACACCGGCACCGGCATCCCCGAAGCGGCGCGCGATCGGATCTTCGACCCTTTCTTCACGACCAAGGAAGTCGGCAAAGGGACCGGGCAAGGGCTCGCAATTGCACGCAGCGTCGTCGTGAACAAGCACGGAGGCACGCTGCGTTTCGAGACCGAATCGGGCAAGGGCACTACGTTCTTCATTCGACTGCCGCTCGATACCGCCGATGCGAACCAGGTGGCGGCGTGAGCGGTTTCTCGGGGGCGAACGAATCATGATGCGCATCGTATTCGTCGATGATGAGCCGGATGTTCTGCAGGCCACGCGCCGCAGCTTGCGGGAGATGCGGCACGAGTGGAGCATGGAGTTCGCCTCGAGCGGCGCGGCGGCCCTCGAAGAACTCGCGAAAACACCTGCGGACGTGATTGTCTCCGACATGCGCATGCCCGGCATGGACGGATGGGAGCTGCTGGCCGAAGTCAAGAAACTCTATCCGCAGACGGTGCGCTTGGTATTGTCAGGCCACGCCGATGCCCGCTCGATCATGCGCGCGGTCGGCACGGCGCACCAATACCTCGCCAAGCCCTGCGAAAATGGGGCCCTCAAGGCGGCTATTTCCCAAACCTATATGCTCAGAGGACTGCTGAGCAGCGACCGGCTCGCGCAACTGGCTGGGCGAGTCGACACGTTGCCGAGCGCGCCAAGGGCGTTTCAACAAATATTGACGTGCCTGCAGCGGCCCACGGCATCGGTTGCCGACGCCGCGAAAATCATCGCCCGCGACGTCGCGATGACCGCCAACGTCATAAAGCTGGTCAACTCGGCATTCTTCGGATCGCGGCAACCGGTCAGCACGGCCGATCGCGCGGTCGCGTACCTCGGATTGGATACCCTCGGCGCGCTGGTTCTGGGTCATGGTGTGTTCAAAAGCGGCGTGACGACGGGGATCGAAGGTTTCAGTCTGGAGCGGCTCTGGCAGCACAGCCTCGACGCGGCAGCGACCGCCCGCACGGTGGCGCTGTGCCAAAAACTTCCGCAGGCGAAAGCCGATGAAGCATTTCTCGGCGGCATGCTGCATGACGTGGGCAAGGTGGTGTTCGCCTCCCGGTTTTCGGTTACCGACAACTCTCCGGCCTCGGTCGATGACGCATTGGCGCAGATGGAGGCCTACCATGCGGAGGTCGGCGCCTATCTGCTGGGCCTGTGGGGTTTCCCCAATTCCATCGTAGAAGCCGTGGCGTTTCATGATTCGCCGAGCAGGGCGACGGGCAACGGCCTGTCCCTGACGAAACTCATACACATCGCCGATCGATTGGTGCATCAGCGCAATGGGGAGAGTTCGGGCGCCGCGCACGAATTGGAGCCCGGACTGCTGGAAGGTCTCGGGCTCGCGGATCGCTGGCCTGCATGGGTAGCGGAGTTGGACTCACTCGGCTCGGAGCAAACGACGCCATGAGCGAACGTGTTCTTTTCGTAGACGATGAACCGCAGGTGCTGGAAGGTATTCAGCGCAGCTTGCGCAAGCAGGTGGATCTGCAGACGGCGACGAGCGGCGCCGAAGGTCTGCGCTTGCTGAGCGAAGCGGGCCCCTTTGCGCTGGTCGTGTCCGACATGCGTATGCCGAACATGAACGGCGCGCAATTTCTGGCCAAGGTCCGCGAGCAAAAACCGGATACGGTTCGGATGGTTCTGAGCGGACAAGCCGACCTGCAGGAGACGATCGCCGCGGTCAATGAGGGTCATATCTACCGGTTTCTGAGCAAGCCCTGCACGCCGGAACAACTATGCGCGGCCGTCGAAGACGGCCTCAACCAGCATCGGCTTATCACGGCGGAAAAGGTGCTCCTGGAGCAGACCTTGAGCGGCTGCGTCACGATGCTCATCGAGATTCTGGGGATGGTGAGTCCGGCCGCTTCGAGCCGCGCGTCGCGGCTGCAGCGCTATACCGTCAGTCTGGCGGCGGCGCTGAAGCTCCCGGATCAATGGCAATGGGGGCTCTCGGCTTTCGTTTCCCAAATCGGCTGCGTAGCCCTGCCCAATGCAATCCTGTCTAAGGTCGAGGCCGGACAGACGTTGACCGACGAAGAAAGACGGTTGCACGAGTCTCATCCCGAGGTTGCCGGGAAGCTTCTCGCCTCGATTCCGCGCCTGGAGGACGTCGCGGAAATCGTTACCGCACAATTTGGCTCGTTGAGCACAGCCTGCGGGCCCGCCGACATCCGTCAATGGGATGTGCGCAGCATGGGTCGGCTCCTGTTGCGCACGGCCCTCGAATTCGACCGGCTGATCTCCGGCGGCGTCGGCGGCGAGGCGGCGGCAGCCACGCTGCGTGCGTCGACGCTCGGACTTCCCCCTGCGATCATCGAGGCGTTGCGTTCCGTGGCGCCCGCGGGTCAAGAGCGCGTCGTCAAGCAAATCCGTCTGAAGGATCTCTCGCCGGGGATGATTCTCGAGGAGGATCTCGTCAGCTCGAAAGGCATCCGATTGGTTCCGGCCGGGCATGAGGTGACGCGGTCGCTGATCGTGCGGCTGAACAGCATCGCCGCCGGGGTAGGGGTGGCGGAGCCGTTCCGAGCGAGGGTACCGAAATGAAACCCAGCATGAGCGCCACCATGCAGCAGGCGATGTCCGTACGATAGGTAGTAGTATTGGCGATCAGATCGTTCCGCTGGAGTTACCCGCATTGCTCGACTCGATACCTCGGCCCGGCGCGCCGCAAACGCGCCGCATCCTGTTTGCGAGCCTCATCGGTACGACCATCGAGTTCTTCGACTTCTATATTTACGCTACGGCCGCGGTGCTGGTATTTCCCCGGCTATTCTTTCCCAAAGGCGATCCGGCCACGGCGTTGCTGCAGTCGTTTGCAACCTTCGCGCTGGCATTCTTCGCCCGTCCGGTGGGGTCGGCCTTGTTCGGACATTTTGGCGACCGCATCGGACGCAAGGCAACGCTGGTCACCGCGTTGCTGACCATGGGCATCTCGACGGTTTGCATCGGCCTGTTGCCGACCTATGCGTCCATCGGCGTGCTTGCGGCGGGACTTCTGGCGCTGTGTAGATTGGGGCAGGGAGTGGGACTGGGCGGTGAATGGGGCGGCGCCGTGCTGCTGGCGACGGAAAACGCTCCACCGGGGAAGCAGGCTTGGTACGGCAGCTTCCCGCAACTCGGCGCGCCGCTCGGATTTTTGTGTTCCACCGGCGTGTTCCTGTTGATGACCAATAATCTGAGCGAATCGCAGCTGTTCGGGTGGGGCTGGCGCATACCGTTTTTGGCCAGCGCCGTGCTGGTGTTGGTGGGGCTATATGTAAGATTGCAACTCGTCGAAACGCCGGCCTTCCAGCGCAGCCTCGCGCAGGGCGAGCGCGTGCGCGTGCCCTTCATGGTCGTTGTTACGAAATACCCGCGCGAGCTCGGGTTGGGGACTCTGGGCGCAACCACCACGTTCGTCGTGTTTTACCTGATGACGGTATTCGCGCTGGGTTGGGCCACCAGCGCACTCGGATTCGGCCGGCGGCAGTTCTTGATTCTGCAAATGGTCAGCGTGCTGTTCTTCGGTTTGACCATACCATTCTCCGCCATAGTCGCCGATCGCATCGGCGAGCGCACGATGCTGACGATTGCGACGATCTTGATCATCGCCTTCGGATTTGCTTTCCGACCCCTGTTCTCCGGCCATGGCACTATGAGCGTCTTCGTATTCCTGGCACTCGGCTTCGCCCTGACCGGTTTGACGTACGGTCCGCTGGGCAGCGCTCTCGCAAGCTTGTTTCCGACGGCGGTGCGCTACACGGGTACCTCGCTCTCCTTCAACCTCGCCGGTATATTGGGCGCCTCGCTCGCGCCCCCGATTGCGACCTTACTGGCGTCGCACTACGGCGTCGCCTATGTCGGGTATTATCTGTCGGCGGCCGGGCTGGTTACCATGGTGGCATTGCTGCTGATCAAGGCTGAACGATCGAGCGGCGAGCCGCACGCTCGAACCTCTACTTAAGGGGAGACTAGAATGACCGGCGAACTCTTTTCAAAGCTCCTTCGGCAAGCTTCGTCGCTCCTGTGCGTGCTATGCGTCTTCGCGCCCTTCCATGCGAATGCCGCGGACGCATACGATGCGGCCGTCGCGCACGCGGGACGCAGCGCCGCGGATCTGAAGCGCGATCCACTGGATCATCCGGCCGATATCCTGCGCCTCTCCGGCATCAAGCCGGGCATGCCATAGGCGCGCGCCGGCGCCGCGCGGCTCGCGCTCCGGTATTATCGATCCATGCAGCAAGATTACTTGGGCAATCCGATCACGGCTCGAGGCGACGCTACGTTGCGCGGCATCGATGATTTCATCGAAGGCTACCTGGCGTACGAGACGCGGGCCGAGCGCATTCTGGCGGCCGCGGAGGCGGATCATGGGTCGTGCCTGGCCAATGTGTACGCGGGACTTCTATGGATGTTGCTCGAAGCGCCCGAGGCGGCCCGGCACGCCGCAAAATATCTGGCCGCCGCAGAGCGTGCGGCGCCGCTTGCGACACGACGCGAGCAGCTCAATGCGGCGGTGCTGCGAGCCTGGGTCGATGACGATCCGGCAACGACCTTGCGGCTTTGCGATGAGATATCGGACACATTTCCGCGCGATCTCGTCATCGTCAAAACGCATCAGTATTTTGAATTCAATCGCGGCAACTCGCCGGAAATGTTGCGTGTGGCACTGAAGGCGGCAACGGCGAACGCCGATGTTCCCTACATGCATGGCATGACGGCGTTTGCCTATGAACAATGCCATTTACTGGACGAGGCGGAGTCGGAGGCGCGGTCGGCGCTCGAGATGCGGCGGAAGGAGCCATGGGCGCAACATGCGCTGGCGTACGTGCTCTTGAGCCGCGGCAGGATCGACGAGGGAGCGCAGTTTCTCGAGGAGATGGCGGATACCTGGACCGGTCTCAACTCGTTCATGTTCACGCACATCGGGTGGCACCTGGCGCTGTTCTATCTCAGCCAGGGGCGCGACCAAAAAGTGCTGGAACTCTACGATCGTCAGTGCTGGGGAATTGCCAAGGACTATTCGCAAGATCAAATCGGCGCGGTGTCGCTGCTCGCGAGACTCGAGATCGCGGGCATCGATGTCGGGCTGCGTTGGCAGGACTTAGCCGATCATCTCGTTGCGCGTGCGCATGATACGGTGCTGCCATTTCTAACGCTTCAATACCTCTATGGCTTGGCTCGGGCGGGGCGTCCGGAAGCGGAAACGTTGCTGGAATCGGTGCGGCAATACGCCAAGACGGCGCCCTCGTTCACACGCGGGGCATGGCGGGATGTCGCGCTGCCCGGCTGCGAGGGGCTGTATGCGTACGCTCGCGGCGACTACACTACGGCCTGGCGCCACTTGGTCTCGAGCGTGCCGCGAATGGCCGAGGCCGGCGGCAGTCATGCGCAACGGGATCTCTTCGAGCAGATCTTGTTGGACATCGCCGTGAGGGACGGACGCTTGACCGCCGCGCAGCAGATGCTGGAGCTGAGACGCATGGCGGATCCGAACAGCGTGCCGGTGAATGCCGCGCTGGCCGCGGTATACGCCCGACTCGGTTTGCGGGAACTCGAGAGCCAGGCACGCACTAGAGCTGCGCTCACGCGCGTCCGGCATCCCTCTTGAGACCAACGCAAGAGATCTCAATGCCCATAGATCCGACGGAAAATCTATTCAAGGCCATCGATGAGCGGCGCGATGAACTCGTCGATTTGACGTGTGCGTTGATCCGCTTTCCGACCGTGAATCCGCCCGGCGAGGCTTATCGTCCATGCGCGGAATTCATCGGCGATCGCCTGCGCGCCCGTGGGTTCACCGTGGACTACGTGCATGCGGTGGGCACGCCGGGCGACAACGAGCGTTACCCGCGCATCAATGTCATTGCCCGGCGCTCAGGGAGGGTGCCCGGACCCTGCGTGCATTTCAACAGCCACATCGACGTCGTGCAAAGCGGTGGCGGGTGGACCCTCGACCCGTTCGCCGCCGTGGTGAAAGACGGCAGAGTCTACGGCCGGGGCGCATGCGACATGAAGGGCGGTCTCGCGGCATCCATCATCGCGGTCGAAGCGTTGATCGAGTCGGCCGCGACATTGCCCGGGACGCTGGAGATTTCGGGAACCGTCGATGAAGAGTCCGGCGGATACGGCGGAGTGCATTATTTGGCGGAGCGCGGCTGGTTTTCCCCGCCGCGCGTCGATCATGTCATCATACCGGAACCGCTCAATGTCGATCGCGTCTGCATCGGGCATCGCGGTGTGTGGTGGGCCGAGATAGAGACCCACGGGCGGATGGCGCATGGCTCGATGCCGTTTCTCGGCGATTGCGCGGTGCGCCATATGCATGCCGTCATCGATCGCTTCGAGCGTGAGTTGTATCCCAAGCTGGCGGCGCGGCGCACGGATATGCCGGTGGTGCCGTCGGGCGCGCGGCATTCGACTCTGAATATCAATTCGATTCACGGCGGGCAGGGGGAAGTTCCGGGATATCCTGCTCCCGTGGTACCTGATTCCTGCCGCATGGTCATCGACCGCCGGCTGCTCATCGAAGAGAGCATCGACGCCGCGAAGGGCGAGGTGCGCGAGTTGCTGGAGCGGCTCGTTGAAGATCGCGCGGGCTTCCGCTACAGCATTCGCGACATTTTCGAGGTACGGCCGACCATGGCGGACCGCGACGGTCCCGTCGCGCGCAGCACGGCTGCCGCCATTCGCCGTGTGATCGGCCGCACGCCTGAGTTCATTTGCTCTCCGGGGACTTACGACCAAAAGCACATCGACCGCGTCGGCAAGTTGCGGGACTGCATCGCGTACGGTCCGGGGATTCTCGATCTGGCTCATCAGCCGGATGAGTACGTGGTGATCGAGGACATGGTCAACTCCGCTAAGGTGATGGCGCTGGCCGCTCGGTCGCTGCTCTACGGGGTCGCCTCATTTTCCGTGTAATAACATACGGTAGCTTTTGTCGGTAATTACAGGGGTAGGTGGCGATTCTTGACGCTGATTCCTACCGTCCACAGCTGACGATAAAACGACGGCGGGTGCATTGTGAAAGCCAAAACGAGGCCCGGATTTTGCATTTTAGCGGGTTGAGCGTTCCCTACGCGTTACGTTTCCTGTTTGCGAGCGACTCGGCCTCGCTGAGCGAATCGCTCGGCATCGTTTATCGCGCCATCGCCGCCTTTCAAATCAAGAAAGCCGGACTTACCCAGAAAAACGCTCAGTGCGGCTCCATCACCTTGATTCAGCGCTTTGGCAGTGCGCTCAACTTCAATATTCATTTCCACATGATCGTGCCGGATGGGGTGTATCTGCGACATCG
>Ga0137407_10001194_pt1 | contig 17019 bp, 18 predicted proteins | sample CZOMad2_2_16fung_FD_108410 | JGI IMG/M metagenome (GOLD analysis project Ga0137407, IMG submission 108410) | Vadose zone soil fungal communities from Angelo Coast Range Reserve, California, USA - CZOMad2_2_16fungal (Illumina Assembly) | ecosystem: Environmental > Terrestrial > Soil > Vadose... | reverse complement strand
TCGCCTACTGGACTTCAACGAATGACTGCGATCAGAAGGCCGGTCTTCCCTCGCATCCCATGAAAGTTATCCGTTACTGCGAGTACGGCAGACCTGAAGATGTCGTGAAGCTCGAGGAAATCGAAAAACCTGTTCCGAATGACAATCAGGTTCTCGTTAAGGTTCGCGCCGCAGCGTTAAATCCATTGGACCTTACCATCCGCACTCCCTTGTGGATCCGGCTCATGATTGGTCGACGCAAGCCAAAGGAGACCCGTTTGGGTGTCGACTACGCGGGAACAGTTGAAGCCGTGGGAAAGAATGTGAGTCAGTTCAAACCCGGCGACGAAGTGTTTGGAGGAAAGATCGGCGCTTATAGCGAGTATGTCTCTGCCGTCGCGAACCGCGCTGTAATGCTGAAGCCTGCCAATGTAACTTTTGAGCAGGCTGCTTCGGTTCCAGTAGCTGCTATCACCGCTTTACAAGGTCTGAGAGACAAGGGACACATTCAACCAGGGCAGAAAGTCCTGGTCAATGGCGCGTCAGGAGGCGTGGGAACGTTTGCGGTCCAGATCGCGAAATCATTCGGCGCCGAAGTCACCGCCGTCACCAGTACTCGAAACGTCGGGCTTGTCCGCTCGATCGGCGCCGATCACGTGATCGATTACACCAAGGAAGACTTTACCAAGACGAATCAACGTTACGATTTGATCTACGACTTGGTGAACAACCATTCCTTCTCCGAACGCCGACAGGTTCTTACACCCAACGGCATTTGTGTCATGGTAGGGCTCGGCGGCTCGGGATGGCACGATGAAAGTTGGAGTCGCTTGGGTGGTGCGCTGACCACGTTGGTCCGGTCGCGGTTTGTTAACCAGAAATTTGTTTTTTTCCTCGCTAACTTGAACAGATCGGACCTGAAGGTTCTGGCTGATCTGATGGAGTCGGGGAAAGTGACGCCCGTCATTGACCGAACCTACAAGCTTAGCGAAGTGCCCCAAGCTTTGACATACCTCGAGCAAGGACATGCCCGCGGGAAAGTAGTAATCAAAATTGACTGAAACAATGAGCTCATTAAAAAGACAATCCAGGATTGCCGCGCTCTTATATTTCCTAAACGCCCTGCCGGCGCCCTTTGCCTTTCTTTATGTCCCCAGCGTCTTAATCGTGCGAGGGGACGCCGCTGCAACTGCGAACAATGTCCGGCATTCCGAGCTCCTCCTCCGGCTCGGCATTGCTGGTGAATTGTTCTCCGCGACTGTCATTGTTTTTGCGATGGTGGCGTTTTACCGTCTGTTCAAGGCGGTCAGCGAAAAACACGCGTTGGCTATGATGATTCTGATGCTTGTCTCCGTTCCTATCTCTTACCTCAACGTCCTTAACGATCTCGCCGTCCTTACATTCGCCCGGAGCCCGGCCTATCTGGCCGGCGTATTTGATAAAGCCCAGCTGGATGCCTTCGTGTTATTCTTCTATCGCTTACACAACCAGGGCCTCGTCGTAGCTCAAATCTTCTGGGGCCTTTGGCTCTTTCCTTTTGGGATCGCAGTGTGGCGATCCGGCTTTATCCCACGCTTTGTCGCTATAGCGACAGTGATTGCAGGCGGTGGATACGTCATCAGCTCGTCGGTCGCACTCTTTCTGCCTGCCTCGGTCCAGTGGATTGGCGACCTCGCGATAATTCTCGGAGCTGGCGAACTGGCGTTTTTCTGGTTGTTGATCTGGGGCGCGAAAAAGCCCACGGGCGGGAGGGCGATCCCTGCTTCCGCCGTGGCCTGAGTTATGGGGGCGATGAACAAATGATTAAGAACCGAGAGATGTCACCCCGTTTTCTGGCGAGACTGATTTTTGTCCTCGCCGTCCTTGAAGGCCAGGCCCAGGTGTGGGGCCAGTTGCGGATCCCCGGCAGGCTCGTTGTTTCCACCGATGCCGCGCTCACAGCGGCCAACATCCTGGGGAACGAGTCCTTGTTTCGTTTCAGTCTCCTCCTCAGCATCCTCGCGGTCGCGTTCAATATTGCTCGGACCGTTCTCAATTACATCTTGTTCAGGCCCGTGGGTAAGACCATCACCCTGCTTATGGCCTTCTTCGGACTTATCGCGATAGCCCTTCAAGCAGCCAGTATTCTCCCTGAGCTCCCAGTCCTGACGATGTTGAAAAACGCCAGGAACTTTGGCGCATTTAACACCGAGCAGCTGCACTCCCTTGTTCTTCTCCTCTTCAAATGGAACGCAGAGGCCTCCAATCTCTACCTCGCTTTCTTCGGCATCTGCTGCATCCTTGGCGGTTACGTCATCTATAGGTCAATCTTCCTCCCCCGAATCCTTGGCGTTCTGCTAGCGCTTGCAGGTGTCGGCTACTCCACCTACCTGTGGCCGCCACTCGCAAATTATCTCTACCCCTACAACCTGGCCCTAGGCATCGGGGAGCTGCTGCTGGGTCTGTGGCTCCTCATCTTTGGCGTGAACGCTGAACGATGGAAAGAGCAGGCTCGCGCGACGCGGGAGTTTGAAACCCGGTCGCTCGCCTGACCCATGAAGATTAAACGCATCCTGAAATGGACCGCGCTCGCGCTCCTGGTCGTCCTCTTCGCCTGGTTCCAGTTCTCTTACTGGACTTCGACGAACGACTGCGGCCGGAGCATTCCTCCCGGCGCTGAGCGGATGAAAGCGATCAGGTATTGCGAATACGGGCCGCCCGATGACGTTCTGAAACTTGAACAAGTCGAAAAGCCGGTTCCCAACGACAACCAGATTCTCGTCCGGGTTCGCGCCGTTTCCCTCAGGTTTTACGACGGCGGCATGCTGGAAGGAAGTGTCCCGGGCAGGCTTCTCTTTGGACTGCGTAAACCAAAAAACGCCACTCCGGGATCTGACTTCGCCGGAACAGTCGAAGCGATCGGCAAGAACGTGACCGAGTTCAAGCCGGGCGATGAAGTCTTCGGGGTAAGGGCGGGCGCTCTCGCCGAATACATTTGTGTCAGGCAGAGTGGAGCGGTGGTTTCGAAGCCGGCTAATGTTACCTTTGAGCAAGCAGCGTCGATACCTACCGCGCTTGTTGCCTTACAGGGTCTGCGCGATACTGGGCAGGTGAAAGCAGGGCAAAAGGTCCTGATCAATGGTGCGTCCGGAGGCGTCGGGACATTTGCCGTGCAAATCGCGAAGTTTCTTGGCGCAGAAGTAACCGGCGTATGTAGCACGAAAAACCTGGACCTCGTCCGATCGATCGGTGCCGATCATGTCATTGACTACACGAAAGAGGACTACACAAAAAGCGATCAGCGTTATGACGTAATCTACGATCTCGTCAATAATCACTCTTTTGCAGAACGCCGCCGCGTCCTTAAGCCCGGCGGTATTTGTGTGTTGGCCGGCGTAGGCGGCTCAGGAATGCGCAAGGAAACCTTTTCCAATCTGGTCGCCTCGCTCACCGCCTCTCTTCGATCGAAATTTGCGAACGAGAAGTTTGTCAGCTTTGGCGTCGACATTGGTAAGAAAGACCTGGGAGTTCTGCGCGATTTGACGGAGAGCGGGAAGGTCACACCTGCCCTGACCAAGACCTATCCACTCACTGAAACCGCCGCCGCCTACAAATATCTGGAAACCGGTCACGCCAGCGGAAAGATCGCTATTACCATCGACTAAGTGCCCCAGAACGTGCAGTCATTAGCTCAACCTCAACATTATGAAAATAAAACGCATCCTAAAATGGGGCCTGCTCACTCTGGTGCTTGTGCTCGTGATCTGGTTCCAAGTCTCCTACTGGACTTCGAGCAACAATTGTGACCGCCTTAGCGCGCTCCAAGGCGACAGCATGAAAGCCGCGGTCTACTGCGACTATGGCCTCTCCAATGTCCGCTACGTGGACATTCAAAAGCCTGTACCGACCGATAACCAAATGCTCGTTAAGGTCCGGGCCGTTTCGGTCAACCCCTACGACTGGCATTTTATTGAGGGCACGCCTTTAATCATGCGAGGCCTCGGCGTTGGATTGCGCAAACCGAAAGATACACGCCTGGGAGTGGATTACGCCGGCACGGTAGAAGCAGTGGGCAAGAATGTTACTCAATTTAAGCCGGGCGACGATGTGTTCGGTGGGAAGACTGGGGCTTTCGCCCAATACATCTGCGTCCGTCCGGATAAGGCCATCGCGCGGAAACCAGCGAACATCAGCCAGGAAGAAGCGGCCTCCGTTAATATCGCTGCGGTTACTGCGCTGCAGGCGCTGCGCGACAAAGGAAAGGTGCAGGCGGGGCAGAAGGTCCTGATTAATGGTGCCTCGGGCGGTGTCGGCACTTTCGCCGTCCAGATTGCGAAGTCGATGGGCGCCAATGTCACCGGTGTTTGCAGCGGCAAGAACGTAGAGTTGGTCAAATCACTGGGCGCGGATCGCGTCATCGATTACACGAAGGAGGACTTCGCCAAGAGCGGCGAACATTACGATGTCATTCTGGATAACGTTCCGAATCATACCCTGGCCGAATGCCGCGCTGTTCTGACACCGAACGGCAAATATGTCATGATCGGTGGTGGAGGCCCGAATGACAATCGCTGGGTCGGCCCATTCGGACGCGTTATTCACGCCTTACTCCTAAAGCCATTCGTAAAGCAGGAACTGGGGATGATGATGGCAGACGCGAATGCCACCGATCTTACCGTTCTCGCGAACCTTATGGAGACAGGAAAAGTAAAACCAGTTATCGATCGAACCTACAAACTGAGTGAGCTATCAACGGCGATCAGCTATCTCGAACAAGGTCATGCTCGCGGCAAAGTCGTCCTTACGGTTGATTAATTGAAACGCTTTCTGTCCGCCCTTCAATCCCGCATCGTTGAGGTAAAGCCGGAGGAGATCCGCGCCCTCTGGCTCGGATTCGTGTTTAATTTCCTCATCCTGGGCGGATACTACATTACCAGACCCATCCGTGACAGCATTGGCGCGAGCAACATGGAGGCCCTGCCATGGATGTTCACCGCGACGCTCATCGCGATGTTGATTGCGAACGTCGCCTTCGCCGCCACCGTCGCACGCATGTCGCGACGAAAATTTATCCCGCTCGCCTACGGATTTTTTATTTTCGTCTTCGGCCTGTTTTTCATCGCAATGCAAACTCGTCCGGCCGCAGAACAAGTCTGGATCGACCGAGGTTTCTTTGTCTGGGTAAGCGTCTTCAATCTATTCAACACCGCTGTCTTCTGGGCCTTCATGACAGACCTGTTCACCGTCGAGCAAGGGAAACGCCTTTATGGTTTCATCGCCGTCGGCGGCACTCTCGGAGCGATCTGCGGCGCCTACCTTACCAAGCATTACGTGCGGGATATTGGTCCGGCGAATCTCCTCATCATCGCAGCGGCCATGTTCGCCATTGCCGGAGCTATGGTTCGCTTCTTTCCCAGCGGTTTTACCGCAGAAGACAAACCCGCGGCGAAGCCCGAAGAACCGATCGGCGGCTCGGTTTGGTCGGGCATCACCCATATTTGCCGCTCGCCCTACCTAATGGGACTCGCCGCGAGCATGCTGCTTTATACCACTACTTCGACCTGGGCCTACCTTCAGCAAAGCGAACTGGCGGGTGGAGTCCTGAAAACCCCTACCGCGCGCACGGAATTTTTTGGCAACCTGGAGATTTGGGTGAACAGCATCACGCTCCTTATCCAGATTTTCCTCACTGGCCGTTTACTAAAGCGGTTTGGGGTTGGGTTCACTCTGGTCGCGCTGCCTTTCATTAGCATGGTCGGTTTCGCGGCGATGGGCGTGGCAGCCAGTCTCGCGATGTTAGCGATCTTTCAAGTTGTTCGTCGGGCCGCTGCCTATGCGCTCATGCGTCCGTCGCGCGAGATCCTGTTCACCGTCTTAAAACGCGAAGACAAGTACAAGGTCAAAAGCGTCACCGATACTCTCGGCTACCGTACCGGCGACCAGATAGGCGTGTGGTCCTACAGTGGAATGCACGCGCTAGGTCTGACTCTTTCCAGCATTAGCTTTATCGCTGTCCCGGTCGTCGCCGGCTGGTGCGTCCTCAGCCTCTGGCTCGGCCGAAAGCAGGTCGCGCTGGCCCGCGAACGCAACGCTTAGGATTCGGCTTCGGTTGTCACGCTGGCTTCGCCGGCATTCTGCGCGAGAGCTTGTTCGACGGCGCGCCAGGCGAGCATGGCGCATTTGACGCGTTGGGGGAATTTGCGGACGCCTTGGAGAAATTGAAGATCGCCGAGTTTTGGCTTTCCGCCTTCGCCAAGGCTACGGCGTGACAGGTCGCGGTCGCTCGCGGTCTCCGACGATTCGGCGAAGGAACCTGTCACCAGATCGTGGAAGGCTCGGCTGAGATCGACGGCTTCAGCGCGGGTTTTGCCCTTTAGCTTCAGTGTCATCATCGAAGCGGAGGCCTGGCTGATGGCGCAGCCCTGGCCGCTGAATTTTATTTCTTCCAACTTTCCGTCGGGACTGAAGTGGACGCCGAGATGGATTTCGTCGCCGCAGGCGGGGTTATCGCCATGGACGAGAACGTCGGCGTTCGGAAGCGTGCCAAAATTTCGAGGGCGGCGGGAATGATCGAGAATGACTTCCTGGTAGAGTTCTTCGAGTTCGGTGCTCATGCGAAGAAGCGGACGGCCTCGCGCAGAATGTCGATCATCCGATCGATCTCCGCGGTCGTGTTGTAGAAATAGAAACTGGCGCGGGTTGTTCCGGGCAAACCGAACCGGCGCATCAACGGCTGGTTGCAATGATGGCCGCCGCGCAGGGCGAGGCCCCGCTGATCGGCGAACGTCGTGAGGTCGTGCGGATGGACTCCTTCCATTACGAAACCAAGGATGGCGCCGCGTTCGCCGGAAGGTCCAAGAATTCGCATGCCGGGGAGGTCGGCGAAACGATCCAGGGCGTAGCTGGTTAATCGCGCGTCGTGCTCGGCAATGGCGGAACGGCCGATTCCTTCGAGGTAATCGATCGCGGCCGCGAGACCGATGGCACCGGCGATGTTCGGCGTGCCGGCTTCGAAACGGTGCGGCGGTTTCTTGAACGAGCTTTTCTCGAGTGTCACGCTCACGATCATTTCACCGCCGCCATGCCAGGGTGGGGTGGCGTCGAGAATTTCGGCGCGACCGTAGAGGGCGCCGCTTCCGGTTGGCGCACACATTTTGTGGCCGGAGAACGCGAGGAAATCGCAGCCGAGTTCCACCACGTTCACCGGCATGTGCCCGGCGCTCTGGGCAGCGTCGACCAATGTCACAGCGCCAACCGCGCGCGCCTTCGCGCACAATTCCGCGACCGGATTGATCGTGCCTAACGAATTCGAGACATGCGTGAATGCGAACAGCTTCACTTCCGGCGTGAGCAATTGATCGAGCCGTTCGAGCCCGAGCGTGCCGTCGTCGCGCACCGGAACGAAGCGAAGACGCGCGCCGATCCGTTCTGCCAGGATTTGCCACGGCACCAAATTGCTGTGGTGCTCCATCTCGGTGAGCAGAATTACGTCGCCCGCCCGCACAAACTTTCCGCCCCATGCTTGCGCAACGAGGTTGATACTCTCCGTAGTCCCGCGGGTGAACACGATCTCATCCGCGCTCGTCGCGCCGATGTATTGCGCGACGCGTGCCCGGGCCGCTTCGTAGGCCTCCGTCGCCCGCGAGCTCAGCTCGTGGAGTCCGCGATGAACATTCGCGTTGTCGTGCTCGTAGTAACTCCGCAACGCTTCGACGACGGCGCGCGGCTTCTGAGTCGTCGCCGCGTTATCGAAATAAACCAACGGATGGCCGTGCACATTCTGATCGAGGATCGGGAAGTCTTCCCGCACCGCCTTCCAATCAACCGACGTCTGGGCACGTTGATGCACGTCCTAATGTGGGGCAAAGCGCGACCCGCGTCACTTGCCAGTTTGCATGAAGCTTTCTGGATCGAGATCTTTCGGGCAAGATAGCCGCGCATGCAGGATTGGATTCGTTTCGTTAAATCGAAAAAGGGCAGGCTGGGTAGCGAGCTCGACTTGTCTCTCCTCGAGCCGGGCGACCTTCTCAAGGTCGTGACCAAGAACAGCGATTACGTTTTGAAAATCGTAAAAGGCCGGGAGGCCGATTTAGCCTGCACGCAACCAGGACGACCAAACGGCCGCGTCCGGATCATGGGTTGCACGTTCGGCCGGTCGTCGTCAATCAAGCCCGACCATTTATTTTGTGGCGGCAACCTCGAGCTGACTTATCGGCGCAATGACGCGGCGATGACCCATCGCACTACGGCCATCAAGGAAATCCATCTGCGGCATCGGAAAGAACGATGACCGCGCGCTGAAATTCTCGCGCGATCAGGTCTTGATCTCGACCCACTCGTTGCGGGCGCGGGAATCGGCCACGGCCTGGACGACACGCATGTAGCGGACGCCGACCTCGAAGTCGGGCTGCGGCTTGACGCGGCCTTTCGATTTCACGGCGGCGATGAAATCCTCTTCGACATGCCAGCCGCCTTCCAAGTCCGGCGTGATTTCTACTTCGTGCAACGCGCGATCGCCGACGCGGCCGGCGTTGATAATGTCGGACCCGAAATCGTAGGTCATCGCGCCGTTGTCGCCGTAAACTTCGAGGCGGTCGCCGGACGCGAGCGCGTCGATTCCGCTGAATTCCAGCACGCCTTCCGCGCCGTTTTCGAAACGGCAGAGAACGGTGAGTTGATCCGGAATGATAACTTCGTACCCCTGGCGGATCCCGTGCAGGATCTTGCCGCGGGCAAAGATGCCGGTGATATCGCCGAACCAGCGCTGGAGGACTTCGACGTAAATACCGAGCGCGAGAACGTTGAGGCCGCTAATCTCAATCCGCTGCCGCCAATGCGCCGCTGCGTCGGCATTCAAATAAGCGCTGGTGAAACATTGCAGCCGGATGTGGTGGGGACGGCCTAGATAATTTTCCGCGAGCAATTTTTTCACGAGCAAATCGCCGCGCAAACCGAACGGCGGCGGGCAGAGCATCGTGACGAGTTCGGGAAATCGTTTCGACGTGGCCAGCATTTCCTTCGCTTCCGCGAGATCGTTCGCCATCCGGGCCTGGCAGAAAACGTGTTTGCCGGCTTCGAGCGCGGAAATCGTGACGGCCGAATGCATGTAAGGCGGCGTGCCGATCCAGACTATGTCGAGGTCGGGGAGGGAGAGAAGGTCCGCCCAATTCGCCATCGGCGTGGCGCGGGGCGCGTTTTCCTGGCAGAATTTTTCCGCGCTCTCGTAGGTGGAATTCGAGACCGCCACGATTTCGACCTCGGGATGTTTTTTCAACCCGGGCAAATGCCGGTCGCGCACGATTGCGCCGGCGCCGACAATTCCGATCTGCAGTTTATTATTTGTGCGGCTCATTTAAGGAAGATGACGTGAAGTTTGTTTGACCCTCGTGCGCTGCGAACGTTCAACTCCGAAGGCCTTCGCGAGTCAACTCCGACATTAGTCGCGAGTAAACTCCGGCCTTCGCCGCGAGGTGAAGAATCGCTTGACCGGCCGGGGCACCGACGCCAGCTTACGCACCTTTCGAGGACAGTTATGGCAAGAGTTTGCAGCATTACAGGATCTAAAGTCACGCGCGGAAGTGTGATTCACCGGCGCGGTATGGCGAAGAAAAAAGGCGGCGTCGGCCGTCACGTGACCAAGAACGTGCCGCGCACTTTCAGCCCGAACCTGCACGAGCGCCGGATCTGGGTGCCGGAACTGAAGAAGTTCGTTCGGATTCGCGTCACGGCGCGCGGCATGAAGACGCTAAACAAGAACGGCGCTTACAAGACGCTGAAGAAGGCCGGATTAATTTCGGCTTAATGTTGTAGCCGGGATCGGTGATCCCGGCCGAGAGGATCAAGCGTTATCAGCTCCGGGATCACCGATCCCGGCTACAGCGACAGGCTCGAGAGCTTCGGATTCAGGTGGCGCGTCGGGAGGAGCAATCGGTTTTTCTTCCGAGGGTGCTTTTTCGGGTTGGGTCACTTTCGGGCGCGGCAAATCGAGCGAGCCGTCGTTAAACTCGGTGACGTAGCCTTCGCGGATGAGCCAATGCAGATCGGTCGCGAGCGTCATCTTTGCGCGCTCGGCGGTTGCGGCATCGGCGTCGGGCATCGCGAGTTGTTCGGCGAGTTGTTTGCGATTGATCCCTGGCGTTGCTGCGACTTTCTCGAGGATCGAATTGATCGAAGCCGAAACCCCGGCGCGCTCGTGCCCGAAAATTTTCGCCCGGACCGGCGAAACAAAAAGCATCCCGCGGCGATGCCGGAAAATATTCAGGCCGGCCGCGCGTAAACCGGCCGCCAGCTCCTGCATCATTTTCGAGGGTGATCGCGTTTCCTGGGCCCAGGCGTTTTCAATGGCGCGGCCCAGGCGCCGATCCGGCAACCGCCGGCTCAGCACGCCGCCGATCGTCAATTCGTTCGCTTCGCGGAGTAATCCCGGCAGATAATTCTGGCGGAAATGCCGTTCCGCATCGGCGGCGTTCGAGAATGAAACGGGCGGCTCCGCGTCCTTGACGCGGTAGGTCGTTACGCTGCGCGCCTGTTCTTTCCACTGCTCGACCACGGCCGGGTCGCTGACGATCTCGATCTGGCGCTGGTAATCGGCAAAACTCATCCGCCGGCTGAACCGCGTCTCGTATAGATTGCGCAACTGCGGTTGATACGCGTGATGGTTCGTCGGTCCGAGCAAGGTCCCGCTCAGCCGGCATCGGGCGACATTCGAGAAATTGCCTTTCAATGGGTCCGTCTGCGTAACTTCGACGGTGTAGAAATCGTCACGCGAACTGGCGAACGCGGAGTTTTCGAGAATCTGCCGATCGGCAGCGACCGGTCCATTTTCACCGAGCTGAAAAAGCTGCGCGCCCTCCGGCATGGTGAGCCGGACATCGTAGCGTTCCGGTTTTTCGAGGAACAATCGGGCCAGGGCAAAGACCGAATAGGCGATCGGCGCGGACTTAATCTGCGCGATGACATTCTCGAATGCTTTTTGGTGCGGCAGGAAGCGAACCGTAACAGCAAGCGGTTCGGCGTGGATTTCCGGGCGGCGCTCGCGCGGCTGGCCGTGGTCGCGTTGCGCATCCTGCGCGCGCGACGGCCGGTGATCGCGATCCGGGCGATCTTTTCGCCGCTCCGGCTTACGTGGACCGCGCCGCTCGCGATCACGATCGCGATTCCGCGGCCGATCATGGCGGCGTCCGGTCGGGTCCGCTTCTTCGCCTTCGAAATTGGCATAGTCGTTCGGACGGGCCGGCTCATTCGCCCAGGAGGGCAGCATCCGGAGGTCGAGCAGGTCCTCGGTTGGCGTAGGCGACGGCATTGATTCTCCTTACGCCAAGCGCGAGGGAAGTAAACTGCGGGCGCGACTGCTTCGGCCTGAAATTGATTGACCCCGAATGCGTTCGGGGTTGACAAGGCCGCTAATTCATTTAGTTGCGATGCTTGCCGGGAATGTTAAGAAACGATCCCCTCGAATAACGCCAAAGGAGAAAACTTTATGTCCGATAAACCAATTGAAGAGAAGGTGAAAGAGATCATCGTCGAGCAGCTCGGCGTGAACCCGGAACAGGTCACTCCGACCGCATCGTTCATCGAAGATCTGGGCGCGGATTCGCTCGATATCGTGGAGCTCGTGATGGCTTTCGAAGAAGAATTTTCCGTCGAAGTCCCGGATGAGGATGCCGAGAAACTGCAAACCGTCGGCGATGTCATCAAATACATCGAAGACAAGTCTTCAAAGCAGTAGGCCCGGCGCTTTAGGCGCAATGATTTTTCGAGAGGCGCGGCGAATAGCCGCGCCTTTTGTTTTTCCAAAATCCACGCGGAGTCAGCGCCGGGAAGCTCCAAATCCCAAACTCCAAACTCCAAAGAAATTCGAAATCCCAAGCTCAAAAAAAGGGACCGAACCACCCCCTTTGGGATTTGGTGCTTGGGGCTTCTTTGGTGCTTGGGATTTGGAACTTGGAGCTTTCGCGCGCGACCGCGTTTCGCGGTTGCGCGCGTCTCCGACCGGCCCAGACTGAAAAGGTGAACTTCGCCCTCTTCGAGCGGCCGCTTTTCTACCTCGGGGGACATTCCGTGTCCTTCCTCGGCCTGATGGCATTTGCCGGCCTCTTCACGGCGGGATTGCTTATCGGGGCGGCTCTCCAAAGCGATGTGGTGCGGCGGTTCCTCGCCCGCTTCAAGCTGGACCCCAATTTCACCGCGATCGTCACCACGATCCTGAGCGTTTCGACGATTGTCTTCTTCACCGTCAGCGCGATCAACGCCGCCGGCATTCCCCTGCTCTGGACCACGCCGATTCCCGGATTTTCGCTGAGCCTCGTTCAAATCTTCCTGCTCATCGTGCTCCTCATCGCGGTCTTCTGGTTTTCCTCGCGCACGAAACGCGTCCTCTTCAATCGGTTCCTCGTTAGAAGCGGGCTGGACCGTTCCCTTCAGTACGCCATCGCGCAGATCGTCAGCAAGTTCGTCCTCGTCATCGGGATTTTCATCGTCCTGGAAAACACCGGGATCCACCTTGCCGCCCTGACGGTTTTCGCGGGCGCGGTCGGCGTGGGCGTGGGATTTGGGCTCCAGAACATCGCCAGTAATTTCATCAGCGGGCTCGTGATTCTCGCCGAGCGGCCGATCACGATCGGCGATCGCGTGGAGGTGGCCGGTGTGGTCGGACAGGTCCAACATATCCGCGCTCGCAGCACGGTCATCGTGACCAACGACAACATCGCGATGATCGTGCCGAACACGAAGTTCATCGATTCGCCGATAACGAACTGGACCTACGGCGATCCGCGGGTGCGCTTTCGTATTCCCGTCGGCGTCGCCTATGGCAGCGACGTCAGGAAAGTGAGCGACGCGCTCGTCGCCGCCGGGCGAAGTAATCCGCATGTTCTCGACGATCCCGCGCCGAGCGTTTTTCTGAAAGAGTTCGGCGCAAGCTCGATCAATTTCGAGCTGGTCGTGTGGAGCAGCGAGATGAGCCATCGCCCCAGCCGCTTCAAGAGCGATCTCAATTTCGCGATCGAAGAAAAACTGCGCGAAGCTGGAATTGAGATTCCGAATCCGCAACGCGATCTCCATATTCGAAGCGGAGTGCTCCGAATCGAGAAGGCGAACGAAAACGCCTAAGCGCGTGATTGCTTCTTCTGTAGCCGCTTCGCTGTGCGAAGCGTATATGAAGCGTCGTCGCGCCCGGCGCTTCGCATAGCGAAGCGGCTACAGAAGACAGCCCGCGCAATGTCTGTTACGAAAACAATTCCTTTCCCGGATGGAGTGGCGCGGGTTCTGTCGCGGGCGGAACTCGAGACTCACGATCTCTGGACACGCGCCTTCGAAGGCAAAACAAAGGACCACCGGTTCTACGAGATCGTGGCGGACACGCTCGGAAACAATTTCGAGCATCATTATCTGGTGCTCGAAGATCGCGCCGGAAAAGTGCGCGGCATTCAACCGGTTTTCTTCGTGCAGCAAAATCTCGTCGAAGGAATTCCGGCGTTGCGCAAAGCCGTGGATAAAGTCCGGCAACGTTTCCCGCGTTTCCTGACCATGCGGTTGCTGATGATCGGCAACGCTGCCGGCGAAGGACATTTATCCGCCTGTGCTGCTGGCGATGAGGCGTGGGTCGCCATGGCGCTCCGCGAAGTCCTCCCTGAGTTCGCGCGGCAAGCGAAAGCATCGCTTATCGTGTTCAAGGATTTTCCGTCGACCTATCGCGAGACCCTGGCCGATCTCGGCCGGACCGGCTTTACCCGCATCCCGAGCATGCCGATGACCGAGCTGTTGCTCGATTACCGCGACTTCGATCATTACGTGACGACGCTCGGCGCTTCGACGCGGAAAGATTTGCGCCGAAAATTTCGCAGGATCGCGGCGGCCGCGCCGATCACTGTCGAAATCGTGACTGATCTCACGCCGGACCTCGACGATGTTTACCCCTTCTACCTTCAGGTGCACGAGCGCTCGCCGATGAAGTTTGAGCGGCTCACGAAAGAATATCTGTCTGAACTCGGCCGCCGCATGCCGGATCGCGTCCGTTTTTTTATCTGGCGCCAGGACGGAAAGGCGATTGCCTTCAGCGTCGCGCTCGTGCATGACGGCACGATCTACGACGATTATCTCGGCCTGGACTATCGCGTGGCGCTCGATCTCCATCTCTACTTTTACACGCTGCGCGATATTTTGAGCTGGTCGTTGGAACAAGGTCTGAAACGTTACCGGAGCAGTCCTCTAAATTATCAGCCGAAGCTTCATCTCGGTTGCAACCTGTATCCGCTCGATCTCTACGTCCGGCATACCAATCCCGTCTTGAACAAAATCTTTCGCCCCTTCCTGAAACTCCTCGAACCGACGCGGCATGATCCGGTGTTGCGACGTTTTCGAAACGCGCACGAACTCCATGGAAACTGAAACGAGGCCCGCCGGATTTCGGAACCCGTGGCTGCACCTCGCGATCAGCGTCATCTGCGTCGCGATCTATGAGCTGCTGTTGAAGCGCGGCGCCTCGGAGACAGCGGATCCAAATTCGAGCTGGTCGTGGACCGGGCTTACCGGGCTCGGGTCGATCTATGTCTGGATCGCGATCGTCTTCGTGATTATCAGCCTCATCACCTGGCTTTACGTTCTCCGCTATCTTCCGCTCTCGGTCGCATTTCCTATTTCACAAGCGGTTCATGTGCTGGTTCCGCTGGGGAGCTGGTTAATTCTCGGTGAGAACATCGTCACTTTGCGCTGGATCGGCATCGCATTGGTCTCGTTAGGCCTGGCCATCGTCGCGAAACCAGTCGCGCGCCTGGAGGAAGAATTATGACGGCCATCGCGTTGGTTATTGTTTTGGTCGCGCTCGTCGCGCACACCGCCGGCCAGATTTTTCTGAAACACGCGATGGCTTCGTCAAACGCGCAAGCCGGTTTTCGTTCGCGAGCAGTCGCGATTCCTTTCTGGATCGGGATTGCGCTTATGACGACGCAGTTCTTTCTCATCCTCGGTTTACTGCAACGCTACGACCTGAGTTTCATTTACCCGTTCCAAGGGCTCGGCGTGATCATCATCACGCTGACGGCGGGAATTACCCTCCGGGAAAGACTCTCGCTCCAGCTCGTGATCGGGTCGCTCCTGATCAGCTTCGGCGTGGTCCTGGTCTCAATGACCTAGGTGGATCGAGCGCTCCGTCGCTCGATGACAATAATCAGGACCGGCGTCACTCTAAATCGAGCGACGGAGCGCTCGATCCACCCAGAAACGGCCACAACTGATTAAAGGCGCGAAGATTAATTTTTCGCGCGGCTTCGATATCGACGGGCGGCAATTTCGGATGGTCCGTCTCGGCGACGACCCGTTGTTTTAATCGCGCATATCTCGGCGGAGAAAACGCGCCGCAGATATCGCCGGCAACGATCCTGGTGTGAGGGCGCAGTTGCGCCAACGCCCACGCCACATCCTCGACCGCGAAACGGCCGCTCTCCCAATTTGTCACGGCGTCTTCCGCGCGGAAGCAATCGAGATCGATCGTAACGTAGATGTTCGTCCCGGCCATTGCCTCGGCGAACTGCATGAACCTGGCCCGCCAGTTCGAGCGCAGAATCGCCCCCGGCCGATTCTGGTCCGTCGCCGGCCGCTCGTCGGCCCATGGATGGACCTCCAATTCGCCGCTTCGCACGGCGCGTCGATTGCCGAACAAATTCCTCGGCCACCAGCATTCGAAATTTCCGCAACCCCAGACGCTGACCTTTTCGACCAAGGGCAGCTCGAGGGCGCGATTGATCCAGCCGCCGCAACCCCAGCGCGGCGGGCGCACGTCCCAATCCGGATGGTTATCGAAAGAAACGAGCACGAACGGTTCGGCAAGCCGCCGAATCCAAAGCGCGCTCAGGTGATGGAAATCGCCGGAACCGTAAACAAGGAATGGCGCGAGCCGCGGGCTGAACCCGTGAAAAAATTCCTCGATGAGACGAGACGGGGCGGAGAATCGCAGGCGCGGTCCCCATTCCCGCGCGTCGATTACCGGCAGGTCGCGCGGGAGATCGATCCAGGCATCGTCGAGGTTAAGGTGCAAAGTTCGAAATCCCTATGCGCGCAGTTCGACCGGCGCAAGCGATGTTAAAATGTCATGCCGAGGGAAACGCAGGAGGAGAAACTCAAGGAGCAGGAAGCGAAGCGCGATTTCTTTTGCATCGTGAGCGATGCCTTTCGCGTCTTCGCCCGGAGAACTTCGAACGTGCTCGGCAGCGCCTGGGCCTTCGTCCTGGCGTTGCTCGTTATCGTCGTCTGGGGCGCAACCGGGCCGACCTTCCATTACTCAGACACCTGGCAGCTCATTATCAATACGGGGACGACAATCGTCACCTTTCTAATGGTGTTTCTCATTCAGAACACCCAGAACCGCGACGCCAAAGCCGTGCACCTGAAGCTCGACGAGATCATTCGCGCGATTAAAGGCGCCCGGAACGAGCTGGTCGATCTGGAAGAATTATCGGACGAGGACCTGAAAAAACTCGAGCAACAGTTTCAGCGCATCCGCCAAAAAGCCGAACACGACGGAAACCACGCCACAAAACGTCACCCGCCGAAGGAGCCTTAGGATTCAGGAGCCGGCGCTTTGGCCGAGAGCGCTTCGCCGGTGCGAATAAAAACTTTGCCGCTCGGACAGAGATCGAAGATTTCGCAACCGCGGCAATCCGGTTTGCGTGCGAAACAGCGGCGCCGGCCGTGCCAGATCAGCCAGTGGCTCCAGTTCGTCCAATGCTCCTTCGGCACGAGCTTCATCAGATCCTGCTCGATCTTTTCCGCATCGGTCTGGCGCGTGATCTTGAATCGATGCGAGAGACGGATCACGTGGGTGTCGACGACAATTCCCTCGTCTTTATGAAACGCATTGCCGAGAACGACGTTCGCCGTCTTGCGGCCGACGCCCGGCAATCCGTGCAATTTTTCCATCGTATCGGGAACGCGCCCGCCGTGCTCGGCAACGATGGCGCTGGTCGCTCCGCGGATGCTCTTCGTCTTGCTCCGGAAAAAACCGGTCGAGCGAATTATTTTTTCCAGCGTGGCAGGCGAGGCTTTCGCGTAATCCGCCGCGGTGCG